>JAEEGF010444105.1_pt1 | contig 28737 bp, 27 predicted proteins | sample 9134171 | NCBI WGS metagenome assembly JAEEGF01 (sample SAMN16246542, study PRJNA631951) | gut metagenome | biome: gut microbiome; feature: rumen; material: AP-attached | host: Bos | place: Iran: Karaj | collected 2018-10 | reverse complement strand
AGAACGATCCCAACAGGGACAGAAGCGTTGAGGAGAACCTTCGTCTGTTTGAAGAGATGAAGAGCGGCAGCGTACCTGACGGAGCAATGACACTGCGTGCCAAGATCGACATGGCATCACCTAACATCAACATGAGAGATCCGATCATCTACCGTGTTGCACATATGTCACACGCAAGATGCGGAGACAAGTGGTGCATCTATCCTATGTACGACTTTGCACACCCTATCGAGGATGCTATCGAGGGTATCACACATTCCCTCTGCACACTGGAGTTCGAAGATCACAGACCTCTTTATGACTGGGTTAAGAACGAGTGCGAATATAAGAATCCTCCACGTCAGATTGAGTTCGCCAAGATGTATCTCAACAACGTGGTAACAGGAAAAAGATATATCAAGAAGCTCGTAGAGGACGGAATAGTTGACGGATGGGATGATCCAAGACTTGTAACCATTGCTTCTCTTCGCAGAAGAGGCTTTACTCCCGAGTCCATCAAGATGTTCGTTGATATGTGCGGCATCAGCAAGGCTCATTCAACAGCCGAGTATGCAATGCTTGAGTACTGCATCAGAGAGGACCTCAAGCTCAAGGTGCCAAGAATGCTTGCAATCCTTGATCCTGTTAAGCTCATCATAGACAATTATCCAGAGGGCGAGACAGAGTATCTTGAGATAGAGAACAACAAGGAAGTTCCTGAGATGGGAACCAGAAAGATCCCCTTCGGAAAAGAGCTGTGGATCGAGAGAGAAGACTTCATGGAGGAGCCTCCAAAGAAGTACTTCAGATTGTTCCCGGGAAACGAAGTAAGACTCATGAACGCTTACTTTGTAACCTGCACAGACTACAAGAAGGATGAGAACGGTGTCGTAACTGAGATCCACTGCACATACGATCCCGCTACAAAGGGCGGAGACAGCCCCGATGGAAGAAAAGTAAAGGGTACTATCCACTGGGTTGCTGCAGAGCAGGCTGTAACAGCAGAGGTAAGACTCTATGAGAATATAATTGATGAGGAGAAGGGTGTTTACAACGAGGAGGACGGATCCCTTAATCTTAACCCCAACTCCATCACCGTTATAAAGAACGCCAGGTTAGAACCCGAGCTTGCCGGCGCCAAGGTCTTCGACAAGTTCCAGTTTGTAAGAAATGGGTTCTTCTGCGTGGACTGCAAGGATTCAAAGGAAGGAGCTCCGGTATTCAACAGGATCGTTTCCTTAAAGAGCTCTTTTGTGCTACCTAAAAACTGATTAACAAGTGAGGTGAGGGTATGGCAGGTATTTTTTCCGGATTTGATAAACTTGGACTTGGTAACATAAAGGGTGAATCTCTTTTTGAAGAACCCAAGAAAAAAGAGGCCGCCGTTAAAAAGGAAGAGCCAAAGAAAAGGCTGCAGCTGGTAAACGAAGAGGATTATCTCTTTGACAAGAAATATAAATGCCCTGTCTGCGATTCTGACTTTGATGCCAAGACGGTCAGGACCGGCAAGGTAAGGATGAAGGCTGTTGACATAGATCTTCGCCCTGACTACGATGAACTCGATCAGAACAAGTACGATGTCATCGCTTGTCCTGCATGTGGGTATGCTGCTCTTAGCAGATATTTCCCGAACCTTACCAAATATCAGATAGACGACATCAGGATCAAGATCTGTATGAACTACAGACATGAGCCCAATAAGGAGCCTATCTACACCTACGAATATGCCAAGAGGATCTATCAGCTGGCTCTGGCCAATGCTGTTGTCAAGAAGGCCAAGAATTCCGAGAAGGCTTATATCTGCCTTAAGACTGCATGGGTTGTCCGTGGAGAGACTCAGAGACTTGACCCCAACGATGATGATTATGAGACAAGGAAGGCAGAGAATGATGCAGAGGAAAAAGAGCTTCTGCGCAATGCCCTTGAAGGCTTCATCATGGCCAGACAGACCGAGACCTTCCCTATAGCAGGAATGGATACCAATACTTTGGATTACCTGATGGCAGCTCTTGCTGTTGAAACAGGACAGAAGGATATTGCATCCAAGATGATCGGAGAGCTTCTTGTTTCAAGATCAGCAAACAGCAGGATCAAAGACAAGGCAAGAATCCTCAAAGATATGCTTGCTGAAGAACAATAAGACAAAAAATAAACCCTTACAGATCCGGGATCTGTAAGGGTTATTATTTTGCTTTGTATTATTTGTCCTCGTCGTCGAAGAACTCTTCTGAATCCTCAGCTTCCTGAGCTGGCTCCTCGGCCTTTTCTTCAGCAGGCTGCTCCTCAGCTTCTTCGCTCTTTTCTTCTGAGTCAGATGAGGTTGCTGTGATATCAACGTATTTGCGTGAACCGGCTTTGCTGTCACCAGAAGGCTCGTCATCATCAAAATCATCGAAATCATCAAAGTCGTCATCGTCGAAGCTGTCAGCGATTTCCTCTTCTCTTTTGCTGAGATAATAATATGCTCCTGCTGCGGCAGCACCTACTGCGGCACAGAATAATACGAATTTTCCAAATGCGTTTTTCTTGGACATATCAGCCCCTCCTCTTCAAACGTTATCTAAATTTTAATACAATTTGTTTTTAAAGAAAAGACCTGACTATTAAATTTTGATAAATAACGTAAAATCGTTTGCTGTACCTTTTTATAAATGGTAAACTTAGTCTAGACTAATGTGGTCAATTAATTCGGGATGAGGGAATTCCATGAACGACAGATTTTGGGACTTAAAGAAAGAAAAACAGGACAGAATGATAAATGCCGCTCTAAAGGTCTTTTCCCAGTATGGCTATAAGCACGCCAGTACAGACGAGATCGTAAAGGATGCGGGAATAAGTAAGGGCCTCCTGTTCCACTACTTTGAGAGCAAGATAGGGCTGTATTCATTCCTGTATGACTATGCCACCAGATTTGTGACTTTGGAGCTCACAAACAATGTGGAGAAGAACGAGAACGGGTATTACGCGCTGTACAAGCAGATCCTTTCTGCTAAGGCAAGTTCCATGGCACAGTATCCATACATATTTCTTTTCCTGAATAAGGCTGATCAGGAGACGGAAAACGAAGCTCTGTTTGAGATCAGTGAGAGGCGGGAAAAATACCAGAGGATCATGCATGCTCTGCGTGAGAGGGCTGACATCACGGTATTTAACCCGGGAATTGACTTTGAGAAGGTGGGATCAATACTGGATTTCACCATAGACGGGCTGATCCAGAAATCTGTGGCGACAGAGGGCTTCAGGGCCGACTTCTTTTTGGAGGAAGCCACAGAATATGTCGATATGATCGAGACCATGACTACATGAGTACAAGGAGGGTGATATGAGCAAGTTCTTAGTAGCTGGTGTAACACAAATTGAGACAATTGTAAGAGTAGACAAGATTCCGGTGAGCTATGCGCCGATAACAAGCGTCTATGACTCTATCTTCACGGCGGTGGGCGGCGATGCCTACAACGAGTCTCTGGCTCTTAAGTGGCTGGGAGATGAGGTTTGCTTCATGTCCATTGTTGGCAGGAATCAGGACCTTGGAATAATCAATCCTCCGGATCGCAAGATCACTCTTTCAACAGAATATATCGTTCAGCAGATGAGAGAGACACCCACTGAGGTTGTGCTCTATGACAGAGATAGAAAACAGCAGATCTTTGAAGATCTTAAGGATCTTAGAGAAAATGTTTATGATATGTCCATGGTAGCTCCCATTGCAGAGAGCTGCGATATGATGGTGCTGGCCAACGCTAATTTCTGCAGACCTTTTGCCAAGGCTGCTGTTGAGCATGGAAAGCCTATTGCGGTCAACGTCAGAAGCTATTCTCCTGAAAAGGAAAAGTACAACACGGACTTCCTTGAGCCTGCCAAGATACTGTACTTTAGTGATGATACCCTCACCGAGGATCCTTATGCGTTCATCGAGCGTATCTCAGGAACCTACGGAACAGAGATCATTATTCTTGGTCAGGGAAGTGAAGGACTGATTTTATTTGATAAAACCAGGGATCTTCGTGTACACTATAAGACGGTCAAGACCAATGAGGTTGTAAATACCATTGGTGCCGGTAATGCGCTCTTTGCGTGCTTCCTGCACTATTACATGGAAAACGGGGACAGTGTAAATGCCATCAAGAATGCGCTTTTGTTCGCATCCTACAAGATTGGTTATATGGGAACCTCAAACGGATTCATGACTACAGATCAGCTTGAACAGTGGAGAAATCTGATCTGGGGCATCAAGAAAAACGCTTTTGAAGAACATCAGAGTTAAGAGAAAAGGGGAAAGAGAACAACATGGCTAAGAAAAATGTGACGACAGGAAGAAAATGTGGAGTGCTGCTTCCGATTTTTTCACTCTCATCGGAGTATGGAATCGGTACTTTTTCAAAGGAGGCCTACGAGTTCGTGGACTTCTTGAAAGAGGCCGGACAGAGCTACTGGCAGATACTGCCACTTGGACCAACCAGTTACGGAGATTCTCCGTATCAGTCATTCTCAACATTTGCGGGAAATCCTTATTTTATCGATATCACTACACTTATTGAAGAAGGTCTTTTGACTAAAAAAGATGCTGACAAGTGCGACTTCGGTGGATCAGAGGAGTACATCGACTATGAGAAGATGTACCGCTCTAGATTTGTTCTGCTGGAGAAGGCATACGAAAACATCGATTCGGCCAAGGATGCAGATAAGATCAAAAAGGAATTTGACGCCTTCAAGAAGAAAAGAGAGAACGACTGGCTGGCAGATTACTCCCTGTTTATGGCGCTTAAGAATGCCAATGGCGGAAGAAGCTGGAATACCTGGGAGGAGAGTATCCGTCTCAGAAAGCCTGATGCCATGAAGAAGGCAAAAGAGAAGTATGCCAAGGAGATTGATTTCTACAGCTTCCTGCAGTTCCTTTTTTCAAAGCAGTGGACTGCGCTCAAGACCTATGCCAACGATAAGGGCATCAAGATTATAGGTGATATTCCTATCTATGTTGCCTTTGACAGCGCTGATACATGGGCTAACCCTGAGCTTTTCCAGCTCGATAAAAAGAATACACCTATAGATGTTGCCGGCTGTCCTCCAGATGCATTCAGTGCAACAGGTCAGCTCTGGGGCAATCCGCTCTATAAGTGGGATTACCATGAGAAGACAGGCTATAAGTGGTGGATGAAGAGAATCGGTCACTGCTACAAGCTTTATGATGTTATAAGGATCGATCACTTCAGAGGATTTGATGAGTATTACGCAATACCATACGGAAATCCTACAGCTGAGATCGGTGAGTGGAGAAAGGGACCGGGAATTGGTCTTTTCGAAACAATGAAGAAGGAGCTTGGCGAGAAAGAAGTTATCGCGGAGGATCTTGGTTTCCTTACACCTACAGTTATAAAGCTGGTTAAGAGGACCGGATATCCCGGAATGAAGATTCTGCAGTTTGCTTTTGATTCAAGAGAAGAGAGCGATTATCTGCCTCACAACTATATTAAGAACTGCATAGTTTATACCGGAACCCACGACAACGACACCACAAGAGGCTGGTTCGATCAGCTTCCAAAGGATGATAAGAAGTTTGCTAAGGAGTACCTTGGAATAAAGAATGCTAAAGATGCAGTTTGGGCTTGTATAAGAGCATGCTTTGCAAGCGTGTCAGATACTGTTATAATTCCTATGCAGGATTATCTTGAGCTCCCGGGCTATGCAAGGATCAACACACCTTCAACTCTTGGCGGAAACTGGGTCTGGAGAATGAAGAAGGATGCACTTACTCCGGAGCTTTGCGCAAAGATGCATGACTTTGCAAGGATATACAGGAGAACTGCAGGCATCTGAGATGCCAAATCTATACTACATGTCGGCAGGTTAATATGTCAGAGATAACCATAGTTGAAATAGCGAGGCGCTGCGGAGTTGGAGTCAGCACCGTATCCAGAGCCATCAACAATCACTCGGATATCAATCCGGAGACCAAAAAGAGAATAATGGATGTCATCAGGGAGACCGGATACATCCCCAACAACAGCGCCAGGAACTTAAAAAGGACCGATGCCAAGTGCATCGCGGTTCTGGTAAGAGGTATCACCAATCCATTCTTTGCCCCCATGATCGAGGTGGTTGAGAAGGAGGTTGAGGAACGCAAGTATGCGCTGGTGATCAGACACGTAGAAGCCTACGAGGACGAGCTGGATGTGGCTCTGGAGCTGGAAAAAGAAAAGAGGCTCAGGGGAATCATCTTCATGGGAGGCGCAGCAAAGCACTCCGCAGACAAGATCAAACAGCTAAATGTTCCGGTGGTATTTACTACGATCGGTTCGGATATAGCGGATGACCTTAGCAGAAACGATTATTCAACTGTTACTGTAGATGATGAAAAAGAGAGCTTTAAGGTTATGGAGTATCTTTTGGGGCTCGGCCACAAGAGAATCGCTCTTATCACTGAGGGAAGCGACACACCCTCAATCGTAAAGCTCCGTTTAAAGGGCTACTGCGAGGCGCTGGAAAAGCATGGAATTGAGGTGGATAAGAACCTTATCAGATACGTAGACCAGAGGATCTATACATTTGGTAACGGCTATTCAACCACAAAGGCACTTATCGAATCCGGTGAGAAGTTCACTGCCATCTATTGTATTTCGGATGTGCTTGCGGTGGGCGCGCTGAGAGCTCTTTCAGATGCGGGAATCAATGTTCCCGGAGATGTAAGTGTTGTAGGATTCGACGGACAGGAAATAGCTGAGTACTGTGTACCAAGACTCACAACTCTTCGCCAGCCCAAGGTGGATATGGCCAAGGAAGCAATGAAGCTATTGTTTGACATCATCGACAAGGAGTCCGGACACAAGCACATCGTGTTCCCCGGAGAACTTGTTATCGGAGAATCCACAAGGGAAGTATAAGGATATTTACCCGGCTCCTTTCGAGCCGGGTGTTTGTTTGAGCAGGGCAAAAGACCTGCAGGAAGAAAGGAAATATTATGGAACAGCTTGAATATGAAGGATATGTAGGAACAGTTAACTATGACAAGAAGTGTGATTATTATACCGGTGAAGTAAAAATCGATGACCGTATCTACACCTACGAGGGAGATACCCTGGAGGAACTCCGGGAAGATTTTGAGGATATAATCGACTCTGTCATTGCTTTTGACGAGATGGAAGATGAAGATGATTAATTAGTACTTTACAAATCACCGTCAATCTGTTTATACTACCTTGGATATAACTGTGATTATTTGGGAGGTGACATTACCGCATGGTTGCAGTTGGTAACTATTGATTTTTATTTTGGAGGAAACCAACAATGAGCAAAACAACCAACAAAACAATCTACATCGTTCACGCGGCGATCATCGCAGCCCTTTACGTAGTACTTACAGCCCTTGCTGCAGGATTTGACCTGGCAAGCGGCGCAATTCAGGTAAGATTTTCTGAGTGCCTGACAATTCTTCCTTTCTTTACCGGTGCAGCAATTCCCGGTGTAACGATCGGATGCCTTATTTCAAACATCTTTTTCGGCGGAGCACTTCCGGATGTGATTTTCGGAACACTGGCTACACTTCTTGGTGCAGTAGGAACCTACATGCTTAGAAAGAACAGATTCCTTTGCTCACTGCCACCTGTTGTTTCAAACGCAGTGATCATTCCTTTTGTTCTTAAGTATGCTTACGGAATTCCGGGAAGCCTCTGGTACTTCGCACTGACTGTAGGAGCAGGTGAGATCATTACATGCGTTCTTTTTGGTCAGATTCTTATCACAGCTCTTTTGCCGATCAAGGATAAGATTTTTGGAGTCGGAGTAGACTCTGTTAAGAAAAAAGCTACAGTATAAACAAAATATAAGGGGGACAATATGGGGAAGCTATATTTCAGGTATGGAGCAATGGGGAGCTCCAAGACCGCCAATGCACTTATGGTAAGGTACAACTATATCGAGAAGGGTCAGAACTGCATCCTTCTTAAGCCAAAGACAGAGGACAGAGACGGAGAGAAGGTAGTCAAGTCCAGAATGGGTCTTAGCGCTGAGTGCATATTTGTGGAAGATTTCCTCGAAGAGGTTCAGAACGAGTGGTTCACCAAGAAGTCAGATGCGTGGAAGAAGCTGGACTGCGTACTGGTGGACGAAGCACAGTTCCTGACAGAAGAGCAGGTTGATCTGCTGGCAGAGGTAGTGGACAGGTATGACCTTCCTGTTATCTGCTACGGACTGAGAACTGATTTTACCAGCCATCTTTTCAGCGGCTCCAAGCGCCTTATGGAGGTTGCCAATTACATCGAAGAGGTTCCGACGGTCTGCTGGTGCGGACGAAGAGCCCACTTCAACGCAAGAGTATCAAACGGAAAGATCGTAAGAGACGGCGAGCAGATCATGATGGGAGGCAATGAGTCCTACGTATCAGTCTGCAGAAGGCATTTCCTCAGCGGCGAAGTCAACGGAGACCGCGAGAGAGATATTCAGGAGTAAAAGAGCTTTAGACATAATAAGGACTATGAGCAGATAATTGCCCATAGTCCTTTTAGGTTACTTTCTTACATTGCGGCCAGATCAACCTGCTGCACAGTTCCTACGCCTCCGCTTTCCTTAAGAAAGATTCCGGAGGATCTTGTCATAGCTGACATAAGAAAATCTGAATTGTGGTGAGTAAACTCAGTACCAGCATTACCGAGATAAATTGCTCCCACATCCGATTCCTTAAGGCTAAGAAGAGTGTCTGTGCCGTCTTCATTTCTGATCCAGATCCTAAGCATTTCATAGACCGCATCGTTTTCGTCTATCCAGCCGTTTCCATCCAGATCATAAGCAGAAAGATCCTTAAACCCGTCGCCGCTCTTTGTGCCAAAAAGCTCAGAGCCATCGCCTATTTTGCCGTCGCCGTTTTTGTCTAAGGCAAGAAAGCCCGATCCGCTTCCCAGGTTTGAGATCTTATCCTCCTTTCCGTCGCAGTCAAGGTCAAAGTAGAAGGATTGATCACTGATGTAAGCTACATCACTTCCCACGTTGATGACAAGAGGGTCAATGAAATTCACAGCGCTTGCTACGCTCATGCCGGCATATTCGGTAAGGCGCCTGGACATCGAGAAGCTTACGCCAAAATCAATTGCCCGCCCGTCTTCAGTCAGGGCAGTTCCCATACCCGAGAAGGTGGAACATTCCTCCTCAATGTGAGTGACAGAGAGCGTGGTGGTTCGAACCATCATGTTGCCGCTGCCAAGCATATTAGCAGTGCTGTTAAGCGTGTTGCGGTAGCCTCTGTCTGCTCTGCCACCATCGAAGAGCTGTAAGAGCCTTAGTATTCTTTCCAGAAGAGTAGTCCTTATCTCTGCAAGCTGATCCTGCAAAGTAGACTCATAGGGACTTAGATACTCTGCCTTAGAGGACTTAAGGGAGGAGTAGCTCTGGCTGGCAAGGGGCGTTGAAACATCCGTCTCTTCGCTCAGCTCCAGAGAATCCATCTTTTTCTCCTGATTCTGGAGACTTGTAAGGAATGAATCCCTGGTCAGCACTCCACTCTGTACAGTCACGGCGTTCTCTTCGTAATAAGTGTGACTGGAGTACAGGTTTACGTTACTTTTTGCAATTTTCATGGTACCTCCTTAAGTTTATGAAGGCCACAAAAAAAGGACCTTCATAATCGATGAAGATGTAACTCATCCATGAAGACCCATGCTTTCCCTAGCTGTCATTTTATATATCGTCACCGGGGGTAATTAACATTATAGTTGAAATTAAAGACTAAATATTCTGACAGCTTGATTTTAAACACTTCAATCCGTATAATTTTGAGTCAAAGAAATGGAGCGAAAATATGAGCTGGGAAAATAATACAAGAAGGGTTGTTCCCTATGTGCCGGGCGAGCAGCCAAAGATCAAAAACATAATAAAGCTTAATACCAACGAGTGTCCTTATCCGCCTTCACCGGATGTACTGGATAAGCTCAAGAATCTCAATTATGAGGACTTCAGGCTCTATCCGGATCCCCAGGCAAGCTCACTGGTATGGGCTCTTGCGGAGTACTACGATATTCCGGAGGATCAGGTCTTTGTTGGCGTTGGATCTGATGATGTAATATCCATGGCCTTCATGACCTTCTTTAATTCTGACAAGCCGATCCTGTTCCCGGATGTCACATACTCTTTTTACGACGTGTGGGCAGACCTGTACAGGATTCCTTATAAGAGAGTGCCTCTTGACGAGAACTTCAGGATAGTTGCCAGTGATTACTATCAGGAAAATGGCGGTGTCATCTTCCCTAATCCCAATGCGCCAACCGGTATTTTGGAAGACCTTGACATGATCGAGGATGTGATCAAGCACAATCCCGATGTTGTGGTCATCATCGACGAGGCCTATATTGATTTTGGTGGAAAGAGTGCGCAGCCGCTTATCGACAAGTATGAGAACCTCCTTATAGTCCAGACCTTCTCCAAGTCCAGGGCTATGGCAGGTCTTCGTATAGGATATGCCTTCGGCTCCAAAAAGCTGATCGGTTATCTTCAGGACGCCAAGTTCTCTTTTAACTCATATACAATGAACAGACCGTCTCTGGAAGTAGGAGCTGCGGCGGTAGAAGATGATGCGTACTTCAAGGAAGTATGCAAAAAGATCGTGGCAACAAGAGAGAGAATTAAGCCACAGCTTCGTGAGCTGGGATTTGAATTCCCTGACTCCAGTGCAAACTTTATTTTTGCCAGGCATAAGAGTGTACCCGGCAAAACCATATTTGAGAAGCTTCGTGAAAGAGGCATTATCGTAAGGCGCTGGGATGCTGACAGGATATCGGATTATCTGCGTATTACGGTGGGAACCGATGCGGAGATGGATGCACTTCTTGCTGCTCTTAGAGAGATACTGGCCGAGTAAAAAGATATAGACAAATCATTCGGATTTGTGTATATTTATCACTTGGTTGCAGTTAATAATTTTTGAGAGTTAAGTACAGGAGTTTTTATGTTAAAGAAGTACATAATAGTTTTTTTGATTTCAATGGTTCCTCTTATCGAGCTTAGAGGCGCTGTTCCTTATGCCATCGCAAACGGACTTCCGGTGTTGCCAAGCTACATAATTGCTATCATCGGTAACATGATCCCGGTGCCTATTATCTTTTTCTTTGCCAGAAAGGTTCTTGAGTGGGGAAAAGACAAGCCGGTGATCGGAGGTTTCTTTACCTTCTGTCTTGAGAAGGGCCACAAGGGTGGTGAGAAGCTCAAGGAAAAGGCAGGAAAAGGTCTTTACTGGGCACTGTTCCTGTTTGTAGGAATCCCGCTTCCGGGAACAGGCGCATGGACAGGTACTCTTGCAGCATCAATCCTTGATATGGATTTTAAGAAGAGCGTAAGAGCCATTATCTGTGGAGTTGTACTGGCAGGAATCATCATGGGTTCAGGAACTAAGATCATCATGATCCTGGCAAGCATGTTTGGCTAATTGGAGAATATAGATGGAAGCATATACAGATTTTGCAGCAGTATATGATACCTTCATGGATGAAACCCCATACGATGTATGGGGTGATTTTGTTGCCGGATTAATTGACAAATATGGTGTGTCCAGGCCATCGGATGGTAGTGGTGCAGATGCTGAGGAAGACTCGGAAGCGGCACTGGAAGAGGAGCGAAATCTTGTGGTGGAGCTTGGGTGCGGAACAGGAAGCTTTACTCAGGTTCTAAAGAACAAGGGCTATGACATCATGGGAATAGATCTTTCTCCCGAGATGCTGGACCTTGCCAGAAAGAAGAGCGCTGAGGCAGGGCTTGATATCATGTACCTGGAGCAGGACATGAGGGAGCTTGATCTTTATTGCACTGCAGGAACCATCGTAAGCGTCTGCGACAGCATCAATTATGTGCTTGAGGACGACGAGGTGATAGAGACCTTTAAGCTGGTGAACAATTTCCTATATCCTGAGGGTGTTTTCATTTTTGATTTCAATACGCTCCACAAGTACAGGGATGTTATCGGGGATACAACGATTGCTGAGAACCGCGAGGACTGCAGCTTCATCTGGGACAACTACTATCACGAGGATGAGCATATCAATGAATATGATCTGACTATTTTCGCAAGATGCAGCGATGAGGATGAAGTTTTCAGACGCTCAGTTGAAACTCACTACCAGAGGGGATATACACTGGATGAGATGAAGGGATTTGTGGAGGCAGCAGGACTTATCTTTGTAATTGCAATAGATGCTGACACCCACGGCGAGCCCGGGGATGACAGTGAGAGAATATATATTGTGGCTAGAGAAAATGGAAAAAGGATTTAAGGTCTTAAGACCCTAAATCCTTTTTTGTTGCTGTAATTTATCAAATCTCAATAGTTCCCTCGAATACAGTGGTTCCCGGACCTTCCATGATTACAGGTGATGAAGGATCGCCATTCCATGAGCAGGTTACGATACCACCAAGGACGTGAACGTTTACCTTGTTGTCTGTGTGTCCGTTAAGTATGCAGGCAACAGTAGTTGCACAGCAGCCGGTTCCGCAGGCAAGGGTCTCGCCGGTGCCGCGCTCCCAGACTCTCATGTGGACGTTGTTTTTGTCATCTATCTTTACAAACTCTGTGTTTATGCGATTTGGAAACAGCTTGTGATTCTCGAATTTTGGCCCTATGTGCTCAATATCAAAGGTGGCAAGATCCATATCATCAGGCAGAAATACAACTGCGTGGGGATTGCCCATGGAAACGCAGGTGATATGCCACTCTTTTCCGTCAACATCTATTGGGGCGTCAACGACTCTTTCACCTGAAAAGCTCACCGGAACATCGGAAGGATTAAGGATGGGTGCGCCCATATCAACCTTCACACGCTCAACAAGGTTTTCATCATTAACTGTGAGGTCAATGAATTTCTTCTTGCCGGCACTGACGATGGTGAGATTCTTTTTGTCTGTGAGGCGGTGGTCATAGACATATTTTGCGACACACCTGATGCCGTTTCCGCACATCTCTGATCTGGAGCCGTCTGCATTGTACATTTCCATCTCAAAATCAATATCAGGATCATCTACGGGATTAATAAATATCAGTCCGTCAGAGCCAATGCCGAAGTGCCTGTCGGATACCTTTACCGCCAGCTCGGATTTCTTTTCCTGAGGAACAAGCTCTTTTCCCCCGTCAATATAAACGTAGTCGTTGCCACAACCGTGCATCTTTGTGAAACTGATCTTCATACGCTGTCCCTCCTTTGGCGTTTCTATCTTAGAAGCTATTGTAGCATGAGGCTTTATTTAAGGAAACTGTAATATGTGCGGATTGCATTGTAAAAAAGGCATTGTTTACATATCTGGGCCCATGTATTAAAATACTGAATATGTGCAGGCTTTTTTTGGCGTGTACTTTCATTATTTTTTGAGAAACAGGAGAAATAACTATGGCATTATTATCAAAATGGCGCGATATGGCCTACTCTGAGACAGCCAACAAGGGCGACCTTCAGAGACTTTGGACAGATTATTTTCAGAAGGAAAAAGACATTTACGCAGAGCTTTTAAAGAACCCTGACGAAGTTGTTACAGGTACAGTCAAAGAGCTTGCTGACAAGTACGGCGTTGATATTATGACAATGACAGGCTTCCTTGACGGAATCAACGACAGCCTTAAGGAGCAGAACCCTATCGAGGAGATGGAAGAGGACACACAGGTGAACCTCGGCTTTGAGAAAGAACTGCTCTACAAGAATATGGTAAACGCCGGTGCGGACTGGCTTTACAACCTTCCTGAGTGGGAGGCAATTTTTGATGAGGCTAAGAGAAAAGAGCTCTACAAGGAAGAGAAGGCTTCTCACACCATCAGAAAAGAGAACAAGGTTTATCCTAACGATCCATGCCCTTGCGGAAGCGGCAAGAAGTATAAGAAGTGCCACGGAAGAAACGCATAACGAGGCATTTCACGGAGCTAATGCGAGCCATAGGTGAACACTTAACGAGGTATTTTCGAGTTTAGTGTGAATCCCAGTAGGTATAGCAGCAAAGAAAAACGATGAAAGAAAGGTGCATTTCCCGTGAGCAGAGCACTTGCTGAGGTACCTCACGAAGCTAGTGCGAGCCATGGGTGAACACTTGATGAGGTTTTTTACGAATCTAGTGTGAATCCCAGTAGGAATGTAAAAAATAAACATGTGGCTGCGCCCGGTAGGCGTAGCAGGAAAGGAAACAAACAATGGACAAAGAACAATTCAAACAAGTATACCGTCACTCCCTGGCCCACATCCTGGCCAAAGCCGTATTCGAACTCTACGGCAAAGACGTACAGATCGCTATCGGTCCCCAGATCGACGACGGCTGCTACTACGACTTCATCCTGCCAAAGGCAGTAACCCAGGATGACTTCAAGACCATCGAAGACAAGATGAGAGAGATCATCAAGAGGCGCGAGGACTGGACCAGAAAGGAAGTTTCAAGAGCAGAGGCTCTTGATATCTTCAAGGATCAGAAGTTCAAGGTTGAGCTTATCAACGATCTTCCTGAAGACGAGACACTTACAGTTTACTATACAGGTGAGGATTTTGTAGATCTCTGCAGAGGTCCTCACGTAGACAACTCTCAGGAACTCATGAACGTTTCTTATCAGATCAAGAGCGTATCCGGAGCATACTGGAGAGGTGATGAGAAGAGAGACCAGCTCTCAAGAATCTATGTATACGCATTCCCAAGCAAGGATGAGCTCAAGCAGCACATCAAGATGATCCAGGAGGCTATGGAGAGAGATCACAAGAAGATCGGACCACAGCTCGACCTGTTCATGTTTGACGAGACAGCTCCAGGAATGCCTTACTGGCTTCCAAGAGGATGGAAGATGTACCAGGCACTCCTTAAGTACTCAAGAGAGGTACAGGAGAGACACGGCTACACCGAGATCGCAGCTCCTCTTATCAACAACAAGAAGCTCTGGCTCATCAGTGGCCACTGGGCTCACTATGTAAACAACATGTTCATGGTTCCCGGCATGGAGGGAATGATCAAGGCTGACGCTGAGATCCCTGAGGTATATGAGAACTACAACGATGCCGCAGAGACACCTAAGCCTGTTAAGATCCAGGCAGGCTCCATGATCTACAACCGTGAGCTTGAGGACACAATGGCAGCTAAGCCTATGAACTGTCCTAATGCCATGATGACCTATAAGAGAACCAATCACTCCTACAAGGAGCTTCCTATCAGATACAGTGAGTACGATGTACTTCACCGCAAGGAGAAGTCCGGACAGATGAATGGACTCTTCCGTGTACAGGAGTTCCGTCAGGATGATGACCATACATTCGTAATGGAGTCACAGATCAAGGACGAGATCGCTGATGTTATCGCTATCGCTGATGAGATCTACTCAACATTTGGCGTAACATACAGAGCTGAGTTCTCAACAAGACCTGAGGACTTCATGGGTGATATCGAAGTCTGGAACAGAGCAGAAGCAGCTCTTAAGGAGATCCTCGACGAGAAGTACGGCGAGGGCGGATATGAGATCAACGAGGGAGACGGTGCTTTCTACGGACCTAAGATCGACCTCCAGATCAAGGATGCTCTTGGAAGAGAGTGGCAGTGCGGAACAGTACAGCTCGACTTCCAGCTTCCTCACAACTTCGGCCTCACATACCAGGCTCAGGACGGAACAATGCAGATGCCTGTAGTTATTCACAGAGCTATCTATGGATCCCTCGAGAGATTCATCGGTATCATCATCGAGAACTTCAAGGGTGTATTCCCATTCTGGCTCAGCCCATATCAGGTAGGTATCGTTCCTATCAGAGTAGAGCACAACGAGTATGCACAGAAGGTTGAGAAGGCTCTTATGGATGCAGGAATCCGCGTAGAGGCTGACTACTCCGACAACAACATGAAGGAGAAGATCAAGAAATACAAGAACTACAAGGATCCATACATCATCGTTGTGGGCGACAAGGAAGCTGCTGAGAACACAGTATCCATCAACGTTCGCGGCTCCAACAAGCAGATCCAGAACGTACCGCTTGATGAGCTCGTTAAGATGTGCACTAAGATGAACAATGAGCATTCACTTGAACTCATTGATTCATACGAGGCATAACAGTTTTTAAAAATCCAAGGCGCAGCACTGACAAAATGTGCTGTGCCTTATTTAGCTAAAGAGGTTTACTATGTCATCAACATCTAAGAGAACAGCAGAAAAGCACCTGGGACTTTTGTTTTTCGCAGCTGCTATCTACTGTCTGATTAGATCAATAATTCTTTCACTTTCAACTGATATCTGGTACGACGAGCTCTTTACCATGGAGTTCTCATCCAGACCGGTGGCTGAGCTGATAAGCCTTACGGCCAGAGACGTTCACCCGCCGTTTTATTACATGATAGTCAGATTCTTTCTTCTGGTATGTAACGGACTGGGCCTTGTTGGAAGTGGCGCAGGACAGCTTCAGGCAGAGATGATAGCCAAGCTTGTTTCAATACTTCCGTTTTTTATTTTGATGATCTATGCTGCAACAACAGTCAGAAAGCACTTCGGTATGGTAGCGGCAGGGATGTTCTCTTTTGCCATAATCACCATGCCCCAGATGCCGGAATATACCACTGAGATCAGAATGTACAGCTGGGCGATCCTGTTTGTGACGGGAGCTATGCTCCACGGCTTTGGGCTCCTTAGGAGCATCCTTGGTCAGGGCAGCAAGGGCTTTGATATTCCGGACGGAATCATGCTCTGGCTTTATACCACTGCAGCTGCGTACACTCACTACTACGCGGCGTTTTGCGCAGGTATCATATATGGCATCCTCACTATCTGGATGCTGGTTCACTACTTCAGAGTTCTCAAGAAAAAGACAGATTCGGGCATTGGTCTTAAGGCGATAGCGACACTTATCGTCTGCATCAACCTGACCATAGCCTCTTACATCCCCTGGGCATCGGTGGTGCTCTCTCAGGTCAGCGCGGTCAAAGCCAATTACTGGATCCAGCCCGTTGGCATCAGGAGCATTGGAAGCGCCATCAAGCACCTGTTTAAGGGATATTTTTCAAATGACATTATTGCGGTGATTGTTGCCGTTATGTTTTTTGCGCTGATCGCATTTCTTCTGGTGAGAACCATCCTGAGACTGATCAAGGGAAAAGAGCTGACGGACGCCCTCACACTCTTTTCATTCTCTGTTCTGCCTTTGGTGGTGGCAACAGGGCTTATCGCCTCAGCACTTATCAGACCTGTGTTTGTTAACAGATACATGCTTCCTGCCTATGGCTGCTTCTGGCTTGCGGTGTCAGTCATGTCATCTGTGGAGATCAGACGGGTATACGATAGAGAGAAGAATCAGATTGTGGGAGAGGCCGCAGGGGTTCTGCTGGCAGTGCTTATCATCCTTGTTGGTGCAGTGGACTTCAAGGCTTTCATCGGCAACGAAGAGTACAGGATCGTCAACATGGAAAAAACTATGGATTTGTTCCAGGGCATCAGTTCTGATACAATTATTATCAGCAATTTCAATCAGGTTCACGGACTTCTGGCCTACTACCTAAATAAGGGCGACGAGGAATACAAGGTATATCTCTACGGCGAGGAGCCTGAGGTTTTGATAAAAGAGACTGTTCCGGGAACGGAATTTATCGAGGATCCAATAGATATTGCCAATTATCTTGAGGCAGGCAAAGAGGTGCTTTTCCTTGGAAGCTTTAATTCCAGGGAGGTCATCCTTCAGGAGTGGAACGACGAGCTTGGCGTAACATCAGAGAATGAGGGCAGCTTCCTCATGGAGAGATACTGGTTTGATGTTTTCAGACTGAGCTTATAAATACGGAGAGTGTATGAACATTAAGAGATTATCAGGTAAAACCGCATATTTACTGGCAGCAGGTGCTGTGGCACTGACTGCATTTCTTGGAGCCGGAAGGATTGCAAACGCGGCAGAGGACGAGCTTAAAGAGGCAAGCTATTGCAGCTTTGTGATTCCGCCTCAGTTTGAGCCCGGGCAGGAAAAAGGTCTTTTCATAAACACGATGCATCCCATGGAGTCATCCACGATCAGGTACAGTGTTTACTACAATGGTCTTGACGTGGTGCTCACCAACAAGGAGAAGCAGGAACTCAAGGACCATGGCGGACCTACAATTTCCAATGAGTCTGAGCGGCTTACCAAAGAGATGTACGAGCAGAAGGTTTCCGAGGCCTATAACGAACAGTATGGAGAAGACGTGGGTTTTGCCGTCAGCTCTTTTGACAATATTACCATCGATGGCTATCCGGGATTTAAGATCGAATCCAGCTACAAAGCAGGCGATCAGGAGACCATCTATCAGACAGTGTTCATGATGCTGTCTAAATACAGAACGTTCACCGTGACCTATCAGAGGGCGGAGGACGATGACTGCGAGGAGGCATTTTCTGCCAGCCAGGCCACTATTCATGTACATTAAAACGTTAATTAATGTATAATGATAATAGGGGGCGAATGGACGGAAAATGTTTGACAAGCTCACAGAACTGATCTCACAAGGCGAATACAACGAGGCACTTTACGAGTTTCAGGAGGAGTTTTTTCACATCGATGAGAGAACTCCAAAGGAGGCTGCCAAGCTATGTATTCTTGAGGCCACTCTGTGGGAGGTTTTGAGCGATTCTCAGGCGGAGTACGATGCTATCGCGAGAGGCCTGTCTTATAACCCCGGTGACTACGAGCTCTTTTACATGCTGGGGCTCTATTACATGAACATCAACATAAACAAGGCGTATCTGTGTATGGAGATGGCGCTGTTTTACTGTGATGATGACGCGGACAGAGAGGTTATCGCGGACACCGTGACTGAGCTTCGCTGCAGTCCACAGGTAAGAGTCAGGGATGTGAGTATCATGATCCTGTCTTATAACGACCTGGAGATCATGAAGGAGTGCATCAAGTCGATCGAGGAGTTCACACCAACGGGCATCTTCGAGGTGGTCGTGGTGGACAATGCTTCCACAGAGGATGGCGTATTAGAGTATCTTCGCAGTCACAGGGATGAAGTGGACTATCCGTTCACACTTATTGAGAATTCAGAGAACCTTGGATTTCCCAAGGGGTGCAATATAGGCGCGGCGGCGTGCCGGCCGGACAATGACATTTTCTTTTTAAATAACGATGCCGTGCTCATGCAGAATTCACTTTTCTTTTTGCGCATGGGGGTGTACGACAGTCGGGATGTGGGAGCAGCAGGAGCTTTTTCCAACAGTGCTTCGCTTCAGGAGATTGATGCAAAAGAGCTGATGGAGTACGCTGGCCCTGAAGACCAGGCGGCATTTGATGATGAAGAACCCTGGCATCTGAAGCTGGGATTTGAGAAAGCGCTTGAGGTTTTCAAAAAGTATTCCCGGATCAACGGTATTCCCATGAGGAATGAGTTTATCGAGAGGTTCAGGCTGACAGGCTTTGCACTACTTCTTTCAAGGGATGCTATCGGTGCTGTTTCGGCAGATGGTCAGGTATTTGATGAGGCTTTTTCTCCTGCGTATTTTGAGGACGACGATCTTGGTATCCGCCTTGCGAGAGCTGGCTTTCATTTGTATCTTTGCAGGAATTCCTTTATTTATCACAATGGCGGAAACGGCTCTTTTGGCGCTTCTAAGGGCATGGAGGAAGGAAGAGAGCGCTTTAAGGACAAGTGGGGCTTTGACATCTGGGGATACTGCCTGCCGTGGTTCGAAGCTGCAGACGCAGTGGTAGGGCTGGCTGAGGAGAATAAGGGTTATCTCAGGGTTTTAGATTTTACCTGTGGCTTTGGTGCCACAGCTTCATATATCAGGAGCAAATGTCCGTCGGTTTTTATCGCCGGAGTTTGCAGAACTTCCTTTGAGGCGGGGATTGCGGAACTGGCCGCGGACGAAGTAGTCTTTGGAGAGCTCAATACGGTTAAGCTGCCGTGGGCTACCCACTCCTTTGATGTGGTTCTGGCGGAGACGGTTTTTGTCAACAAGATCAGGATCGCTGATTACCTCAGAGAAGGCGGAATTCATATAGGAAATGATCAGGAGGAAACTCTATGAACTGTCCTAAATGCGGCAAACGACTGCCGGATAACATGAGCATGAATATACGTTTTTGCCCACTGTGCGGGGAGAAGCTCTTTGATGAGGGCAAGAAGTATCTTATTGAGATTCAGTGCACCGGGCAAAGAAGCGGCGAAAACGATGTGATGATGGTTTTTGTTGACGACATGCACATGTACGAGGTGAGGCCCGGAGAGAATATCTGCTTCGCTGTTGAAGCGGGCTTCCATTCCATTAAGTTCAGATATAAGATCAGAAGCAGGAGCATATCACTGCTTGTAGCAAACAGCTATTCTATCAGGACATATTTCAATACACTGTCGGGACTTATTGAGACAAACGTCAATATAGTCGAGAATTCCGGCGCAGGCCTTAGCACCGGTGAACTGGCACAAAAGAAGCTCACCAAGCCTGTCATGGTGTCTGAGGACGGGAAGAGGTCTTTTGACGTAATGCTCGGTGATGACGATCCGGAGTACGAGATAAAGGTCACCAGCGGCCTCAAGGAGGGGATCCTAAGGATCTACTCCGAGAGATTGGAATTTAGTCCTTCCGATGAACTTAAAAAAGAGATCATCAGTTACAAGAACGTGACCGCAGTTAAGCGTAAAATGGGCTCTATAGACGTTCAATGTGAGGGAAATGTGCATAAAGTTTATAGTATTCCGAAAGATATCTACAACGAGGTTTTGGCATTTTTGACCAATAGAGTGGGGGAAGTTCAGGGAAAGAACTAACTCAGATTCAGAGCGGAATCAAATAACATACATTATTGAATGATATTCAGCATGCAAACAGCGCTTCGGTGCTGTTTGTTTTTTCGTTCATATTAGAAAAATTCAGATTTTGCAGGTTTTATGTGCGTTTTTAAAGTTGACGTTTTAAAGTCTTTTATTTTAACAACGAATTGTGAAAAAAGTGTGAACACTTTCGCAAATTCTTGTTATCACTTTCAATTTCGTTAAAATGCCAAAAAACCGTGGTCAATCTCCCTAAAATTTTATTGGAAAATTCCCCCAAAAAGTGAATGACGAAAAAACGTCTATGTGTTAGTATTATTGATGCAAAAGGAAAGAGATTTCACAAGAAAATAATAAGGAGGTAACAAGAATGACAAAAGCTGAAATTCTTAAGAGAGAAATTCTTTCACAGTATAAAAGTGTTAGACAGTTTGCAATAGATATGTCTATTCCATACAGTACACTTGTAACAGCATTAGATAGGGGGATCGAGGGGATGGCTTACGGAACAGTGATCAAAATGTGTGATCGTCTTAATCTTAACCCGGTTGATTTCTCAACACTCGAGCAGGGTACAGATCTTGGCAAGAAGATCGTTGAGAATCGTGTAATGCAGCAGTACGTTAAGCTGAACAAGGCCGGAAGAAAGAAGATCCTGGACATGATGGGTGATTTCTCACAGCTTGATAAGTATCAGGCAGAATGATCGGAATTACCTGGCGAGGAGCACACAGCAAACTAAGAGGTGAAAAGACTCTGCGGATTTGATATAATAATCCGCAGAGTTTTTTACATTAATCAATAATTTCGGAGGTCACCCAATGCATTACGATTACCTGGTAGTTGGAGCAGGTCTTTTCGGCGCCGTCTTCGCCCATGAAATGAAGGAGAATGGCAAGAGCGTCCTTGTTATAGATAAAAGAGATCACATCGGTGGAAATGTCTACACAGAAAACAGAATGGGAATCAACGTTCACAAATACGGTGCACACATTTTCCACACATCCGACAAGGAGGTCTGGGACTACGTAAACAACTTCGCAGAGTTCAACAACTACATCAACAGCCCCGTGGCTGTGTACAAGGATGAGCTCTACAACCTTCCGTTTAACATGAATACCTTCAGCAAGATGTGGGGCATCAAAACTCCTGCCGAGGCGAAAGAGATAATAGACGCCCAGGCTGACAAGGAAAAGGAGCGCATTAAAAACGAAAAGGGAGCTTCAGAGTTTGAGGCAGAAAACCTCGAAGAGCAGGCTCTTAGCCTCGCGGGTCGCGACATCTATGAGAAGCTTGTTAAGGGCTACACTGAGAAGCAGTGGGGAAGAGACTGCAAGGACCTTCCGGCCTTCATCATTAAGCGTCTTCCCATGAGATTTATATACGACAACAACTATTTCAATGACCGCTATCAGGGTATTCCGATCGGTGGATACGCTGCTCTTGTAGATAAGCTTCTTGAGGGAATCACAGTTAAGACAGGTACCGATTACTATGAATTCATGAAGCTTGTAGAAGGACTTCCTGTTAAGCCGTTTGCTTCAAAGGCAGGGGATGATTTTGGAGAGATAATCTTTACCGGAATGATAGATGAGTTCTTCGGCTACAGGCTTGGAACTCTCGAGTACAGATCTCTAAGGTTTGAGACTGAGGACCTTCCTGAGGTGGACAACTATCAGGGAAATGCAGTGGTTAACTACACTGAGAGAGAAATTCCTTTCACCAGGATCATTGAGCACAAGCACTTTGAGTACGGCACAGGCAAAGGAACCATAATAACCAGAGAATATCCTGCTGACTGGAAGCATGGCGACGAGCCTTACTATCCAATGAACGATGATAAGAACAACAGCCTCTACGCCAGCTACAAAGAACTGGCAAAAGAGTTCAAGGGCGTATCCTTTGGCGGAAGACTCGGCCAGTACAAGTACTATAACATGGACCAGATAATCCGCGAAGCTCTTGATATGAGCAGAAACATATAATAAACAGACGAATCCCCCGCGCGTATGACGCCCGGGGGATTCTTATATTATTTCAAGTCGCCCTTCTGCAGCAGGGAGACTTAAGCGCTTTTATTCAAAGCGCTCAACAATAATTGTTAAACATCATTCCGGAATATTCACTGGTGATATACGGCGATGAATAATCCCGGTTGTCCGGATTCTTATAGTTGACCACCGGCCTCTCCACGTATTTCATGGGGTCTACCGATATGTCTTTTGTCTTATCTATAAGTGCATCTGCGAACTTATTGATAGGATCAAGGGCTGCCATGCTGCTGGCTCCGGAAACTGCCTGTTTAAGCATTTCGTCGTCGATCGAAAGATGTCCGCTTCCTTCAAGCTTAACTCCGATGTCTTCGGCGTTACTCAGATACTGTTGGGTTATACCAACGATCTCAGCCTTGAGCTTGGTGGATTTAAACTTGTCGTCGGATATTCCCGAGGTGCTGTCGATGAAGCTGTTGTAGTTGTCAACCAGAGAGGTTATGTGGTTGATAAGCGCTTCATTATCTTTCTTGACACCTACATGGATGGGAGGTCCGGTGCCTGTAGTGGAGCTTAAGTTTATATCAAATTTACCACCAACGGTGAAGTGGTTGGATACTGAAACCCTGTCTTCGCCATTTAGCGTAAAGTGTGCATTTTTGGCCGGTTCTGCAACTCTGCCAAGTCCCAGGTAATCAACGGATCCGGAAGCAAGTCCACTGGATGCTTCGTAGATCTCAAACTGGCTGATCTCTCCGGGTTTAAGTCCCGTGTGGGTTGAGCGGATCTCCAACGATGCTCTGCCGTCTTCCTCAACGACGCTGGCATTAAGTCCGATGCCCGCTTTGTTTATCAGATTCTCAAGCTTTTGCTGTACATCTATATTTTTATCGCCGGAGTAGATACTGAACTGGAACTCGTACTCCTGGCCGTTAACTCTTGCATCGAAAGCGTAATTGTCAGCGGGAAGACCAGTGATATCCTTTGGAAGGAAATGTCCCTTATTAACCTGACTGCTTGCCAGCTGCGAAACCTCGATGTCAAAACCGATGACTCCGATATCCTGCTCAGGAGTCTTGCCGATATAGGAAGCACTTACCTTGTCCTCATCCGTGGTATAAGCGGAAGAGTGGTTGAGTGACGATTTTTCTTCATGATCACTGAGCCTTCGGATGCTTCCCTGAAGCTGCCTGGCCTTTTCTTTTATATCTATAGCATCGTTTCTTGATGCGTCATCATCTGTCAGTAGATAAAGAGGGGACTTCTTGTTGATTTTTGCAATTGATTTATACACATCCCGAAGCTCATCCTTGCGATGCGCGTCGGCCTGTGTAACATCTTTGGATACGTAATCCTGTATGAAATGGTTATAAGCACCATTGAAAGATATGCCTGCCATAATGCCCCTCCTTTCTTCCTTGAGATACGTACGAGTCCTTCACTCTACCAATCCTTTGGTATCAGTCGCACGAGGGCATGTTAAGCCACGTTTAGTTACCCTTATCATACTAAAATCAAGTCAAATGTCAATATATCGCAGTCTTTTTTTATAGGATTTAATATAAAGTTAATAATTAATTGCGTATATGGGGCTCTTATATTATTATGGTAGAAGTTATTTATCAAGGTTTATGGTGGAATTTATATGTTCTGGCTGGTCGTTTTGGCGCTTCTTCTGGTATCTGCCAGGATCGCGCATGTATATAAAGAGAATATTTTAGACACCGTTACAGTGTCTTTTGCTGCGCTTCTGATGATCATGTATGTACTGGCTTTCTTAAGGGGGCTCAAGGGCATTTTTGCTGTTTCTGCGCTGTGCATCGTGTATGTGCTTGTAAGGGCATTTATTGATGTTCGCAGGGACAAATCTTCTCTGGTAAAAGAGCTTTCGGAGTATGGAAAACTCATCTTTGACCCGGCAGTTATCGGTACTCTGATCACAATAGCATTTGTAGGCTTCGCCACAAGGCAGCAGGTTTTCACATGGTGGGACGACATCAATTTCTGGTCCTCCGATGCCAAGCAGCTCTTTTTCATGAACGGCTTTCCCGGAAAATACGGAAATGTGTCTCCGGAATTTGGCGACTATCCGCCGATGACATCCCTGGCAAAATGGCTGTTTCTGCAGCTGAGTCCGGCTGTCTATAACGAGAGCCTGCAGTTTCTTGGATATTATGCGCTTACTCTTGTATTTCTTTTGCCCATGCTGGCCAGAATTAGAATGGCCATTTCTGAGTATCGCGGCAAAAAAGAGATCAAGGCAGCCCTTCTGGTTCTGGCATTTGTCTGTACAGTGCTGTTCCCAGGCGTGTTTAACGGCATCATTTTCTACGGAACACCTGCAGATGTGGTGATGGCAATTGTTTATGGCGCGCTTCTTCTTGCAATTTATGATCAGTACAGTCATGCAAAATGGTTCTATTACATCAGGATAGGACTTTATACAGCGGTGCTTCTGCTCTCTAAGAGTATCGGCTTTGAGTGGGCACTGTTTGCACTGATCTTCTATCTCGTGATCGCAAGGCGGGAAAAAGAGATGCTCCTGTCGGTGCTCGGTGCGGGAGCCTGCTTTGGCAGCTGGCTTTTGTTCTGCTTCGTAAACAGGAGAGTTGCAAAGCTTACAGGAGCAGGTATCAAAATGGCTACCTCAGGAACCTACTCGGCACCTGACAACACCATGGACAAGATGCGCTATTTTGCTCAGGGCTTTTTGTATGAGCCCATGCATGCGGATCACAATTTCAGCATCGATCTGTCCACAGCAGCGATGGTGGTTATAATCTTTGCTGCAATAGTAATAATGTACAACGCCAAAATACTTGGGAAAACTGAGGTTAAGAGGATAGCTCTTTTCACCCTTATAACTGGACTTGTAGCCTATGCGATAGTGTTCCTGGCGCACATTTCCATCTTCCAGGGCGAGGATCAGTATCTCGATGCCTATGCCATGGGAGTGTCGATTTCCAGGTACTGCGCTCCGTTTACTCTTGGAAGTGCGTATCTTCTTATTGGAACACTTTTCAACAGGCTTAGAGCCAAGAGCGGTCACAGACAGCTCCTGATAGCTTGTGCTGCATTTGCGGTGTTTGCCATTCTGTGCGCGGACTACAGCGGCATCTACAAGCACCTCTGGGGCTACAAAGACAACATCAGCGACAACATTGCCTATGTGGAGGATATGGTAGGTCAGGAGGGAAAAGAGCTTGTGGCAGCCGTTAATGACAGGGCCTACTGGGGAAAGAGAGTACTGGTCCTTCGCGATGGTCACGAGTACTACTGGGTTCACAATACTTATATAAGTAAAGAGGCTTCTCCGGTGGCGCTGGTGTATGATGTTTTCCTTACTGAGGAGGATACGCCGGATACGATCAGGCAGAAGATACTTGACAACCACGCTTCGTACTTTTATGTTGAGGATGAGGAAGGGGCTGCAACAAAGTTGTTTGAAGATATGATGCCGGGCGGGGGATTCAAGCCCGGAACTGTAATAGATGTACAAGGAGCAGTTAACTGATGGGAAATACGATACCCATAGTCATACCGGCCTACGAGCCGGATAACAAGTTAATAGGGCTTATAGATGAGCTGAAGGATGCAGCTCTTTTCCCAATAATAGTTGTTAACGACGGATCCGATAAGGAGAGGTTCGGTAAGATATTTGATGAGGCGAAAGAGCGCGGAGCACTGGTTGTCGAGCATGCTGTCAATATGGGAAAGGGCAGGGCACTTAAGAGCGCGTTCAATTTCTGCCTTAATGAGTACCCCGATCTCGTGGGCGTGATCACTGCTGATTCTGACGGACAGCATACTTCTTCTGATATTAAGAAGTGTAAGGATGCTCTGATCGCTGAGCCTGACACATTGGTTCTGGGAGTCAGGGACTTTGATGAATCGGGAATCCCTGCCAGATCTGTTTTTGGAAATAAGACCACCAGCAGAGTAATGAAGCTTCTGACCGGAATGAGTATCAGCGATACACAGACCGGGCTTCGGGGAATATCTGCGGAGTTTATGAAATATCTTTTGACTGAAAAGGGCGAGAGGTTCGAGTTTGAGACCAACATGCTTCTTGATACCAAAGAGCTTGGTATCAGGATCGTTGAGGTGCCCATAAAGACCATATATCTTGAGGAGAACAAGTCCAGTCATTTCAATCCGATAAAGGATTCCATAAGGATCTACGCGGTATTCTTTAAGTTCATGTTCTCTTCGCTGTCATCTGCAGTGGTTGATGTGCTTATGTTCCATATCTTCTGTACAGTGTTCAGGAACGTGCCTGTGGCTATAGGATATATCATGCTCTCAACTATTCTTGCCAGAATTATTTCTGCCACTTATAACTTTACTATTAATTATAAGGTGGTATTTAAGAGCGATGAGGGCAAGGCTAAGGCTGCGCTCAAGTATGGTACTCTGGCTGTGTTCATCATGCTGGCCAGTGGCGGACTGGTTAGCTTTTTGCACGGACTGGTACCGGGGGCTCCGGAATTCCTGGTTAAGATACCGGTGGACTGCCTCCTGTTTTTTGTGAGCTTTTATGTACAGCGGGAAATAGTATACAAATAAGTGAAAAAATATGTTGACGTCGCTTTGGGTCTATGTTATAGTTGACAAGCGACAAGAGATTTATGTCTTTTTTTTATGCGCAAATTTTGACAATTTATTAGACGCGCGGAGGTGGAATAATGCGTACAAGAATTACATTAGCATGCACAGATTGCAAGAATCGTAACTATGACACAACTAAGGATAAGAAGACACATCCTGACCGTGTTGAGATGAAGAAGTATTGCCCTTTCTGCAAGAAGCATACTTTACATAAGGAAACAAAGTAATTTCATCCTTATAGTAGGAGGGAGACTACAAACATGGAAAAGAGCAAGATTGGTGCTTTTTTTAAAGGTGTAAAGGCAGAATTCGCAAGGATCATTTGGCCTACAAAGGATGATGTTGTTAAGCAGACTACAGCTGTTGTTGTGGTATCAGTCATCTGCTGTGCTCTGATCGCTTTGCTTGATTATGCTTTCGAATATGGAATGAATTTTATTACATCCGTTTTCTAATCAGAAGGAGATAATATGTCAGAAGAAATGGAAAAGAATCTCGAGCAGACCGCAGAGAATTCTGCCGAGGTAGTATCTGATGAGGTATTATCAGATGCAGAAGCTACCGCTGATCAGGAGATTGCAGCTCCACAGGCTGCCACTGAGAACGAGAATGCTCACTGGTACGTTGTTCATACATATTCAGGATATGAGAACAAGGTTAAGGCTAATCTGGAGAAGACCATTGAGAACAGACATCTTCAGAACCAGATCCTGGAGGTAAGAGTTCCTCTTCAGGATGTTGTAGAGGTTAAGAATGGTGCCCGCAAGAACGTTCAGAGAAAGATGTTCCCAGGATATGTTCTTGTCAACATGGACATGAACGATGAGACCTGGTACGTGGTTCGTAACACCCGTGGCGTTACAGGCTTCGTAGGACCGGGATCCAAGCCTGTACCTCTTACAGATGCAGAGATCAAGCCTCTGGGAATCAAGACTGATACAGTTTCAGTTGACTTCGGTGTAGGCGATGAGATCGCTGTTATCGCAGGTGTTTGGAAGGATACAGCAGGCGTTGTTCAGAGAATGGACTTCGGTAAGCAGACCGCAACTATCAATGTTGATCTGTTTGGTCGTGAGACTCCTGTTGAGATCAGCTTTGCAGAAGTCAGAAGAATCGATTCATAAGTTTGGTATTCGGTGCTTGAGCACTTGAATATATAGTTACAATCCACTGAGTGGGAGCAACACTCAAAATGCGTATTTTGCATTTTGTTAGTGGCGCCCCTGCGATAGGACTTGGTCGAGGTATATTCGAGACCGTTAGTCCGAACCGCTGGGAGTGGTACTGACATAGAGTTGATTGCGCCGACCACATATTTTCAGGAGGTGCCAGAATGGCAAAGAAAGTCGAAGGATACATTAAGTTACAGATCCAGGCTGGTAAAGCAACACCAGCACCACCAGTTGGACCAGCACTTGGTCAGCATGGTGTAAACATCGTTGAATTCACAAAGCAGTTC
>JAEEGF011535868.1_pt1 | contig 28742 bp, 24 predicted proteins | sample 9134171 | NCBI WGS metagenome assembly JAEEGF01 (sample SAMN16246542, study PRJNA631951) | gut metagenome | biome: gut microbiome; feature: rumen; material: AP-attached | host: Bos | place: Iran: Karaj | collected 2018-10 | reverse complement strand
CCTGTCCGACGCCGGCCTCAAGCCCAGCGACATCAGCAAGGTGCTGCTGGTGGGCGGCTCCAGCCGCATCCCCGCCGTGCAGGACATGGTCAAGTCCCTGGTGGGCAAGGACGGCTTCAAGGGCATCAACCCCGACGAGTGCGTGGCCATCGGCGCAGCCATCCAGGGCGGCGTCCTGGGCGGCGACGTGAAGGGTATCCTGCTGCTGGACGTGACCCCGCTGTCTCTGGGCATTGAGACCCTGGGCGGCGTGTGCACCCGTCTGATCGAGCGCAACACCACCATCCCCACCCGCAAGAGCCAGGTCTTCTCCACCGCCGCGGACAACCAGACCTCCGTGGAGGTCAACGTCCTGCAGGGCGAGCGGGAGATGGCCGCTTACAACAAGAGCCTGGGCCGCTTCCATCTGGACGGCATCGCCCCGGCCCGCCGCGGCGTGCCGCAGATCGAGGTCACCTTCGATATCGACGCCAACGGCATCGTGAACGTCTCCGCCAAGGATCTGGGCACCGGCAAGGAGCAGCACATCACCATCACCGCCTCCACCAACATGTCCAAGGAGGACATCGACAAGGCCGTGAAGGAGGCCGAGATGTACGCCGCCGAGGATCAGAAGCGCAAGGAAGAGGTGGACATCCGCAACCAGGGCGACCAGATGGTCTACCAGACCGAGAAGACCATGGCCGATCTGGGCGACAAGCTGGACGGCGCCGAGAAGGCCGAGATCGAGGGCAAGCTCCAGACCCTGAAGACCGCCCTCACCGGCACCGACTCCGCCGCCATCAAGCACGCCACCGAGGAGCTGACCCAGGTCTTCTACAAGATCAGCGAGAAGCTGTATCAACAGGCCGGCGGCCCCCAGGGCGCCCAGGGCTTTGACCCCAGCCAGTACCAGCAGGGCCCCCAGGGCCCGCAGGGCGGCCAGGGCGGCCAGGGCGGTCAGGACTACTACGACGCGGACTACACCGTTGTGGACGACGACAACAAGTAAGTGAACAGATAACAGAGAGCATCTTTTCACCGTTCACCGTTCACGGTTCACTTCCCTTTCAAACCAACGCCATTGAGCTGAGGAACCCCTCCTCAGCTCATTGACGCGCCTTAAGGAGTATTCCCATGGCAGAAAAACGAGATTATTACGAGGTCCTGGGCGTGGCGAAGGACGCCAGCGCCGAGGAGATCAAAAAAGCATATCGGAAGATCACAAAGGAGAACCACCCGGATCTGCACCCCGGCGACAAGGCCTGCGAGGAGCGCTTCAAGGAGGCCAACGAGGCCTACGAGGTGCTCTCCGACGAGGAGAAGCGCAAGAAGTATGACCAGTTCGGCCACGCGGCCTTCGATCCCAACGCGGGCTACGGCGCCGGCGGCTTCGGCGGCTTTGAGGACATCTTCGGCGGCGGCTTTGGGGACATTTTCTCCAGCTTCTTCGGCGGCGGCTTTGGCGGCGGCGCGCGGGCCAATCCCAACGCCCCCCGCCGGGGCGACGATGTGCGCGCTCAGGTGAACATCAGCTTCGAGGAGGCCGCCTTCGGCTGCGAGAAGGAGATCACCACCCAGCGCATCGAGCAGTGCCCGGACTGCAAGGGCAGCGGCTGCGCCCCCGGCACCACCGCCGAGGTCTGCCCGGACTGCAAAGGTTCCGGCAGCGTCCGCACTACCCAGCGCACCCCCTTCGGCCTGGCCCAGAGCATGGGGCCCTGCCAGAAGTGCCGCGGCACCGGCAAGATCATCCACCAGCCCTGCAAGACCTGCAGGGGCCTGGGCAGCATCCGGCGCCAGCACAAGATGACCGTGAAGATCCCCGCCGGCATCGACGACGGGCAGAGCATTTCCCGGGCCGGCTACGGCAACGCCGGCGTCAACGGCGGCCCCGCCGGGGATTTGCGGATCTCCGTGATCGTCCGGCCCCACGCCATCTTTGAGCGCGAGGGCACCAACATTTACATGGAGCAGGAGATCAGCTTTGCCCAGGCGGCCCTGGGCGCGGAGCTGGAGCTGCCCACCCTGGACGGCAAGGTGAAATACACCATCCCCGAGGGCACCCAGCCCGGCACCACCTTCCGCCTGCGGGGCAAGGGCATCCCCTACCTGCGCAGCCCCTCTACCCGCGGCGACCAGTTCGTCACCGTGAAGGTGGGCGTGCCCCGGAATCTGAACGCCGCCCAGAAGGAGCTGCTGCGGCAGTATGCGGCTTCCATGGGCGAGAGCGACAGCGGCAAGACGAGCGGCATCTTCGGCAAAAAGAAGAAATAAAAAAACGGCAAAAACGCAGAACCGTCTCTGAAAACGGCAGCGAAATCCCCGCGCGGACAAGGGGGAGCTCGCTGCCGTTAAAATTTCTCTGCAAGATTAGTTAAATTTCTTGAAATTCTTATGCGAATACGCTACAATACCGAAGTGGAAGCCCCAGATTCCGACAAGGAGGAGTTCCCATGGAGGAAAAGAGAAAAAGACGCTTCGGAGACCGGCGGGACGCATGGTGGGTGCGGGACGTGCCCGGCCTGACGACGCTGATGATCCACATCATGGACAAGCGCACCGACGCCGAGGTCTTCATGAACGATACCTTCGACGTGACGGAGATCCTGCGCTACTGCGAGAAGAAGAACGCCGAACATCCGGACTACAGGACCACCCTGTTCCACTGCATGCTGATGGCGGTGGCCCGCATGGTGAAGGAACGGCCCAAGATGAACCGCTTTATCCAGGGGCGCCGGCTCTACGAGCGCTTTGAGATCAGCCTTGCCTTTGTGGCCAAGCGCCGCTTCACCGACCACGCCGAGGAGTCCCTGATGTTCTTCACCCCCAGGGACGAGGACACCCTGGACAGCTTCAGCTACCGCGTCGCCGGCCAGGTGCGGGAGACCAAGAAGAGCGAGCATTCCACCGGCGGCATCGACGCCGTGATCGACGGCTTCGCCAAGATCCCCCGGCTGCTGCTGATGTTCGTGATCCACATCATCCGCAGCATGGACTTCTGGGGCGTGAACCCCAAGGCCCTCACCGACGGGGATCCCAACTACGCCAGCGTCTTCCTGACCAACCTGGGCAGCATCCAGGGCCCGGCGGTCTACCATCATCTGAACAACTACGGCACCAACAGCATGATGATCGCCATCGGCACCATCCACAAGGAGGAGCGGATCATGCCCGACGGCTCCAAGCAGCTCCGGGACGTGGTGGACATCGGCGCCACTCTGGACGAGCGCATCGCCGACGGCTTCTATTTCGTCCGGAGCCTCAAGCTGGTCAAGCATATCTGCGCCCATCCCGAGCTTTTGGATCGCCCCCTGGGCGAGCCCAGCGGCTTCGACTACAAATAAGGAATACCCCTCAGTCCGGCCGCGGGCCGGACAGCTCCCCTTCGGCAGGGGAGTCCATACGGAAGGAGTTATAGGAAGAATGGAAACCATTACCGCCAAGACCCCCTGGGAATCCTCCATGGGAGAAGTCCCCATGCACCTGGATTATTTCCAGGGCTCCATGTTCGACGCGCTGAAAAGGATCGCCGACCGGCACCCCGAGCTGATCGCCTTCACCTTCATGGGCCGCTCCACCACTTATCCGGAGATGATCCAGGGCATCGAGGAGTGCGCCCGGGCGCTCAAGGCTCTCGATATCAAGGAGGGCGAGCGGGTCACCATCGCCATGCCCAACTGCCCCCAGGCCGTGTTCCTGTTCTACGGCGTGAACCGCATCGGCGCCATCGCCAATATGATCCACCCCCTCTCCGCCGAGAAGGAGATCGAGTACTATCTGAACGTCTCCGAAAGCAAGACGGCCATTACCCTGAACCAGTTTTATCCCAAGTTTGCCAGCGTCCTGCCCAACACCGGCGTGAAGCACCTGGTCATCGCCAACATCGCCGACGCCCTTTCCCCGGCGCTGAAGCTGGGCTTCGCGGTGAAGAACGTCATCGACCCCATCTCCAAGGCGATCAAAAAGCACACCAGGCCCCAGTTCCAGAAGCGGGTGCCCCGGAACGCCCCCGCCGTGGTGCTGTGGAAGGACTTTCTGGCCGGCGCCCAAACCGTCAGCGGCGACTACGCCGTGGAGCGGGTGGGCGAGGATCCCGCGGTCATCCTCTACTCCGGCGGCACCACCGGCACCAACAAGGGCATCGTGCTCACCAACCTGAACTTCAACACCCTGGGGCAGCAGGTCATCGCCGCCAACCCCATCTTTACCAAGGGCGACCGGATGCTGGCCGCCATGCCCCTGTTCCACGGCTTCGGCCTGGGCGTGTGCGTGCACACCATGCTCTCCCAGGGCGGCCGCTGCATCCTGATCCCCCAGTTCACCGCCAAGAGCTACGCCAAGGATCTGCTGAAATACAAGTGCAACCTGATCGCGGGCGTGCCCACGCTGTATGAGGCCCTGCTGCGCCTGAACATCATGGACGGGGCGGATCTGAGCTTTTTGAAGGGCGTCTTCTCCGGCGGAGACAGCCTCAGCATCGAGCTGAAAAAGAAGCTGGACAAGTTTTTGGCGGATCACGGCGCCACCATCCAGGTGCGGGAGGGCTACGGCACCACCGAGACCGTCACCGCCTGCTGCCTGACGCCCCTGACCAAGGCCAAGGAGGGCAGCATCGGCATCCCCTTCTCCGATGTGTACATCAAGATCGTCAAGCCGGACACCGATCAGGAGCTGCCCTACGGACAGGAGGGCGAGATCCTGCTGGCCGGCCCCACGGTGATGAAGGAGTACATGAAGCACCCCGAGGAGACCGCCCAGACCCTGCGCCGTCACGCCGACGGCCTCACCTGGGTCTACACCGGCGACCTGGGCATCATGGACGAGGAGGGCTTCATCTTCTTCAAGGGCCGCGCCAAGCGCATGATCATCTCCTCCGGCTACAACGTCTATCCCGCCCAGCTGGAGAACATTCTGGACGCCCACGACAAGGTGCAGATGAGCTGTGTCATCGGCGTGCCCGACTCCTACAAGATGCAGAAGGTCAAGGCCTTCGTGAAGCTGTCCGCCGGGGTTCCCGCCACGGAGGAGACCAAGCAGGAGCTGCTGGCCTACTGCCGCAAGAACATCGCCAAGTACGCCATGCCCTATGACATCGAGTTCCGGGAGGATCTGCCCAAGACCCTGGTGGGCAAGGTGGCCTACCGGGTGCTGGAGGAAGAGGAGCTGGAGAAGCTGAAGGCCGCGGGCTGAGCGGCGCAAAAAGCGGGAAGCGTGTTTTCACGCTTCCCGCTTTTTGCTTTTCGGGGACGATCAGCCCCGGCCGATGTTGATGAGGCCCTGCGTGCTGCCGGTGTCTATCACCGGCACGTCTGTCTGGCGGATCTCCAGCTCCCGGGCGATGTGCTCCAGGGTCTCCAGATCGTTGCTGCCGCCCACGACGATGAGGAAGCCCCGGCTCTCGCTGAAGAGGAGCACATAGTTCTCCTGCCCGCGAAAATCGGTGTAGAGCATCTCCACCTCCGTGACGCTCAGATCCCCCCAGGTCTCGGTCTTCACGATCCGATATTCCCCCATGAGGGTCAGGCGCAGGCCGGGGCGTAGGTTCGCGTCGAAGATCTGATACCGGATGCCCAGATCCCCGTCGCTGCCGGTTGCCCCGGTGTCGAAGGAGACGCTGCTGTACCAGTCCTCCGGATCCCAGGGCTTGCCCTCCTGGGCGATTACGTCTGCCGCTGTTCCGCGTTGGTAAGCGTGGTTCGGCTGTGTCGGCAGCCAGCCCGGGCGAAATTCCGTCTGGCATACCGGACCGTCCGTGCTGAGGCTGAAGGTCAGCCCGTCCGTTGGCAGCTGTGGGCCGGCCTCATAGTCCCAGTTGCCTTCCTCGTCTCGGACAGGGTAGACGCCGAGTTCCAGCTCCTCCTCCGTGGCGGGCTCCACCTGCATTTGAAACAGGCCCGCTGCGTAGGCGGTGATGCCCAGGGCCAGCAGCAGCGCCGCCGCCAGGGTCAGGGTCAGCGCCTTCTTGGACAGGCGCGGGGTCTTTTTTCCTTTTTCCTTTGGGTTCATACGCTTTTGTACCTCCGTCATGGTGTCGGCGGAGGCGTGGAGGCGGCCGAATACCGCCCGGAACTGCTCTCGATCCGTCATGTGCTTCACTCCTCCGTCAATTGATCCCTGAGCTTTGCCCGCGCCCGGTACAGCCGGGTGCTCACCGTGTTCTCCGGGAGCTGCAGCAGCCCGCCGATCTCCCGCACCGAGTAGCCGAAGAAATAGTACAGCAGAAGCGGCAGCCGGTACTTTCGCTCCAGACCCATCACGGCCAGGAACAGCTCTGTGTGCTCCGGCTGCTCGAAGCCCAGGGTCTCGGCGTAGTCCTCCAGGGATTCCCGCCGCCGCCAGGGGCTGCGGAACAGGGCCTTGCAGCGGTTGAGGGTGACGCGGATCAGCCAGTTGCGCAGGTGCTCCTCGGAGGAGAATTCCTTTTCCTCCCGCCAGAGCGCCAGCAGCACCTCCTGGGTCACGTCGTCGGCGTCCTCCCGATTTTTGGTGTAGCTGTAGGCCAGGCGGAAGACGGTGTCCATCCAGCGCCGGGCGGCTTCGGCAAAGCGTTCGTCTGTCATAGCTATGAACCTCGTAAAATGAAGCTTCACCCTAAATATGCGCCGGAGAGGGCCTTGCTTTCAAGCCCCTTTTCTTTTTTTTCGCCGGAGGAGGGCAGGAACAAATGGGATTTGACAGCGTCTGAAAACTGGCGTATGATAAAAACGAAAGGAAGGACGCCTCTCGGAGACTCGATGCGAAAGGGGGAGACCCATGAATCAGACCAAGACGGAAAAGCCCGTTCCCGCGGAGGCCGCTCCGGCGGAGCCGGAGCAGAAAACCGGGGAAGAAGCGAAAAAGGATCGGAAAAAGAAGGCCGTCAAGGCGGGGGTGGCGGTGGTCACCTCGGCCAGCGTCCTCGTGGGGGGACTGTTTTCCTCGCCGGAGGCGCTGCTGGCGGATGAACAAAACCTGAATCCCGCGGCCATTAGCCAGAACGACAGCGACGACGACCAGGACGGCGACGAGGAGGACAGCCGGGAGGAAGAAAAGGAGCAGGAGGCCGTGCGCCTGGGCCTGAAAGCGGCCCTGCGTCAGCGGATCCTGGCACTACCCCTTTCCGTGCGCGTGTTTGTGATGATCCCCCTCTGGGCCTTCGGCTGGGCCATCTGGAACGTGGCCACCGGACTCTGGACCATGCTGCTGGGCCCCATCGCGGGCAAGGCGGTGAGCTGGATCTTCCTGCTGGCGGTGCTGCTGGGCGCCTTTGTGCTGGGGGCCAAGGCTCTGTTCCCGGACGTGCCGCTGAAAAAGATCGTCAACAAAAAGAGCATCCTGGGCCTGGTGATCGGGGGACTGGCGCTGGGCGTGGCGGATCTGACCGTGCCGCTGTTCTGGGACGGCTATGAGGGCGTGGCCAAGATCGTGCGCGCGGTGGGCATGGCGCTGATCCTGGGCATCACGCTCTTCGCGCTGTGCGTGCGCGTGGTGCGGAAGCATCGGGCGGCCCAGGCGGCCGCAGCGGAGGCTGCCGGGAAAAACAAGGAGCCGGAGGAGCCCAAGCCCTGGACGGACGCGGAGATCCTGGCTCTGGCGGACAGCGTCAGCCGCAAACGGTAGATATTCCAAATAAAAACGGGTGAAGCAATGGTGCTTCACCCGTTTTTGCTGCTTTATCGGTTCAGTACGTGCCGCTGTACTTCTGCTTCACGGCGCCAAGCTGCTGCTGGGGCGCCTGCTCGGGGGCATACCAGCCCCGCTGGGCCATATCCGAATAGACGTCGTTCTGCATGCACAGGGCGCTGTTCAGCGCGGTGTTGAAGGTTCCGTGCACATTGGGGCTTGCGGACTCGATGGCGCCGTGCATCAGCAGATCACAGGTGCCCTTGATGCCGACCAGCAGTCCTTCCATGATTTCCTTGTCGTTCATGCCGTTTTTCTCCTCATACCAGATTGTAGAAGCTGGTAAACAGCTTCTGATGCTCTTGCTCCAGACGCTGGGCGACAGAGCGCAGCGCGGGATCCTTCAACTGGCTGGCCGCGTTGCGGCACTGGGTCACCAGATACTGGGTGTGGCCCAGGGCGTCTTCGATATACAACAGTTCTTTTGTGGTCATGGCTCTGAAACTCCTTCCTGCGTTTTGCCGGATCGGCGCCGGCTGTCTTCAGTATGCCCACGGAGGGCAGTTTTTATCCATTGGCCGAAAGCAAGAAAAAAACGCACCGCAATCGTGAAGAATCTGGAAACTTTGTTCCAGCCTCTTCCGGTGAGAGAAAAAACGTGGTACAATACAGGCCAAACCAGTCTGAAAGGGGGAGCAGCCTATGTTCTGCACCCAATGTGGAAGGGAGAATCCGGAGACAGCCCGGTTTTGCGTTTTTTGCGGCGGAGATCTGACCCCGGGCCTGTCGGAGGCGCAGACGAGCCCCGCGCCGGCTTCCCGGGGCACGGCCCGACCTGCCCCGCGCCGGGCGGCGGCCCCCGCGATGCCCGCGTGGAAGAAATATTTTTGGATCCTGCCCGCCGTGCTGCTGGTCGTGGTTCTGGCGCTGCTGGCCGTGCTGCTGCTGCGGCCCAAGGCGGAGCCCACGGATCCGGACACGGTGGTGATCGAAGGGATCGAGGATCCGAACCCCGATCTCTCCGCGCTGCGGCCCGCCCCCGGCCGGGTGGACTTTGAGCACCAGGCCGTGGACGGGACGGAGTACGCCCTGATCCGGGCCTACGCCGCGGACGGCAGCCTGCTCTGGGAGCGGGAGACCGGACACTATGAAGCCACCGAGCTGAGTCCCGTTGAGGAGATCGGCATGGACAGCCGGTACTACTACTATGTGGAGGGCGGCGTGGTGACGGCCCTGGATCTGGCAAGCGGCGAGACGCGCTGGATCAACGGGGACTTCGGCGGGTACAGCATCCACAGCCTGCTGGAGGACGGCAAGATCTATCTCTGCGGCTTCTACGGGCCGGACTTCTTCGCCGTGGATACCGACGGCCGCACGCTCGTCCGCCTGGGGCAGTTGGACGAACAGTTCTACTGGCCCTATGCCCTGGAAAAGATCAATGAGAATACGGTCGCCGTGCGCTTCTCCGGCGGTCTTACCCCCGGCGTGGAGGAGGACAGCTTCCCCATCTATGTGGACACCCGGGATTACAGCGTCCGCTACACCCGCATTTCGCAGGAGGAAGCGCTCGAGATCGCCTCGGCGTATTGGGACTTCCAGGAGGGTGACGTGGCAGAGGATACCGGCTATCCCCTGGGCGTGCTGCCCTGCTGGACGGAGACGGCCTCCAACGGCAGACTCTGCTATGTGATGCAGTTTCAGTGGCTGGTGGACAACGATCACTGGTCGACCCTGGATCGGATCTTTGTGGACGCCGACACCGGGGAGATCTACTCCTATTACGACTGAGAGAGGGAAAAGGGATGGAGAAGCTCTTGATCGGCGGTCTGGCGGGACTGGGCTGGGGCGCGCTGTGCGGCCTGCTCAATATCCTGCTGATGAAACGTGCCATCGCCAAAAACAACAACAACGCCGTGATGCTTGCCAACTTCCTGCGCATGACGGTGGATCTGCTGGCGCTGCTGGCGGTATTCCTGCTGCGCGGCCTGCTGCCCTTCTCCTATGAGGCGGCGCTGGTGGGCACGGCCATCGCCTTGTCCCTGGTGACCATTGTGTTTGCCTTCCGCTACGGGAAGAAAATGAAATAGCGGGCATCCGCAGACAAATAAACCGGCGTGACCGTTTGGTCACGCCGGTTTTATCTGTCTGCGTCGGATCACTGCAGCTTCTGGATGGCGCGCACCACGGCGTCCCGATCCTCGCCGCTGACGATGCCCCATTCCTCGCGCATCAGGCGCAGCTGCTCCTGGTAGGCGGCGATGGCGCCGGCCTTGTCGCCCCGGATCTCGCAGATGTGGGCGATGCACATGGCGCCGTCGGTGAACTTGGGGGAGGGCTGGAGCTCCTGGCCCTTGCGGTACCAGTCGATGGCCCGGTCGTAGTCCTGGCGCTGGGTGTAAATGTCGCCCAGGGTGCTGGCGCAGCACCACTCGCTCTCCGCCATGCTCTCCAGCGCGGCCAGCTGCCGCTCCGTCTCGTCCCGCTCTCCCGCCGCCTGGGCGATGAGGAAGCGGTACATGGGGGTGCGGAAGCTGCGGTCGATGGCGGCCAGCTTCTCCAGCCATGCCCGGGCCTCGGTCAGGCGCCGGTCGTCGATCAGATTGTCCAGCAGCCACATGTGAGCGGCCCGGTTCTCGGGATTCCGGCGGCAGAAGTCGCTGAGCCAGGCGATGAGGGCGTGGTGATTGCGGACGTTCCAGTCGGGGATATAGCTGCCCCAGGCGTTGCAGAGCTCGCTGAGGGCGTCCCGGTCGCCGCCGGTCTTCTCCACGGCCTCCTTGCCGTGCTCCACGGCCAGCAGGCGGAACTGCTCGGCCTGGTTGTTGTAGAGCTTGGCCAGCAGCATCTCGGCCTGGCCCTTATGGGCCGGGTTCTCGGCAAAGGCCCGGAGCTGCTGCTCCAGCTGCCGCTGCTCGGCCTCGGGGAAGAGGCCCCGGTCGTAGATCCGGTTCTCGATGCGCTCCATCTGCTGCTCCGGGCTCATGGCGAAGAGCTGGTCGATGCTGACGCCGAAGAACACGGCGATCTCCGGCAGGAGCTGCACGTCGGGGATGCTGTTGCCGCACTCCCATTTGCTGACGGTCTGCGCGGTCACGTTCAGGGCCGCGGCCAGGGCCTCCTGGGTGAGGCCGCGGTCATTGCGCAGCCGACGGATTTCTTTTCCCATTTCCATGTTTTTTGTCCTCCTTGGTTTGGATGGCCTCAGCATAGCAGACCGCGGCGGAAAAAACCAGCGACTCTCACGGGAGGCGACTCGCGCCGCAGTTGAGTTGAAAAAAGCGCCCCGGAGGGCGCTTTTTGTCATTCCCGGGCTTCGGCGTCTTCCTCCGGGCCCGCTTCGGAGCCGTCCTTCTTCCTGCGGAAGATCAGGAGCTTGGAAATGACGTAGTTGCCCACGATCACCACCACGGCGACCAGAACCGTGGTGATATGGTATTCGATGCCGAACGCGTTGGTCAGCAGCAGGTTCAGCGCCAAGCTCAGCCCCCAGGTGCCCAGACGGGAGACGAAGAAGCCCCCGAATTCCGCCGGGATATTGGGGTTTTTGCTCTGGAAGACCCAGCGGCGGTTGGGATAATAGGCGAAGAGGATGCCGGACAGGTTCTCCACCACGTTCAGCACCGTGGTCTGATCCACGGAGGGGTGGGTGACGCCGTGATAGACGGTGGCGCCCCAGAGGAATTTGCAGCCCCAGGACACCAGCGTGGTCAGCCCGCCCACGATGAGATAGACCAGGATCTCCCGGTGCTTGACGCACAGGGCCTTGATTTTTTGGATCATGCCTTGTCCTCCCTGCCGCACACCCGGGAGATGATGTAGCGGGGGCGGCCCTTCAGCTCCTCATAGATCCGGGCGATATAATAGCCGATGACGCCCAGGGAGATCATAATCAGGCTGGCGGAGAAGAGCAGCAGCAAAATCACCGTGGTGAAGCCGCCCAGCGCCTGGCCCGTGAGCTTCTGCACCAGGGACACGATGCCGAAGACCACGGCGGTGACCAGCATCAGGATGCCCAGCACCGTGACGATCTGCAGCGGGGTGGAGGAGAAGGAGCCGATGTTGTTGATGGCGTACTTGATCAGCGAGCGGGTGGACCATTTGCTCTCGCCGGCGGTGCGCTCCTGCACCCGGTAGGAGACGGTGGCGCGCTTGAAGCCCACCCAGAAGCTCAGGGCGCGGAAAAAGACGTTGCGCTCCGGCATGGCGTTCAGGGCGTCCACCACCTTGCGATCCAGGAGCTTGAAGTCCGAGGAGTCGGCCATGTTGAGGCCGGTGGCCTTGCTGATGATGCCGTAGAAGGAACGGGCGGCAAAGCGGTGCAGGCCCGTCTCCTCGCCCCGATCCTCCTTGATGCCCTCGACGACCTCAAAGCCCTGCTCCCAGAGCCGAACCATCTCCACGATCTTCTCCGGCGGGTGCTGCAGATCGCAGTCGATGACCACGCAGCAGTCCCCCCGGGCCTGCTCCAGCCCGGCGAACATGGCGGCCTCCTTGCCGAAGTTGCGGCTGAAATGGACGCCCACCACGTGGGGGTTCTGCGCGGCGGCCTTTTCGATCTCCGCCCAGGTCTTGTCCCGGGAGCCGTCGTCGATGAACAGCAGCTCATGGTCGATCCCGGCGCCGTCCAGGATCTCCGTGACGGTGCGGGCGGCGATGGGGATCATTTTTTCCTCGTTATAGGACGGCAAAATGACAGAAAGCATGAGATTCCCTCACTTTCTCAGCAGATAGGCATTGGACAGGCCGTTCTCATACAGCGGTTCCCAGGCGGTATAGTCGGTGCTCTCGAGCAGCGCGGGCAGCACCTGCTCCGGGTCGAAGCCGCTGCCCCAAAAGGCGCTGACGTCGATATAGACCACGCACTCCTCTGCGGGGCGGGCGGCCAGATAGGCGTCCAGAGCGGCGGAATCGGGATCCTCGGTGACAAAGAAGTCCTCAAAGTACAGCAGCTCGCCCAGATCCTTGGTGGGCGGGGCGTTCATGCCCGTCAGATACAGGCAGGGCGCGTCGGCGTGCGCGGCGGCGAGGGCGTCGTAGGCGGCGTAGGTGTCCCCCAGACCCGGATCCTCCGGGTAGAGATACATGGGCGGCTGCCGCCGCGCCACCAGGAGCGCCAGGCCCAGGATGACCGTCAGAACGGCGCTTTTCCACAGCCGCTCCCGCGGGAAGCTGCCCAGGCTCCGCTCCAGCAGGGCGAGCAGGAAGCTTACCGCAGCCGCGAGGAGCGGGGCGAGGTTGTAGATATAGCGCTGCTCGTCCACCGGGGAGATCAGGGCCACCAGCACGAAGGCCGCCAGAGCGGGGGCCAGGATCACCAGGCTGTCCCAGGGCAGTTCCTTCCGCTTCCCGGCGGCCCGGAGCCTCCGGCAGCAGAGCAGCAGCCCCGCCAGGGCCCCCAGGGCCGTCAGCACCGCGGCCTTCAGCCCGTGGCGGGCGTCCAGGAAAAAGCGGAGCAGCCGGGTCTTGTACTGGGCAAGGTTGGACAACTGCTCCACGGCGTTGCCGCCGGAGACCAGATTGTCCGCCGTCAGGTGCGCGATGCAGGCGGGGAAGACCAGCAGCAGCAGGCCCACGCCCGCGAAGGCGAAGAGGGCGAAGAACAGAAGGCTTTTCCAGCGCTTTTTCCCGATGGCCCAAAACACATAGGCCGCGCAGACGAAAAAGGCGTAGAAGACGAAATAGTACTGGGTCAGCAGCCCCAGGAAGATGGTCAGGCCGACGAGGGGATACCAGATCCGGCGCTCCTCCCGCATGAGCCGGGCGATCCAATAGGCCAGCAGCACCGTCAGCAGCGTCAGCAGCGCATACATGCGGATCATCAGGAAGGTGGAAAGGCCCAGCCCGCTGAGCCCGTAGAGGATCACGGCGGCCACGGCGTTTTCCCGGCTGTCGAACAGGGTCAGCACCAGCCGATAGAGGGCCAGCAGGGTCAGCAGATACAGCAGCCCGTCCAGCGCCAGCCCCGTCCATTTGCTGAAGACCCCCGGCGTCAGGGAGGAGGCCAGGTTGAACAGCCAGTAGTAGAGGGGCGGGTGCACGTCCCGGGTCTGGTTGTAGTAGACGGAGCCGAAGTCCGCGGCCTCCCCGTCGTTCACGGTCACATAGTCCAGCAGCTCCTGCCGGGTGAGGGTCACATCCCGCAGCTCCCCGCCGGCCACGCTGCTGAGAAAGGGGGCGTAATGGCTGTTGGAGAGGCCGTAGGTGTAGATCTCGTCGATGAACATGCCGTTTTTCCGCACGGCGAACAGCAGACACACCGCCCCGATGACGATCAGCGCCAGCAGCAGCGCCCCGTATTTCCTTGCAGCCTCTCGCATAGCAGCCTCCGAAGAAAGGGATGATTCACTATTATATGACAAAAAGCCCCGCTTCGCAAGGCTTTTCCATGGAATACGGCATACGGGCGGCTCCGTTCGGAGCCCGCCCTCAAGCTGTCGACACTTTTTCGACCGCTTGAGGGCAAGAATGGGAACTTCCGAAAAAAGTTCCCATTCTTGCGAAGATTGAACGTGAAGGGGGGCATACCCTCCCCCCTTCACAATCCCCCCATGCGTGTCGAAGGGTTGCCGGATTGTTTTGTCTACGGTATACGGGTTCCTGGACCGTGCCGCAGCTTATTCCCCGCCGCCCTTGCCTTCGTTTTCCGCGGCGTCCACCACGGCGGCGAAATCGTCGATCTCCTGGGTGATCTCCACCTCGATGTCCTTCTCGGGCTTCGCGCTGCGCAGGGCGTCCTTTGTCGCGGTGATCTCCGCGTCCTTGGACGCGATTTCGGCCAGCAGCGTCTCCGCCTGGGCGAAGAGGGGGGCGAAAAAGCCCTCGGGCTTGTCTCGCCGCTGCTCAAAATAGAGCTTGCCGATCTCGGTGTAGACCTTCCGCAGCTCATCCGCCCGGTTGTTGACGTCCAGACTCAGCCGGGCGATTTTGGCGTAGGACTTGGTGCGGTCGGCGCCCTGCTGATAGACCTCCTTGATGCCGCTGCTCTCCACTGCGCTTTTGGCCCGGTTGACCAGCGAGCCAAGAAACTCCTTGTAATCTGCCATGACCTTTCCTCCTTATGTGTCGATTTCCGCGGGCCCGTCGGCGTCTGCGGCGTTCTCGCTTTCCGGCTCCGCGATCTCCGCGGGGCCCTTGTCGTTCTTGTCCTCGGGCTGGGCGGGAGCCGCGTCCGTTTCCGCCTCCGCGGCCGCCGCGACCCGGTTCACAAAGAGCCTCTCGCCCGGATGCGCCCGGCACCGCTCAAAGAGCAGCATGCCGCCGGCAAAGAGCATCAGCGCCAGGCTCAGCACCTGGGAAACCCGGATATGCGTCTGCCCGATGTTCAGGCTGTCCTGGCGCAGCCCCTCGATCCAGGCCCGGCCAAGGCCGTACCAGAAGAGATAGAGCAGCGCGATCTGGCCGTCGTATTTCCGCTTGCCCCGGCGCTCCCAGACGATCAGGCAGACCAGCAGCACCAGATTCCACAGGCTCTCGTACAGGAAGGTGGGGTGGTAACAGACGGTCTCGCCCGCGGGGGTGGTGAGACCCATGCGGCAGAAGACGTCGGTCTCCGCGCCGAAGGCCTCCCGGTTCATAAAGTTGCCCCAGCGGCCGATGATCTGGCCGATCAGTACCCCGAACACCGCCAGATCCAGGAAGGCGAACAGTGGGATCTTTTTCCGGCGGCAGACCAGCAGGATGGCGAGCACCCCGCCGATGATGCCGCCGTAGATGGCGATGCCGCCCTCCCACACGGCGAAGTAGTCGAGGAGGGGCCTGCCCCGGAACTCATCCAGGCTGAAAAGCACATAGTAGATCCGCGCGCAGAGGATCGACAGGGGGATCAGCAGGATCGCCAGGTCGTAGATGTCGTCGCTCCGGATGCCGAAGCGCTTTGCGCTGCGGGCGCAGTAGGTGATGCCCAGGATGAAGCCCAGGGCGATCAGGACGCCGTAGAAATAGACCCGGTGTCCGAATACGGTGAAATAGGCGGGCGGATTCAGGCCGAAGATCCCCAGGCCGGGGAAGCTGATGACCGAATCCCGCTGAATGGTCTGCAATAAAATAGGAAACATATCAAGCTCTCCTCGGATCAATGATGGATAGGGCAAAACGCTCCGGCGCCAGCGCCGTGCGCAGGAAATCCTCGCACTCCTCTTTGCGGATGCTCTGCAGCATTTCCGCCGCGTCCAGGGGACAATAGCCCTCGAAGACGCCCTCGGCCACGGCCAGACAGACGCTCTCGAAATCCTCCAGCCCCCGGAGCCTTGCGCCGATGGAGGCCCGCTTGGCCCGCTCGAAGCGAAGGGGATCCAGCCCCTCCCGTTCGACGCCCGCCAGCTCCTCCTCCAGCGCGCGCAGCACGCCCTCCGGATCCGGGCTCTCCCCGCCGATGAGCACGGTGGCCGTGCCGGCGGAGAAATCCACCTCCGCGTCAAAGTCCCGGTTCAAAAGGCCCTGGGCGTAGAGCCGGTTGTAGAAGGCGGAGGACGCGCCCAGCAGCATCCGCAGACTCAGACCGGCGATAAGCCGCTGCCGCAGCGCCCCGTCGCCCGCGGGAGCGGGACGGAACTTGGCGCCGATGAGGAACTGGGGGGCGGACACGTCCATCTCCTCCCGGTGCAGCTTTTCCCGGGGGAGCAGCGGCTCCTCCTGGCCGAAATCCACCGCCGGGAGCTCGCCCGCCTCCGGGGGAAGCGCCTCCCGGGCGATGCGCGCCACCGTCTGGGGATCCACGTCGCCCTCCACGCACAGGCACAGATTGCCGGGGGCGTAGAAGGCCCGGTGACAGGCGTGCAGGGTCTCGGCCCGGATGGCCGCGACGCTCTCCCGGGTGCCGATGACCTTGTCCCGGATGGGATGATGGACGTAGAGCTGCCGCAGCAGCCAGTGGTACACCGCGCTGCCGGGGCTGTCCTCGCCCATCTGGATCTCCTGGGCGATGATGCCCCGCTCCTTCTCCACCGTCTCCTCGGTGAAATAGGGCGTGCAGACCAGGTGCAACAGCAGGGCCAGGTTCTCCTCAAAATGCTCGGTGCACTGGAAATAGTAGCAGGTGCCGGCCGCGGCGGTAAAGGCGTTGGGGTCGGCGCCGTTGGCGCTGAGCCGATCCAGGGCGTCGTCCCCCTCCGGGAGATCAAAGAGCTTGTGCTCCAGATAATGGGCCACGCCGGCCGGGGTGTCGATCATCTCCCCGCCCAGGGAAAAACGCCGGTGGGCGCCGCCGTAGTTCACGGCCAGCACCGCGTAGCGGCTGCGGAAGCCGGGCTTGGGGATCACCCGCAGGCGCAGGCCGTTGGGCAGCGTCTCGCAATACAGGGTCTCGCCTACGGCGGGATAAGGCTTAATCTCCATCCTCGTCCTCCTCCGGGGCGCCGCCCTTCAGGAAATAGATCTGGTCGCAGTCCACGCTCCCGGCGATGGCCACCACGTCCTCCTTCGTCACATCCTCCACCAGCGCGGCCAGCTCCAGGGGGCCGCAGTCCAGTCCGTCCAGGGTCTGGGAGAGGGTGAAGCCCTCCAGCTCGCCCTGGGAATCGCAGATGGCGCGCAGATCCGAGGCCACGCAGGCCTTGGCGGTGGCCAGCTCCTCCTCGCCGAGCTCCCCCCGGGCCACGGACGCAAGCTGCGCGAAGATCTCCTCCCGGGCGGGCTCCAGCTTGTCAAAATCGATGCCCGCGGAGACCAGCAGCAGCCCCTTGTGGGTGTCGGCCAGGGAGCCGACATCGTAGCAGAGCTGCAGCTTTTCCCGGACGTTGCGGAAGAGCCGGGAGGTGCAGCCGGCGCCGAAGACGGCGTTGAACACCAAAATGGCGGCCTGATCCGGATCCTCCATGCACTCGCCCAGGCGCCAGCCGATCACCAGCTTCCCCTGGGTCACGTCCAGCTCCTCCTCCGTAAAGCGGGGGGCGTCCTCCAGAGCGTTCATGCGCAGGTCGGTTCCGATCTCCCAGTCGATCTCTCCCCGCGGCAGGGTGATCAGCGCGTCCCGCAGGGCGGCGATCACCGCCTTTTTCCCGGCGCGGCCGCAGTAAAAGAGCTCGATGGGGCTCTGCTGCAGCAGGGTGTGGTACTGCTTGGTGAGCTTTTTGTAGTTGATGGCCTCGCACTCGCTCTCGCTGCCCAGACGGCTGACGGCGAAATCCTCGCAGCAGCACATCTCCTCCACGCAGCGGGCCACGGCGTAGGCGGATTTGTTGTTGATGCGGCCCCGGATCTGCTCCAGCAGCTTTTCCTTCTCGCTGTCCACATACTGGGGCAGCAGCAGGCCGCCCCGGGTGGCCGGGGAGAGCAGGAGCTGACCCAGCAGCTCCGCCGCGTCGTGCAGCAGGCTCTGCCCGCCGGGGAGGAAGGCGTCCTCCGGGATGCTGGCGTAGAAGCCCAGGCACTGGATCTCACCGATCCGGCGAACCACCGGCGCGACGGCCGTGCCGTAGAGCTCATCCATCCGGGCCGAGAGAGCCTCCATATCCGGATAGCGGGTGGTGCCCCGGCGCAGCACATAGGGGATCAGCGCGTTCATCGACGCGGTCTCCCGCTTGAGCTGGGTCAGCAGGCTCAGACTCAGGCAGGCGGTCTTGAATTGCTCCGCACGCAGATGGCTCAGCCATACGCCGGGGAAGATCTCGGTACGTGTCAGTTCCATGAGGCACCTCCACAACACAATTTTTCATATTATTATAACACAAAAAGGAGAAAAAAGGAAGGAAAAGAAATGGAGAAATGAAAAAATAGGAGGGCGTGACGGGAGGCGTTTCTTCATGGGGCGCAGCCGCGCTTCATTTTTCCCGGCCCTTTTCCACCACGATCTCGCGGTCGCGCCAGCTCGCCTGCCAGTCCGGCAGCGCGGGACGGATTTCCGGCTGCCCGTCCCGGAGCCACAGGCCCAGCAGATCCTCCGCGCAAACCCGGAAAAACCAGCCCGCGGAGCCGGTGTACCAGGTCCAGCCCGCCTGCCCCTCGCGCCCCGGGGCGCTGCAGACGTCCGCCGCCAGCACGAAGGGCTCCGCCTCCCAGCGGCGCAGGTCGTGCGCCTCCGGCAGCAGCAGCCGCAGCAGCCGCAGACCGTCGTCGAAGCGGCCGCGGCGGAAGCAGGCCCGGGCCAGCCAGAGGGCGGCGTGGGTGTACTGGCCCCCGTTCTCCCGGACGCCCGGGCCGTAGCCCACGATGCTCCCCGGGCTGCGCTCGTCCTCGCCGTAGGGCGGATCGAAGAGCTTGACCAGCCCGTGCTCCCCGTCCACGAGACGAGAGAGCGCCGCGTCCAGGGCCGCCTCGGCGCGGGCGGGCTCCGCATAGGGGCTCAGGGCGGCGAAGGCCTGGGGCAGCAGGTCGATCCGCTCCGAGCCGCCCAGCGGGCTCCCGTCGGCCCAGTAGCCCCGCTCGTACCAGCGGCCGTTCCAGCTCCGGTTCGCGGCGCGGCCAAAGCGCGCCGCCGCCTCCCGGTATCCCGCCGCGTCCGGCTCGCCCAGCCGCTCCAGCAGGGCGGCGAAGCGATCCGCGCAGAGGGCGAGGAACCAGGCCAGCCACACGCTCTCCCCGTCCACCGCGTCCATGGCGTCGTTCCAGTCGCCGGCGCCGAAGCGGGGCAGCCCGTGAGGGCCCGTTTCCCGCCGGAGAAAGCAGGCGAAGGCGGCCCGGCCGTGGGCCAGCACGGAGGCATCCCTGCCCCGCGCCGGCGTTTCATAGCGATCCCGCTCCTCGGGCCGGAGGGGCGCAGACGCGCAGAAGGGCTCCTCCCGGGCGCAGATGCCCGTGTCTCCCGTGGCCCGGACGTATTCGCACAGGGCCCAGGGCAGCCACAGCAGATCGTCCGCGCAGCGGGTGCGCACGCCCTTGTCCCCCGCGGGCAGGGGGTGCCACCAGTGCATCACGTCCCCCTCCTCGTACTGGTGCCGACAGGCGTCCAGGATCCGCTCCCGGGCGTAGGAGGGCTCCAGCAGCAGGAGGTTCGCCGCGTCCTGGAGCTGGTCGCGGAAGCCGTAGGCGCCGCCGCTCTGATAGAGGCTGCTGCGCCCCATCAGGCGGCAGGCCAGCGTCTGGTACAGGGCCCAGGGGTTCAGATAGCGATCCAAGGCGGGGATGCCGGTTTTCAGGCGCAGCCCGCCCAGGAGCCGCTCCCACTGGCCCCGGGCGTCCGCCCCCGCGGAGAGGGCCGCTCCCGGCCGGAGAAGCTGCCGCAGCTCCGCCTCCGTGCAGCAGCCGCAGCACAGGACGGTCAGCTCCTCCGCCTCCAGCCGCAGCAGCATGGCGGGCGGCGTGAAGTCCGTCCTGCACCGGGCGGGGACGCTGCAGCCGGCCAGGAAGCGCAGACCCTCCCGCTCGCTCTCGGGATTTTCCGCCCGGAACAGGCCATCCGACCAGTCCACCCGCAGGGAGGCGGCGTCCTCCGGCGCGAGCTGGGGCTGCAGCAGCCAGCGCAGGCTGAGCCCCTGGGCGCCCCGGATCAGCAGCACCCGGGCGTTCTGCCAGGGGGGAAGAAAGAGCTCCGTGCTGACGCGGCGTCCGGGCAGCTCCTTTTCCCAGCTCGCCCGGCCCGGGGCAAAGCACACCCGGCAGGGAAAGCCGTCGTTGGCGGCGAAAAGACTTACGGCGCGCCCATCTATCTCGGCCCAGAGCCGCTCCGAGGGCGCTGTGCCGCGCAGATCCTCCATGGGCGGGATCAGGCGCAGCTCCCGGGCGTTGTCCAGCCAGAGGGCGGCCGGGCCGCAGTCCGCCGCAATGGCGCCGAGCCTGCCGTTGCTGAGGACGTGCTGCCAGACCCGGGGCGGCAGGGGAGAGGCCGAAAAACGGAAGGCGTCTTCCTCCCAGGCGCAGTCCGGCACGGGCCCGCTCTCCCGCGGAGCGCTGAGCAAGGGGGCCTCGGCCCGGGGGAAGCGCCAGAGCGGATCTCCCACGCTGATGCTGGCCCGGCTGCGGAGCGTCTGCTCCGCCTCTCGGGGCGCGAAGTGCACGCCCCCCCGCACGTCCAGCAGCGCCCCCAGGCCCCAGCCTTCCAGCAGCTCCTCGATCTTCCGGCGCAGCGGCTGGCGGTATTCGCCCTCCTCGTCGCTGAGATAGCAGAGCTCGGCCTCCTGCCCGCAGCTCAGCAGCAGCAGGAAGCGCCGCAGCAGGGGCAGGGCCTCCTTGGCCCGCCCGTCGCAGACCAGCAGGGGATAGTCCCCGGAGATGCCGTAGGGCCAGAGCGCCCGCTTGGGCGCGGCGGCGTGCAGGGGCCGCTGCAGCATGGGCAGCAGTCCCATGGCGGCGCCCAGCTCCTCCGCGCCCATCCCCAGACGCTGGGCGAAGGCGCCGGTGAGCTTGGCCCGGTCGTGCCCGGTCAGGATCCGGGCGGCGCCGGTCAGGGCCTGCTCCCGGCTTTCACCCAGGCAGAGAGCAAAACGCAGCTCCCGGCTTTCCCCGGCCTCCAACGAGAGGGACAGCGCCAGACCGGGCTCCCGCCCCGACAGAACCGCGGCGGGCTCGGACGCGGCGAGGCACAGCCAGAGCCCGGCGGCGCTTCCTCGGGGCAGACGGCGCAGCAGCAGCGCGTCCCCCGCCCGAAGCTGCTCCACGCCCAGCTCCCAGTAGGCGGGATGGGCCTTGTAGTCCCGCCAGTCCGCGAGGATCGGCCGCAATCGGAGCGACAGACTCCCGCTGCCCGCCCGTGCGGCGCGGAGTGTCAGACAGCGGGCCTCTCCCGGCTCCGCGGCGGCGACAAAGGCCTCCGCCTGAAAGCGGAGCCCCGCCGTCTCCCCTGCCCAAAGGCCCCGACACTCCGAAAGCTCCCAGCGCTCCGCCCGCGCCGGGAGAGAAAAGTCCTCGCCGTTCCAGCGCAGGGAGAGCGCCGCGCCGGGCTGCTCCAGATCCGGCAGACCGTAGACGCAGCGCCCATTCCAGAGGGCCCGGGCGGCCCCGGAGCGGGAGAGCAGCAGGGAGTAGGCGCCGTTTGTGAGCAGACAGCGCTTTTCATCCCAGTCCTCCGCGCTGCCCTGCGCCGACCAGCGCTCCTCCGGGCAGCGGGGCGGCTGCGCCTCCTCCTGTGCGCGCGTTTCCCGGCGGAGCACCGCGGCGTCCTCCGGCATCCGCTCCCGCAGCAGCGGCAGATAGGCCGCCATGGCCGGGTCGGAGAGGAACCAGCGCCGGATCAGGCCCTCGTCCAGGGCGTTGGCGGCGGCCAGCACGCTCATGCCCGTGTGGTGGGCCATCTGGCAGCGCACCAGCTCCGCCTCGGCTCCCCGACAGCGCCGGGGGGTAAAATCCAGGGCCTCGTAAAAGCCCCGCCGCCCCAGGGCGCCAAAACGCCGGAACAGCCGCAGGTCGCGCATGGCGGCGTCGGGATCCACGGCCAGCGCCAGGAAGGCGGCGTAGGGCGCGGTGACCAGATCGCCGTCCTGACCGCGCTTCAGGGCCAGCTCCCCGCAGCCGTTGGCCTTGTAGCGATAGTGGAGAGAGGCGTCCAGCTCGTAGAAGGCGCTCTCGGAGACGCCCCAGGGCTTGCCGGGCCGCCTCCGCCGCTTCTGCACATAGAGACAGAAGCGGGCGCTTTCGTGCAGCAGGCTCCCCGTCTCATAGGGGAGGAACAGCGCGGGCATCAGGTACTCGAACATGGTGCCCGTCCAGCTCGCCAGGCCCCGGTAACCGTCCTTCTGCAGCAGGGCGCGGCTGAGCTTGCGCCAGTGCTTCCTGGGCGCGTCCCCCCGGGCGATGGCCAGGTAGCTGGTGAGCATGGCCTCGCTTGCCAGCAGGTCGTACCATCCGCCTACGCCCCGCTGCCGCTCCGGATCCCAGGAAATATAGAAGAGCCCCCGGCGGCTGTCGTAGAGAGGGGAGAAGTCCATCTCCCCGATCAGCCTGTCCAGCCGGGCGGCCAGGGCTTCCTCGCCCCAGCTCCGCAGGGCCTGGCGCAGGGCGATCAGACAGGCGCAGAGGTTGCCGCTGTCCACGGTGGAAACGCTGGCCGGCAGCAGCGGCGCCAGGGTGCGGGTATCGTACCAGTTGTAAAAGTGCCCCCGGCAGCGGGGCAGCGCCTCCAGGGTGTCCGTGACCCGGGCAAGCCGGGCCAGGGCCTCCTCACGGCTTTGCAGGCCCAGCTCGGCCCCGGCGGCGGCCGAGAGCATGGCCAGGCCGATGTTGGTGGGGGAGCTGCGGTGCGCCGCCCCGGCGGGGGGCTGCTCCTGCACGTTGTCCGGCGGCAGACCGTGATCCTCCGGGCCGCAGAAGTCCCGGAAATAGCGGAGACCGGCCTCGGTATAGTCCCGGAGCTCGCTCCGATCCGCATCGGAGAGCGCGGGACATTTTCGGGCGGGGAGGGCCAGCGCAAAGGCGGCCGCCGGAGACAGCAGCCACAGCAGTCCCGCCGAGCGGCCGATCACCGCCGGAGACAGCAGCAGACAGAGCAGTCCCAGCGCGGCGGCAGGCCACAGGGCCAGCAGATGGGTCTCCAGACCGCTGCCGCTGCGCTCCGTCTGGGCGGCGGTCTGCCATTGGAGCAGGTTCCGGCGGGACACCGCCATGCGCCAGAGGGCGGTGAGGGCCGCCGAGAGGCAGACCCAGGCCTCGACGGGCAGCAGCCAGAGCCGCAGCAGGGTCTGTACGATGGCGCCGCCCAGCCCGGTGAGCAGCCGGGTAAAGCGGCGCAGCCGACCTGCGCGCCGCCGGCTCTCCGCCGGGAGGGACAGCAGCAGCCGATCCAGCAGCGCCAGCAGCGCCGCCCAGGCCGACAGCGCCAGCGGCCGCCCCGGCAGGAAGAAGCCAGCCAGGATCGCCAGCAGGCAGCTTGGCGGCAGGAGGCTGCGCCGGATGCTGTCCAGCAGCCGCCAGCGCTCGATGGCCGGCAGCTCCCGGCGAAAGAGGAAGGGGGCGTTTTGCCAGTCGCCCCGGATCCAGCGATGCAGGCGCTTGTAGTAGCTGAGAGGCCGGGCGGGGAAGGCGTCCGCCGCGCTCACGTCGCTCAGCAGACCTCCCCGCAGCAGCGCCCCCTCCACCGCGTCGTGGGACAGCACGAGCCCCTCGGGGATGTGCCGCTCGCTGCAGCGCAGAAGGGCCCGGAGCTCCAGCAGGCCCTTGCCTGCGAAGCCGCCGCTGCCAAAGGCGTCCCAGTACAGCTCTCCGCTGAGTCCGGCATAGGGATCGCCGCCGCCGGGGCCCGCGAAGATCAGGGAGAAATCCGTGGCGTTGGCGCTCTCCAGCGTGGGGGAGAGCCGCGGCTGCAGTACGCCGTGGCCGCTGCGCACCACGCCCCGCTCCTCGTCCAGCTCCGGGCGGTTCAGGGGATGGAGCATGGCGCCGATGAGCTCTCCGGCGGCGCCCGGCTCGAGACGGGTGTCGCTGTCCAGGGTCAGCAGGAAGACCGTCCCGGAGAGAGCCTCCCGGTCGCCCTCCGTCTCCAGCTCGCACGGCTCCCCGAGGCAGAGCTTCGCCAGCGCCAGCAGCGCGCCCCGCTTGCGCTCCCGGCCGCTCCAGCGCCCGTCTCCGGGGCTCCGGGGCCGGGTAAAGAGATAGAAGCCGCCGCCATAGCGCGCATTCAGCGCGCGGATCCCCGTCCCGGCGGCGGCCAGGATCGCCTCGTCCTCCGGCACGGCGGGGGCCTCCGCCTCCGGCAGATCCGCCAACAGGCCGAAGCGCAGTTCTTCCCCCTCGCTGCGGCAGAGCAGCCGCAGCTCCTCCAGCCGCCGACAGAGCCGGGCGGCCTCCTCCGCGCTTCCCAGCAGGGCGGAGATCACGCAGAGTGTCCGGCCCTCCCGGGGGACGCCCTTGGACAGATCCATCCGTGGCGTGCGGCGGGGCGGAAAGAAGCGGGAGAACAGCAGCTCCAGCCCGCTTTTGACGAGCTGGGAAAGGGGCAGCAGCAGCAAAAGCGCCGCCCCCGGCCCGCCGGAGCATAAGGCGATCCACAGGGAGAGAAACAGCGTCAGCAGCAGGTTGGAGGCAAGAAACAGCCGCGCCCGCCGGGGGCCGGGCTCCTGAAAGAGGAAGAAGCCCACGTGGCGCCCTCCGGCCTCGGCCTTGGCGAGCAGCTCCGCGGCCCAGTCCCGCTCCTCCATGCCCGCCCGGCGGGCCTGCAGGGCCAGCCGCTGCAGATAGTCCCGGCGCGTGGCGTCGTCCATGCGCGGATACTCCCCGGTGGGGTCGCCGCAGAGGATGGCGTCCGTCAGATCCACACTGCGCAAAAGCGCCTCCGTATCCAGCACGGAAAAGAGGCGCAGCGTCGTGAACAGCGCCTCCAGCGGCGCGCTGAAGCCGGCGGGCTCGTCGCTGCGCCGCAGCGCCCCGCAGATCCCGGCCAGCTCCTCCAGCACGGCGGCGCGCAGGGCGGCGGGAAAGAGCAGCAGCTCCGCCCGCCGCAGAGGGGTCACGGTCTGAAAGCCCTCCAGAAAGAGCCGGGCCCGCTCCTCCGTGACCCTGCCCCGTCCGGCAAGCAGCAGCGTCCGGGCCAGCGCCGCGATCAGAGGCCCCTCCTCGCAGCGGCGCAGATGAGATGCGCCCGCGAAATCCCCGGCGGCGCTGAGCTGCTCCCGCCGGGCCAGATAGGCGTTGTCCAGCAGCCACTCCCAGGCCGCGGGCGGCTCCGCGCTGTTTTCCGCCCGCCGCTGCAGCAGGACGCAGCAGCGGCGGAGCTCCCGGCCCCAGCGCCGCAGCCGCGGGAGCATCCGCTTTCCGCCGCATTCTCCCGCGGGCTGCAGGAGCCTCGCCGCGGAGACAGCGCAGGCCGGGAGCTTTTCATCCTCCACATAGGGCGCGTTCCAAATACTGTCCATGGATAGACTTCTCCTTTATCCAGTCATCGGGAAAAGTTTTCCCGGCCCTGGCAATTCTATACAAAAAACGGTACGGGCAGAGAAGCGCATCTTTTTTTGGAGAAAGCCGGAGCCATTTTCTCCATTCTGTGCGGAAAGGAGAAGTCCTTGTTGTAAAAATCTACCGTTTATCGTATATTCTTCTTGTACGGTTTTCGTTTTTCTCATCTGTTACACGGGAGAGTCGAAAAACGACTGAAGAAGATAGGGAACCCGGGGGGATAAAGCATGAAAAGAATATTCGCATTGCTTTTTGCGTTGCTACTGTCTTTGATGCTCTGCGCCTGCGGAAACGGATTGTGCTTCGACGAAAAGCCGACCATTCAATTTGCGCGGGACAACGCGGCGCTGTTGGCGCAATGCACAAAGGAAATCTGTTCGGAATACCTCTCGAACGGCTGGCGGTCGACCTTGTTTTTCTCCGAAGACGCCCGTCTTTTCCTATGCGAAAACACGACAGACCGGGAAGCGACCAGGACGGAGATCAACAGCGACCGGCTGTCCGAGCTGTTTCGCACGGGAAAAATCAAAAAAATCTTCGTGTGGAGTGAGGACGGAGCTGTGCGCAGTATTGTTTTTCTGGTGGACAGCATTGGAATGGGCTCAAGCTCGTATGCCGAAATCGATTACATCCCCGCGGACAGGATCGAAGACGCGTTCTTCTATTCGGATCGTATGCATTTTGACGCCTTCCGCGAGGGTTTCCTGGGTGAAATCGACGGAAGCGACAATTATTTGTACTATGTGCGCATTTCGCCCTGCTGGTTCTACATCGAGTACGGGGACTGAATTGCCCCGAAGGGAAAAACCACACAAAAAACGGCGCTGTTAAGAAAAAACACTTGACAGCGCCGTTTTCCTGGTGTATAGTCTGTAAAGCTGTGAAACTTGACAGGAGGGATCGCCGTGGAAGAAGGCCGACTGATGCAGTCCATGCTGCTGGATTTCTACGGGGAGCTCCTGACAGAAAAGCAGCGGGAGTGCTACGATCTGCACTACAACGAGGATCTCTCCCTCTCCGAGATCGCCGAGCAGGCGGGGGTCTCCCGCCAGGGCGTGTGGGACAATATCCGCCGCGCCGAGGCGGCCCTGCAGGAGATGGAGGCGAAAACCGGCCTGATCCGCCGCTTCACCGAGGCCCGCCGGGGTCTGGAGGCCCTGCGGGGTCTGCTGGAGGAGCTGCGGGGAGAGACACAGGGCCGCGCGAGGGAACTGGCCGAACAAGCCGCGGACGCAGTGGAAAGGCTGCTGGATTGAGGATAGAGTATGGCATTTGAGAGCTTATCCGATAAACTGAACGCCGCGTTCAAGCGCCTGCGCGGCAAGGGACGGCTGACCTCCGGCGACGTGAAGGAGGCCATGCGCGAGGTGCGCATGGCGCTGCTGGAGGCCGACGTCAGCTACAAGGTGGTCAAGGACTTCACCAAGAAGGTCACCGACCGGGCCGTGGGCACCGACGTGCTGGAGGCCCTGAACCCAGCCCAGATGGTCATCAAGATCGTCAACGAGGAGCTCTGCGCCCTCATGGGCGGCCAGAACCAGAAGCTGAACATCTCCTCCAAGAGCCCCAGCGTGGTAATGCTGGTGGGCCTGCAGGGCGCGGGCAAAACCACCAACGGCGCCAAGCTGGCCGGCTACATGCGCAAGCAGGGCAAGCGCCCCCTCCTGGTGGCCTGCGACGTGTACCGCCCCGCCGCCATCAAGCAGCTGGAGACCGTGGGCGCCCAGCTCAACATCCCCGTGTTCCAGATGGGGCAGATCGACCCCGTGGACATCGCCAGGGCGGGCATCGAGCACGCCAAAAAGCACGGCAACGACCTGGTGTTCCTGGACACCGCCGGCCGCCTCCACATCGACGAGGCGCTGATGCAGGAGCTTCAGAACATCAAGGCCGCGGTGGAGCCGGCGGAGATCCTGCTGGTGGTGGACGCCATGACCGGCCAGGACGCGGTGAACGCCGCCAGCGCCTTTGACCAGGCCCTGGACATCACCGGCGTCATGCTCTCCAAGCTGGACGGCGACGCCCGCGGCGGCGCGGCCCTGTCCATCCGGGCGGCCACCGGCAAGCCCATCAAGTTCATGGGCGTGGGCGAGAAGCTGGACGCCATCGAGCCCTTCCATCCGGATCGCATGGCCTCCCGCATCCTGGGCATGGGCGACGTGCTGACCCTCATCGAGAAGGCCGAGCAGAGCTTTGACGAGAAGAAGGCCCTGGAGGCCGCGGAAAAGCTCCGGGCCAACCGCTTCTCCCTCAGCGACTATCTGGATCAGATGAAGCAGCTGCGCGGCATGGGCGATCTGGAGAGCCTGGCCGGCATGATCCCCGGGGTGGACGCCAAGGCCCTGAAGGGCGCCAAGATGGACGAGAAGGCCCTGGCTCGCCAGGAGGCCATCATCCTCTCCATGACCCAGGCCGAGCGGGATAACCCCGGCATGCTGAACTCCAGCCGCAAAAAGCGCATCGCCATGGGCTCCGGCACCAATGTGGTGGACGTGAACCGGCTGCTCAAGCAGTTCGAGGCCATGCAGCAGATGATGAAGCAGTTTTCCGGCAAGAACATGAAGAAGCTGCAGAAAAAAATGGGCAAGATGGGCGGCATGGGAGGCCTCGGAGGAAAAGGCGGCTTCCCCGGCCTGGGCGGCCTGTTTTAAGAATGAATAATTAATAGTGAATCGTGAACAATTGCGGTGCCGCCTTCGGCGGCGGAGTTCAATCTGTGCCGCGCAGCGGCACACCACAATTTTTCATTATTCATTATTCATTATGATCTAATTTATGGAGGTGAATCATACAATGGTTAAAATCCGTCTTCGCAGAGTCGGTGCCAAGAAGGCGCCTTACTACCGCATCGTCGTGGCTGATTCCCGCAGCCCCCGTGACGGCCGCTTTATCGAGGAGATCGGCACTTACGATCCCATGGCCGACGGCGAGAAGCTGAAGGTCGACCAGGAGCGCGTGCAGTACTGGATGTCCAACGGCGCACAGCCCACCGATACCGTCCGCGGCCTGCTGAAAAAGGTCGGGGAGTAAAAAGGAGTTTCTACCGGCATGAAAGAACTTTTGACCTACATCGTACAGAGCCTGGTCGATCATCCCGACGAGGTCTCTGTGACCGAGCGCAAGGCCGACGGCGAGACGATCCTGGAGGTCCGCGTCGCCGACGGCGATATGGGCAAGGTCATTGGCCGGCAGGGCAGGATCGTGAAGCAGATCCGCGTTCTCATGCGGGCCGTCGCCCAGAAGAAGGGCAAAAAGGTCTCCGTGGAGATCCTGGATTGATACGGGACCCGAAAAAAGCAGAGGCTTGGAACCTCCCGACCGGGAGGCGTCCAAGCCTCTGCTTTTTTGCATATGCAGGGGCGGAAAGTGTTCCTCCCCCAGCGGGGGAGGATGTCAGCAAAGCT
>JAEEGF010535638.1_pt1 | contig 28744 bp, 21 predicted proteins | sample 9134171 | NCBI WGS metagenome assembly JAEEGF01 (sample SAMN16246542, study PRJNA631951) | gut metagenome | biome: gut microbiome; feature: rumen; material: AP-attached | host: Bos | place: Iran: Karaj | collected 2018-10 | reverse complement strand
TGTCGGGGTTGTACTTCCTTTGGTGACGCATCTTGTGGTACGTCTCTACCAGATGGAATCCTTCGTAAATATGAAACATATGTCTTGATTTAAATTAAGTTTTCGAAAACGCGCCGCAAAGTTACGATATTATTTCAAAACTTGTATCTCTTAACTCTTAATTATTCCGAATAATGAGTGTATAAATACACAAAATCACCCCTCGGGCCATCTGCCTAAGGGGTGATTGATATGTGGAGTTTACAAACTCATTACTCTACTGTCCAGATATCGTTGGTCTCCAGGAGCTCGGTGAAGTTATGATACTTCTTCATGCCCTTAACCTCTTCTACCTGTGCATAAACGGCATCGTTGTAGGTGGGAGCATCCACGTCGCGAATAACGCCGAGGGCGATGGGGAAACCATCGTTATTGCCCATCAGAGCGAGCTTCAGCTGCAGAGTGTTGTCCTCGCAGTGAGCGTCGTGAACAAGTACGTCGTCGATGGTATAGCCATCCTTGCCAATCTCTACGACCTTCAGGCCGAAGCCCTGCTGAACCAGTCCGAACTCATTGTTCTCGCCGAACACCAGCTTCTCACCATGCTTAACGTAGATAGCGTTCTTCTTACGACCTTCATTATTATATACCACATCGTGGCAGTGATCGTTGAAGATGACACAGTTCTGCAGCACCTCGGTTACTGAGGCACCCTTGTGCTCGTAAGCAGCCTTCAGTACCTCAACAGTTCCTTTTGCATCGGTAGCCACGCAACGGGCAAAGAAGTGTCCACGTGCGCCGAAGCAGAGCTCTGCGGGGCGGAAAGGATCCTCAACAGTTCCGTAAGGACTTGATTTTGAGACGAATCCACGAGGTGATGTGGGTGAGTACTGACCCTTGGTCAATCCATAGATACGGTTGTTCAAGAGAATCATATTCAGGTCGATGTTACGACGGTTGGCGTGGATAAAATGGTTACCACCGATAGCCAGTCCGTCACCATCACCTGATACCTGCCATACAGTCAGGTTAGGGTTAGCCACTTTGGCACCAGTAGCGATGGCAGCGGCACGACCGTGGATGGTATTCATGCCATAGGTAGCCATGTAGTGGGGCAGACGGCTTGAACAGCCGATACCAGAGATGACTGCTACGTTCTCGGGAGCTACGCCGATTTCGGCCATAGCCTTATGGAGTGAAGCCAGGAAAAAGTGGTCGCCACAACCGGGGCACCAACGGGGCTGGCCTTTCTTGAAATCTTGTGCTGTATAACTCATAATAGCTTACTTCTTTAAAATGTCCTCAAATGCGTTCACTAACTCTTCTACTACGAAGGGCTGTCCCTTTACCTGGTTGAACTGGAAAGGTACGAAGTTATCAACCTTCATGCGCAGATAACCAGCGAGTTGACCCATGTTCTGCTCGGCCACAACCACCTTCTTATACTTAGAAAGTACCTCGGCAGTGTTCTTGGGCAGCGGGTTCAGATACTTGAAGTGAGTCTGAGCCACCTTGTAGCCCTTGGCACGGAGTTCGTCCATAGCTGAGCGCAGATGACCATAGGTAGAACCAAAGCCCACAATCAGCAGATCGGCATCGTTGACGTCGCCATCCACCTCGAGATCGGGCACCTGAATGTTAGCAATCTTCTGCTGGCGCAGACGAGTCATCAAGTCGTGGTTCTCAGGATTGGTAGAGATAGCACCAGTATTAGAGTCCTTCTCCAATCCACCGAGGATATGGGTAAAGCCCTCACGACCAGGTACAGCCCAATAGCGTGTTCCGTTCTCAGCACGCATATATGGCGTCCACTTACCCTTCAGTTCCTCAGGAACATATGGCGGATTGATAGGATCGAGCTTGGCAATCTCAGGAAGTTTGAAAGCACCAGAACCATTAGCCACGAAGGCATCAGTGAGCAGCACCACAGGAGTCATGTGCTCCAGAGCCATCTTACAAGCCTGATAAGCGGCATCGAAACAGTCGGTAGGACTGGTGGCTGCCATTACGGGCATAGGACTCTCACCGTTACGGCCGAAGAGTGCCTGAAGCAGGTCGGTCTGCTCTGACTTTGTGGGAAGACCAGTGGCAGGACCACCACGCTGAACATCAAGCACCACCAGAGGGAGCTCCATAATCACAGCGAGGTTCATTGCCTCACTCTTCAGACAAATACCAGGACCTGATGTAGAGGTAACACCCAGAGCTCCAGCGAATGAAGCACCAAGAGCAGATGCACAACCAGAGATCTCATCCTCACACTGAACGGTGATGACACCGCAAGACTTGTGCTTAGAGAGCTCGTGAAGTACATCAGTAGCAGGGGTAATAGGATAAGAACCCAGATAAAGTTTCAGACCTGCCTTCTCAGCAGCAGCTATGAAACCATAGGCCGTAGCCTTGTTACCAGTAATGTCCATATAGCGTCCGGGCACCTTCTCCTTCGACTCCACACGATAAACGTTGATAGTTGATGAGTGGGTGTTGTGTCCGTAGTCATATCCAGCCTGAATCACCTTGATGTTAGCCTCGGCAATAGCAGGTTTCTTGGCGAACTTTTCTTTCAAGAAGTTGGCTACCAGGTTCAGATCGCGATCGAAGAGCCAGCAAACCAATCCCAGTGCAAACATATTACGGCACTTCAGCATGGCCTTGTTGTCCATGCCAGTATCAGCCAGACAATCCTTTACCATCGTGGTCAGCGGACACTGAATCACGCGATCTGGGTCGATGTTCATCTCACCGAGGTAGTCCTCAGTCTGGAACTGAGCCTTCTCCAAGTCCTTCGGTCCGAACGAGTCGGTATCGATAATGATGGTGGCACCCGGCTTAGCATAGCGATACTGTGTTTTCAGCGCAGCAGCGTTCATAGCTACCAGCACGTCGCACTTGTCGCCAGGGGTGTACACCTTGCCAGCACCGATGTGTACCTGGAATCCTGATACACCCGTGAGCGATCCTTGCGGGGCACGGATGTCAGCGGGATAGTCGGGGAATGTTGAGATGCCGTTACCAACGGTGGCACTAACCGTAGAGAAGATGTTTCCGGCGAGCTGCATACCATCGCCAGAGTCACCTGAGAAGCGTACGACCACCTGATCGAGCTCTTTCACTTCTAATTGTTCTGCCATAACTTATATATATAATATGTATATTACTAACTTTTAAAACGCCGCAAAATTATTCATTTTTAACCAAACCGCCAAAGAAAAACCTAAAAAAATGCATATTCATTTTAAAATTCTTGCAAGTTTTTGCATTTATACACTTAATTTGCAAATAAATATGCAAAAAGGAGGACTTTCCCTTGCTCTTCTTTATTAGTTTAGAAGTTTAGAAATTTAGGATTTAAGGTATATAGAAATAAAAATTAATTATAATTATTTCTTTTTCTTATAAAAACCTAAACATCTAAACTTCTAAACTTCTAAGCTTTCCCGATGGATCCCCTTAAGGAACTACGGAGCAAACCTTCACTTTCCTCCGAGTAAACCTGGACTTTCCTCCGAGTAAAGTCCTGAATTCTCTCGAGAATTTAGAGGTTTCCTCCGAGTAAAGTCCAGGCTTATTCCGACTTAAGTCAGGGTTTACACGGAAGTCTCTTAAACTCAGCCTATTGCGTAGCGAAAAACCTGAATTGTTAATCTTCTATAACTTTAGCATCTTACTTTTTACTTTTTGCATTTAAATAGGTCTAAAAGCATAGTAATATTAAAGATACAATCAACTATTTAATTAATTCAACAACTTATGAAAAAAACTATTCTTTCGTTGATGGCCCTTATGAGCCTCACAGCAGTAGCTCAGAACCCCACGGTTCCTTCTGTTACAGAGAATGTGGTTGAAGACTTCAAACCTGCTTCGACCAATCAAGACAACAAGCAGTATCCGATGATTAACTCTCAGCGCATGGTTCGTGCGCAGATCACAGCTCCTCAGGCCTCCTTCGTAGGACTCGATATCGCTGGTAAGATCTACGCCATGACCAAGGATGAGAATGGTGTATGGACTGGAACATCGGCTCCTCAGGACGAAGGTTTCCATTATTATCAGCTCAACATCGATGGCGCCTCAGTGCCTGATCCAGGTAGCAAGTATTACTATGGCGCAAGCCGTTGGGGCAGTGGAATCGATGTTCCTGCACAGGATGAGGATTTCTATACCGTTAAGAACGTGCCTCAGGGCTCTATCAATGAGGTGTATTACTACTCAAGCGTTACTGAGCAGATGCGTCATGGCTATATCTATCTGCCAGCAGAATATTATGCTAACCCCACGAAGAAGTTCCCTGTGCTCTATCTGCAGCATGGTATGGGCGAGAATGAGACAGGCTGGAGTGCTCAGGGTAAGACGGGTATCATCATGGATAACCTGATAGCCGAAGGCAAGGCCGTGCCTTTCATCATCTTTATGGATAATGGACTGAACGCTCGCAAGCCAGGTGAGCAGCCCATGGGCTTTGGAGGTCCTCGTCCTGGTGGCGCTCGTCCTCAGGGTGCTCCTCAGGGTGGCCCACGTCCTCAAGGTGGTCCTCAGGGTCAGCGTCCTCGCATGAGTGGAGCCGATTTTGCCAAGATGGCTCGCAGAATGGGTGGCGCCTTTGAGGAAGTGCTGATTAAGGATATCATTCCGATGGTGGAGAAAAACTATCGCGTGATTGCTGATGCTGATCATCGCGCTATGGCTGGACTTTCGATGGGTGGCATGCAGACTCATGGTATCACGTTGAACAATCCCACTACATTCGCATATGTGGGCATCTTCAGTGGTGGCACTATCGGACCAGACGAGTTGACGGATGTTCCTGATTTCAAGAAGACCAACAAGGTGCTCTTCATGAGTGCTGGTGGCAGGGAGACAGGTATGGCTGAGGGTGAGACCAGCGTAGGCAAAGTGGCTGAGGATATGAAGGCCATTGGTATCAATGCCCATAGCTACATCTCGCCTGAGACAGCCCATGAGTGGCAGACTTGGCGCAGAAGTCTTTATCAGTTTGCACAATTACTTTTTAAGTAAATAAGTAATCCCTCGCCAATCGGCGAGGGATTTTTCTTTCGCTTACCCTGCAGAGCCTGTGCCCTCAGGATCGCGCTTCAGTTGTTCAATCATGTCGCTTATCTTATGAAGCTCGCGAGTGATGCGGATGTTCTGCGGACAATGGGGCTCGCATTGATGGCATCCGATGCAATGGTCTGGCTGGCGCTCGCGAGGCACCACTCGATCGAGTGATATCAGGTATTGGCGACGATGCTTGCGATACTCTCTGTCGCCAACGCCCATAGGCAGCGAGCCTTCGTTCTTACATTTATTATAATGTACGAAGATGGCTGGTATGTCAATGCCATAGGGGCAAGGCATGCAGTATTTACAGTCATTGCAGGGAATATTCTCAAGGCCTACTATCTTCTGGGCTATCTCCTTGTCGAGATAGCGCATCTCATCCTCCGTCAGAGGAATAAGTGGGCAGTAGGAGAGGAGGTTATCCTTCAGATGCTCCATATAGGTCATTCCGCTGAGTACACAGAGCACACCCTCTGGGGTTCCTGCATAGCGGAAAGCCCACGAGGCCACACTTCGCTCTGGGGCATGACTCTTCAACTCGCTTGCCAGATACTGGGGTAGATTGGCTAATCGTCCACCCAACAGAGGCTCCATAATCACAGCAGGTATGCCACGCTTCTGGAGTTCAGCATAAAGGTAGCTGGCATCCACGTTGTTGTTACTGATTTCGTTGGCAAAGTCCCAATCGAGGTAGTTGAGCTCAATCTGCACAAAGTCCCAATGATATTTGTCGTGAAGGGCTATTACCTCATCGAACACCTCCTGCTTGCCATGGAATGAGAATCCCAGATTGCGAATGCGCCCAGCCTCACGCTCCTTCAGAAGATAGTCCATCATGCCATTGTCGACATAACGTCCATTGAATTCTTCCATGCTTCCACCAATGGCGTGGAGCAGGTAGTAGTCGAGGTAATCAACCTGTAACTCCTTCAGCGAGTTGTGGTACATCTCCTTTGCCTTATCGAAGGCCCAGTAGTCGCGATTAAAGTTGGAGAGCTTCGTGGCTACGAAGTATTCGCTACGCTTGTGGCGATGGAGGGCGATACCTGTACAACGCTCTGACTTACCTTGGCAATAAACAGGCGATGTATCGAAATAGTTCATGCCATGTTCTATGGCATAGTCTATCTGGCGATTGATCATGTCCTGATCGAACTCATTACCATTATCCACCTTCGATGGCAAGCGCATCATGCCATAGCCAAGGATTGACACTTTCTCCTTTGTCTTGGGGTTCTCGCGATAGGTCATCTTGCCCACGGGGGGCTCTACTTGGTTCTTATATTCTTCTGCGGCTTGACTACCAGCCTTATTGCCACCCTTGCAACCAGCCAAGGTGGCAACTGTAGCTACGCTTCCTGCTCCAAAGAGCTTCAGGAACGATCGGCGCGATATATTCTTCTTTTCCATATTGAATCCTCCTTAAATATTCTTATGTACTTCGTGGCCCTCAACGTAAATGGCTGAGAAAGGCCTTGACGGACAAACATACTCACAGGCTCCACAGCCTATGCAGGCAGCCTCGTTGATGGCAGGAACCATGGGTGATTCATCATCGTTCTCATCGAGCTGAACCATCTCGATAGCTCCAGAAGGACAATGGCGTGCGCAATTTCCACACTCCACTTCATCAGTAAGAACCACACAATTCTTCTTAATCCATACAGCATGGCCTATCTGAATCGAGGTCTTCTCATCCTGATCGATCTCCTTGATAGCCCCTGCAGGACACACCTCAGAACAGCGTGTACACTCTGGGCGACAATAGCCATGCTCGTACGACATCGTGGGTTGCATCAGGTGCATCAAGTCTGAAGACGGACGAAGCACCTGATTGGGGCATTCTGATACACAGAGTTGACATCCTGTACAACGCGTAGCGAGATTTTGGAATGAAAGTGAGCCTGGAGGCGTCAATGGAGTCTGACGTTCAGGAGCCACCTTATCCTCGATATCAGCCAATCCGCCATCCATCAGTTTCTCCTTCTTCTGAGCCAAAGCAGCTGTAGACACGAGGGTTGAAGCCAAAAGGAATGAGCGTTTGGAGGCATCGACTGAATCTGCGGCCTTTCCTTTTGGCAATGGATTTCCTGCCTTATACTTCAATGCCCCAAACTTACAACTATCGATGCAATTACCACAAACCACGCAACGGCTGTAGTCTACGCTATGAGTCTTGTAGTCGATACATGCTGCCTTACAATTCTTCGAGCAAAGCGAACAGTTCTTGCACTTATCCTCATCGAAATGAATCTTCAGCCAAGAGAAACGTGCGAAGAAAGAGAGGATAGTACCCACAGGGCAGATGGTGTTACAATAAGTTCGTCCGCCTCGCCAAGCCAAAACGAAAAGTACCACCAATGTTACTGCTGCAATGATGAATACAGGCAAGGAGCGCATCCAGGTATCCACACTGTAGAAGGCATAGCTCTCATAATGCTCAGCCACAGTAGCCAGGAGGTTGTTGCCCATCTTCCATATAGGCTGGAAGATCATTGTGGCAATGCGTCCATAGCTGCTATATGGTGCTAATAGCTGGAACAAAGAACCTATACCAGCTACACCAGAAATGACAAATACCACCAGCATGGGATAGCGCAACCAACGCACCTCCTTGGAATAGGAGTACTTATTCTTCTTCCTATGGAAACGTGCCAAGATATCCTGGAACACGCCCAACGGACAGATAGTGGAACAATAGATACGTCCGAAGACGAGCGTCAGGACGATAAGTGCTACCACGACTACCACATTGAGCGCCATTACTGCTGGAAGGAACTGAATCTTGGCCATCCACGAAAGCCAATGATGGAGCGTCCCAGTGAAGTCGAGGAACAATAGGGTGATCAGTACAAAGAACACCGCTGCAAGGATTGTTCTGATTTTACGTAACATAAGTCTATAAAGTATTTGTTATTCAGTTATTCTAACTATTACAATGCTGAGTTCATAAAGCAACCATATAGGCAGGGCAACCACAAGAAGCGTGAAAGCATCGGTGGTTGGGGTAATGATGGCAGCAACAACCAGTATCGCCACAATGGCATGTCGTCGCATCGATTGCATCATCTGGGCATTTACCAATCCCATCCGTCCCAAAATCCAGCTAACAACTGGCAACTCGAAGATAATGCCCATTACAAGACTCATCATCAGCAGTGTATCCATATACGACTGAAGGGTCAGCATGTTCGCCACATCAGGACTTACCTGATAAGTGCCCAGGAACTTCACAGTCAGAGGGAAAATCAAGAAGTAATTAATGGCTGTGCCCAGAATGAACATCACGTATCCACTCCCACAGAGCAAGGTGGCATAACGCTTTTCATTGTCATAGAGCGCTGGTGAGACAAAACGGAAGAGCATATATATAATATAAGGTGAAGCCACGAGCACTCCAGCATACATCGCTGTCTTCATGTGAATCATAAACTGCTCAGTCAAGCCCGTATTCATCAAATGAACACTGAATGGCTCAACGCCCATCAGTCTATAGGTAATGAAATCGCTCGAGCGGGGAGCAAGTACAATGGCAAATAATTCATCCTTCAGACAGAATGCCACCACAGCTGCCAACCCAGTAACGACGAGGACCCTGATGATAACTGAGCGCAACTCGTCGAGATGATCCCAGAACGTCATGGTCGGGGTATCACTCATCCTTCTTTTCTTCCTTTATGTCTTCCTTTTTATCTTCCTTGAGATCTGTCACCTCGTTCATTCCGTCCTTGAAGCTCTTAACACCTTTTCCAAGGCCTTTCATGAGTTCAGGAATTTTCTTGCCGCCATAAAACAGCAGTACGATAAGTGCGATAATGAGAATCTCTTGCATGCCTAATCCAAACATATTTGCGAAGTTTAAAGTTTATTCTGCAAATATACGAAGTTTTCTCCGTAAATCAAGCATTCGCTATGATTTATTAACAAATCAGTACGCAACATAAGGCAACAGGCGGGCAATAGCTGCTGGCGGGAAGTCTTTTAAGAGTCGGAGTTCGTTGAGTGACTTTAAAGGTCCGTGCAATCTGCGATAGTCTGTAATGTCCTTTGCCTGATAATAATTGATATAAGGATGGCGTTTCAGTTCGTTGAGGGAGAGTTGATTCACATTCAACTTTCTCACTTGAGGTTGATTGATGACGAGATAGCGCTTGGCCTCCTGCGGGAAATCCTCGATTTCATCGAGCTGATCGGTACTGACATAACCCCCAAGACGTTCACCATATTGTACAATCTTACGAGCAAAATAAGGACCAATTCCTGGCACTGTCTTCAGTATCGTCGTATCAGCAGTATTCAGGATGACATGCTCCGATTCACTAATCTTTACGGGATAGTGGGAATCACGATGGTTGACAGCCTGATTCACGGAATCACGTACCTGATGATATGAATGCTTTTCCTTTCCAAGTAATGTAGATGCTGGTAGGTAATCGTCAGAGATACGGATGTATGGCTGAAGCTCGCGATACTGTTTGACGGTCAGGCCATACAGGCGAGCAAAGTCCTCAGGCTTACGGTAGATGCCCCCTGAAGCTCTGTATTTATAAATGTTACGCACTTGCCAAGGCTGTAAGCCAAGTCGCAATAATTGAGTACTATCGGCTGTATTAGGATCGAAATAAAAGCGTTCCACCTTCTTTGGAGCAACGTAATAGCTGACGTTCCTAGATGTTGTAGGATGATGTTGGGAATCCTTGGGGCTTCCTTGGGCCTCCTCTTGCTCTCCACCCGTCAGAAAAATGACACCAAACCCCACTACTATCGCAATAAGCAATGTCAGAACAGTCTTACGATCTGACTTCTGCAAATAGAAAAATTCGCGGATCATAGTACTCCGAACTGATGTAAGAAAATCAAGGCGATACACAGCGGGACGATGTATCGGACAGAGAAATACCAAGCCTTAAAGAACGTTGCACGGAGTGTTCCGTTATTGGTGAATTCATCCTGTACCAATTGACGACTGGCAAACCATCCCATCAGGATGCTTGTCAGGAATGCTCCAGCTGGTAACATCAACTGAGCCGTCAGGAAGTCGCAAAAATCAAGCAACGACATTCCAAAAAGTTGCAGATTACTATAGGCGCCTACGGACAATGAGCAGAAGATGGCTATCAGTGAACAAACCAACGTCAGAATCCAAGCTGCTTTCTGTCGTGGTAGACTCAACTCCTCATGGAAGAAAGCTGTACCTATCTCGTGCATGGAGATAGTTGAGGTAAGGGCTGCAAATACCAGAAGGGCATAAAACAGAATGGATATAACGTAACCCACTAATGGCATGGCGGCAAAAGCTTCGCGGAAAACATTGGGCAAGGTAATGAAAATCAACGATGGTCCACTGTCGGGCTGGACACCTACGGAGAAGGCTGCAGGGAATATCATCAGTCCTGCAAGTATGGCGATGGCAGAATCAAGCAAGGCAATCTGAGTAGCAGAGCGTAGTAGGTTCGTATCGCGCTTGAAGTAGGAGGCATAGGTGCACAGACATGCAGTTCCAAGACTCAATGAGAAGAAAGCTTGGCCTAGGGCCTCAAGAAATACGTCGCGGCTGACTTTCGAGAAATCAGGTTTCAACAGGAATTCAATACCTGCCGATGCATTGGGGAGTAGACACGAGGCAACAACCAGAATCAGTAATAGTACCAATAGTAATGGCATCAGCAACTTAGAAGCCCGCTCAATACCTTTCTCCACACCTTGAGCCACCACCAAATGGGTAATCAGCACAAATCCAATAGCCCAAAGACATGGTTTAATAGGGTCAGAAGAAAAAGTCCTGAAATATGCTATGACGTATGAAGGATCGCCATTTAGTTGTCCTGCTATCGAGGCAAACAGATATTGCAGACACCAACCTGCGACAACAGCATAGAAGCCAAGGATGATGGTAGAGGTCAAGATGCCCAGATAACCAATGAATCGCCATTTCCTACCACCTATTTGGCTGTAGGCACGGGCGGCATTGGTTTGGGCATGACGCCCCACGATAAACTCATTGACCATTCCGGGAATTCCCAACAACAACACACAGGCAAAATAAACAAGGATAAAGGCTGCACCACCATTCTGTCCCGTCATAAACGGGAAACGCCAGATGTTGCCCAAACCTACTGCTGAACCTGCCGTTGCTAAGATAATGGCCAGACGGCTACCAAATGTACCACGCTTATCCATTTACAGTAATCCGAATTGGTGAAGGAATATAAAGAGAATAAACACGGGACAAACATACTTAACCAAGAAGATGTAGAAGTGGAAAAGTGTGCCGTTACGCAGTGTTCCCATGTTTGTGAACTCGTCGTGCACAATCTTATGGGGAACAAACCATCCGATAAAGATGCAGGTCAGGAATCCAACTATCGGTAGGAAAAGCTGTCCTGTTACAAAATCAAAGGTATCGAAGATGGTCATACCCCACACGCGAATATGGCTCCATGCTCCCAAAGAAAGAGAACAAACCGTTCCTATGATGATACAACCTATCGTTACCCCCAAAGCCGCACGTTTACGTGTAGTACCCATCTCTTCTTGAAGAAAGGCTGTGCTCACCTCATGTAGAGACATTAGTGAAGTAAGGGCTGCCATCGATAGCAGAATATAGAACAGCACAGAGATGGCATATCCAATCACTTCATTGCCAAAGGCATGCTGAAACACATTCGGTAACGTGATAAAGATTAGCGACGGACCGCTATCGGGATTCACTCCCACAGAGAAGGCTGCAGGGAAAATAACCAGTCCAGCCAATAATGCTACGAAGAAGTCGATGACACCAATCTGCATGGCTGAGTTGGCCAGATTTGTTTGCTTGGAAAAGTAACTGGCATAAGTACAGATACATCCCATGGCAATGCTCATCGAATAGAATGACTGTCCAAGCGCACCTAAGAACACATCGCTGGTAAACTTCGACATATCAGGCTTAAACAGAAACTCTATACCTTTCTCCGCTTCTGGCAGCATGCACGATGCCACCACGATGACCAGTAATAATATAAATAAAGTGGGCATCATCAGTTTTGATGCCTTCTCAATTCCATCGCGTACACCATTTTCGATAATCAGATAGGTAGCCAAGAGAATGATAAATGTCCAGAAAACGGGTTTGACAGGATCCTGAGAGAAAGTGGCGAAATATGTCTTGATATATTCAGGATCACCTTGTAGCTGTCCTGTTAGCGAAGCCCATAAATATTCCAGACACCAGCCTGAAACTACTGCATAATAGCCGGAAATAAGGAATCCTGTCAGCACACCCATATAGCCTATCAGCGACCACATCGTTCCTCCAGATATCTTACGGAACGCCCTTGCGGTATTGGCCTGACCATGACGACCAATGATAAACTCGCTGATCATACAGGGGATGCCGAGTAAAAGTACACACAAAACATAAATCAAGATAAACACCGCGCCGCCATTTTGGCCTGTCATATAAGGGAAACGCCAGATATTGCCTAACCCTACAGCAGAACCTGCGGTTGCTAAAATAACACCAAGTTTACTACCAAAATTAACTCTTTCTATTTTTGCCATATGCACTTTTCTCGTCTTTCGCTTGCAAAAGTATAAATTATTTCTTAATTTTGCACCGAAATTGCAAGTAAATATGAGTTATTTGTTTCATTTAGTCAAGAAATACCCTTTTTCGGATGTATTCATCCTCTTAATTTGGATTCTTTCCCTGGTTCCGTTTTTCCCTGAAACCCCACTCGATAACGTTGAGTTTATTGACAAATGGGTGCACTTTATCATGTATGGCGGAACTTTCACCATATTATGGATTGAATATGCCTCCAAACATAAGAAGTTCGATTACGAAAAGCTATACTTCTGGGCTTGGTTAATGCCAATAGTTATGAGTGGCATCCTCGAACTTTTACAGGAATATTGTACAGGAGGACATCGTAACGGCGATTGGCTTGATTTTGCCGCCAATGCCACTGGTGTTACTATTGCTGCCGTTATTGGTCTGCTGATTCTATGTCTTTCCCCCAAGTGGAAAAAGGATGTTTAAGTAGATGTGAGTTGTAGTATCTGCAATCGCCCGTCACCTCACGACCGATAAAAACGGGTTTTACAAAAGGTTCGTCTTCCGATTGTAACTCAACCTCAGCCATCACCAACCCTTCGTTCTCTCCATAGAATTCATCTACCTCAAAGGTATGATCACCACTTTTTATGAGATAGCGGGTTTTGTCGATACAGCCAGGCTCGCAGAGTTCCATCAGGTGTTCTGCCTCATCGAGCGTGATTTCTTTCTCAAACTCATACCGACTGAGTCCATTTTCACCCGATGGGCCTTTAATAGTAAGATATCCGCGGTTGTCACGGATACGTACCCTGACGGTACGTCCGTGACCACTGCAGATATAACCTTGCTGAATGCGGCTGCTACTGAAAGCCTGCCGCTTGTAATCATCGTTACGAACCAGAAATTTCCGTTCTATCTCCAGGCCGCTCATTAAGAAACGATGAAAATAGAGTAAACAACAAACAGGATAGCAAGAACTACCAGTACACCGAAAATCCACTCCAGTACCTTCTTGCCACCTTGTTCCTGTTTCTTCTGATAAGCCACCTTTTTCTGGGTGCTTTTTGATGCTTTTGCAATCTGTGCCATAATCTTAATTGTTTTTATTGTTATTCTTATTGTTCTTCGTCATTTACGGGGAATTCCATGAGGTAGGCCTTGATGAATTCATCAATCTTACCATCCATCACTCCGTCAACATCGGTAGTCTGATAATTGGTGCGATGGTCTTTCACACGACGATCATCGAAGACATATGAACGAATCTGGCTGCCCCATTCAATCTTCTTCTTTCCAGCCTCAATCTTTGCCTGAGCCTCCAAGCGTTTTTTCATCGCGCGGTCATAAAGCTGTGAACGGAGCAATGTCAGGGCACGCTCTTTATTCTTTGGCTGATCTCGCGTTTCGGTATTCTCAATGAGGATTTCCTCTTCCTCACCCGTATCAGGATCCGTATACCAATAACGCAAACGGACACCCGACTCTACTTTATTCACATTCTGTCCACCTGCTCCAGAAGAGCGGAAGGTATCCCAAGAGAGTTTAGCAGGATCAACATAAACTTCAATGGTATCATCAACCAGAGGCGATACAAATACCGAAGCAAATGAGGTCATACGCTTACCCTGAGCATTAAACGGGCTCACTCGTACCAAACGGTGCACACCATTCTCGCTCTTCAGATAGCCATATGCATAATCGCCACCTTCTATCTGCATGGTCACACTCTTGATGCCAGCCTCATCACCATCGAGTAGATTTGAAATAGTTACTTTGTAACCATGAGCATCAGCCCAACGCTGATACATACGCATCAACATCGAGGCCCAGTCTTGAGCCTCAGTACCTCCGGCTCCAGAATTGATTTTCAATACTGCCTCCATTGGATCTTCCTTCTGGCGAAGCATGTTCTTCAACTCAAGATCCTCAATGGCTTTGATGGCCTTGGCGTAAGTTTCCTCAACCTCTTCCTCTGTAACCATCTCATCTTTGTAGAAGTCAAAAGCTAGTTGAAGTTCATCGGCAAGGGTACGTACTTCATGATAACCATCAAGCCATTTCTTAATACCCTTCACCTTTTTCATCTGCTCCTCAGCACGCTTTCTGTCTTCCCAGAAGTCAGGAGCCTGCGTACGAAGATCCTCTTCCTCGTATTCTATTTTTTTCTTGTCTATCTCAAGGTAACGGTGCAAAGCTTCTGCACGTTCCAAAACATCTTTCAGTTGATCCTGTGTAATCACTCTTAATTCTATATTCAATATTCTTATTTATTCTGCGTACATCGCGTCAATCTCTTTGGCATAGTTCTGATTCAACACGCGGCGCTTAATCTTAAGCGTATTGGTCAACTCGCCCTTCTCCATTGAGAACTGGTGGGGCAGCAGAGTGAAGCGTTTCACCTGCTCATAGTGAGCCAACTGCTGCTGAAGGGTGTCAATACGCTCCTTCATCATCTCATTGATCTGCGGATCAGCACAAAGCTGTTCACGACTCTCTACCTGAATGTGATGCTCACGAGCATATTCCTCCAGTAATGGATAAACCGGAATAATCAGAGCCGAGACAAACTTACGTTGATCTGCAATAATGGCTATCTGGTCGATATATTTATCCACCAGGAGCTTCGATTCGATCATCTGTGGTGCGATATATTTACCATTTGAGGTCTTATAGAGATCTTTGATACGCTCCTTCAGGAACAGCTCGCCACCCTCTAAATAACCAGAGTCACCCGTACGGAAGAATCCATCTTCGGTAAACGCAGCCTTTGTCAGGTCGTCACGGTTATAATAACCCTTTGTGATCGTCGGACCCTTTAACAGTACCTCACCTTCTTCGCTTATCTTAATCTCGATACCCTCAATAGGAATGCCAACACCACCCACTGTATAAGGCTCACCTAAGTGATTACAACTTACTGTGGCAAGACTCTCTGTCAAACCATAACCCACAATCATGTTGATACCAATGGCATGGACAAACTCCTCAACCTTCGGATTAACTGTTGCTCCTGCCGTGGGGAAGAAATGCGCGTTCTCCAGGCCTAACTCCTTACGTACCAGCGAGAAAACGGTCTTATTTAGCATCTCATATTCCATATGTAATGCCAACGGCGGACGCTTTCCCTTTGACAGGTATGTAATGTTATGCTTACGACCCACGTTGAGGGCATGAGTAAACAACTTACGTTTTGGCGCACTGGCTTTCTCAATTTGTTCCAGAACACCCATATAAACCTTCTCCCAGAAACGGGGGACACTCGACATACATGTCGGATGAGTCTGCTTCATCGACTGCTGTACTTCCTGTGGATAAGTATTCACTATCAGCTTAGCACCTTCCGTCAGACATAAGATCTTCCATCCCTTTTCAAAGATATGGGTAAAAGGTAAGAAATTCAGCACACGGTCATTCTCGCCTACGGGTACACACTTGTTGTTAGCCTCCATGGCGGCCGCATACTGACCACAGGTCAAAATAACGCCCTTGGAATCACCCGTCGTTCCCGAGGTATATAGTATGTTTGCAATATCATCCATCGATGCCTTGGCCTGCAAAGCCTCCACCTCCGTCTGTCGAGGCAGGTTCTCGCCTAACTTCAGGAAATCGTCAAAATACATGGCATTAAGATCCTGATCCGAAATACGGACGTTCCTGTCGAAGATGATAATGCGCTCCAAAGTTTTACAAGTGGCACTGACACGACGAGCCTTGTCGTATTGATCCTGCTCACCGACAAACAGGAAACGGATATGCGCATCACTGATCATGAATTGAATCTGCTGTTCAGAACTCGTGGCATAGAATGGGATTGTCACCGCCCTAATACCCCATGCACCAAAGTCGCAGAACAGATACTGCACTGAGTTCTGTGAGAATACACCGATATTTTCCTGCACCTTGACACCCAGGTTGAGCAAGGCATTCGATACCTGTTTCACCGTTGCCGAGAACTGATTCCACGACAACGACTTCCACTCAGAACCGCCGAAATCCTTGTAAATCAACTCCTCACGATCACCATATTTCTTGGCTTGATCGTGGATCAAACGCGATAAATGACTGTTTGTCTGCATAAGCACATACTATAATCCGCTGCAAAATTACGCAAAACTACGCAGATAGCCAAATTATATTGAAAAAAAATCCCGAAAAGGCATCATACCTTTCCGGGGTTACTATTAATTCACTTCTTAATTCATTAAGCGAATGGATTCTCTGTGGGATAGAAATCACCCTTCGGGAAGTTGTAGTCAATCTCGTCAACGGGGATACCCATGTACTTGAGAACCTCCCAGAGATACTTACCCTGATGGCCGAACATAACGGCGCAGTGGTGTGGGTAGTGCTTCTCGATGAGGACGTGACGATAGAAGCGGCTCATGTTCTTGACACCGAAGATACCGATAGAACCGAAAGAGCGTGTAGCTACTGGGATAACCTCACCCTGTGCAATGTAAGCGCGGAGCTTGGTGTCGGCAGTTGACTGCAGACGATAAACAGTAGCCAGACCTGGCTGGATGTCACCCTCCAGAGTACCGTTGGTAACCTCAACAGGCAGCGCGCGAGCCATAATGCGCTGGAAGCACATCTGGCAGTTGCAAACCTTAGAAGAAGCAGTGTTACCACAGTGGAAGCCCATGAAGATTTCCTTGTCGGTGTAAGTGTCGCAAGCGAACTTCTTACCCTTGATGCTCTCCTCGTACATGTCGTTAGGAACGGTATTGTTGATGTCGAGCAGTGTAACGGCATCCTGGCTGATGCAGGTTCCGATATACTCTGACAGAGCGCCATAGATATCAACCTCGCAAGCTACAGGAATACCACGAGCAGTCAGACGGCTGTTCACATAGCAAGGTACGAAACCGAACATAGTCTGGAATGCAGGCCAGCACTTGTTGGCCATAGCCACGAACTGACGAGAGCCCTTGTGAGCCTCAATCCAATCAGTCAGTGTCAGCTCATACTGTGCCAACTTAGGCAACACCTGAGGAATCTTGTTACCATGACCCAGTTCAGCAGCCATATCCTTCACAACAGCATCAATGCGTGGATCGTTAGCGTGCTTCTGGAAAGCCTCGAGCAGGTCGAGCTCTGAGTTCTCCTCAATCTCAACATCGAGATCATAGAGCGCACGGATAGGAGCGTTACAAGCCAGGAAGTTGTTAGGACGAGGACCGAAGCTGATAATCTTCAGGTTCTGCAGACCTACGATAGCACGGGCGATAGGCAGGAACTCGTGAATCATTTCTGCGCACTGGCCAGCGTCGCCAACGGGCTCCTCTGGAATGTATGCGCGTGTCTTGCGCAGGCTCAGAGCCTGGCTGGCATTCAGCATACCGCAGTAAGCGTCGCCACGACCATCAATCAGGTTGTCCTGAGTCTCCTCTGCTGCGGCACAGAACATAGTTGGACCCTGGAACCAGTCAGCAATCATGGTCTCAGAAATCTCTGGACCAAAGTTGCCCAGATAAACGCACATAGCGTTACATCCAGCCTTCTTCACGTCCTCAAGAGCCTGCTGAGCGTGAATCTCACTCTCAACAATACAGATAGGACACTCGTAGATGCCTTCTTTTCCAAATTTTTTCTCATACTCAGCTACTACAGCCTTACGACGGTTAACAGCTAATGACTCGGGGAAACAGTCGCGAGATACGGCGACGATTCCAATCTTAATTTCAGGTACGTTGTTCATAAATAACTTAAAAATAAAGTAATGTTTAGTTCACAATTGCTGCAAAGATACAAATAAGTTTGGAAAAACTAAAACTTTCTAAGATTTTTTTCACACTGAATTGCAGGATTCACATTTTTTTTGTATCTTCGCCCCCCGATGGCCATTAAATATACGCATAAGGAAGAACTTTGGAACGCATGGAGCCACGCAGGCGGCATCGTCATGGGTGTGGCTTTCGGCATCATTTTCATGGTGATGGCATTCAAGGGCGACAACCCTTGGGCGCGACTTGGTGTATGTCTCTATCTCTTCGGTATGCTGGGTTCTTATGCGGCATCAACCATCTATCACACACTGCCTCGCCGCTCAAAATGGAAAGAGCGGCTGCGCCGTTGGGACCATGCTGCCATCTATTGGCACATAGCCGGTTCTTACTCTCCATTGACGTTAATCGCCTTGCGTACTCAGGGTTATTGGGGCTGGAGTCTCTTCATCTTCGTATGGGCTTGTGCCATTGCCGGAACCATCATCAGCTTCGTACGACTCAAAGAGCATTCCAACATTGAGACCTTTTGCTACATTGGCATGGGCTTAAGTGTCTTAGTGGCGTTCAAACCCCTCATCGATTCCGTATCGACAGCTGCCGTTATCTGGATTATCGCCGAGGGTGTCAGTTACATCACTGGTGCCATTTTCTATTCCTTTAATAAAAAGAGGTATATGCACTCCGTCTTCCATTTCTTCGTTCTCATCGGTAGTCTCTGCCACATCATTGCCGTCTGGGACGTACTGATGGAATATCTCTAAAAAAATACTACCGCCCCAACAAAGGCGGTAGCAAATTATTGATGTTTCACGTCGAGCCTGCTCACGCTTGGCATAACTCAAGCAAGCTTGGTTCTGCTCTCGCTTAATCGCAGCCTTCACTATTCACTCTTACCTTATTTCACGTATTCCGAGAAATCGGTGAGGTGCATATCGCCCTTGCGAGCCAGCGTATCGTGCATAGCAAAGGCAGCAGTCAGGTTGTGACGTGTCTGACCCATCTTGGCTATCTTCAGATAGTCCCACAGCAACTGCTTGTAGTCGGGATGAGCACAGTTCTCGATGATGGTCTCGGCACGCTGAGCAGGACCCTTGCCACGCAAGTCGGCAACACCCTGCTCTGTCACGATGATGTTCACATCGTGCTCTGAGCTGTCCTGATGACTAACGAAGGGAACAATGCTGGAAATAACACCACCCTTAGCCGTAGAAGGACAGGTGAAGATGCTCAGATAAGCATTGCGGATGAAGTCGCCCGAACCTCCGATACCGTTCATCATCTTCACACCACTGATGTGTGTTGAGTTGGCATTGCCATAGATGTCGCACTCGATAGCGGTATTGATGGCAATAACACCCAGTCGGCGAATCACCTCGGGAGAATTACTGATCTCACTCTGACGGAGGGTCAGGTGGTTCTTGAAGTAATCCATATTGTCGTAAACCTGCATCAGGCAATCGTTGGAAACAGTCAGCGAACATGCCGAGGCATCCTTCACTCTGCCGTTCAGCATCATCTCAACCACTGCATCCTGCAACACCTCAGTATAGATGTTGAAATCGGGCACATGCTTATCCTGTCCGAGAGCACCGAGGATGGCATTGGCTGTTGAGCCTACACCACTCTGCAAGGGCAGGAACTCCTTGGGAATACGTCCCTTGTGCATTTCCTCTACCAGGAACTCAGCTGTCAGGTAACCAATCTTGTCTGTCACAGGGTCGCTGTCCTTGAAGGCACGGGCCTCGTCGGGAATGTTGCACTCCACCACACCAGCTACCTTATCCTTGGGAATCGTTACGTAGGGTACACCGATACGGTCGCTCACATTCACGATGGGGATAGGCTTGCGATAAGGAGGATCCAGCGGCTCATAAACATCATGGATATATTTCGCATTAGGATTATGGAATGAGTTCAGCTCCAGAATCACGTGCTTAGCCAAACGGGCTGCTGTCGGAGAGATGCCGCCAGCTGCTGTCAGATAGACGCGATAGTCATTGCCCACCTCCTCAATGTCACAAACCTCGAGAATGGCCCAGTCAACATCACCATAGAAGCCATAACGCAACTCCTGAGCCATGTGACTCAGATGCAAGTCGTTGTAGGGAATCTCGCCCATGTTCACATGCTTGCGGAAATCGGGATTGGTAGTGTAAGGGGCACGATACTTGATAGCCTGTGCGTTAGCCAGCACACCATCAGTTGACTGACCTGTTGATGCACCAGTGAAGATGCCTACCTTAAACTCTCTGCCGGCAGCATGTTCTGCCTCGGCAATCTTAGCCAGTTCCTTGGTTGTAGCCTTAGCCACACCAGCAGGTGTAAAACCACTCATGGCAATGTTATCGCCATTCTTAATCAGTGCTGCAGCCTCTGCAGCTGTCATACGTGTATAAGCCATTTTTATCTATAATTTGCAAATTTGGCTGCAAAGTTACTAATAAAATAAGAATTAAGAATTAAGAATTAAGAATAATTTTGTACCTTTGCACCAAATTTATAATTTTATTATGGAATCTAAGTTAGTAATTTACAATACGCTGACTCGTCAGAAAGAGCGTTTCGAGCCCATCAACGCCCCTCATGTGGGCATGTATGTCTGTGGTCCTACCGTTTATGGCGATCCCCATTTGGGTCATGCCCGTCCTGCCATCACCTTCGACTTGTTGTTCCGTTACCTGAAACACCTTGGCTATAAAGTAAGGTACGTGCGTAACATCACGGATGTAGGTCATTTGGAGCACGATGCCGACGAGGGCGAAGACAAGATTGCCAAGAAGGCACGACTGGAACAGGTGGAGCCGATGGAGATAGCACAATACTACACCAACCGCTATCATCAGTATATGGATGCGCTGAACGTGCTGCGCCCCTCTATCGAGCCTCATGCCACCGGCCACATCATCGAACAGCAGCAGTTGGTTCAGCAGATTCTCGACAATGGCTTTGCCTATGAGTCGAATGGTTCTGTCTATTTCGATATCGAGGCTTACAACAAGAAATTCAAATACGGAATCCTGAGCGGTCGCTCGCTGGAGAACATCAAGGACGAGAGCCGTGAACTGGCTGGCGTAGGCGAGAAACACAACCAAGCCGATTTCGCCCTGTGGAAGAAAGCTCAGCCCGAACACATCATGCGCTGGCCCTCGCCTTGGAGCGACGGATTCCCTGGTTGGCATTGCGAATGCACTGCCATGGGACGCAAGTATCTGGGCGAGATGTTCGACATCCACGGAGGCGGTATGGACCTGGTGTTCCCACACCATGAGTGCGAGATAGCCCAGGCGCAGGCCTCGATGGGCCATCCTGCCGTGAAATACTGGATGCACAACAACATGCTGACCATCAACGGTCAGAAAATGGGCAAGTCATACAACAACTTCATCACCCTTGAGCAGTTCTTCACGGGTAATCACCCACTGCTCGAAAAAGCCTATTCGCCCATGACCATCCGCTTCTTCGTGCTCTCAGCCCACTATCGCGGCACCGTCGATTTCTCCAACGAGGCTTTGGTGGCTGCTGAGCGTGGACTGGAGAAACTGATGAATGCCATTGCTGATATAGACCGCATTCAGGTCGCTGACAAATGTGATGCCGAGACGGAGAAAATTGTTAAGGCATTGCGCCAACAGTGCTATGATGCCATGAACGACGACTTGGCTACACCACAGGTCATCAGCCATCTGTTTGAGGCTTGCACTGTTATCAACAAGTTGGTTGACCACAAGGCTACCATCTGTGCCGACTGTCTGAAAGAGTTGAAGGAAACAATGCACCTCTTCGCGTTCGACATCCTCGGACTCTCAACGTTCAATGGTCAATGTTCAATGGTCAATGGAAACAATGCCCGTGAGGAAGCTTTCGGAAAAGTGGTGGATATGGTGCTCGATCTGCGTGCCAAAGCAAAGGCAAACAAGGACTGGGCCACTAGCGATCAGATTCGCGACGCCCTCGCTGCAGCCGGCTTCGAAGTCAAGGATACCAAGGACGGAGTCACTTGGAAACTGAACAAGTAATACAAAAGGGATGGGGCAGGGGGATGTCACTTGGCACATTCATACGCTTCTCGCGTCATAAAGACGGCAACGGTCTTGTCGCGAAGATATTCTGCAGACATATACATCAGGCCGGCATAGGGATTGGCTGTGCCCCATGAGTTTTTCATCGTAAAAAAGAGGCGCTGCTTGGGGTCACGGGCTATACCTACTATCGCCATACAATGGTTGTCGGTGGGCGCCGTATTAAAATGTCCGTCGGCAATGCCCTCTTGAAACGAGAAGCCGTATTCGTCGGTATCGCCCTCCCAGCAGACGGCGTGGCGATGACGGATGGCTCGCTCCACATGTGCCAGCAGTGAGTCCTTGGGAATGTTCAGAAACTTGTTTTTCTCCCAATTGTCTGGCAGGTCGAGCACTACTTCTTCGCCATAGGGATAGTTGTCGTTGCTGGTCAATGCCATGTATTCGCCAGGAGCGCACACGCTGTGGGCAAATTCCAAGGGGGTATAGCGGGCTCCTAACATAAAGACCCATCTGGGCTGGGGCAATTGATGATAGGTGGTGTCGGGATAGGCGTCGTGCGACACTATTCCATATCGCCCTATTATATTTAATAAGGTGGAACCCATGCCTCGCAAGTTTCTCCGTTTCACCACCCGCTCGATATATGCCGTTGACAAATGTACTGAGTCGCCCCTCAGAATATGTTCCGTTTCGATGGTTGAAAGCATGGCATAAGCCCAGCAGAACTGGCTCTGCCCCTGATTCTTGATGGGTGTCATGGGCAGTCGCACCTCGTCCGTAAACACCACTTTCGGTTGTTTCTGACAAGCCACAAAGCTTATTGCCAAGAATAGAAAAGCGATTTTTTTCATTCACCTGCTGATTGTTCTAACGCATCCCTTCGGAAATCGGAGGGACTGATGCTGAAATGCAGTCGGAAGCAATTGCTGAAATAGGTATTGCTGCTGAAACCGCATTCGTTAGCTATCTGAACTATACTCTTTTCGGGATGCTCCACCAGCAACTTGGCTGCATATTCCAAACGCAGCTGTTGGATGTAGCTGGTCATTTTGGCATGATTACTTCCTTTTGAGAATATTGTTCCCACCTTCTCCTTCGACAGATGGAAGCGTTCCATAACGGTCTGCCTTCCGAACTTGGGATTCAAGAAGAGGTGTTCGCGCATGACGACATCGTCGATTTTCCGGAACATCTGTTCGTCGGTAAGTCCGCTTAATTCCGACATATCATCGGTGCTATTTTCCTGATTTTGCGTTTTGCCCAGATATAAGGTCTTATAATTCACTGTTTCGGCTATCTGCTTGGCAAGGAGACGGTTCTTACGGCTGATTGACCTGTTCTTGAAAATGATGACAATGACAAAGACAAGGAGCAACAGGGCCAGGATGCTGATGATGACAGCCAGTTGTTTTGCCTTAGTGGCAGCGGCATGTTCACGTTCTGCCTCAAGCTGCTGCTCTAAAGCTGCATAGTGGGCTAAGTGCTCACGGGCAGTGGCCTCTCGCACACTGTTCTCTATCTTTTCGAAGGCACTGAGCATATTCTCCTGTTCGCCCAGCGAGACATAGGCTGCAGTGATGTAGTTCTGGGCCTGACTGCGATAGAAGTGGATATAGTCGGCTCGCTTCTGGGCGCTCTTGGGTTCGCGATAGCTTCCGTCGTGATATTTGTCGGGGTGTTGCTCGTAGTCGTCAAGTCGTTTGATGATGAGACGAGCCGAGGACAGTGTTTCAACATACTGCTTGTGCGAAGCGAGTTGCCCAATCTTACGCTTCAAGGCAATGATGAGTGCATCGAGTTCGGCAAACCTGCCACCGTCCTTTACCCGATGAAATGAGCTTTCAAGCTGATAGATGGCACTGTCGAGTTTTGCGACCCCCTCCTTCTGTTGTCCCCTCGCCCACAGCGCTGCACCGATTTCTGCCTCCATACGCAGGGCATTCGTGTGCTGACTGGCTCCCAACTGGTGGCAAGTCTCAACAAATTCCTGCGACCGCTGCAGATAGGCCGTCGTATCGTCCTGCATACGGGCAACATAGGATAGCAACTCCAGTACATCCAGTCGCCGTTTCAAATCGCTATTGACGGAATCGTTGTCCAGCAAGCGCAATCCGATAGCCCGAGCCGAGTCCATGCGAACATCTTTCGGTCCGCCGAGCAGGGAGTCCATCTGTTCATGCATTTGCGTTGAACTGTAAACCCTTGCCCTCAGCTGGTTGGCTTTCCACTGGCTGATATTACCCACTATGACTGCCGAATCGACAATCTGCAATGCCCGTTTCGGCTGATAAGCATAGATTGCCATCGCAGCCTGTTGGGTGTAAAGTGTATCAGAGGGGTGTGGCACATGGTTGTCCGCCTGTCCCGTTTGGTTTTTGGTTGAATCTGTGCAGCCCACAGCAATCATCGTAGCCCCTATGAAGATAAGGTGTAATACTCGTCGCATATTTACTTCAATCAATTGTTATTGAATACGTTGCAAAGATAGATAAATTGTAGAAAATACACAAATGATTTTAAAAGTTTTTGAACCCGAAAATGTTGTAATTTTGTCTGAGAGCCTTTAAATCTTGTCTGAAAACGGCAAAAAAATGCACTTTTTATATAAACTATAAAAATTTATTGTATCTTTGTCATTAATTTGCATAATCAAAACCTATTGAATAATAATAAAAACCAATAATTATGAAACTGAAGCTAAACACAAACCATTTGTTTTGGTACACATTGCTAACAGCTGTTGGTATGCTATTGTTGCCCCAAAAGATGGAAGCCGACACGCATTACTATACAGACATCATGGTCGTTGGAGACGACGATTCGGACTGTTACGAACGCTCCGGATGGAAACACTTCGACCAGGACCTCAACGACGGTGCGGGTGGTGACTACATCTATTTGCTTTACAAGGATGATAACTCACTGACTCCAACAAACCAGATTACCGATTTCTGTCTCAAGTCTTACGACAGCTGGGGTGATGTCCTCGACGAATTCACAGATGACAAAGGTGTAAAATGGACGCTTGCCCCCTATGACGGCGGCAGTCATTTCAAGAGCAGCAAGGGCGACTTGAACAGCAATGCAGGAGGAGCAAGCATCTATCTGTATTATACGAAGCAGGATTTTGCCGACGAGCGCATTGTGACGAACATCTGGTTCAATGATGACGCTTCAGGCAGTGTGAATGGTATGGATCTGAACTGGAAGGCTGGGGGCGACTACATCTATATGCATACGAAACACGTGTCTGATGATGATGGAATATTTAGCGATGCTTCCTCGGCTTTTACCTGGAATACTTCAGGGCGTGGCAGTATTCACTTGAAACTGATGACTTCGAGTTATTCTCCCTACCGCACTTTTCACAATGCCACTTTTAGCTTGAAGGACGAAAAAGGTAATAAGATACCTATATTCTATCTGAATGAAATAAACAGTGATTCGGGCAATGACTATGTGAAAGCTGAGTTTAAAAACGTGATACCGAAAGAGACAACACTCTTCCTGACCAACTCGACACAATATTCACCAAAATACTGTCTGATAACCAGTAATGACGATCAGCAACTCGACTATTACCGTGAAGACGGTAAGGGCAGGGCTTCAGGTAACGGCTATGCCGAACTGGAATGGTTCTGGCCGGCACGTTTCGCAGGCAAGAGCTATGTACTGTGCGTGGACGGACAGTTGTATTATAATGACAGCGGAACCACGGGGTATAGAGATTATTCCCATGAAATCGGCTCTATTACTTTCGATGATGTAACTTGGCAGACTTTCGATCCAGTGCCCGGAACGGAAATCGGCGAAGAGGGTATGGTGAAGATTCCTTGTGTCAGCGACCATCCCATAGACTGGATTTCTGTCAGTTACTATGATGGATACCGTCAACGGAAAACCATACCGTCCAGGAAAGTAGAGAACGGTTCATACGCAGGTTTCGTACTCTTGCCTGCCACCGAACCTCATGACAGTGTCGTGATATCCGGTCGCATCGTGACAGCTTCGTGGGATAAGGATAAACTCGGCGACCCCACATGGCCTACCAGCAACAAAAACACACTGACACTGGTGCTTGACAGTGTACCAATGATGCACAACCCACGCAGACTGACTGCCACGGTGGACAGTATCGGTAGCGTGGTGCTGAACTGGAAGGTCAGCAAACCGAAATATGCCGACCTCATGGATTCTGACCAGTTCCTCGTAGAACGTTCGCTGACAGGTAAGCTGGACGACTTTACGAGCATCGGTAGCGTGATGCTCGATTCAGAGACGGAGGAATATACTTTCAAGGACTCGCTGCTCATCTCCAGCCTCACCCCCGAAATGATAGACAGTGTGCTGGGAGTTCCGCTGGTGCGCTATCGTGTGGCTCGTGCTGCCACCTTGCAATTGTGGGGTAAAAACAAGAACCCTACCATCAGTTATGTTCAGCCGCAATTGGCCACGCTCTCGCTGATGCAGCCCACCAATGCTTCTGCCGACTGGAGCAACCGAGAGGAATCGAAGATTCTGGTGAAATGGGACTATCTGAAGAACGACAAGTCGCACACCTATGTCTGGGACAATCGCGCCGAGATGCGCTTGGAGATAGAGATGTCTAATCGTGACAAAGAGATTGTAGGCAAGGAGACACAGGTGCTCACTGCCGACCAGATAGCTGCCCGCCAGCTGGAAGTCACGCTCCATCACTCGTGCGTGTTCTACAAGATTACTATGGTGACCGAATCTAAGAATTCGCCCATCGGACAAGGTACAGGTGGCGTCCTTCTGAATATTGCATCCAAAGCCGACTATGACACGTTCAGAAATCGTGTCGCCAATGGTGAGACACAGTTGAATGCCATTCTCACTGCCGACATTTCTGCAGGGACCGACGTCCTGTCAACCGATAGCAAAAAACCTTTTGCCGGCAATTTCAATGGTAACGGTCATCAGCTAAACTTCAACTTCAGCAGCTACAGCCAGAACTATCTCGCCCCGTTTGTACATGTGGGCAACGGCTTTGTGGTTGCCAATCTGACGACCACCGGACAATTGAAGTCTGACAACAAGTATGTAGCAGGACTGGTAAGCCACACGACCGACGGTGTAGCCAGCATCGAGAACTGTACGTCTGGCATTACCATTACAGCAGGTGGCACCGGCGACGCTACGCATGGCGGTGTTGTCGCCTTACATTCTGCACCCGGTCTTTACATTAGCAACACCCTGTTCAACGGCAGCATCAACTTAGGCAACAGGACCTATAGCGGCGGCTTTGTAGGGTGGCGCGACAGTACAGTCATGGCATACTTAAGCAACAGCTATTATGCAGGTGGAACAACCACTGCATCCAATTGCGTCACGTTTGTGCGCCACAGGAACAACCTGTTGACTTTCCTCGACAGCTGCTCCTATAAGAATGCCTTTGGCGACGCACAGGGCTTCCAGTCTGCCACAGCTCCTGATAACGAGTGTTGGAAGGACGGCAAACCTGCCATCCAGCAGATTGAATTCTCTACACCTGTAACAGGAAATACGATAGATGTGCAAGTGCCCGACTCGGCATTCTACTATGAGAACAACGGCAAACTGATAAAATCGTCGCTTTCTGCCCAGCAGCAGCTAAGCTCCGTTATCCTGGAGTGGGCCACTGACGGAGGGGCTATCGACTATTTCATCGTGAAGCGTCGCGACAAGGCCAAGGGTGCCGATGCATGGGAAACCATCGCCAATCAGCTGACGGAAAACAGGTATGAAGACAAGACCACTGCTCCGCTTCACACCTACGAATATTGCGTACTGGCTGCCAACGACTGCCAGGGCGTCACTTATCAGTCAACCGACACCATCCCGGGACTATGTGCCCCGACAGGTACCGTACAGGGTTACGTACGTTTCCCCGACGGTTCTGGTATTCCTGGAATCGATGTGATTATCAGTTCTTCTGACGGCAGTGTAGAGGAATCTGCAAAGACCGACGAGAGCGGCTATTTCCACAAGGAGGGACTGCCCTACGGCGACTTCGCAGGAGCCTATCATCTGGCCCCCAACCTGAGCGGCTATTCGGAAGTCCGTGACATCACCTTCGGCACAGAACCTGGTACTAACCTGATTAACAATATTGAGTTCTATGTCGATGAGAATGTCAAATTCTCGGGTTTCGTACTCTATAACGGCACGAGCATCCCTGTCCATGATGTTTCGTTCTTCGTTGACGGACGTGAAGTCAGAACTGCTGCCGGTCCCGTCACCACCGACTTCGAGGGTAAGTTCTCCTTCCGCATGTTGCCTGGCGACCATATCATCCAGGTGAAGAAAGACGGCCACACCTTCTATCAGGGCGGCTACTACTATGAGGGTAACGACACCACGCAGAAGACACATAGCTTCATCGTGGATAAGGCCGGTGTCTATTTCTACGATGA
>JAEEGF011268599.1_pt1 | contig 28750 bp, 23 predicted proteins | sample 9134171 | NCBI WGS metagenome assembly JAEEGF01 (sample SAMN16246542, study PRJNA631951) | gut metagenome | biome: gut microbiome; feature: rumen; material: AP-attached | host: Bos | place: Iran: Karaj | collected 2018-10 | reverse complement strand
TTTTCCTCGATGGAATAGGACTTCTGCCCGAGGAAAGCAAGCCGTCGCTCAAACTCCGTTTGCTGTGTGGCAAGGTTCTTCTGAAACTCGAAGATTACAACCGCAAGATAAATCAACTGGCACATTCATTCTCGAAGATTTATCGGTCAGAGGGCTTGAATCCGTTGCTGTTCAAGGGCGGAGCGGCGGCTTATTATTATGCCAATCCGCTTCATCGCTGTTGTGGCGACATCGACCTCGTTTTCTGGCGGCAGTTTGATGAGGCTCTTGATGTAACCGAGAAATACGAAGGTAACCGAAATCATGAGTTTCGTTACGACGGATATACGATAGAATTACATTCGCGCGCCGAATTTTTCAGATTGCGCCGATTGGACAGACGTGCCGAGACGTTTTTCGACAGTTGGAAGGAAATGTATCAGACGGTAAATCTTCAGACTACAGACGGCAAGACGCAGGCGGTTGTGATTCCGTCCGAAGAGATGGCTCTGTGCTGCATGCTGCTTCATGTTCTTCGCCATACAATCGAGTCGGGCATTGGGCTGAAACAGGTTTGCGACATCATGGCTATTCTGCCTTATGTAAAAAATGTTGATGAAGTCAAGAAATTCATTTCGGCATTTCATATCGGATATTTTGTGTCGTCGCTCTTCGGCTTTCTTTGTCGCGACATGCAGATGGACCGGAAATATCTGTTTGTCGAGCCTTCGTTTGGCTACGGATATTCCCTGCTCAGAAAAATCTTCCTTGAAGAAGCCTACAACGATTTTGTAAATAACGACGAGAATTTGGAATTCTCTGAGAAGTTTTCGCGTGCCATCGGCAGGGTAGTGCGATGTCTGAGGCTTTCGCCGTTCTTGCCCGAAGAATTGCTTGCATATCCGTTCCTTCAGTTGCTAAACAGACTTCATCTTCGCACAATTTCTATCGACGAAGTGTGATTCAGTTTAGATAGCCTCGGACGGTTTGCAAAAATATTTCGTAAACATGCGATGAAAAAATCCTCATTCAGCAGGTTTTGTGCAGAATGAGGATTTCTTCTATTTTGAACGTCTCTGCGATGGTCTTGCAGCACGTTTTTTCCTGATGTCAGCCTTCTTTTTAGCCGAGGCAGAGCCGTGGCTTCCGGTAACGTAGCCTTTCTTCTTGGCCTTGGTGTGAAAACCTTCGTCCTTCTTGTTTCCGCCTCGTTTGCTTCCGTGGAATACGATTCCGCCGGTGATTACGTTGTCAATGTTGTCTCCTGCCATATTTTTCTTTGTTTCTATAAGAATTTATCTGCGTCTGCGGCGATGCGTTGCCGAGGCAGAACGTCTTCTATGTGATGTGTGTCTTCTGTATCTGCTTTTGCGTGCATGTGTGTATACCGATTTTGCGTAGGCATCTCTTTCCTTTAGGTCTTTTGCAACGGCTACGCTGTCAGTCAAATCAACCTCCTTGGCATCGCTGAAGGCGAAAACGAGGTTCTCTGGTGCATCTGTAAGCCTTTTCAGGCTGCCTGCTGGCGTTGCAACATACACGCCGCTCTTTATGGTGTTGTGCGCAAAGTCGAACAAGACTTCTGGGTTCAGAGCCTGACCGTTTATTCTCAGTTCGAAGTGGCAATGTTCTGTTGTGGCGCGTCCCGTTCTTCCTGTCAGACCGATTATGTCACCGGCTCTTACCGTATCGCCTGCCGATACGAAGTTGCGCGAGTTATGGCTGTAAACCGTTTCCAGTCCGTTGGTGTGGCGAATTGTGATTACATTTCCGTATCCGCCGATTACCCTTGATAGTCTAACCACGCCGTCGAATACTGCGTAGAGATAATCGTTTGGCTTAGTCTTCAAATCTGCGCCCGAATGGTGCTTTCTGCGTCCTCCGAACGGACTGATAACCTTGCAGCCCGGCAGCGGCATGTGCCATTTCAGAGTGTCCGAAAGGTCGGATAAGTCTATATGGATTTTCTGGTTGCTGCCAAAAATCTTTGGAGTCCTTACCTTTACCCACATAATCTCGGAGTTTGTGAAAGTAGTGTTGAAAGGAATGTCAAACTCTCTCATGCTCTTTGTTGAGTCGGCAAACATTCTTGCTTTCTCAAAGTTATATGATGAGACGTTTCTGTTAACTGGTCTCGAAACTCTTCTCTTTCTTACGTTTGTTTTTCTGTGTGCCGGCGTCTTTCTCGAATTGTTGTTGTGCGCCAGTACTTTGGTGTTACCTAAAGATATTGCTCCCACGAGCAAACAAAAAAATAATCTTCTAAAATTCACTTTCCTATTCTTTTTACGTTGGTTTTAAATGGCTTTCATAATGCCATTGAGTATTCTTCCTGAGTCGATGCCCTGTCTGCGGGCAGAAAAGAACTCTTTGTTTTTTAGAGTGCAGATGTTTGCAATATGTATGTTATCCGTTGCAACTCCGCATTGTTTAAGTTGAATTTTGCACGCTTCCCACAGGTTTATGTGCCATTTTGCGTGCCTTTCAGCAATTTCGTTCATGTCGAATCCGGCTTTCTCGAAGGCTTCGTAAACCTCGTCGCCAACTTCAAAACTGTCTACCGATATGCTCGGGCCAATTTGTGCCGTTATGTCGATAGCTTCGGATTCGTAATGTTTTCTCATTTCTGATATTGTTGCCGAGATGATGTCCTGAACCGTTCCTCTCCAGCCCGAATGAATGGCAGCAATGACCTTGCGCCTTTTATCGTGGAGTAGGATAGGTACGCAGTCGGCTGTGCTCACGGCTATGCAGACCTTGCTTCTGTCGGTTATCAGCGCGTCTATGCCTTCGAGTTTTTCTTTCTGCTCGTCGGCTTTTAGACTGAGAAATTCATCATCTGCATTAAGAACAGCCGTTTTGTGAATCTGATGCGGAACAATCAGCCTTGATGTGTCTATGCCTAATTCTGCGCAGAGCAAACGTCTGTTTTGAGCCACATGCTCAGGATTGTCGTTACAGAAATAGTTGGCATTGAACGATGCGTAGTTTCCAGTGCTGCATCCGCCGTTTCGCGTGGTGCTGAAGGCTACGATGTCCGTGCCGAAAACATTATAGTCAAACCTAATCTTTCCGTGCATCAGTCCTCGTATTCAAAGTCATCGAGGTCTTCGATTTCCTCGTCATCATCTTCGTACTCATAATCCTCATCTTCCCAGTCGGCAAAGTCGGCATCTAGTTTCTTTACATCTTTGTTTCGGTGTACGATGTTTTCTTTGTTGATGACCATCGCAATCTTGTTGCTCTCGCTGTTCATCGCAGCCCAAAGCATGTCCTTCAAGGTTGCGATTCCGGTTCCTGTTACAGATGAGATGAATACGTGCGGAATGTCTGTCGGAAGAGTTTCTTCGAGCATCTGCACAAGTTCGTCGTCGAGCATATCAACCTTTGTGATGGCAAGAATCCTCTGCTTGTCGAGAAGTTCTGGGTTGAATTTCGTGAGTTCGTCCAACAGAATCTGGTATTCCTTAGCAATGTCGTCGGCATCGCCCGGCACCATGAAGAGTAGGAGAGAGTTGCGCTCAATGTGACGCAAGAATCTCAGTCCCAAGCCCTTGCCTTCGCTTGCACCTTCGATAATTCCCGGAATGTCAGCCATTACGAACGACTGTCCGTCGCGGTAAGGAACGATTCCGAGGCTTGGTTCGAGGGTTGTGAACGGATAGTTGGCAATCTTCGGTTTTGCCGATGAAAGCGAAGATACGAGTGTGCTTTTTCCTGCATTTGGGAAGCCCACAAGACCGACGTCGGCCAAGAGTTTCAACTCGAGGATTACGGTCATCTCCTGCATCGGTTCGCCCGGCTGTGCATATCTCGGAGCCTGATTCGTGGCTGTTCTGAAGTTCCAGTTTCCAAGTCCGCCGCGTCCGCCTTTCAGAAGGACTACTTCCTGACCGTCGTCGGTAACATCGCAGATGTATTCGCCCGTCTCGGCGTTGTACACCACCGTTCCGCACGGAACGTCTATGTATCGGTCTTCGCCGTCCTTGCCGTGGCTTCGACATTCCGAGCCGTTTCCGCCGTGTCCTGCAAAGACATGACGTTCGTAGCGCAGGTGCAGCAGAGTCCAGTAGTTGCGGTTTCCTCTCAGGATGATATGTCCGCCTCGGCCTCCGTCGCCTCCGTCTGGTCCGCCGTTATAGTTGTATTTTGCGTGATGCATGTGAGCAGAGCCGCGTCCGCCTTTGCCCGAGCGGCAGCAAATACGTACATAGTCAATGAAATTCGATTCAGCCATATATGAAAATAGTCGTAGAAAAAGGCAGCCCACTCCTTGTGTGTTCACGCAGGAAGCGAGCCGCCATAGTATTTTGTTGATTTATTAAATCTTGTCGATAGCCTCGCAGATGTCTGCGAAGATCTTATCCATTGAGCCCAAGCCCTGGATGTGAGTGTACTTGCCGTCAGCCTTGTACCAGTCGATAAGCGGAGCAGTCTGGCTGTGGTAAGTTACGAGACGCTTCTTGATTGTCTCCTCGTTGTCGTCGGCACGACCACTTGTCTTGCCACGGTTGATAAGGCGAACCATCAGTTCGTCCTCAGGAACCTCAAGGTCGAGCATGATGCTAACCTCAGTACCGCGCTCTGCAAGCATAGCCTTAAGAGCCTCTGCCTGTGGAACTGTTCTTGGGAAACCGTCGAAGATGCAACCCTCGATTGACTTGCCGAAGCTGTCGTATGTGCTTGCAAGGATGTCAATCATAAGAGCATCCGGGATAAGCTGACCGTTGTCGATATATTCTTTGGCAGTCTTGCCAAGTTCTGTGCCGTTCTTAATCTCGCCACGCAATACGTCACCAGTTGAGATGTGCTTGAAGCCGTACTTCTCAACAATCTTGTCGCTCTGAGTACCTTTACCTGAACCCGGAGCACCGAAAATAACAATGTTCTTCATTTAAATTATTATGTTTGTTTTAATTTTTAGATGCATGTGTATATGTCTGGCAGTTCTCGACCGTATCCGTCGTAGTCGAGTCCGTAGCCGACAATGAAATCGTTAGGAATGTTCAAGCATACATAATCAATGTCAAGTTTCACCTTCAAGGCATCAGGCTTTACGAGCAGGCTGCAAATCTTGATTTCGGCCGGCTTCATGGCTTTCAGCATTTCAAGCATAGCCACCATCGTGCGTCCCGAGTCTATGATGTCTTCAACAATAACAACTGTACGCCCTTCTATATTTTCCTTCAAACCCACCAGTTGCTTAACCTCACCAGTAGAACTCATACCGCTGTATGATGCCATTTTCACAAACGTTACTTCCATCGGAATGCTCATTGCACGAACAAGATCGGCAGTGAAAACGAACGCGCCATTGAGAGTTCCGAGCATAATCGGATTTTTTCCTTCAAGATCCTTATCCATCTGTGCTGCAACACGTTTAACTTCCTGAGATATTCTTTCTGCAGATATACTCAATTCAAACTTTCTATCAAGAACTTGTACAGTTTTCATCTTGTTGTTTTAAAATTATTCGGCAAAAATAAAAAAAATCCATGATTCATGTCATATTTATAATGTAAAAAATTATATATTTGCAAAATATGAAGATTTTTACGAATAATCAGCTAAAAGAATTCGATCGCCTGACTATCGAGCGCGAACCGATTAGTTCGATAGATTTGATGGAGCGCGCTTCGGTGGCTATAACCGATGTGCTTGTAAGGCGATGGCCCGATACGAACACTCCCTTCATGGTGTTTGCCGGCTCTGGCAACAACGGCGGAGATGCGTTGGCAGTTTCAAGGCTGCTGGCAGAAAAAGGCTACAGCGTAGAGGTTTTCTTGTTCAACATCAAGAAAACGCTTTCTGCTGAATGTGAGGAAAATTGGAATAGACTCGAAAATAAAGAAAATATAAAGCGTCACGAGATTGTAACCGAGTTCAACCCTCCTACGTTTGTTCCCGGAACAATCATTATTGACGGACTCTTTGGCACAGGTCTTAATCATCCTTTGCTGAAGGGATATGCCGGCTTGGTTCATTTCATCAACGGACTGCCGGGCGTTCGGGTTGCTATCGACGTTCCTTCGGGATTGTTCGGTGAAGACAATTCGCAAAACATCAGAACAAACATCATAAAGGCCGATTTGACGCTGACGATTCAATGTCCGAAGTTGGCTTTCTTCTTTGCCGAAAACGAAGAATTCGTTGGCGATGTAGAGGTTCTCGACATCGGAATAGACAAACGCGCGATGGAGCAGACGGCATCAATCTACCGAACCATCGACGAGCGCGAGGTTGCTGGCATCTTGAAACCGATTTCGAAGTTTGCTCACAAGGGAACACGAGGCCATGCGCTGATAATTGCCGGAAGTTACGGAATGGCTGGCGCATCGGTACTTGCAACAAAGGCGTGTCTGAAGGCTGGAACAGGAAAGGTTACGGCTCACACACCGACGCTTAACAATACGATAATGCAGATAGCCATTCCCGAGGCAATAATTCATCATGATGCGAGCAACAGCGTATTCTCATCATCTGTTCCGATGATTGGCTACAATGCCGTCGGGATCGGTCCGGGAATCGGAACAAATCCGAGCACCGTGTCGGCTTTGCAAGACCAACTCGACAATCTGCGCACTCCGCTTGTTCTCGATGCCGATGCAATCAATATCCTCTCAACCCACAAGGCGTGGATTCAGGACTTGCCAAAAGGAACAATCCTTACGCCGCATCCGAAGGAAATGGACAAACTCGTTGGTCCGTGCGAAACAACCTACAAGAGAATGATGAAGGCGATGGAGATGGCTCAGCAGTTCGGCATATATTTTGTTCTGAAAGGCAAATGGAGCATCATCGTATGTCCAGATGGAACGTTCCTGCTTAATCCTACAGGAAATCCGGGCATGGCAACGGCAGGAAGCGGCGATGTGCTGACTGGAATCCTTACATCATTGCTGGCTCAGGGATATTCATCTCTCGATGCTGTCCGTCTTGGCGTATATTTGCATGGCTTGGCTGGCGATTTTGCTGCTGAGGAACTGGGCGAGGAGAGTGTTATCGCATCGGACATTATAAACAACATACCAAAAGCATTCAAAAAACTTAAGAATAAATAATGAAGAAATCGTTGATATTAGGCGGAATGTTGTGCTTTGCACTAAGCGCAGCCAACGCACAAACTGAAGTATCAAAATATATTCCCGGTGTAACTACGGACGGAGTTACGTATTTCCTTCCAAAAACAGGACTCAAGGTTAGGGTCATAGCAAGAAAAATAACTCATACGCCGGGCGAGTTTGTGGAATATGCAGAAAGATATATCCATAGCAAGGAGTCGGCGGATTCTTATACAAGTTGGAGCATAGAAAATATTGATGTGGCAGCATTCGGCGTTGCCGATACGAGTAAGGTATTCTCGGTAAAATTCAATCCGAAGACAATCGCTCCACTAATGGAACTTTCTAAAGAAGGCGTTATCCTTGCAGTTAATACAAAACCTCTGCCTGAGGCTGATATGCCGAACCGTGTTTACAGAAAGTCTCCTGTTCTGAATGCTCACGATTATATGACTCAGGAGATTCTTAATGCAAACTCAAAGGCGAAGATGGCCTCGCTCACGGCAGACAAGATTTTCGAACTGCGCGACAGTAAGAACGAGCTTGCGAGCGGTCAGGCAAGTTATATGCCATCCGATGCTGCTCAGATGAAACTGATGTTCAATAAACTTGAAACAACTGAAAAAGCCTTGCTTCAGGTTTTTAAAGGCGTGAATGATACAACTTATGTAACTCGTACATTTACAATCATGCCAAACAGAGAGACAAATGCCGAGGAGTTGTTCCGTTTCTCAAAACATCTTGGCATTGTCGATGCCGATGATTTGAGCGGTGCACCAATATATTGGAGTCTTGTTGATAATCATACCGTTCCGGCTCCTGTGCCAGAGCCTGTCATAGAAGAGCCAAAGAAAAAGAAGTTCTCTTTTGGAAAGAAAGGTGCAAATGGTGATGAGGGCATGATTTACGCTCTGCCAAGCACAACGACTTTCAAAATTTTTGAACGAGATAATGTTCTTTACGAGAACGATTTCCCGATGGGACAGTTTGGCAATGTAGAGAAACTGTCTCCTGCATATTACGATGTGAAGACAACTACAAAGGTATATTTTGACTCAACAACTGGAGCAATTCGAAAAATCTCTGAATAATGAAAAAAATAACATTGTTGATTCCTGCATACAACGAAGAACTTTCTCTTCCTTCTTTATATAAGGAGTTGGTTGGACTGATGGATAATCAGCCCAACTACGAGTGGGAGGTTTTGTTCGTCAATGATGGTAGTAAGGATAAGACATTGGAATGTATTAAAGAACTCAGAGTGTCTGATAAACGAATAAACTATGTTGATTTGTCAAGGAATTTCGGCAAGGAACGTGCTATGCTTGCAGGATTTGACTATGCTACAGGTGACGCCACAGTTATTATGGATGCCGATTTGCAGGATCCGCCATCGCTCATTCCCGAAATGATAAAATATTGGGAAGAGGGATATGACGATGTTTATGCATTGCGGAAAGATCGTGGAAAGGAAAGTTGGCTAAGAAAAAAAATGTCACTTGCCTTTTATGATATTTTGCAGAGAAGTACTAGAATTGAAGTACTTCCGAATGTTGGTGACTTCAGACTTCTTGATCGTTCTTGTATTGAGGCTCTGAAAAAACTAAGGGAAAGCGAACGTTATACAAAGGGGATGTTTTGCTGGATTGGTTTCCGGAAGAAGGAGATAAAGTTTGATCGGGGAAATAGAACTGCGGGGAACAGTTCGTGGAATTTCTTTTCTCTCTTTGGACTTGCTATCGAAGGTGTCACTTCCTTCACAACCGTGCCACTTAGGTTTGCTACGATTATGGGAGTGATAGTTTCTCTTACATCTTTTATATATATAATGTATATTGTATTAAAGGTGTTTTTGTGGGGCGAACCTGTGCAAGGATATCCTTCAATGATGTGTGTTATCCTTTTCTTGGGTGGTGTTCAGTTGCTGTCTCTTGGTATCATTGGGGAATACCTTAGCCGGGTGTTCAGTGAAAGCAAAAACAGACCGACTTATATAGCACGCGATTATAATGGTGAGAAGATATATAAATAGCTATCAACTAGTTTTTTGCTGTTTTTCAGAAGGATAGCGTTGCCTGCCATTCTTGTAAAATCGAGTTAGAAAAAATACTTTACAAAATGTTCAAATAACAATATTATTAAACTTTTAAAGAACTGCAAGTGAAAGTTTTTTAAAAAAAATAGGCGTATATAAAAAATTATAGATACTTTTGCAAAGTGTTTTTCGAAATCACAAGAATTTAAACAGAGAATGAAGAGATATTTACTTACAATCGTTGTAATGCTGGCGGTATTTGGCGTGAGTGCACAAACCGCCGCTACTAGGGGCAAGAAGAAGGTTGAGGAACCGGATACAATGCCGTTTAAAGACCGTTTGTCATTCAGAACGAATGCAGTAGACTGGGTACTATCTACAGCAAACATTGGTGCGGAATTCGATATTTCGAACTCCGTTTATAATCGTTATACGGTAGGTGCTGTTCTTAAGTACAACCCTAAATCTAAGGGAACTCTTGTTCCAAAGTATGTTTATGATCTTTTTGAAGCTAAGGTAGAAGCCAGAAAGTATTGGAGAACAGATAAAAATCCAAGAACCGGTAAGCAGAATCCGCATTCAAGATATTGGAGAGCATATTATGCTGGCGTCTGGTTCGACTATATGGATATCAACCTTAAACTAAGCCAGACTGGTAGAAAAGGTAAGGCTTACGGAATTGGTGGAGAATTCGGATACAACATCCCAATGTACGCTTTTAAGAAGAGTAGTTTGGATGTTGAATTTGGCGTTTCTCTAGGTTTGGAGTATGCAAAGTACGATGTGTACAAATACAGCAAGTTTAAGGCTGTTACAAATAAGGATGGTGAATATATACCTTATTCTAATTTCGACAACTTGGGTGGTATTCACAACGTAGACTATACTCAAGAAATGGTAGACCAGTACATGAAGCAGCATCCAGATGCCAAGAGAGGCGCAGAGGATATGCTCAGAGACGAGGATTTTGTCATGGAACATAACATAAAATCAAAAGCATGGCATATCATTCCATTTCCAGTTCCACAGGACCTAAAACTTGCTTTCGTTTACAGATTCCGTTCAATTTCACAGAAATATAAGAGACTCGACTTTAAGCGTATCGAGGCACTCCAGACTGCAAGAGCCAAGTACACTCAGGTTCAGGCAGAGAAGAAGAGAGAGAGCCAGCAGAGAAAAGTCGACAAGAAGAAGCGTATGCTGTTTGTTCGCGACTCTATTTCTCGTGCTAAGATTGAAAAGGAGAAGCAGATGAACCTTGTTAAGGATTCACTCCGTCAGGTTAAACTCATGAAGGCTGAGGATGCTAGAGCTCAGGCTGAGATCAGAGCTAAGGAGAAGGCTATTCAGGCTCAGGCTGATAAGGAAGAGGCAATCTACAGAGCTAATGAGAAGGAGCGCATGAAGGAAGTTCGTCAGCAGGAAGCTGCTCAGAAGGAAATGGAGAAGCAGAAGAAGGTTGACATGAAGAAGCAGGAGGCTGCCGATAAGAGAAAGAGAAAAGAAGAGGAAGCTGCTGAGAGAGCTAAGGTTAAGGCTGAGTTCGAAGAGTTCAAGAAGAAGGAACAGGCTGAACTTGATGCTTTGCGCAAGGCAAATCAGGCAGAAGATGAGAAGAATAAGGCTGCTATAAAGGCTACAGAGGATCAGGCTAAGGCTAAGGCTAAGGAGAAAGAGGCTGAGGCTAAGGCTACAAGAAAGGCCGCTGAGCAAGAACTAGCAGACAAGACTAAGGCTGCTAAGGCTAAGGCTAAGGAGGAGGCTGCAGAGGCAGCCAAGTCTGAGGCTGCAAACAAGGCTGCCAAGGCTAAGGCTGAAAACAACAGCAAGAAGGCTAAGGAAGACGCTAAGAAGGCAGAAGCCGAGGCAAAGGCAAAGGCAAAGGCTGAGGCAGAAGCTAAGAAGAAAGCAGAAGCTGAGGCTAAGAAAGCCGAGGCTGCTGCAAAGAAGGCTGAAGCTGAAGCGAAGAAAAAGGCAGAGGCAGAGGCTAAAGCAAAAGCTAAAGCAGAAAAAAGTAAAAAATAATTAACTGAGGAGGACAAAATAATGATTTGCATAAACAAAAGATTACTTACAGCGCTCATGATGATTGTGCTCTTCGGTATCGGAGCAAAGGCACAGTTGCTCGCTGTAAAGACTAATGCCCTCTATTGGGCTGGACTTTCACCAAACGCATCTATCGAAATGGTTACTAAGAGTAGAATCAGCGTCGAGGTCGGTGCATTTGGAAATAACAAGCCTTACGGCTATGATTTGAAAATGACAGGCTTTCAGCCTCAGGTAAAATATTGGTTCAATGGTCGTCCAATGACCCGCGAGTTCGTGGGTCTTGGAATCATTGGAGCAACATATCACTGGGATGAACACGGTATCAATCATAAGGGTGATGCCCTTGGTCTTGGTTTGACATTTGGTTATGCCCTAAAGATTACTCCACGTATCAACGTTGAGTTTACTGCTGGTGCTGGTCAGATTTATTTCCACGAACTGAGAAAAACTTACGATGATGACAAGTGGACGACAAATCCTGATGTCGAAAAGGCCGAGACTCTAACTGGTATGGTCGACGAGGACAAGTACGGTGACCATTATCAGGGATGGAACTTTATGCCATTTAATTTAGGTGTTCACTTCGTTTACATTTTAAAATAATCAGGTATGAAAAGATATAGTTGGATATTACTTCTGCTGGCCTTTGCACTTTGTGGCCAGGACGCTGTAGCACAGCGAATGACTACCGTGCAGGGTCGTGTTGTAAACTCGAAGAAAAACAAGGCAGGTAAGGCGATGATGCCTTTTACCGATGAGGCTGTATTCGTATATATTTTCAATACTATAGCAGATGCTCAGGATAACTTGTCTAAGATTGATGGTGCTCAGGGTGCTGCTGTTGTAGAGTGTAACTTTGCAGTCTGCGACCAGTCTGGTAACTATGAGTGTCAGGTTCCTGATAACGGTGCCTTGATTTTCAAGGTAGGTATGGCACCTGCAAAATTGGAGAAAGTTGATGGAAGAAACATTATCAATATGGCACTTGAGGGCGAAATCATGTTGGCTAATATTGATGTCGTTGCTTACGTTCAGGAAATTCAGCCAAAGCCAAAGGCTGCTGAACGTATCGGTAACAAGTTCTTCCCTTATAATACATTCCCAATTCCACCACACAATGGTCGACCAAATGCTCGTCTGATTATTCAGCCATTCATTATCGACTGTACTAACGATGATACTGTAAATTATTGTAAGCCAATCGTTCTTGATGGTCAGGATTATCACGACACTCAGTATCGTTTGATGGGATTCAACTGGAAGCACGACCCTCTCTACCCATACATTCAGCGTAGAAGACTGACAGCTGAGCGTATGTCTATCGATTGGGCTGATACTATCACAATTCCTCACCCTGATCGTAACTATTCTTGTTATGCAACAATCCAGATGGAGGACTTTACAAGTATCTTCTTCAAGAAGGACTTCCAGATTGTAACTTGTCATAACAGACAGCCAATGCGATTCCTTGAGTACAAGTTTGATATGCGTCCTTTGGATCCATATAAATATAAGGAAGTAGCAAAGCGTGAGAAGCGTAATACATCTGCTGCCATTCAGTTGACATTTGAGGTTGGTAAGGCAACTCTTGATCCTAACAACCCTGAGAATGAGCAGAATATCGCAGCACTTCAGAATAAGTTGAAGGAGCTTGCTGCAGGTGAAGGTGTATCTATCAAGGAGTTCCACATCACAGGTACAGCATCTCCTGAAGGTATCTACAAGTCAAATATCGATTTGGCAAAGAAGCGTGTAGATTTCGTTCAGCAGCAGATTACATCTATTCTTCCAAAATACGTTCTTGCTCGTGTATACCAGAACCCACAGGCTATTGTAAACGGATGGGCAAAGGTTGCTGATGCAATGGAGGCTGATGAGCAGGAGGAAATTGCAGAAAAGATTCGTGGCGTGATAAAGAATACGAAGAATATGGATATTCAGGGTGCTACAATCGCTAAGATGGAAGAATATCCTGAGATTCAGAAATATCTGCCAGTTCTCCGTTCTGTAAAGTACGATTGTAAATACGAGATTTTCCGCGAGTTGTCACCTGAAGAAATCTGGGCTCGTTACACAGAAGAGCAGCAGACTGGTGTTGAGCGTAAGTATGCTCTTTACGAGTATTGGAACTTGTTTATGCTTGAAAAAGACTCAGTTAAGCTTGAGAAACTTTATAAGAGAGCATACGATGAGTCTATCGAGTTGAATGGTCAGCCATGGATTCTTGCTGCGAATAATTTGGCTATCTCATATCTGAAGAGAGACACATGCGATGTAACATTGCTTGAGCCATTCATCGACCGTCGTATGAAACATGTAAATATGGTTCGTAAGAATATCGATGGTTTCACAACTCGTACTATCAACCCAGAGGAGGTCGTAAACAACCAGTTGTGTATGTACATCAAGGCATACGACTTTGATAATGCATCTGTCATGGCTCAGATTTTGCCAAACACTCCTGAGAACCAGTTGATGAAGGCATTTGCCCTTTGTCTTGGAGGTTATTATAAGAGTGATAAGCAAGTGTTTGAGACTGTAAAGAACTCATCGCCTGTAAATGAGGTGGTAATGGATCTTGCACTTGATACAAAGGCTGGTAACGCTATGGCTGCCAAGGCTGCTCAGAAACTTGACCCTGAGAGTCCGGTTACATGGTATCTGAAGGCAATCATTGCAAACCGTGGTGGTGATATGGGTTACATCGATGCAACACAGAACTTGAAAAAGTGTTTCTCAATGGATGAGAAATATATTAAGATTGCAGAAACTGATGGTGACCTTGATGAGGATATGGTTGCAAGTACCATAGATGAGTATCTGGAAGAGAAGAAGATGACAGCAGAGCTTAACGCTCAGATGGAGGAGCAGCGTAAGGCTGAGGAGGCCGAGGCAGCAAAGAAGGCTGCTGAGGAAGCTGCTGCTGCCGCAGAGTTGGAAGCTGCACAGAAGGCACTGGAAGAGGAAGCCGCTAAGAAAAAAGCTGCAGAAGAAGCTGCTGCCAAAAAAGCGCCTGCAAGGAAGGCTCCTGTAAAGAGAACCACAACTGCTAAGAAAAAATAATGGATCAACGAATAGCAAAGACGACAATGAAATATAATATGAAGACATTTATCGTTGCTTTGGGAGTCTTATTCTTTGCTGGTAGTGCTCAAAATGCTCTGGCTCAGATTAAGACAAAGAAGGACTCAACCTCTGTAAAGAAGGGCTTTAATGCATTGAAGTATTCTTTGCAAGGCAGATACCTACCAAAGGGATACGAGTTCCAGAACAAGAAGATCACAGACGAGATGTTCGTTTCTGCATATATGGGTGCAGAGAACATGCTTCATAGAGGTGATCAGGAGCAACCATTGGCTATTCCTGTTGGTGTTCAGGTGGGTAAGTACTTCTCGCCTTGGAATGGTGCAAGACTTACTTTTGAATATATTCCAAAAATAGGTGATTATCAGTTGCCGGGTATGGGAGCAAGCGTTGAGCATTTGTTCAACACTACAAACTATTTGTATGGCTACAATCCGGGACGTGTATATAATATCGAGACTGTTGTAGGTCTTGATGTTCGCAGTACAAAGCATACAGATTCTCCAAACAAATATGGCGAAGTAATGCCAGACTATGATGGACAGCCAGAGGCAAAGTCAAACCTTGCTCTCGGTGGTCATGTTGGTTTGCAGATTCGTTATCATGCATATCCACATGCTGACTATTTCTTCATGCCATATGCTGCATTCTGGAGTGATAATATCGACCACAGTACAGGAAACTGGCACAGATATGATATTACATACGGTTTGAAAGCCGGTATGATTTATCAGTTTACGGCTCATAAGCCAGATATACCAAGCAAGAGTGAGAATGTTGGCGACAACTTGTTCTTTGATATTGGTTATCAGGGAATGGCTCAGTGGGGTCCAAACAGTAATGGAACAACTAATGTTGATAAGGTTGCTGATGCTTATGGAAGTGGTTTCTCATTTGGTATTGGTAAGTGGTTTACTCCGGGTGGTATTCGCTTGAGTGCGTGGTATGGTGCTTCTGCAAGAAGATATAATTATACAACCGAAGATAAGAATTTCCTTGGTACTGCAACAGGATATGATAATCTTGATTGGCAGAAGCAGAATACAAGATACTACGGATTGCGTTTGGAAGGTATGTACAATATCAACTCATTCCTTTGGCCTTCAAAGAAGGACAATAGATTTGAGGTTAACGTAATGGGTGGTATTGAGATTGGTCAGACATGGCGTTCTTTGGATCTTGGTTATGTTGGATATACAGGCTCATACGACGAGTGGATTAACAATAATGAAACTTCTGTTATTCCAGGAATTGAGAAGGATCCAAACTTTAACATGTTTGGTAGCAAGAACCGTGAACTGAAAGGTTTTACAGGCTTTACAGGAGCAATTCAGGCTAAGTATTATGTAACACCAAACATCGGTTTCTTCATTGAACCACGCCTTGAGCGTCTGTCATACACAGAAAAAGGTTTCAGCCATGATACAAAGGCAAATCTTTGGAGTGCTCGTATCGGTATGGAAATCAGACGTAGAAATGATGTTTGGGAAGATTTGAAGCCACGCAGAAACCAATTCCATCCGTATTTCTTCGTAGGTGAGGATGTCGGTATGTCATGGAATGTTCAGAGATTCAATGGTTCTGACTTCTGGGATACTTCAGATTATACTATCGGTCTTGACTTTGGTAGAGTATTTACTCCATATAGCACTGCAAGAATCGGTTTTAACTATGAAGGTTTGAGAACAAATCAGTTGAAGGAAGGTATTCGTGCAGATAAGTCACCTGCTCTTACTGGTGCTTTCTCAGTATATGCAGATTATATGTTCCACATGACAAACTTCCTTATGGGATTCAATCCTGCTCGTCGTGGTGATTTGCAGGCATTCGCTGGTCCTGTTTGGCAGCATAATGGTTTGACTGGTTCTGCTTTTGGTGCTGAAGCTGGTTTGTATGCAAGCTATAAGGCATCAGGTAAGATTGATATGTATTTCCAGCCAAGATTGAGAGTGTTTGGTGCTGGATATAATATGAACGGTGAGCGTTCAATGCTTCAGACAAATCCATACCAGTTGGGTGCAACGTTGGGTATGACATACAACTTCAACCCTTGGGCTGACGATCTGTATGATGATGGTTTCATGGAGCAGTTCTTCATGCAGTTGAGTGCTGGTCCTTCATTCCTTGTCCGCGATCGTGAACTTGATTACGCAAAGAATAATGGAACAATCCCTGCTGATAACGGTACTGTTGGTCCTGAGGTTACATTCTCTGTTGGTAAGTGGTTCAACTTCTTGGGTATCAGACTTTCTGCTTTTGGACAGATAAACAGTGAGTATTGCCCTGCAACGACTTTGCCACAGAAGATTGCCTATGCCGGTGGTAGACTCGAGTACATGATCAATATCAACCGTTGTTTAAATAAGGAAGAGAATGGTGAGAATCTGTTTGAGTTCATTTGGACTGGTGGTCTTGAACTTGGTACAGTATTCCAGACTGGACTTAATGCAAAAGAAGGTACTCTTCCTGATATGGAAAAAACTCAGATGACAAGCAGTACTTCTGGTTTCCGTGGTTTGACTACAGGTTTCCAGGTAATGCTTAATGCAAATAAGGATTGGGCAGTATTCGTAGAGCCAAGATTCAGTTCTGTAAGATTCGAGCGTTCGTTCCCAGATGCAAAGACTGGTCTTTTGTATCAAAAGCGAGTAATGACTAATACATTTGCTGTAAATCTCGGTGCTCAGATTATGTGTCGTGATGCACAGACAAGAAGAATGAATAAGGGTGATTACTATGAGCCATTCTGGTTTATTGGTTTCGACCTTGGTACAAACTGGCCAAGCCAGCATGCTTATGGTCCTAAATTGACAGATGTATTTGGTAATCAGTTTGGTATCAATATCGGACGTAAGATCGATGCTCTTCAGGGAGTTCGCTTAGGTTTTGATTATGATAACTACAAGGTTAGAAATAACAACAGAGTTTGTTTCACATACTCTCTCGATTATATGTTCAGTCTTACTCGTTTCTTCATGGGTACTGGTGTTGAGAGATTGTGTAACGTTGATGTTATTGCTGGTCCTGTGTTGTTGAAGTCAAACGACAACGTGTATGCTAACCACTTTGGTGGTGAGTTAGGTTTGAGAATTAATCACTTGCTTGGCAGATATACAGAGTTGTATGCAGAGCCAAAACTTAGAGGTTATTCAGAGCCAACAGAGGCACTTCCTGGTGTTCTTAGTGCACAGGGACTGACTTTGATTCCAACGATGAATCTTGGTGTTGCATTTAGATTCTAATATTATTTTATATAAAATAGAAAAAGTTGGAATGAACATATGTTCATTTCAGCTTTTTCTGTTTTTGTGTTTTGTCATTGCATTTTTCATTATAAAACAGTATGATTTTTCTTAAAAAACTATATTCCTCGTTTTCGAATATAATTACTTCAATAAATAATAATGACTTGTTAACCGTTGCTCTTGTGCTTATTCTTACTATTTTGTGTAAGACATATTTCATATTTGATGGTATAAGCGATGAAGATTCTGCTTATTATTTATTGTATTCTGTTGATTTCAATGAAGCAATAGAATATAATAGTAGTATGTTTAATTATTATTTGACAGGTTTTGTTAGTAATCTATTTTTGAAATTCTTTAGTGCAAAATTGTTAGCATTGCGTATATTGCAGATTCTTAATTACTTGTTAATATTTATCAGCGTATTCTTTTTGTTAAGAAGAAAATTACCTAATATATGTATCTTGTGTGGAGAACTATTGTCTTTAATAATTTTATGTTCACGTCCACTTGAATTTTATTATGATGATTTTTCGGCATCAATGTGCATCCTTTCTCTTTTGTTTATGGTTAAGGGTGTTGAGAAATCAAATTCTTTTTATTTGTTCCTTAGTGGTCTTGTTTATGGGTTAAATATATTTGTTCGTATTCCAAATTTGGCATATGCAGTTTTATTTTCTTATCTATTCTTTGTTAGTGATAAGTCTGTGCCTTTATTCAGAAGAATTATGTATGTTTTTGTTGGTTTTATAGCGGCTTTACTTTTATTCTTCCTTTTATTGTATGTCAATGATGATTGTGGGCATGCCCTTAATGGTATTATGGGATTGGTATATACATCGCATGATACGGAAAATACGCATAATTTGAGTCGTATGCTTTTGGTTGTGTCTAACTCTGTTCGTTCAATCCTCTTTGCATCAATAAAAGTAACGGCGATTTTTGTGCTTGTATTTTATCTTGGTAAGGTACGAAGGTATGAAAAGTTGTATTATATTGCCGTGGCTTTAATTTTTGTTTTTTTCATTTTTAAGCTATTGCGTATTTTGGAGCATCCAACTACTTCTGTGTATTTCTATTATAAAGTGATAAGTACTGTGGTATTGACTTATTTCATTTTTAGGGCAAAGGAGTATCGTAGTTTGGTATTTATTCTGCTACTGGGTATCTATGTTGTTCCTCTAGGTTCTGATTATTATTTTACAGTATCTGTGGCTTACATCTATGCTGCTGTCACATCGCCGTTTATATTCTTTTGTTTGTATAAGATTGGTGAATTTGGTAGAGCTTGTAAGCTTTTATATTGCTCGTGTGTTTTAATTTCGTGTATATTTGTTATTCGAAATTACTTCACAGATTATAACACTCCTTTTGGTGAAAAAAATACAAGGAGTGAGCGAAAATATGAGGTTGCTGGATGTGATGCACTTCAGTATATAAAGACGGATTCGTTAAAGGCTGATAGGTTTATGAGAAAAGCTGAAATAATAAAGCCTTATCTTAAAAGTAAGTCTTTGATGATTAGTAGAGTTCCTGATTTAATGCTTTCTGTTGTATTGGGTAAAACCTCGTATAATAACAGACCGAAAATATGGGGAACTAATACGAGTGTGTATGAAAATGCTATGGAGGTTTATAAAAGAAAGCACGAAAAACCAGACGTGTTGTTAAGTAAAGAATCTCTAAAATGTTCTGCTTGTCCAGAATTGAGATTTATGAAAGATATCGGTGGCTATAGAAAAGTATGGGAGGATGAAGAGTATGAACTTTATTCTCCGGTTTCTTGATTTTATGTTTCTTATAAAAGCCGTTTTGGAATGTGGATAATGGAGATATCCTGTTGCAAAACGGCTTTTTTGTTTAATTTTATATCGTTATGTCATAGTAAAGGGGAATGTTAGTTTTGTTTTTTTTGTTTTTTCAGCCAGTCTCTAAACATGGTTTGAACCTCATTCATTGAGATGTCGAGTTGTTTGAGTTTGACGAACATCTCTGGAAGCTCGTCGTTTATAAAGGTCTTCTTTCTGTTGGAAAGGATTTTTTGAACGGCTCCTTCGGCTACGAAATAGCCTAGTCCGCGCTTATTAAATATAATCTCGTCGCTTTGCAGATAATCGAATGACTTTACAACGGTGTTGGCATTAACCTCGACCGTTGCGGCGTATTCTCTTACCGACGGAATGCGTTCTCCTTCGAGATAAGTATTGTTCAGAATCTCATCCATTATTCTGTCGGCAATTTGAAGATAGATCGGCTTGTTTTCTTTAAAAATCATGTGCAAACTATTATTTGTTGTTGATAGAATTCGTAATCTGTGACGACTTGAACATCTTGTAGCTCTTCCGCCATAGGAAGATTGTGAGCCAAATCTCCACTAATAAGAATATGAGCATCAGGATTATTTTCTTGTCGATAAGCACTCCTGATTTCTGCGGATATATAATGCCATAAAAGAATTCTGTTCTTGGATATACATAGTGTAGAATCAGAATAATTGTGGCTGCGAATGCAACTATGCCTGATATGGCTTTCAGAGCGATGAAACGCTGCTGTGCGTTGCTAATGTAAAGGCAGAATGCCTGTGAAAGCAGGATTGTTGCAACGAATATCAATATCTGAATGACTGGATGTCCGACGTTTATGACATAAAAGCATGATTGAAAGAAACTGATGCTTTTATCGGAGTAACAGAAAAATGATTTCAGTTCTGTGCCGTTTATTACTTTCGAAATCAAGAATATCGCAGATTCGTTTATTATCACGGCAAGAGCGAATGTCACAATCGGCGCAATCAAAATGATTACCGATTTGGCTATGAACTTTTCTTTTGTTGTAGACGGTCGCATAAGTACATTTATTCTGCCTTCCTTGGTGCGCATTTCCTGCATGTGCGATAGGGCGTAAGAGATAAACATAACTCCCAGCGAGATGGAATAGAACATATTCAGAATTTCTGAATAAAAATATGCCTTGTCTGGCTCATCATCGTCTGCAAGAATCACGATTGGCAGAAATACGCAACTGTATAGAATCATCAATCCGGTGATAACAATTGCTTTCTTGATGAATTTGTTTCTAACGAACTGAATGTCGACTTTCAGTTCGTTTCTGAATCTGTTATAATTGAAATCCCTCATTTCTTGAAAAAATTAAGTGAGAATTTGCGGTTGGCAATCTGATTTCTTTTGAAAAACCAATATGCCAGCAACCAGTTTAATACTCCGAACATCGCAAATGCAATGTTGCAAAATCTGATGCTCTTTTCAACCTTTATTTCGACGGAATCGTCTATCATTGTTTTGTAGTAGAAGGCGAAAAATACGTAAATCAGAGCGAAGCTGAACAGATTGTTCATCACGACTCCCGAAAGAAGCCGGTGCTTGTGCCATATATTTGAACACAGAATGTATAAAGACTGCGCCCAGAATAACATAAGTAAAGTTGTTGTGTATTGCTGATTGTTCAGACTTGCCTCCATATATTGCTCTGGATTTATTTTTTCTCCTTTTAGACCATGAATAACTCCGGCGAAGAAATCGTCCGAAATCAAGGGCGGAAACATATTCAAGGTGAAACTGCATTTAAATTCGTTTTGACAGCCTAAAATAGCGTTTATAATAAGTCTGACGAGTTCTGAAACGTTATAAGCCAGTATACATTCTACCAATACGAACACCGTGCATATAAATGAACGCACGGCGAATTTTTCCAGATTGCTTGCCGGAAGCATAATGTATTCCAAGTTTTTGGTCTTTGAATGCCTTGACGCGGCAATGCACATCGTCAGGATAAAAAGAAAACTGACTATTGATTTCTGCTCTTCGGCAAAGACCTTGGCGTCGTTGTAATCGTAAATCTGGTTGTAAAAAGAAAACAGCAGAAAGCATGCAAACAGTGCACAGAAAACTGTTAGGTGAGTTTTCTTGCTGTTCGAATATTCGTAGTTCAGAAGTGCTGCGATTCTTTTTATGCTGAAAACGTTGTTCATGTTGCTTCGGATTTTATTTTTCGAAAATCTTCTTAATCTCGTCGCGCTTGCTGAGCGTTGCGTTGAACAGCGTTTCGAGGTTCATTGTACTTTCGGCATTTTCGAGGTTTCTGAACACCGCGCTGTAACCCGCCAGCGAAGGCTGGGTGAAAATGGCGTCAGACAAATCGTCGTTTATTCCAGTCTCGGCAAAGTACAACTTCTCCGTGATGTCTGCAACGCTCTGATTTAGTAGGATTTCGTTGCTGTTGATAATCACGACTTTGTCGAGCAGAATGTCGATGTCCTTGACTTGGTGTGTCGAGATTATTATTGAACGATTGTCGCTCATGCTCGATGCAATAACCTTTCTAAACTGGCTTTTCGACGGAATGTCAAGTCCGTTCGTCGGTTCGTCCATCAGTAGGAGAGAGGTGTTTGTGGCAAGCGCGAAGCACATGAACACTTTTTTCTTCATGCCCATCGAAAGTTCTTTCAGGTTAAGGCTCATGTCGAGTTCGAACTTGTCCATCGTGCTCTTCATGTCGTCGTAACTAAAGTTTGGGTAAAATGGAGAGAGGAGTTTTATGTATTTGCTAAGGGTGGTGTCTGGCATACTGAATTCTTCGGGCACTATGAAGATGTCCTGAAGCGTTTCTGGATTTCTTTCCTTTACATTCTTGTTTTTGAAGACTATTTCGCCTTTCTGGGCATGAAGAAGTCCGCAGAGCAGATAGAGCAGAGTGCTTTTGCCTGTTCCGTTCTTGCCGAGTACGCCGATGATGTTGCCCTCGTCAAAATTCAGGGAGAAATCGTCGAATACGTTTTGCTTGTTGCTGTAACCGTATGTCACCGAGTTTACGCTTAAAAAATCGTTTCTCATTATGTTTTCTTTTAAGTATTGAGTTTTCTTTTGTGTTATACTATTGTAGTACACTGCAAAAGTAATTATAATAATTTATTCTTCCAAATACTTTCTGTAAAAATATTTATTTGTTGTGTAAATGCTCTTTAAATAAGTAATTTACGTTAATTAAAAGATTCATCTTTAATATAATATGTATAAAAAGCTTAGATTCAGAAATATCATAAAATTATATGTTAAAATATGTTAATTTGTTTTGCAATGTGAAAATAATATATACTTTTGCGGTGTAATACTCAACTAATACACCAGTTGAGTATCAGAAAGGATTTATTAACAAAAAACGAAATACAATTATGAAGACAAGAATTTTTAGAGTAAAGGTTTTGGCAGTCGTACTATTTTGCATGTTTGGTTGTACTGCAAGTGTAATGGCTTCCGATTTGAGTAAGTATTATCACAACGACGAGGTTGTTGACGGTAAGCTTTCAACAAGATACATTTATACCGAGAGCAATCTGCTCTTGACTCCGAAGTTCAGATACGAGTACAGCTATAATGCCGACGGCAAGACTGATGCCATGAGAGTAAGTGAGTGGGATTCGTACAAGAAGGTTTGGAAGTTGTCTAAGAAGTTTCTTTATTCTTACAACGGAGACACCGTTACGATAGAATTGCAGAAATGTATGCGCAACGGAAAGAGTTGTCCAGTAAGCAAGTATGCTTACACAACCGAGAGCGACGGCACAACGCTTCAGAACAGCGAGATGTATTGTTGGAACGAAAGCAAGAAGGCCTGGGAACTGTCTGACGATTGTTCGGGAATTGATTCATGCCTTTTGGCTTCGAGAATTGCGAACTAATTAGAGAAATAACTATTTATATCTTAATTTTTATCAGAACTCCTAAAATCTTAGTCGGGCAGAAAATGGCGAGAAAATCGCCTTTTCTGTTTGGCGGAGATTGATACGCGGGGGCGGCATAAGCAATTCTGCAACGATATTAAAATAAAGAATCGTTATGCAGAAAAGAGCCCCAAAGTAACTTTCAAGGTTGGGTATAGTAAGATTCAACATAGCGGCAGGTAAGCCGCAAGTAAGCCGCAGGGTACGAAGAAGTACCGAAGAAGCAAGCCGCAAGGTATGGGGTAGCTTCGGAGTAGGAACGGGGTAGCTACGGGGAAGGTTCGGGCAAGGTACGTTCAAGGTACGGGGAAGAAAGCCGAGGATAATTCACAATTGACAATTCACAATGGACAATTGATAATCCCAAATCGGTTATTAGGATGGCTATTTTCGTGGTTACTTTCATAACCGTTTGATAACAAACACTTTACAAATTGAATTTTCTAATGACTGCCATTAGAAAAACGAGCTTGCAAGTGGCTTACTTTCAAGGCTTTACAAACTTAACCACGGATTTATGTACTTCTAACGACCGATTTGGGATAATGTTTCTTGAAAAGTTGAAAATTGAAAAATCGTGCCAAGATGGATTCTTGTAAGACGTATGCAAGATACGTGAGAATAATAATTGAGCCGAACTGATGTATTGATAATTTGAAATGCCGGTAATGTTGAGTTTTTAAGACTTAAGGCTAATAAAAAAATCGGAGTTCTTGGCTCAGCCGAATTCAACACATTTTATGTTAGGATATGACAAACCTTTGTTTTGAAAAAGAAAAAAACAGCGGGCTCTCGTGAGAAAGTCCACTGTTTTTATATTTGTTTTCCGAAGAAAAAATCAATGGTGGAACAAGCGGATACCTGTAAATGCCATTGCGATGCCATACTTGTTGCATGTCTCGATAACATGGTCGTCGCGAACAGAACCGCCAGCCTGTGCTACATACTGAACGCCACTCTTGTGCGCTCTTTCGATGTTGTCGCCGAATGGGAAGAATGCGTCAGAACCCAATGCAACGTTTGTATTCTTTGCAATCCACTCTTTCTTCTCCTCTCTTGTCAGGACTTCAGGCTTCTCTGTAAAGAACTGCTGCCATACGCCATCAGCCAAAACATCGTCGTGATCCTCGCTGATGTAGATGTCGATGGTATTGTCGCGGTCAGCGCGGCGGATGTTAGGAACGAATGGCAGGTTAAGAACCTTTGGATGCTGGCGAAGCCACCAGATGTCGGCCTTGTTTCCTGCAAGGCGAGTACAATGGATTCGGCTCTGCTGACCGGCTCCGATGCCGATTGCCTGTCCGTCCTTGACGTAGCATACAGAGTTGCTCTGTGTGTACTTCAGAGTGATGAGTGCAATCATAAGGTCGCGCTTAGCCTCGTCTGTAAAGTTCTTGTTTTCGGTTGGAATGTTGGCGAAAAGTTCGTCGCCGTTAAGTTTAATCTCGTTTCTGCCCTGTTCGAATGTAACGCCGAAACACTGCTTGCGTTCTATAGGATTAGGAACGTATGTAGGGTCTATTTTTATTACGTTGTATGTGCCTTTGCGTTTTTCTTTTAGAATCTCAAGAGCCTTAGGTGTAAAGTCTGGAGCGATAACTCCGTCTGATACTTCGCGCTTGATGAGCATTGCCGTAGCCTCGTCGCAAGTGTCGCTGAGTGCGATGAAATCTCCGTATGACGACATTCTGTCGGCGCCGCGTGCTCTGGCGTATGCCGTTGCTATTGGAGTAAGGGGCAGTGGAGCGTCTTCAACCCAGTAGATTTTCTTCAGGGTGTCGTTCATCGGCAGTCCTACTGCTGCGCCGGCTGGCGAAACATGTTTGAACGATGCTGCGGCTGGTAGCCCTGTTGCTTCCTTCAGTTCCTTTACCAACTGCCAGCTGTTCAGAGCATCCAAAAAGTTGATGTAACCCGGTTTTCCACTAAGAACTTCGATAGGAAGTTCGCCTTCTTCCATATAAATGCGTGATGGCTTTTGGTTAGGATTACATCCGTACTTTAAAGCTAATTCTTTCATTTATTCTATAATTATGTTTGGTTTTGCTTAATAATGGTGCGAAGATAACACATTTTGAAGAAATGGCAAAATATTTTTCTCACAACAGAAATTTTTGCTAATTTTGCAATTAAGGTTTTTATTGTAACTAAAGATAGTAGCATGATTATTATTGGAATTGCAGGTGGTACGGGCAGTGGCAAAACCACGGTGGCACGCAAGATTGTAGAGCGTTTGCCTAAGGACGAGGTGGCACTTATCAGTCAGGATTCGTATTATAACGATACAACGCATCTCACGATGGACGAACGAAGGAAACTAAACTTTGACCATCCGAGCGCATTCGACTGGGAACTGTTCTCAAAGCAGATAAGCGACTTGAAAAACGGAAAGGCGATTGAACAACCTACCTATTCGTATATCGAAAGCAACCGTCTGCCTGAAACGGTACACGTTGAGCCAAAAGAAGTTATCATTGTAGAGGGAATCCTTGCTCTGTACAACAAGGAGATGCGCGACTTGATGGACTTGAAAATCTTTGTCGATGCCGATGCCGACGACCGCCTGATACGCGTTATTCAGCGCGACATTGTTGAGCGTGGCAGAACCGTAGAGATGGTTTTGCAGCGATATGAAGCAGTCCTGAAGCCTATGCATCAGGAGTTTGTTGAGCCTACAAAGCAGAATGCCGACATCATCATTCCGCAGGGCGGACACAACAAGAGGGCGATAAACCTTATGTGTCATTACATTGAGAGAATTTTGTTGAAACGAAAAAATATCTGATTTGACAGATGAATAAAAAAATATTAACATATCTGACTCTTGCCTCATTGGTGCTCGTTCCGAGTTCCGATGCCTTTGCACAGAGCAAGGTAAGACTTAAAAGTGCAACCCGATTTGAAATTACAAACGAACTAGACAAGAATCCCGAAGCCGATGCGGTTGCCTTCTTGGCTCCATACAAGCAGAAGGTTGACAGTATTCTTCAGCCTGTGGTAGGATACAGTGAGACATTCATGAAAAGCGGCGTAGACCTTCGTCCGGAGAGTGCGCTCGGCAATTTTATGGCTGATACGTTTTTTGACGAGAGCGAACGCTACGGTCAGAAAGCCGATTTTGTAATCCTTAACATGGGCGGAAACCGTGCCGACATTCCCGAAGGCGTTGTGAGAAACGGCGACATCTTGGCTCTTGCACCGTTCAACAATCTCGTTGCCTTTGTAACGCTGAAGGGAAGCGATGTTGTTGGACTCTTTGAGGATATCGCATTCACTGGCGGCGAATGTCAGAGCCGCAATGTCCGTCTCGAAATCACTCGCGACAAAAAGTTGCGCAAGGCAACCATCAACGGCGAGCCTGTTGACCCTGACAAGGAATACGTAATCTGCACAACCGACTACATGGCAGAGGGCAACGACTATCTTGAACATTTCAAAAAGTCGATAAAGAAGGAAATAAAGAACGTGCTTGCGCGCGAGGTTATCCTTAATTACATTAAACGCCTTCATTCTGAAGGACGTAAGATTAGTGCCGCAAAGGACGGCAGATGTAAATTAGTAGAATGATGATGAGACGTTTTCTTACAATAATGCTTCTGTGTACGGCAATTTCGGCTTTTGCGCAGAAGAAAACCGAGATTGTTATCTTTCATACAAACGATACGCACAGTTGCGTTGAGCCGCTGAATGCAAATCTTGCAACCGATATGGCAGACAAGGGCGGATATCTGCGTCGCTTAAAATTCATACGCGAGCAGCGCAAACTGTATCCAGACATGCTTCTGCTCGACGACGGCGACTTCTCTCAAGGCTCAATCTATTACAGCCAGTTCAAGGGCGAGGTTGAGGTTAAACTCATGAACATGATGAAATACGATGCCTGCGGAATTGGCAATCATGAGTTCGATTTTGGACTCGACAATATGGCTCGCCTGTTCAAGATGGCAAAGTTCAAGGTTGTGTGCTGCAACTACGATTTCAGCCAGACTTGCCTTAAGAATATCGTTAAGCCTTATATCATCGTAAAGCGTGGCGGCAAGAAGATTGGCATCACCGGTGTAAGCCCTCGACTTGCAGGACTCGTGGCACATGTAAATTACGGAAATGCCAAGTATATCAGGCCTTCGGAGGCTGTTAACAAGGTTACAAAATACTTGCACGACGTTAAAAAGTGCGATGTCATAATCTGCATTTCTCATCTTGGCTGGGACATTCTTGGTTCAGACAATAAAGAGTTTATTCCAGAGACACATTACATTGATTATGTTGTTGGAGGACATTCACACACTTATTTTACCGAGCCGCTTTATGTAAAGGATGCCGACGGAAAGGAAGTTCCCGACTTCCAGATGGGAAAGAGCGGACGCTGGGTGGCAAAGTCTGTCCTCGAAGTTGAATGATGATTCGGTTTTACATATAAATAATCAAAATAATAATTAACTAAAATTTTTTTATTATGGGACATTTCTTACGTTCAATTTTTGCATTTGCCGCATTGCTGATGTGCTCTGCCGTAAGTGCTCAGAAGGTTGTTACATTGGATTTTACCGATGGTGCAAAGGTTTGGAAACTACCTGCAAAATCGGGAGATGGAGTTAAAAGTGGTACTTTTACTGATGGAACCTATACCATAAAGTTGACTGCTGCAACCAATGCCTATTATATGTCAGGCGGTACAGCCTTGCTTATCGGTAAGAAGGGCTCTACCATAGAACTCCCTGCTATGGATTTCAAGGTTGAACGAATCGAGGTTGTCGGTGCTGGAGGCGCTTCTGGTAATTTGGAGGCTAATATCCTTGCTGGCGACAAGGATGCAAGTACTAAGGTAATAGGTGGTAATATTACAGCCGTATTTAAAATAAAGCCTGAATATCAGGCTGCAAATACCGCTTATGTTTATAAGGTTTTAAGTGCGCATAATGCGCAGATTCAGAAAATCGTTTTCTACGAGGTTGACGAAAGTAAGGTTAACGAGCCTGTAATCTCTGCAACATCAAAGGTGTTCGAGACTTCAACAAAGGTTAGCATAACAGGCGACGAGGGTACAGACATCTACTATACTCTCGACGGAACTGAGCCTACAACATCAAGCCTAAGGTATGTTAACGAGTTCGAGGTTTCTGCAACTTCAACAATCAAGGCAATCGCTGTTAAGGGTGAGAAGGCAAGTTTTGTTTCAAGTTTCGAAGTAAACAAGGTTACTCCATTCACTGTCTCAAACCTTATTGAGTGGAGTTCGGACAAGACAGGAACTGTTTATCAGGACTTTTCAACTCTGACATTGAATAATGCAAAGGTTCTGTTTGCTATCGGCGATTTGGTTTTCTTGCGCGAGGACGGCAAGTGCATCGAACTTTACAAGATGTCAGGCTTGAAAAACAAGGTTGAGACTAACGACATTCTTAACGGAACAATAAAGGGTTGTGCAGAGTCTTACAACTCTCTGCCAGAGTTTATCGAGTCTAAGGCAGATGCCGAGTATACAGATGTTTCTGCTTTGCAGATTACAAAATCAGGCGTGGTTGCCGAGCCTGTTGTTGCAACTCTTGCCGAGGTAATC
>JAEEGF011425487.1_pt1 | contig 28761 bp, 27 predicted proteins | sample 9134171 | NCBI WGS metagenome assembly JAEEGF01 (sample SAMN16246542, study PRJNA631951) | gut metagenome | biome: gut microbiome; feature: rumen; material: AP-attached | host: Bos | place: Iran: Karaj | collected 2018-10 | reverse complement strand
CGGGCACCATCATATTCGCCTTTCATCTGCAGACGGATCATCTTGGAGAATTCGCGAGGCAAGGCATTACCGATGACACTGATGACACCGACGGCACCACAGCTGACCATAGGGAAGGTCAAGGCGTCGTCGCCGGAAATGACATCAAAGTCCTTGGGTTTGTTCTTGATGATTTCGTCAACCTGTTCAAGATTGCCACTGGCCTCTTTGATAGCCACGATATTATGACAGTCGCGAGCCAGACGGACAGTGGTCTCTGCCTTCATGTTCACACCAGTGCGTCCAGGAACGTTATAGAGGACAACAGGCAACTGAGTGGCAGAAGCTATCGTTTTGAAATGCTGATAGAGTCCTTCCTGTGAGGGCTTGTTGTAATAAGGGCACACACTGAGTATGCCGTCCACGCCCTTGAAATCGCGAGTCTGAAGTTCCTGAACAATCTCTGCGGTATTGTAACCACCACACCCCATGAGAATGGGCACTCTGCCACCGACTAAGTCAACTACCAAATCCTTGATTTTCTGCTTTTCGTCAGCAGTCAACGTAGGAGTCTCGCCTGTTGTAGCGAGAATACAAAAGAAGTCGGCTCCGTTATCGAGCTGATATTCTACTAGTCGGATCAGTGCTTTGTAATCAACTGACCCGTCTTCCAAAAAAGGGGTTATAAGTGCAATACCTAATCCTTTGAAGATATTATGTACCATAATAAGAAATATATTTCTGTTTGCAAAAGTACATAAAAATATCGAAAAACATTACTATATTATGGAAAAATTTAAAGATTTCCACCTTTTTGATATAAAATAAGTGACCATACCGAACATAACATCAGTATGGCCACCATAATAATCAGCATTTACGGCTGTCGGGAAACGGTATTACATTTTCCGAAGAACGACAGCTGAACGAGCTGGGATGTAAAGCTTGAGCCACTCCTTATGATCCTGCACATAGAGGGGATCGTAATTGGTGATGTGGGTCACGCTATCGTCAGCAAAGCCATTGCCTCCAAACTCCTTGGCATCCGTATTGAGCACTACCTCGTAGCTGCCTGTAGGAACCAGGAATCCATAGTCAGTATAACTGCGTGTGGGCGAGAAATTGAAGACGAAGACGAGGTCGCCACGCATATAGCACAGTACCTGGTCGCCATCATCATGCCATATCTCTGTAACCGGTGTGGCTTGGAAATTCTTCTGACTCTTGATAACCTCCAGCATCTTCCGGTCGAAATCGCCAAGCCAGTGGTAGCACAGTTCCTTGTTATCCACCAGATTCCACTGACGACGGGCATACTTATAGCTCCATCCATTGCCCTCGCGAGGGAAGTCAATCCATTCGGGATGACCGAACTCATTACCCATGAAGTTCAGGTAGCCACCGTTGATAGCACCTGCCGTCACCAGTCGGATCATCTTATGCAGGGCAATGCCGCGATGTACCATATCGTTCTCGTCACCCTTCTTGAAGTGCCAATACATGTCGGCATCAATCAGACGGAAGATAATCGTCTTGTCGCCCACCAGTGCCTGGTCGTGACTCTCGCAGTATGAGATGGTCTTCTCGTCGGGACGGCGGTTCTTAACCTCCCAGAAGATAGAGCACACATTGATGTCCTCGTCGCGCACCTCCTTGATTGTCTTAATCCAATAGTCGGGGATGTTCATGGCCATACGATAGTCGAAACCATAGCCGCCATCCTCGAACTTAGCTGCGAGTCCCGGCATTCCCGATACTTCCTCGGCAATGGTAATTGCCTGTGGATTGACCTCATGAATCAGGCAGTTGGCCAGTGTGAGGTAGCAGATGGCATTATCATCCTCATGTCCGTTGAAGTAGTCGCCATAACCACCGAAGGCCTCACCCAAACCGTGAGAATAGTAAAGCATCGAGGTGACACCGTCGAAACGGAAACCGTCGAAGTGGAACTCCTCCAGCCAATACTTACAGTTAGAGAGCAGGAAGTGGAGCACGTCGTCCTTACCATAGTCAAAGCAGAGAGAATCCCATGCCGGATGCTCATGACGATCACCGGGATAGAAGAACTGGTTGGGATCGCCTGCAAGATTACCGAGTCCCTCGATTTCATTCTTCACAGCATGTGAATGAACAATATCCATGATGACGGCAATACCCATCTTGTGAGCAGTGTCAATCATCTCTTTCAAATCCTCAGGAGTTCCGAAACGACTGGAGGGAGCGAAGAACGATGATACGTGATAGCCGAACGAACCATAATACGGATGCTCCTGGATAGCCATCACCTGAATGGCATTATAGCCGTCTTTCTTCACGCGTGGCAGAATGTTCTGGGTGAATTCCTTATAGGTTCCCACCTTCTCGGCATCCTGTCCCATACCCACATGGCACTCGTAGATAAGCAGCGGAGACTTGTTGGGCTTAAAGGTCTTCTTCTTGAAGACATAGGGCTTCTCGGGATTCCACACCTGAGCTGAGAAAATCTTCGTCTGGTCGTCCTGTACTACGCGACGGCACCAGGCAGGTATGCGCTCTCCTTCTCCCCCATTCCACTTCACCTTCATCTTATAAAGGTCGCCATGCTTAATGGCTTTCTCAGAGAGTTTCAGTTCCCAGTTACCCGTTCCTTCTATACGCTTGCAACGGTATTTCTCGTTTTCTGTCCAGTTATTGAAATCACCTACCAGATAGATATCAGTTGCATTAGGTGCCCACTCGCGGAACACCCAACCCTTAGCCAACTTGTGAAGTCCAAAATAGAGATGTCCGGAAGCAAAGTCGGAAAGTTTGATTTTTCCGTTCCTTGTCAACTGACCTATCTTCCAGAGTGCATGATCATGACGACCACGGATAGCGTCCTCAAACGGTTCGAGCCAAGAGTCGTCACGAACCAGTCCGATGTGCTGATTCTGCGGTTCTACCTTCTTGACTGTTTTCTTTACAGCAGGTTTCTTGGCTGCTGGTTTCTTTGCAGCAGGTTTCTTAGCAGCGGTTTCCTTGGCTGCTGTTTTCTTTGTCGTTGCCATATATTATGCTTTTACTTTAAATATTGCTTTTTTAATTTCGGGAGCACCGGTAATGCAGGGAGCATGACCATCCTGTGGGAAGAAGATGGCCATCATACCTGGCTGGCAGGTGATGTAGCTCTCAGCTGCCAGGTCGGGAATCTTGGTGATATCCTTCTCTGCATTGTATGCTGCAGCTGGCAGATTCTCACGAGGAGTATAGCCGAAGGTCTCGGCATCAGAGATGGGAATCTGGATATCAATCATCTTATCGTGGGTTTCAAGAACTGCCTGATCGGGTGTCTTTCCCTTAGCCACCGTCAAATTGAGGAAGAGGTCTTTTCCTTCGATTTCATACTTACCCGGTTCCATCGCCTTCAGGTCGTTGTTCTTCAGGAATTCAATCACTTTAGCGAACAATGGGTTCACTGACTCATAGTTCTTTAGGTTTTTCAAATCGTCAATAATCATATCTGTAATATTTAAGTAGTTATATATAAGCTATTATTTGTCTGCCTGACGCCTGCCACGGACATAGGTTCCGGTAGCCGTGATATTGCCGTTGGCATCTTTCTCTATAAAGGGTCCGTCACGTCGGTCGTCAACATAGGAACCCTCGAAACGTTTGCCGTCCTTGTCCTGTTCAATGGCTTTTCCGTTACGGAGTCCTTTCTTGAACTGTCCCTTGAACTTTGAACCGTCTGCATAGCGGACTACACCCTCACCGTCGATGGTACCGTCCTTGAACTGACCTTCGAAGACATCACCGTTCTTCATCGTCAATTTGCCCTTGCCATTGGGCTTGTCCTTGTTCCACTCGCCTTGGTATATATTACCGTTTTTCCAGACAAGCATACCTTCGCCCTGTTTGTCGCCATTGAAGAAGCCACCCGTGTACTTATCACCATTGGCATAGCGGAACACGCCCTGACCGGTGCGTTCACCCTGCTGATAGTCGCCTTCATAGACGTCACCGCTTTGGAACTTATAGATACCTTTACCATTGGGGGCGTCGTCTTTCCACTGACCTACATAGAGGTCTCCGTTGGAATATTTGAACACACCCTTGCCATTACGGAGGTTGTTGGAATACTGACCGTCATACGATGAGCCGTCGGGCCAGTAGAAAATGCCCTTGCCGCTCTTCATGTCGTCCTTCCACTGACCTTCATAATAGGCTCCACCTTTATAAGTATATTTTCCCGTTCCATTACGCTTGTCACTCTTCCACGTACCGTCATAGACGTCGCCGTTGAAGTAGTACATCACCCCATGACCCTGTTGCTCGTCGGCATACCAGAGTCCTACATATTTATTATTATTCTGGAAATAGAACGTTCCCTGTCCGTGCTGATGGTCCTGAAACCACTCTCCTTCGTATTTCTCGCCGTCAGAGAAGGTATAGGTGCCCTGCCCCTGTCGCTTGCCTTTCACATATTCTCCGTCGTACCAGTCACCGTTTTTAAAGGTAGTTCGCCCTTTGCCGTGCGGCTTACCTGAAGCCATTTCTCCTTTATAGTCGCCTCCGTCGGCTGTTGTACAGGAGCCCAATGTGATTTTCTGGGCAGAAAGTGATATCGAAAAAGTGATCAGAAATACTGATATAATATTGCGTAGTTTCATCTTATAATTCTATTTTAACTTGACAAAATTAGAAAAAAAAGTGCTATGCTCAAAATTAATTAGGGTATATTAACGCAAGATTCAGATATTTTTGTATCTTTGGCATTGCCGAAGCTACTTTCGCTCGAAAAAGAAAAGAAAAAATTGATTTTTCTTTTGCTCTTTGCTCGCTTATTCGTATCTTTGCACAAAAATCTACGATTATTATGATGAAGTTTATTGGTATTATACCAGCCCGCTATGCTTCTACGCGATTTCCAGGTAAGCCGCTGGCTGTCTTAGGCAACCGACCTGTCATACAACACGTTTACGAAAAAGCCGTCAAAGCATTAGGTGAGGCTTATGTCGCTACCGACGATGAGCGAATATTTGATACCGTCAAGTTGTTTGGCGGTGAGGCGGTTATGACACGCACCGACCATAAAAGTGGGACCGACCGCATTGAGGAAGCCTGTGAAAAGATAGGCACCAATGCCGATGTCATCATCAACATACAGGGCGACGAGCCCTTTGTGGCTACCAGTCAGATAGAGACACTTAAAGCGCTCTTCGACCATCCTCAGACACAGATAGGAACACTGGGTAAGCGCTTCGAATCGATGGAAGCTGCCATGAACCCCAATTCCCCTAAGATTGTCACCGACCGTCAGGGGTTTGCCCTCTATTTCAGTCGTTCCGTCATTCCCTTTGTCAGAGGCAAGGAACAAACTGAATGGCTCAGTCATTTCCCCTATCTGAAACATCTGGGCATTTATGCCTATCGCCGCGAGATATTACAAGAGGTCACCCAATTGCCCCAATCTCCATTGGAATTAGCAGAGAGCCTGGAACAGTTGCGATGGTTGGAGAACGGCTATCGCATACGTGTGGGGATTACTGATGTGGAAACCGTTGGTATTGACACTCCTGAGGATTTACAGCGTGCCGAGGAATTCTTAAAGACGATTCAAAAGTTGCAGGCATGAGATATTTCGTATTCTGTCAAAGCGACCTTGTTCTTGAAAAGACGGCTGACGGTTATCGGATACCTACAGAGATACCTGTTGAACCCAAGCCCTGGACTACTGTAATGAACGTAGATGGCGAAAAGGCTTTCCGCATTGACCAACCATTGCTCGGCAACGAGCACTATGAGATGTGCGGACTGCGACAGAGCTATTACCGACTTACTGCGGAAGAATACCGGAAGGCTGGTAAATGCCACGAACTGCTCTATTGGGATCAGAACACCAAATACTGCGGTGTCTGTGGCGGTCTGATGCATTTCGACACGGATATCTCGAAAAAATGCGAGCACTGTGGCAAGGAGATATGGCCCCAACTGGCTACTGCCATCATCGTGCTTATCCGCAAAGACAATGAAGTGCTGCTGGTACATGCCAATAGTTTCCGCGACGACCACTACGGACTGGTTGCTGGTTTCGTAGAAACAGGAGAAACGCTGGAGGAAGCCGTTTATCGTGAGGTAATGGAGGAAACAGGACTCCACATTACCAATCTGCGTTACTTCGGCAGTCAACCCTGGCCCTACCCCTGCGGACTGATGGTGGGGTTCACTGCCGACTACGACAGTGGGAAGATTCATCTGCAGCGCTCGGAACTGTCCAAGGGTTCTTGGTTCGACAAGGATCATCTGCCACATATCCCTGAAAAATTGTCGATAGCCAGACAACTGCTTGACCACTGGCTGGAAGAAATGAACAAGAAAAACTCATAAGCAGTGAAACGCCAAACAACCATAGCCGATATCTTCCTGATAGTTCTGCTGGGAGCTATCCTTCCCTTTTCGCCCCTGATTCATCCAAAACAACCCCGGCTGATAGGAAAGAAGATCATCGTCAACATCCACCAACGACCTACTGACGACTCCCTCCACAACTCCATCCGACTGATTGATGCTGAACTGGAGGAGATGAACTACTACTTCCGTGTACATCATGTGACGGATGAGGGCTATAACCAGATAGCGGCTTATCACACCCAACTGCAACAACGCTGTCGTCAGCAGCAGGCTTTGTTGGCGACAGAACGCAGACGCTACATCACATACGACACCCTGCAACCACACGAGCGGACGCTAGTGGCTGTCCAGACGAATGGCGGCTATTGGAAAGCGGGACATTTCCATATCGGTCAGAAATTACAAGGCAGAGGTATTGTGGCAGATGAAAAAGGACGCGTCGTAAGAGCCTTGTGGGATAGTGACACCATCCTCGTGGCTCGCCGTACCGACTCGCTGGGCGTTTACGAAGGCCAGATGAACATGCTGTTGCAGGCCTCAGGGCAAGGGACTTATCGTTCCAAGAGTGGAAGTTTTTACGATGGTCACTGGTTCAATGACAAACGACAGGGCTTTGGATATGAGTCGTCAGCCCATCACCAACTGCGTGTCGGTGAATGGAAGAAAGGACGTTTTATGGGCGAGCGGTTGAAATATACCAGTGAACGCATCTATGGCATCGACATCTCGCGACATCAGCACGAGAAAGGGCGCAAGCGATATGCTATCACATGGCGCCATCTGCGCATTCTGTCACTGGGGAAGAACCATCCTACCGACGGACAGACATTCCCTATATCCTTTATATATATTAAGGCTACACAAAGTACCACCATCGTGAACCGTTATTTCCGTCAGGACTACACGCAGGCCAGAAAACACGGTATGCACGTCGGTGCCTATCATTTCTTCTCACTCTCCACCACCCCACAGGCTCAGGCCGCCTATTTCCTGAAACACGCCATCGTTGCCAAAGGCGATTTCCCACCTGTGCTCGACGTAGAACCGTCGGAATCACAAATAGCCAGTATAGGGGGCGACAAGGAACTGATGCGCCGCATCCGCATCTGGATGCAGATAGTGGAGCATCGGACAGGAAAGAAACCAATACTCTACGTCAACCAGAACTTTATCTTCAACCACATGAAAGATGCTGCCGACATCAAACAAAAATACAATGTATGGATTGCCCGTTACGGTGCCTATAAGCCCGATGTCAAACTGGCATACTGGCAACTCTCGTCAACAGGACGGGTAAAAGGCATTATGGGCGATGTCGATATCAATGTTTTCAATGGATATCAAGGACAGTTCAGCGAGTTTGTCCACACGGGATTTCACAGATAGAAATCCTTCGTCAGCGCATTGTATTCTTCATCACCCAGTGTAATGATCATGCTCTGACGCTCTACTGGATGTTTGACAAATGACAGGAAATAACGCTTGGCTGGCTTTTGGGCAACCGTCCGCAAACCTAATATGCGCTGGGGAAAGAATCCTACAAAGGTAGCCTCGTCTTCCATCCGTTTCTTATAGTCAAAAGGAACAACCACCGACAACACCCCATCCTCATCAAGCAAGCGATAGGCAGCCTGCATCAGTTCTGCATAACTGAGGGTGTCGGTATGACGGGCTATATTGCGCTGGGCATCCGGAGCAGGCAGAGAGTCGCTGAAGAAAGGGGGATTGCACACAATGGCATCATAGCATCCCTCATGTTGCTGAACGGCTTCGTGCCTAACCTCTATCTGATGACGGAAATACGAATTCTCCACATTCTTAGTGGCCTGACGAACGGCACCTTCATCGATATCTATGGCTGTCACCAATGAATCAAGATTCCGTTGCGCCATCATCAGGGCTATGAGTCCTGTGCCGGTTCCTATGTCTAAAATACGCTTACCACCCTGAGCCCAAGCTCCAAGCATCACACCATCCATGCCCACTTTCATGGCACAGAGATCTTGATCAATGGCAAATCTTTTGAATCTAAACATGCCGCAAATTTACAAACAAAAGCAAAGAATACCAAATTTGTTGATGTTAATTTTAAAGAATGTATTATCTTTGCATACGAATTCAAGAGTAAAGTACATTTCATGGACGGATATAAAATTATCAACGACCCTGTGTTTGGGTTTATTAAGATTAGGATGGGACTGATCTACGACATCGTGCAGCACCCGCTCTTCCAACGCCTGAATCGAATCAATCAGTTAGGACTGGCTTCCGTCGTTTATCCAGGAGCCCGCCATACCCGTTTCCAACACTCCCTCGGCTCCCTCTTCCTGATGTCGGAGGCAGTGAAGTCGCTCAAAGAGAAAGGTGTCTATATCTTCGACTCTGAAGAAGAAGCTGTCAAGATTGCCATTCTGCTGCACGACATCGGACACGGTCCTTTCTCCCACGTTTTGGAGCACACGCTCATGCACGGCATCTCCCACGAAGACATCTCGTTGCTGATGATGGAACAAATTAACCGTGAAAAACACGGCGAACTGAATCTGGCCATCAGTATCTTTAAGGACGAATACCCCAACAAGATTTTCCACCAACTCATTTCCAGTCAACTCGACATGGACCGTTTGGACTATCTGCGTCGTGATTCTTTCTTTACAGGAGTCACTGAAGGAAACATCGGTTCGGCACGCATTATCAAAATGCTGAATGTCAAGGACGACCGCCTGGTAATTGAGTCAAAAGGCATCTATTCTATCGAGAATTTTTTGACGACCAGACGACTGATGTATTGGCAGGTTTATCTGCACAGGACAGCTGTTGGATACGAGAAAATATTGGTCAATACATTATTGAGAGCCAAGGATTTAGTTCGTTCTGGTAAAGAAATTTTTGCGGCTCCTGCCCTCGCCTATTTCTTGGGCAACGAAGTGAATGCAGAATGGTTTGCTACCCACGATGATGCCCTGCAGATGTATGCCGACCTTGACGACTCCGATATATGGAGTGCACTGAAGGTATGGAAAAATTCTGACGATATTATCCTCTCAACTTTAGCTTCCGACATGCTCGACCGTCACCTCTTTACGGTGGAAGTGAGCGAAGAGCCTCCCGCAGAGGAATATCTCCAGAGTATCCGCGACCACATCGCCCTGCAGATGGGTATTCCTGTCGAGGACACCCGTTATCTGATGACACTCACAGAAATAGGCAAAGATATGTACAACCCTGAGGACGACAGCATCGGAATACTTTACAAAGACGGCACCGTAAAAGACATTGCAGAAGCCTCTGAAATTCTTAACGTACAACTACTTTCTAAAAAAATCCGTAAATATTACCTCTGTTATCATCGTTTTTAAGAAAAAAGTTGTATCTTTGCAAGGATTTACAAAACATAACTAAAAAGAATGGAATTTACAGCCAAACAAATTGCCGACTTTATCGGTGGTCGTGTGGAGGGTGACGAGAATGCCAAAATCCACACTTTTGCGAAGATAGAAGAAGGTAAAGAGGGAACCATCACGTTTCTGTCTAATCCGAAATATACTCATTTCATTTACGAGACAAAAGCCTCGATAGTGCTAATCAACAACGATGTAGAGTTGGAGCATCCTGTCAGTGCCACATTGATTCGCGTCCCCAATGCTTACGAGTGTGTAGCAAAACTGATGCAGATGTATGCTGCATCGCTGCCAAAGAAGAAGGGAATCGACCCGTTGGCATTCGTTTCCAAGACAGCAGAGATTGGCAAAGATGTCTATATCGGTCCCTTCACCTATGTAGGCGAAGGCGTCAAGATTGGCGACGGCTGCCTAATATATCCTCATGTAACGATTTATGACGGTTGTCAGATTGGCAACAATGTCACCATACATGCCGGTGCCGTGATTGGTGCCGATGGTTTCGGCTTTGCCCCCAACCAAGAGGGTTATGACAAGATTCCACAGATGGGTATCGTCGTCATTGAAGACAATGTGGAGATTGGTGCCAATACGTGTGTTGACCGCTCGACGATGGGTCAGACCGTGTTGCACAAGGGCGTCAAGCTCGACAACCTTATCCAAGTGGCTCACAACTGCGAAATTGGAGAGAATACTGTGATGTCTGCCCAAGCCGGTATGGCTGGCTCTACCAAGATTGGTGCTTGGTGTATGGTTGGTGGACAGGCTGGTTTCTCCGGTCACATCACCATTGCCGACAAGACGTTTGTCGGTGCACAGAGCGGTGTCATCAGCAATACGAAGGGCAATGGCGAACAGCTCATCGGAGCACCTGCCATTAATCCGAAGGTTTTCTTCAAGGCCAGAGCTCTGGATGCCAAGTTGCCCGACATGTATCGTCAGATAGCTCAGTTGCAGCGTGAACTCGACGAACTGAAAAAGATAGTTGAAATTGAAAGATAACTAAATAAATATGAAGCAAAAAACACTCAAAGGCAGTTTCTCTCTCTTCGGAAAAGGACTGCATACGGGATTGAATCTTACAGTAACATTTAATCCTGCGCCAGAGAACACTGGTTACAAGATTAAACGAATCGATTTAGAAGGCGAACCCGTTATCGATGCAATTGCCGAAAATGTGATTGACACCCAGCGTGGCACTGTATTGGGCAAGGGCGATGTCCGCATCTCTACGGTAGAACACGGTTTGGCTGCTCTTTATGCGATGGGCATCGACAATTGTTCCATCCAAGTCAACGGTCCAGAGTTCCCAATCCTCGACGGTTCTGCTTTCCAGTATGTCGAGAAAATCAAGGCGGTGGGCATCGAGGAACAGAACGCCCCTAAGGACTGGTATATCATCCGCAAGAAGATTGAGGTAAAGGACGAACAAACAGGTTCGTGCATCACTATTCTGCCCGACGAGCAGTTCTCGCTGACAGCCATGTGCTCCTTTGAGTCGAAATTCATTAACTCGCAGTTTGCTACGCTCGAAACCATTGAAGACTTCGAGACGGAGATTGCTGCTGCACGCACATTCGTCTTCGTTCGCGATATCGAGCCACTGTTGCAGGCAAACCTCATCAAGGGCGGCGATATGGATAATGCCATCGTCATCTACGAGCGCCAGACCACTCAGGAACGTCTCGACATGCTGGCAGACATGCTGCATGTGGAGCACCGCGACGCCAACGAGTTGGGTTATATCCAGCACAAGCCTTTGGTTTGGGAAAACGAATGTACACGTCATAAGTTGCTTGATATCATCGGAGATATGGCGCTGATTGGCAAACCTATCAAGGGTCGCATTATTGCCACTCGTCCGGGCCATACCATCAACAACAAGTTTGCCCGCCAGATGCGTAAGGAGATTCGCAAGCACGAGATTCAGGCTCCCATCTACGATCCCAATGAGGAGCCACTCATGGATGTCAACAAGATTCGTGAACTGCTGCCCCACCGCTACCCCATGCAGTTGGTTGATAAGGTGATTTCTCTCGGTGCCAACACCATTGTGGGCATCAAGAATGTCACCGCTAACGAACCTTTCTTCCAGGGACACTTCCCTGAAGAGCCCGTTATGCCCGGCGTGCTGCAGATTGAAGCTATGGCACAATGCGGCGGCCTGTTGGTACTTAACACGCTGGAGGAGCCCGAGCGTTGGTCCACCTATTTTATGAAGATTGACGACGTGAAGTTCCGCCAGAAAGTAGTTCCTGGTGATACGCTGCTCTTTAAGGTCGATCTATTGGCTCCTGTACGCCACGGAATCTCTTCGATGAAAGGTTACATCTTTGTCGGCGACCATGTAGTAGCCGAAGCTACGTTCACTGCTCAAATCGTAAAGAACAAATAATCAAATATGGCAAATCAAATTCATCCAATGGCGGTGGTTGACCCTGAGGCTCAACTGGGCGACGGCAACATCATCGGACCATTTTGTGTCATCGACAAGAACGTTGTCATTGGCAACAACAATAAGTTCCTGAATAATGTCACCATTCACTATGGTGCTCGCATCGGAAACGGCAACGAGTTCTTCCCGGGAGCCAGCATCTCTACAAAACCTCAGGATTTGAAGTTTCAAGGCGAGGATACCATTTGCGAGATAGGAGACAACAACTCTATCCGCGAGAATGTCACCATCAGTCGCGGAACAGCCTCTAAAGGCAAGACCGTGGTGGGTAATGGAAATTTGCTGATGGAGAATATGCACGTGGCTCACGACTGCGTGATTGGCAACGGCTGCATCATCGGCAACTCGACAAAGTTTGCCGGTGAGGTGGAGGTTGAAGACTATGCCATTATCTCGGCTACCTGCCTGTTCCACCAGTTCTGCAAAGTGGGCAGCTACATCATGTTCCAAGGCGGATCACGCACTTCGCAGGATATCCCTCCCTACGTCATTGCCGGCAAGGAACCCGTGCGCTATGCCGGTGTCAATCTCATCGGACTGCGCCGTCGCGGTTTTTCTACCGAGACCATCGAGGCTATCCATGATGCCTACCGCATCATCTATTCCAAGGGTGTCCTGAAGGATGGCATTGCCGAGGCACGCGCTATCTACCCCAATTCGAAAGAGGTGGAGTATATCTGTTCGTTTATTGAGAACTCCAAGCGCGGAGTGATACGATAGGTTAATGGTCAATGGTTAATGGTCAATGGTCAATAGTTAAGGGGTAAGGTGTGGCTACTCTTGTTGTCATAACAGGACCGACGGCTGTCGGAAAGACGGCGCTCTGCATTAAACTGGCAAAGCACTACGGTATTCCGATTATCAATGCCGACTCGCGGCAGATATACCGTGAACTGCGCATCGGTACGGCAAGTCCCTCTGACGAGCAACTTCGTGAGGTGAAACACTATTTCGTTGGAAGCATCGGTATCGACGATTACTATAACGCCTCGCTCTACGAACAGGATGTGCTACGAGTGCTTGACGAACAGTTCTGTCATTCGCCCATCCAACTGCTGACCGGTGGCAGCATGATGTACATCGACGCTGTCTGCAATGGTATCGACGACATTCCGACCATCCGCGACGACATCCGCAACGAGATGAAGCGACGCTACGCCGAAGAAGGACTTGAAGCCCTTTGTGCCGACCTGCAACGACTCGACCCTGAGCACTATGCAGTAGTGGACCGTAAGAACTACCGCCGCGTAATCCATGCACTGGAGATTTGTTACCAGACAGGCCAGACGTACACGTCGTTTCGTAAACAGGAACGCAAGCAACGACCATTTCGCATCGTCAAAATCGGACTCAATAGCGAACGCGACGAACTCTATCAGCGCATCAACAGCCGTGTTGACCAGATGATGACCGACGGACTGCTCGACGAGGCACGCTCACTCTACGATAAGCGGTCGAACAATGCGCTCAATACGGTGGGATATAAAGAGATGTTTGCTTATCTCGACAGCACATGGACTCTTGACGAGGCCATAGAGCGCATGAAGGGCAATACCCGTCGCTATGCCCGCAAACAACTTACGTGGTTCCGGCGCGACACCGAGATGCAATGGTTCCACCCCAAACAACAGAAAGATATCTTGAACTACATATCTAAATATGAATAAATACATCAAAATGATATGCCAGTCAGCTAAGCGCTTCTGGCAGTGGTATAAGGGATTGTATAAGGGACGCCGGTGGTACACTAAGACGGGCGTCGGGCTGGTCTCGTTCATTGTGGCCTTCATTCTCTACCTTTTCATGGTTGACATTAATTTCCTGTGGCTCTTCGGCAAGTCGCCGTCGCTGACCACCATCATGAATCCAAAGAATCCCCAGGCTTCTGAGCTATACAGTGCCGACAACGTGCTGATTGGTAAATACTTCAGCGAAAACCGCACACCCGTCAGTTACGAAGAGGTGAACCCCATGTTCTGGCGTGCACTGATTGACACTGAGGACGAACGTTTCTATCAGCATTTCGGTATTGATTTCCAAGCCGTCTTCGCAGCACTGAAAGACTATGTGGTACACCATGATGCCCGTGGCGCTTCGACAATCACTCAGCAGTTGGTCAAGAATATGTTCCGTGTCCGCACAGAGTACTCTACCGGTCTATTGGGCTATATCCCAGGTGTTAAGATGCTCATCATGAAGAGCAAGGAGTGGATTACTGCCGTCAAGATTGAGATGTTCTTCAATAAAAAGGAGATACTGACGATGTATGCTAATACCGTTGATTTCGGTTCTAACGCCTTCGGAATTAAGACGGCTGCCAAGACCTATTTCGGCACCACACCCAGTCACCTCACCACCGACCAGTGTGCCATTCTTGTGGGACTGCTCAAGGCTACCACTTATTATAATCCTCGCATCAACCCGAAGAATTCCTTTGACCGCCGTAATGTGGTGCTCAACAACATGTTGCTCCATAAGGACATCAATCGTCAGGCTTACGACACACTGACGCAGAAGCCTATCGACCTCGATTACAGTGTCGAGAACAACTATGACGGACAGGCACTTTACTTCCGCGAGGCTGTTAAATCGGAATTGCAACAGTGGTGCCAGGAAAATGATATCGATCTCTATCGCGATGGTCTGAAAATCTATACCACCGTCGATACCCGTATGCAACGCTATGCCGAGGAGGCTGTCATCAAGCAGATGAAGATTATCCAGAAGAGTTTCGACAACCACTGGCTCGGACAGAACCCCTGGCGCGACGAACGCGGACAGGAGATTCCCAACTTCATTGAGAATATTGCCAAGCGCCTACCTTATTATAAATATCTCTCGCAGAAATTTGACGGCAACCAGGACTCTATCAACTACCACTTGAATTTGCCCCACCCCGTCAAACTTTTCGATTACGAACAGGGATTCATTGAACGTGAGATGTCAACACTCGACTCCATTCGCTACATGGAGCATTTCATGCACTGCGGATTTGTGGCAATGGAACCACAAACCGGTCATGTGAAAGCTTGGGTGGGCGACCTCGATTTCAAAACGTGGAAATATGATAAGGTGACGGCCATGCGACAGCCAGGCTCCACCTTCAAGCTATTCGTCTATGCCGAAGCCATGAACCAGGGCATCACACCTTGCGATACCCGTCAGGACTCCTATTTCTCCATGAAGGTTCAAGACCACGGTAAGGAGGTGACATGGGCTCCGCACAATGCCGACGGCCGTTTCTCTAACGCAAATATCACACTGAAGCAGGCCTTTGCTATGAGTATCAACTCCGTGGCTGTCAAACTCGGACAGGAGGTGGGCATCCCTCAAATCGTGAAGACTGCCCACGCCATGGGTATCAAGAGCAAACTCGACGCCACACCGGCACTGGCCCTCGGCTCCAGCGATGTCAATCTGTTGGAACTGGTGAATGCCTATTGCACGCCCGTCAACAACGGTAAGGCACATGCTCCTGTATTGGTGAGCCGCATTCTCGATCGCGACGGCAACGAAATCTATAATGCCGACAAACAGGAAGAGCGTCAGGCATTGCCCGAAAAGAGTGCCTTCTTCGTCACCCAGCTGTTGCAGGGCGGTATGCACGGAACCAGTTCTGCACTCTACCGTTTCGTGAGCCGATTCCTTAGCGATACTGATTTCGGTGGCAAGACTGGAACCTCCAACAATCACAGCGATGCCTGGTTCGTAGGCACTACCCCACGCCTCGTCGTCGGAGCCTGGGTGGGTGGTGAATATCGCAGCATCCACTTCCGCACCGGAGCTCTCGGTCAGGGCAATCGCACTGCCCTCCCCGTCTGTGGAAATTTCCTTGAACTCGTTCTTGGCGACCCTGCCTTCAAGCAATATCGAGCCAAATTCCAAGTGCCCAAGAGTCTCGATGCCTCGATGGCTACCTATAGTTGTGGTGGATATTTCAAGATTCCGAGTGACAGCGACAGCCTATCGGTTGACAGCCTCTCTCAAGAGCCCATCCCTGTTGCCGACGGTCAGTCCACAGCAGAGCCCACCCCCAGTGCACCTGCTGAGGCTGCTCCGACACCCACTCCAAAAGAACCCGCAGAAGCCACCAAGGAGGAATAGTTTCTACATATCATTTCTAAAAGCGCCCAGACTTCATGGATGGGTCGTGGAGATAGGTCCCGTCAGCTCTTACTTAAACTGATTGAGCAGATGGATAATGAACTCGACTTGGTCGTCGGTCATAGCAGGATGACAGGGGATGCTGAGTTCTTGATTGGAGATGAATGTTGACAAAGGATAATCGCTGGCGGAGAAAGAATAGGCTGACAGAGCCCGCTGACGGTGTGGGGGAATTGGATAATGAATCTGAGTCTCTACCCCACTCTCACGAAGATAATGCTGAAGGGCATCACGCTGTTCGCAAAGGACGGGGAAAATATGCCACACGCAGTCACGATCGGACTGGGGGATGCGGATAAGCGGATTCTGAACCTCACTGATATAGCGAGAGGCTATCTGTTTGCGACGTTCGTTGTCGACATCAAGATATCGCAACTTGACATCAAGAATGGTTGCCTGCAGTTCATCAATACGAGAATTACAACCTGCATAATCATTAACATATTTCTGATGACTACCATAATTACCCAAGGCGCGGATGACGTCGGCCAACTGTGCGTCATTGGTGGTGACGGCTCCTGCATCGCCCAAGGCTCCCAGGTTCTTGCCCGGATAGAACGAATGGCCTGCAGCGTCTCCTATTGAGCCGGTTCTTTGAATTGACAATGGACAATGGACAATTGACAATTGAGATTGGCAACCATGAGCCTGGGCATTGTCTTCGATGAGTTTCAGACCATGACGACGACAGATATCCCCTATCCTATCGGTATAGGCGCAACGGCCGTAGAGATGGACTATCATCACGGCACGGGTGCGTGGGGTAATGGCTTGTTCGATAAGGGTATCGTCAATCTGGAAAGTGTTGATGTCGGGCTCAACCAAAACAGGAGTGAGGCGGTTTTCGGTGATAGCGAGAATGGAGGCGATATAGGTGTTGGCTGGTACGATAACCTCGTCGCCATCAGCCATAATGCCCATCTCTTTATATGCTCGGAAGATGAGCGTCAGTGCATCAAGCCCATTGCCACAGCCGATGCAGTGGTGCGTACCGATATACTGGGCATAATGCTGTTCGAACAGTCGTGTCGCCTCGCCACGAAGATACCATCCCCGTTGCAGCACATCCTCCATAGCCTGCCGAATCTCCGCTTCGTAAGGAGCATTCACCTGTTTTAAATCCAAATATTTCATCATAGCGTCCACTCGTAAGTATCGTAACAGACGGCACGCCCTCCGAAGCCCTCCTTCTGATGAATTAGCGGGGCATTGAGATTGTCATTTTCCACCAGATTGGAAGTGCCGAAATCAAAATAATCCATATTCTCTTGCTGGAACTTCTGCAGCAGATGACAGAACAGTAAATCAAGCGCTCCACAAGCTCTACCCGCTGCGTTGGTTGCAATATATTGCGTTTTGACAACATGGTGCGAGATATAAAGCACCGTGCCGCCAATAACCTGCTGCCCACTCTTGACAACAAAGAGGCGAATCTGTTGCGGAAATCTTGAATGCAACAGTTGTATTTCTGGCAGGCTATGCACTGGTGAGGCATGATGACGCGTGCGAAGTGTATCCTCCAACAGTTGCCAATATACTGCAAAATCAGTACTTTCTTCAACGGCAAGTCCCACCTTCTGCGCTTTCTTGACACCACGCTTACGGAGTGAAGTGAACGACAACGGACAATGCAGACTCACAACAGAGGCTATATCGCGCGTGCTCAATCTGGCATGAGAGACATTTGTCAATGCAAACAGGTCTTCTTCTGAAGGCAGCTGATGGTAAATCCAAGGTATGTGCTTATAGACGACTTGACGGAAACCCTGAGAAACAAGGTAAGCGTTCAGCAAAGAGAATACATCCAGGATTTCTGCTGCACGCGCATGACGGTCCATCACAAGTCCTCCATAACTCAGTCCCTGATGTGACGCGAAGACATCATCATATTCGTTAGCAGGCAACAGGGCATACAGTCGGCTTTTGCGATAAATCATCAGCGAATGGTCATGGAAACGGTCGGCATGGTAGTCCATATACTGCCTGTAGAAGAGGAAAGTTCCATTCTTCGACTGAGCCACGAACTGATTCCATTCTTGGCACTTATCAGGAGTATAGCGGACTATATCAAACATGAGGCATATAACTTTTCAAACTCATCCATGTCGTAAATATACTCATCTTCGTCGAAAAGTTCGGAAGCCAGTACGAGGCAGACGGCACCACTGGAGAAATCTTCCAGTGTGCGCCAAATGCCAGTACCGATATACAGCCCTTGGTAAGGATGGTTGAGATGATAGGTTTCCCACTCACGCCCGTTGTATAGTTGCACGTCGAACGAGCCGCTGACGGCAACCACCACTTCCTGGCAAGTGCGATGGGCATGTCCGCCACGTCGCCCACCACCAGGAATATCGTAAGTCCAATAGACACGCGCGATATCGAACGGTATCTGTCGCATCTGCTCGACTACCGTCAAGTTGCCACGCGTATCTACTATCTTAGGTAAATCTATCAGCTGACCTATCATTTCTTCATATATGGGTCGGTACCCAGAACGGTTTTGGCAAGACGCTTCGCCTTGTCACGCAGGGCATCAACATCGTCGCCTACCTCGCCGTAGCAAAGAACGACACCCATGCGGCGTCCGAAATGAGCCTCGGGCTTTCCGAAGATGCGGATGCGGGTACGGTCTTCCTTCAGAGCATCTACCAAGTTGTAATTCATCGACTGAGTCGATGAACACTCTTCGGGTGAGAGGATAACGGCAGAAGCACCTGCGTGCTCCAGATGAATACCAGCAATAGGCAGACCCATGACGGCACGGAAATGGAGTTCGAACTCTGAGAGATTGGTGGTATGACCCAGCGTAACCATACCAGTATCGTGGGGACGTGGAGACAATTCTGAAAAGATCACCTCGCCCTGACGGGTCAGGAAGAACTCGACACCCCAGATGCCATAACCCGTGAGGGCCTTGGTCACCTGATCAGCCATATTCTGAGCTTGCTTCAGAGCCTCGTCACTGATCTTGTAAGGCTGCCAAGACTCACGATAGTCACCACCCTTCTGCACATGTCCGATGGGAGGACAGAAGATAGTAGGAGCATTCTTCTGGGTAACTGTCAGCAGCGTGAACTCCGACTCGAAATCGATGAATTCCTCGATAATCACTTCCTTCACATCTCCTCGACTGCCCTCCATAGCCTCCTTGAAAGCCTGTTCCAGTTCGTCGTCATTATGCACATAACTCTGTCCGTGACCAGACGAAGACATCAATGGTTTAACAACACAGGGGAACCCTATCTCGTCGGCAGCCTTTTTGAACTCGTCGAACGTCTTGGCATAGAAATACTTTGCTGTACGCAAGCCGAGGTCACGAGAGGCAAGATCGCGGATGGCACGACGGTTCATCGTGAAATTGACGGCACGGGCTGAGGGCACCACTTGGATGCCTTCTTTCTCGAAGTCGAAGAGGCGCTCAGTACGGATAGCCTCAATCTCAGGAACGATGATGTCAGGCTGGTGTTTCTTAACGGCAGCAGTCAGGGCATCACCATCGAGCATTGAGAACACCTCACGCTCGTCAGCCACCTGCATTGCCGGTGCATCGTTATAACGGTCGCATGCAACGACATAGGCACCTGCACGCTTGGCGGCTATTACGAATTCCTTACCTAACTCACCACTTCCCAATAATAAAATCTTTTTCATAAATCAGTATTTGTTTTGTTTATCTATTTGCATACATATTATCATAATACTTCTGATAATCGCCCGAAGTGACATTATCGAGCCACTCCTGATTGTCGAGATACCAGCGGACGGTTTTCTCAATACCCTCCTCAAACTGGAGTGAGGGTTCCCAACCGAGTTCCTTTTGGAGTTTCGACGAATCAATGGCATAGCGCAGATCATGACCTGCACGGTCGGTAACAAAGGTGATGAGGTCTTCATCCTCGCCCTCCTTGCGTCCCAACAGACGGTCAACGGTCTTGATGAGCACCTTGATGATGTCAATGTTCTTCCATTCGTTGAAGCCACCGATATTATAAGTATCAGCTATTTTACCCTCATGGAAGATGAGGTCGATAGCACGTGCATGGTCCTCCACGAAAAGCCAGTCGCGCACATTCTCACCCTTACCATAGACAGGCAATGGCTTGCGGTGACGAATATTGTTGATGAACAGCGGAATCAACTTCTCGGGGAACTGATAGGGTCCGTAGTTGTTCGAGCAGTTAGTCACAACAACAGGCATACCGTAAGTATCGTGGAAAGCACGCACGAAATGGTCGCTCGAAGCCTTCGACGCACTATAGGGAGAATGCGGATTATATTTTGTGGTTTCCAGGAAGAACTTATCACCGTATGCCAGATGATGCTCTGCCGAAGAGGCTGTTGTGGTGAATGGCGGTTCTATGCCATCAGGATGAGTCAGTTCCAAAGCACCATACACCTCATCAGTAGAGATGTGGTAGAAGCGTTTGCCCTCATACTTCTCGGGCAATGATTCCCAATACAGCTTGGCTGCCTGCAGGAGCGACAATGTTCCCATCACGTTGGTCTGCGCAAAGGTGAAGGGGTCCTTGATTGAGCGGTCCACATGACTCTCGGCAGCCAGGTGAATGATTCCGTCCACCTTCTTTTCCTGCATCAGCTTGTAGAAAGCCTCGAAATCGCAGATGTCCATCTTCACAAACTCGTAGTTGGGCTTGTTCTCGATATCCTTCAGGTTTGCCAGGTTGCCGGCATACGTCAACTTGTCGAGGTTGATGATGTGGTAGTCGGGATACTTGTTCACAAACAGGCGTACAACGTGGCTTCCTATAAAGCCTGCGCCGCCGGTAATTACAATTGTACGTTTCATATATATCTATTAATTTGTATTTTTCTTCCTCCTAAAAAAATCGACAATCTCCCTGCCAACGAAAACGCCCAGTCCAAAAATGAGGGCAAAGCGAAGTGAATCGGTATAATCAACTATTCCTTTATCAATATAATGAATGATCAAATAACCGATAAAGAAAAGCACGAACGTACCTACGGCCTTAGCCAATAATATCAATACTTTGTTGTTCATCAAATTATCTGTTTTATTATTGTCGTTCACGTTTACCCTTCTATCCAGACATCCCTCCCTTGGGGAGGGCTTGGGTGGGCTTGTTATCTTCCTAATGTTATAACTTCACAATCGCTGAATTTATTGCCTTCGATGGTCAGTCTTATCAGCGTGCGCTCCTTGTGCCACCCTTGCAGTCCGGCAGCTCCGGGATTGATGTGCAGCAGGTTGAGTGTCTTGTCGAACTTCACCTTCAGGATATGTGAGTGACCTGCGATGAAGAGCTGAGGCGGCGAGGCATATATCTGACCACGTATCGAATAGTCGTAGTTGCCGGGATAGCCTCCGATATGCTTCATCAGCACATCGACATCCTCACACTTCCAACGCAGCACTTCGGGGTACATCAGCCTCAGGTCGCCTCCGTCGCAGTTGCCGCAGACGGCACGCAATGTACGGAATTCTGCCAGTCTTTCGGCTACCTCAGTAGAACCGATATCCCCAGCATGCCATATCTCGTCGCAAGGTTCGAAGTAGTGCAGATACTTATCGTCCCAATAGCTATGGGTATCGCTGATAATGCCTATCTTCTTCATTACATCTTGAATCTCTTACGGATAAACTCGGCAACCATCTTTGCCGACTCGTCCATGCCCAGTACACTGGTATTGATACATAGATCATACGACTCGGCGTGGCCCCATTTCTTACCCGTATAGTAATTATAGTAGGCGGCACGCTTGGCTTCTGCCTGCTGTATCTGGTGCTTGGCCTCCGAGGGGTCCATATTCTGCTTGTTCAGAATCTGCTCCACACGGTCGTGCATAGATGCCGTCACGAAGATGTTCACCACATTTTCGAAATCGCGCAACACATAGTCGGCACAACGGCCTACGAAGACGCACGACCCTTTGGCTGCAGCCTTGCGAATAGCGTCGCTTTGAAACTTGAACAGATTCTCCTGCGAGAAGCCTGACTCATAGACACCACCCACATGGGGAGCTGCCATATTATACAGTCCACGGATAAAACCTTTCTTCTCGTCATTCTGTTCGAAGATTTTCTCACTGAAACCACTCTCCTTGGCGGCAAGGTTGAGGATTTCCTTGTCGTACAACTTAGCATTGAATTCAGAGGCGAGCATACGGGCTATCACATGTCCGCCACTGCCTAACTGACGACCTACATTGATAATGATGTGTTTATTTTCCATAAGCTTTGAGTTTTCTGATATACCATATCAACAGGGGTATTGTCATTGAGAAAGAGCCGAAGTCGCTGGCTGCCATTGAATACCACACACCGTCCAGCCCCAGGAACAGGGGGAAGATGTAGGCCATAGGCAACAACAGGAACAACTGGCGCGAGAGGGAGAGGAAGATGCTGACCTTCACCTTTCCTATGCATTGGAAGAAATTGGTGATAACGGCCTGCGAACCTACCACGAAGAACACTAACATATTAAGTCTGATACCGCGTGCCGACATTTGGATGAGTGTCGGGTCGGTAGTGAATATTCGGGCTATTTGATACGGGAAAAGCATAGAGACCGACCATCCTGCCAACAGGATAGCCGTTGCCCAGGCTATGGTTAACCACAGGCAGCGGAACATACGGTCGAAATGCTCTGCACCGTAGTTGTAACCTACAATGGGCTGCATACCTTGGTTCATACCCATTACAAACATAAAGAGCATCATCACCACCGAGTTGGCAATGGAATAGGCACCTACTGCCATATCGCCTCCATAACGCACAAACTGGTTGTTCATGAAGATGACAATGACACACGAAGTGGTCTGCATCAGGAACGGAGATATACCAATGGAGATGATGTTCTTCACTAAGTCTGTCTTCAACTTATAGATTCCTTTGCGCAGATGCAGCAACTCTTTCTTGTCTGAGAGTATCCACATCTGCCAACAGAGCGCCATCGACTGGGAAGAAATGGTAGCCAGGGCTGCCCCTCGGATGCCCCAACGGAACCACCACACAAAGGCTATCACCAACAGGATGTTCATACCTACGGTGAACAGGGTGGCATACATTGCGTGACGGGGCTTTCCTGCAGCACGTAGCACCGCATTCATTCCGAAATACATGTGGGTAACCACATTACCCAACAGTATCACTACCATGAATTCACGGGCATAGGGCAACGTCACATCACTGGCACCGAAGAAACGCAGGATGGGATCGAGAAACAAAAGACATACCACCATGAAGAGTACACCCACAATGAGATTGAGGGTCACCGTATTGCCCAACAGATACTGGGCAGTCTTGTAATCGCGCTGTCCTAACTTCACGGAGATACACGTCGAGGCACCCACACCCACTGCAGCACCGAAGGCAGCACTCAGGTTCATAAAGGGGAAGGTGATGCCTAAACCCGCTATGGCCTCAGGACCTACCAACTGTCCGATAAACGCACGGTCGATGATATTGTAAAGGCTCGAAGCCGTCATTGCCACAATAGCAGGCAGGGCATACTGCATCAGTAGTTGCCCCACGGGCTTAGTGCCCAATGCCAATGTCGCTCCTTGATTCTCCATATTATGCTGCAAAATTACGAATAAGTGAGCAGAAAACCAAATAATTATTTGGATTTTCTCGAACGTGAGTAATTTCGACGTAGTCAAAGATAGTGCAAATCGAGCGAAATACCAAATAATATTTGACTAATTATAAATTATTTCGTACCTTTGCACATAGATTTATGAAAACGAAAGAACTGTTGCTGATCCTCATGATGCTGACTCTGGGCTGGATGTCCAACGATTGTTGGGCACAGGACAGGGCTATGAGGGTGCGCAACAAAGAGTGCCCCTCCTACATTTTCAGAGTCTGTCTTCGCGACAAACAGGGCTCTCCCTACTCGCTCGAGCGCCCTTCCCGCTATCTCTCACGCCGCTCCGTTGAACGGCGCAGGCGACAGGGATTGGTGTTGGATTCCACCGACTTACCCGTTACCCCCCGTTATGTTCACGAGATAGAACGCAAAGCCAGAATTCTCGGCACCAGCAAATGGAACAATACGGTGTTGGTGCAGATGAAGGACACCGCCGCAGTAAGCCAAATCCGAGCATTACCTTTCGTCGTTAGCTGCAAGAAGGTGTGGCAGGCTCCCGATTCCATACAGCCTACGGCACTGAAGACAAAATATGAAGAGGAGTTCCATGAATGGGACTCCGTAGGGACCACACCTTACGGACGCGCAGACGAACAGATCAAGTCTGTTCAAGGCCACAAGCTCCACCATATCGACATGATGGGTAGGGGTATGATGATTGCTGTATTGGACGGAGGCTTTAAGAATGTTGACAAGATACCTGCCTTTTCCAAAGTCGATATCAAGGGCACTCGCGACTTTGTCTATCCTGCCTCACCATCTATCTACTACGAACTGGACCACGGCACGAAAGTGCTGTCGGTAATGACCATCCGCAAGCCACATTATTATATAGGTACTGCTCCAGAAGCCAGTTACTGGCTGCTGAGATGCGAAGACCCTTACTCGGAACAGGAGGTGGAGGAAGACTACTGGGCGCTGGCAGCTGAGTTTGCCGACTCGGTGGGGTGCGACCTCGTCAACTCCTCGTTGGGGTATCACGATTTCGACAAGGGATTTGGTTCTCATCAGCTGTGGCAACTCGACGGACACTCGACGCTTATCAGTCACACCGCCTCTATGATGGCACAGAAAGGTATGATTCTTGTCAACTCGGCTGGTAATACGGGGATGGGACCTTGGAAGAAACTCACCTTCCCTGCTGATGCCGAGGACTGTCTCACTGTGGGTGCCGTCACTGATTTGCTGACCAATGCCCCCTTCTCGTCAGTAGGTCCCACGCAGGACGGAAGAGTGAAACCCGACGTGGTGGCTATAGGTAGTCCGGCTACTGTTGTCACGGGGCGTGGTTCTATCGCTCAGGATATGGGCACATCATTTGCCACCCCTGTCATTTGCGGACTGGCTGCCTGTCTGTGGCAGGCGCTTCCCAATATGACGGCTTGCGAACTGATGGAGCTCATCCGTCAGACCAGCAATAACCAGGAACACCCCGACAACATATATGGTTACGGATTGCCTAACTTCTGGAAGGCATATATGGTGGGGAAGGTTAAGGGAAGTGTGAAAAGTGAAGAGTGAAAGATATACGCTACATACGCTGAATGCACTCGTAAGAGAGGCCATAGAAGCGGGACTACCTGACGAATATTGGGTAGAGGCTGAGTTGTCGGAATGCCGTGAGAGCCGAGGCCACTGCTATATGGAACTGGTGGAGAAAGACGAGACGTCGAACACACCTGTTGCCAAGGCTTCTGCCAAATGCTGGAAACAGACTTGGGCGATGGTGCAACCCTATTTTATGCGCACCACAGGACAGATGCTCCGTGCTGGTATGAAGGTGTTGCTGAAAGTCTATCCGCAGTTTCACGAGGCTTACGGCTTTTCATGGATTGTGACGGATATCGACCCCACATTTACCTTGGGGGATATGGCTCAGCGCCGACAGCAGATTATCCAGAAACTGAAGGAAGAGGGCGTCTTCGACCTCCAGCGCGAACTCGTCATTCCCCTGTTCTGTCAGCGCATTGCCGTTGTATCGGCAGAGACAGCTGCAGGCTATGGCGACTTCTGCCGACAACTGATGGACAACGACTACGGACTGCAGTTCTATCCCACCCTGTTTCCTGCCATTATGCAGGGCGAACAGGTGGAGCAGAGTGTGATAGCTGCCCTGAACAGCATCAACCAGCGCATAGACGATTTCGACGTGGTGGTGATTATCCGTGGAGGTGGTTCCACCAGTGACATGAGTGGATTCGACACACTGGCTTTGGCTGAAAACGTAGCCAATTTCCCCCTGCCCATCATCACGGGTATCGGACACGACAGAGACGAGTGTGTATTGGATATGGTGTCACACACCCGTGTGAAAACACCTACTGCCGCAGCTGCCTTCCTCATCACTCACCTGGCTGACACCCTGCAGCACGTCATGGACATCCAGCAGCGCATCAGTTTTATGGTTACCATGTTGAAGACCAACTTAGAACATCAGCTGGATCAGCGTTACGAACGCATCTGCTACGCCATCCAACAGCGCATGGTCAATGCCAGGCACCATCTGGAAATGGCAGAGCAGCGCACGGTGCTACTCGACCCTACCCTGCTGTTGAAACGAGGCTACAGTATTACCCTGCACAACGGCAAGGCTGTGCGCGACCCACTGGATTTGAAATCAGGCGACGTGATTGAAACAAGAGTGGAGAAAGGAAGCTTTAAGTCAAGAATTGAGAATTGAGAATTGACAATTGAGAATTATGAAATACGAAGAAGCATTACGGGAACTGGATGAGATTGTGCAGAAAATGGAGCGCAACGAGTATGGTATTGACGAACTGGCTACACAACTGAAAAAAGCCAAGGAACTCATCAAAATATGCAAAAATCAGTTGACAAAAACTGACGAAGACATCAAAAAGATACTCGAAGATGATAAATAATGCACATTTCATTTGCAAGTGTGCGACAAAATATGTACTTTTGCAGACAATTTAAAAGTAAAAGGACTAAAATTATTACGATATGAAAGATTTAGACTGGGGAAACCTATCGTTCGGTTATATGAAGACCGACTACAACGTACGCTGTTACTATCGTGACGGCAAGTGGGGCGAGATTGAAGTTTGCTCCGACGAGTATCTGAAAATGCACATGGCAGCTACCTGTCTGCACTACGGACAGGAGGCTTTCGAAGGTCTGAAGGCCTACCGCTGCAAGGATGGTAAGGTGCGCATTTTCCGTGTAGAGGAGAATGCTGCTCGTCTGCAGTCAACCTGTCGCGGCATCCTGATGCCCGAACTGCCTACCGACCTGTTTGTGGAAATGGTGAAGAAGGTGGTACGCCTCAATCAGGAGTGGATTCCTACCTACGAGAGCGGTGCCACACTGTATATCCGTCCGCTGCTCATCGGAACGAGTGCCCAGGTGGGTGTTCATCCTGCTAAGGAATACTGCTTCCTCATCTTCGTCACTCCCGTAGGTCCGTATTTCAAGGGTGGTTTCTCAAGCAACCCCTACGTCATTGTACGTGACTACGATCGTTCGGCTCCCCTCGGCACAGGTAAGTATAAGGTGGGTGGCAACTATGCCGCTTCGCTCTTTGCCAACAACCTGGCTCACGAGAAGGGTTATGCCTGCGAGTTCTACCTTGACGCCAAGGAGAAGAAATACATCGACGAGTGTGGTGCTGCCAACTTCTTCGGTATCAAGAACAACACCTATGTCACTCCGAAGTCAACCTCTATCCTACCCTCCATCACCAACAAGAGTCTGATGCAGGTGGCAGAGGACTTAGGTCTGAAGGTTGAGCGCCGTCCTATTCCTGAGGAGGAACTGGAGACCTTCGAAGAGGCTGGTGCTTGCGGAACAGCTGCTGTCATCAGTCCTATCTCCTACATCGACGACTTAGAGACTGGCAAGCGTTACGACTTCGGTGAGAAGCCAGGTCCTATCTCCAAGAAGCTCTTCGACACCCTGCGTGGCATCCAGTATGGTGAGATTGAAGACAAGCACGGATGGACCACCGTCGTTATTGAGTAATATCTAACTTCAAAAAAACTAACGAATATGGGAAATAATCAATCTTACAAGAATCGCGCCCTTGCTTCTTTGGAAGGCAAGTGGACGAATGGTATCATTGCCAGCGTTATCTATCTGTTGATTACAGGTTGTGTGGGACACGCAGGCTCCATCATGTTCGACGGCATTACCGGCTATGGTGTGTCTGGTTTCTGGTGGTTGCTCTGCATGCCTCTGGAATGGGGTTTCACAGTATACTTCCTGAACCTCATCCGCAACGAGGACATTGCCTACGAGCGCGTGTTCGACGGTTATAAGGATTTCATCCGCGTGGGTCTTGCTGAATTCCTGATTTGCGTTTGTGTGATTATCGGCTGTTTCCTGCTGATTATTCCTGGCATCATCCTCTCTTTGATGTTTTCACAGACTGAATACATCATGAAGGACGACCCACAGATCAGTGCTGCCGACGCTATGAAGAAGAGTGCCGAAATGATGAAGGGACATAAGATGGAACTGTTCTGGCTGTTGCTGAGCTTTATCGGTTGGGGCATCCTCTGTCTGCTCACCTTCGGTTTCGGTTTCATCTTCCTGCTTCCATACATGAGCAGTGCTCTGTCTCACTTCTATGAGGATTTAAAAGTGAACGCATGAGTAAAGGCAAGCTGGCGAAATTCGCCGACATGGAGACTTATGAGAACGTGTTCCAGTACCCCTATTCGGTGGTGGAACACGTTCCGTTTGAGATGCAAGGCCACTGGCATGAGCAGTATTTCAAGAACGACCATCCTATCGTACT
>JAEEGF011123289.1_pt1 | contig 28774 bp, 23 predicted proteins | sample 9134171 | NCBI WGS metagenome assembly JAEEGF01 (sample SAMN16246542, study PRJNA631951) | gut metagenome | biome: gut microbiome; feature: rumen; material: AP-attached | host: Bos | place: Iran: Karaj | collected 2018-10 | reverse complement strand
TGAAGACCGCCGGCGTCGACGAATCCATCTTCAAGTTCACCGGCCCCGCCGTGGTGTTCGAAAGCCAGGAAGATGCCGTGAAGGGCATTCTCGACCCGAACGTGGTGAAGGCTGGCGACGTGGTCGTTATCCGCTACGAAGGCCCGAAGGGTGGCCCCGGCATGCAGGAAATGCTCTACCCGACCTCTTACCTCAAGAGCCGTCACCTCGGCAAGTCCTGCGCCCTCCTCACCGACGGACGCTTCTCCGGCGGTACGAGCGGTCTCTCCATCGGTCACGCTTCTCCGGAAGCTGCCAACAAGGGTAACATCGGCCTCGTGCACACGGGCGACGTCATCGAAATCGACATCCCGAACCGCAGCATCAACGTGCAGCTCACCGACGAAGAGCTGGCCGCCCGCCGCAAGGAAATGGAAGCCCGTGGCGCCAAGGCATGGCAGCCGGAACACCGCGACCGCGTTGTGTCCAAGGCCCTGCAGGCATACGCCGCGATGGCATCGTCCGCTGACAAGGGTGCGGTCAGAGACTTGTCCCTGATTGGTGTGAAGTAATTCGCGAACTAATGCCGCGACTTCGCTAATCACAAAAGCAATTAAAAAGCCCCTGATTCATTCAGGGGCTTTTTGCTAATCTACAGTTTTGATTTTTGAACGTCCAAACGGATCTTGTACGGCAAGCCTATCGCCTTCTTTTCGAGGTTGGCACGAATCGCATCGCACAATTCTTTTACGGCATCGTCATTTTCAAGATCTGCCACAATAACAAATTCATCCCTGTAAATGCGAGACATAAAGAAGCCGCGCGGTCCGCAAATGGATTTCAACACGTTTGCCACCAGGCAAAGCGCATTGTCGCCTTCCGCATGGCCATAGATGTCACAGATTTTCTTGAACTTGCTTATTTTCAGCGAAACCCGGTACAGCCGTCCATTATCTTCACTGTCGTCCATTTTACCAGTCAAATACACATTCAACTGGCTTCTATTGTTCATGCGGGTCAGCGGATCCAAGGTAATCATTCTCGCCTGCATTGTCGCAAACGTCAACAACATGGCAAGCGCAATGCCGGGCGTCGTCGTAGGGATGTCCCCCAAAAGCATACGCAAAAAAATCGCAAAGAACGGCAAAAGTCCCAGGGATGCAATAGAGAAGTACAAGTCCCGGTCGGCAAAATTCCGTTTAAAGGCGGCCTTGTAAAAAGCAAGGACCATGCTCAGCGCCATATAGAAATAACTTCCCAGTACAGCGACCATGTAAAGCGGGCCCCTGTGATAACAGTTGAAATCATCCAGCTGGAACACCCAATCGGTCCACAATGACATCACGCTCACAAAAACCGAGACCGCCATGGGAATCGATAGCAAAGTCAGCTTCTTTTTGTCTTTCCAGAACGAGAAATTCATTGCGTATCCCGAAAAACGCAGCCAGCAAAAAGACATTACCGCGGAAGTCGCAAAAAAGAACGCGTACGAAATCCCATTGAACACATCTGCCATCATAAACTGCTGGCCATCCAAGGCAGTCGATAAAAAGTCCAGGCTTGAAGACAACACGACAAGCCCTAACACTTGCGAAAAAAGCTTCTGGTGCACCAGGCGGAAAACGCCCGACTTGACCTTGACCAGCAGGAACACCGACACCGCGATGCTGATAAACATAATTTCTATGTAAATCGAGTTTTGCAACATGGGGCCTACCTAAAACTACGTTTATCGCGCTTTACCTTTTCCAGTTCCAGTTCTGCACGCTTAAACAGATCGGGAATGTTGTCGTCGCCCTCCTTCCTTTCGGCAAAGCCCATACTCACCGTAAATTTGTACGGCAATTCGGCCTCTCTCGAAGCGAGAATCTTGTTGAAAAGTGTTCTGAGTTCGTACGCCTCCACAAGATCGTTCAGTTCGGCCACTGCGACAAATTCATCCCCGCCGGACCTCGAAATAAAATGCCCCATGGGGCCAAAGACCGCCCTCAGCACCTCGGCAATCATCACCAGCGCCAAGTCGCCCTGCATGTGCCCGAACTTGGCATTAACGTTCCTGAACTGGTCCACGTCCAACACAAACAGCATCAGGAGTTTGTTCGCATTGTAATGGTTGATTTTTTCATCCAAAAAATAGTTGAGCTGGTTCCTGTTGTTCAGTTTGGTCAGTGCGTCCAAAGAAATCAGCTGGTTCTGATTCTCGACAAACATCACAAAAAGGCCAAATGTCACGCCGACGCAAAAAACGACAGTCCCAGGCACCATAATCTGGATGACTTCCCCTGCAAGGGGGACAAAACCCAAACCAGCAATCGCCAACAGTTTTCCCCTGCGTGCGAAGTTCTTCTTTTGAAGCGCCTTGAAAACAGTCCTCACAAAAACAGCCGCCAAAAAAGAACAAGCGAGAACCACCTGCAGCGCTAAATACGGTCCACGATGGTAACAGTTCATTTCGTCTACCGAGAAAATCCATCCGGTCCAAATCGAGGCGATGCTCAACACCGCAAGCACAAACACCGGGATAGCCTGCAAAACAGGCTTTATTCCGCGATCCGCATCGCCGTTCTCCAAATAATACGAGTAACGAAGCCACACAAAGCCCAACACGCCCGTCTGGATAAAGTAGGCGGCGTTAATCACCTTGTTTACCGTCAGGGCTCCTGCAAACTGGGAGCCGTCACAAAGTTTCCACATCAAGTCCAAAAAAAACAGGAGCAGGGAGTGAAAACAGAGTCCAAAGAAAAAGCGCTTGTCCAGTTCGCGCACCACATTACGCCAAACGGTAACCATGAGGATTACCAAGATCAGCACGCAAAAAAGGTTTATTTCAGTATATAGGGCTCTTTCCATAGAACACTACAAAAAACTTACACACCAATAAAAATAATCAAATATTTCGCTTAAAAGCACACTTGTGGCTAAAAACAGCCAATTTAGCCCCCAAATCGTGGTTTCTGCGGTAAACGGGAATTGCCTCCCAGCATAATAAACTCCCTTTTTTTTCGTTTAAATTATAGACGATATATGGAGGTGAGTACCCATGAAGCATTCCGCTTTAAAATTCCTGACCTTGGCAACAGCCCTTTCGGCGTATGCCATTGCCGCAAACATTACCCCCACCCGCGTGGGGCCCGTGAGCCAGTACGGCCAGCTGATGACCGGCAAGAACTCGCAGGGCAAGGGCCAAATCTACGGCAGCTGCGAAGGCGTCAAGGACGGCGCCGAAGTGCAGGTGCGCGGCATGAGCCTTTACTGGAGCCTTATGCCACAGGCTGTTGAATACTGGAGCGAAGAAGGTGTTTCCACCATGGTTCGCGACATGAACATCCAGATTGTGCGCGCAGCCATGGCAACCGGCAACGAAGACTGGAACAACGGCTACAAGGGCTACGGCAGCGACCCGACCACGCAAATGAACTTGATGAAGACCGTCGTGGAAGCGGCCATCAAGAACGACATCTACGTGATTATTGACTGGCATTCGCACAACGCCAACGAACAGACCAATTCCGCAAAGGATTTCTTTTCGAAGATGGCACAGGAATACGGCAAGTACGACAACGTGATTTTCGAACTCTTCAACGAACCCACGGACGTTTCCTGGAACACCATCAAGACCTATGCAGACCAAGTGGTTTCGGCCATCCGCGAACACTCCGACAACTTGATTCTCGTCGGAACACCTAGATGGGACCAGAACCCGCATGCACCTATCGGCAACGAAGTCAACGACCCCAAGAAGAACACGGCCTACACCCTGCACTACTACGCCAATAGCCACTGCTGGAGCGGCAGTTACGATTGGAGCGACCCGACATGGGGAGGTGATTGCGAAGGAACCAAGGGCGAAAAGGCAATGAACGCGGGCCTCTCCGTATTCGTCTCGGAATGGGGCACCGCCAACTCAGATGGTAACGGGAATCCCGACCAGAGCCGCAACAAGAGCTGGCAGAACTACATGAACACGCACAAGCTCTCTTGGGCAAACTGGAGCGCCTCCAAGATTAACGAAGGCACGGCGGCATTCCAGGGTTCTTCCAACAAGACCAGCCTGCAGTACACCACCTCGGGCAACCTGGTCAAGGGCTACCTGAGTTCGAACCCAGCTACTTACAAGGCATGCAAAACCAATGTCCCCGTGATTTCCTCGTCATCCACCATCGCCATCCCGTTTACCATGGCCGAAAGCTTCAACGTTTCTGTACAAAACAGGACCCTGCAGCTGAACTCCACAGCCAGCGGCATTACCAACGTCGAAGTATTCGACCTGCTTGGACACGCCAAGATGCAAACCGAAAAACTGTTTAGCGCCGGCACTAACACAGTCGACCTGCAAAGCCTCCCCGCGGGCACCTACCTGGTGCGCGTGAGCCAGGGGTCCAATTTCACCCAAAAACGAATCCAGCTGAAATAAGAAACTTACTGAGAGAGAAAGATCCCGGGGGCCGAGGCCCTCGGGATTCTTTTTTATGGGGATGCCATCAAGTGGACGCCCCCGGTCAAACAAACCCACCGAACTTGACGATGACGCCCGCAAACACGACGCTCACCATCGTCATGAGTTTAATCAAGATATTGAGCGAAGGTCCTGCGGTATCCTTGAAGGGGTCGCCCACAGTGTCGCCCACGACCGCCGACTTGTGCGTGTCGCTGCCCTTGCCACCATAGTTACCCTTCTCCACGTACTTTTTCGCATTGTCCCAGGCGCCACCCGCGTTGTTGAGCATGGTCGCCAGCGAGAAGCCTGCGGCAAGGCCACCCGCCAACAACCCGAACACGCCAGCGACACCCATCGCGAGCCCCACCACCACCGGTACAATAACCGCAAGAAGCGACGGGACAATCATCTCCTTCTGGGCTCCGGTCGTCGAGATTTCCACGCAGCGCCCGTATTCGGGCTGAGCCGTGCCTTCCATGATTCCAGGGATTTCCCGGAACTGCCGACGGACTTCCTCGACCATCGCAGATGCCGCACGGCCCACCGCCTTGATGGTAAGCGCACAGAACACGAACGCCATCATGGCGCCAATGAAGAGCCCACCCAAGAGCATGGGGTTCATGAGGTTCAAATTGAAGATGTGCATGAAGTCGCTGTAGTCCGCCTTGCTTGCAACCATCCCAACAAGGTCGCCGTGTTCCGAAATGGCTCGGGAGCCCTCGTCAATAAGTTTCACGCCAGGCACGTTCGATACCGCACTCGCAAGATCAGCGGCATGGTTTGCAAAAGTGATGCTTCCGACGTTCCACACGCCTTTCGCCGATGCGGCAAGGTGCCCAATCCAAATCTTGACTTCCTCGACGTAGCTCGCCAAAAGCGCCATGGCGGTGAGTGCCGCAGAACCGATAGCAAAGCCCTTACCGGTCGCCGCCGTAGTGTTCCCGAGCATGTCGAGTTCATCGGTACGGGCGCGCACCTTCGGGTCGAGCCCCGCCATCTCGGCGTTACCGCCCGCATTGTCGGCAATCGGGCCGAACGCGTCCGTCGCAAGGGTGATGCCCAAGGTACTCAACATGCCCACCGCAGCAAAGCCGACGCCATAAAGCCCAAGCCCCATGTTCTGGAAACCGCCCGCGCAACCAAATGCCGCGACAATGCCAGCGACAATCGTCACCACCGGGAGCCCGGTCGAGAACATGCCTACCGAGATGCCATCAATAATCGTGGTCGCAGGTCCGAGTTTCGCCTGCCCCGCAATGCCGCGCGTTGGCTTGTAGGCATCGGACGTGTAGTATTCCGTGAACTGGCCAATGAGTATACCCGCAGCAAGGCCCGAAAGCACCGAGCCAAAGATGCCCATCGAAATAAAGTCGAGCTTCACGAGCACCAACAGCGCAATGAGGATCAAGACCGAGGAGCCCAGCGTCCCCGTCAAAAGCGAACGCAAAAGCGACTTGGTATCGGCGGTCTCCTTCGTGCGCACCATGTAGATGCCAATGACCGAGAGCACAATGCCTATGGCCGCGACGACCATCGGGGCGATAACCATCTTGATGCCCCCCATCGGGAGTGCGGCACCGAGTGCCGCCGTCGAGAGGATCGACCCGCAGTAGGATTCGTAAAGGTCCGCGCCCATGCCGGCAACGTCACCCACGTTGTCGCCCACGTTATCGGCAATGGTCGCCGGGTTGCGCGGGTCGTCTTCGGGAATTCCCGCCTCGACTTTGCCCACGAGGTCGGCACCCACATCGGCCGCCTTCGTATAAATGCCGCCGCCCACACGGGCAAAGAGCGCCTGCAACGAGGCACCCATGCCAAAGGTGAGCATGGTCGTCGTGATTTCCACCATCTTCGCGTGCGCCCAGGCAGGATTGCTCACCAGCGCATCGCTCCAGGCGGGAATCGAAAGCTTGGCCGCAATATTGGCGCCAAAGCCCCATACGTTATGGTCATAAATGTAGTTGAGCAAAAAGAACCACGCCGAAATATCAATGAGCCCAAAACCCACGACCACAAGGCCCATCACCGCCCCGCTCCTAAAAGCAATGACCAGCCCGCGGTTCAAACTCGAGATGGCCCCGTTCGCCGTACGTGAACTCGCGTAAGTCGCGGTCTTCATGCCCAAAAAACCGCACAGTCCGCTAAAAAAACCGCCCGTGAGAAAAGCCACCGGCACAAACGGGTTCTGGATGCCCATAAAGGCGAGCACCACGAATATCACAAATAGCACCGCAAAGACAACCGACACCGTCTTGTACTGCCTTCGCAGGTAGGCAAACGCCCCCACTCGCACAAAATGCGCAATCGCCTTCATTTTGCGGTCGCCATCGGGCTGACGCTTCATAAAACGATAAAAGTGGAACGCCATCGCAAGCGCGACAAGGGCGGCTGCGGGCACAAGCAGCCAGTAGAGAGGGATAGAAGCCATAAACGCCTCGATTTTTTGATTAACCACACATAAAAATCAAAAAAACCGCAAATTGCGTACTCTACAAACAAACGGCAGGCACAAGGACAACCCTAAGGTTATCATAAAGGAATTTATTCTGTTTTTTGGGAAAAGCCGTAAAAAAACATTTTTTTACACACGAACATCCATTATTCCAAATTGGAACAAGATGCCGGCAGCAAAAAAAATTGACGCCCTACAGTTCCTTGTGCTTGAGCAAGGCGCGAATGTTCCTGGGGAGCACATCCTTGTGCCACTTGGTCCATTCATCATAAAATATATAGCGGCGTTCGCGCTGACGGAACACGCGGCCATGCACCACGCGGCGTCCATTGCGCATCTCTACCGGGATCACGATGTGCAGGCACTCGTGGTACACGACCCCGGCCACGGCGTACTTGGGGCAGTTCGCCGCGTCGTAGCCCTTGCTAATGCTAATCAGGTGAAAGTCCTCGCCCGTCAACGGGTCCTTGCGCGTGGTGTGGTAGCTGAGTCCGCCCACACGGTTGCTCCAGGTGATTCGGCAATTCAAACTGCCATCAAAATAGGTGTCGTTCACCGCAGCCAAGATATCGTTCAAGTCGTGGTACTTGCCCTTGGGGCGAATCGGCGGGATGCGGTTGCGGCTCTCGAGCGGTTTTTCACCTCGATCCACAAGCACCTGGTCGACCACGGTCCAAAAGCGCGTCACCAAGTCCTTGATAATCGCCTTGTTCTTTTGAGTCTTGCGACGTACCGCATGCTCGGCCCACTCCGCCGCCAGTTCACGGGCAGCGGTAAACTCGGGATCCCGCATGTAGGCAGGGAGCATGACCTCGGGGTGGCCAAACAAGACGCCGCCCTTGCAGCGGATGCTCTTTTTTAGCAGCGGGTTGTACTTGAAGTTCACGAGCCCGTTGGCTGAACAGTCCGGCGAAGCCGCCTGCACGGCAGGCACTTTAGGCTGCTCGGGATAGTTCCCGAACAAATCCAGCTGGCCGAACATGTCCATTTGATCGCCTGCCATTAGCCAAGGACCCCTTCAAAAGCGTTCACCGACAAAAGACCGCCAAAATAGCTCTCCGAGAGGTGAAGCCCGGCATAGTGCTCCGAGATGCCATAAATGGCTTCCTCGATATTGTCGGGCAAATACACTATGTAACTGTCGTTTTTCTCGGTCTGTAGGCTCTCGGGCGTGCAGTACTTGGGGTCCGTCTCGCTAAAGTACATGCGGCACGAGACCGGACGGAACGGATAGACCATGCAATCCCCCGCCTTGTTCGAGAACGGGCACGGGCGCCATGCCGCAAAATAATCGTGAAGAGCCTTGTCTTCTGCCTCGTCTTCGGAAGCCTCGGTCTCCAGCCTCTTTTCAAACAAACTATCAAACAGATTCGCCCGCATTTGGCACGCGTCCATCACATCGATCAAGTCGTCGCGCTTGCGAAGTTCGCAATACAGGTATATCAGTTCAAACGGCTCCACCGACATGGGGTAATGGTGGCAGCAGTTGCCGCAAGCCGGCCGGCACTGGATGGGGCGAGGTTGCTGAGGCAATACCGCCTTCAAATATTGGGCATAGGCGTCATGGTACGCCTTGGCGAACTTTAAAATTTCGGGCAACTGCTCCCGCAGGTTGTCCTCACCCACGGCATATTCCCTGCGCAGGGATTGAGCAATCCGGTCCAGGCGGTCCCGTTCGGCACCCAACAAAACGGCCATCTTCATTTCGGCCAATTTATATGCCCTGGTGGGGAAATAATCGCGGTAAAGTTCCATTATTGACAAATATAGATACAAAAAAAGCCATTAAAAACACACAAAAAAGGGCTACCGAAACTTTTTGCTTACAATAATGTTATCTTTTAAACAGTTTTGGACCATTTTTCAAAACAACGGAAATGTTTATGAAACTGAGAAAAACGTTATTGGTGTGCACCGCAATAGCCCTCATGGCAAGCTTTATCGGTTGCAACCTGTTCAACCCGACCGAAAGCGTCGACATTGCCTCCAACGATGCCAACGCCCTCACCTACGAAGGCTACATCAAGTTCCGCAACAACGAGTACACCGAGGCTGCCAACTACTTTGGCCAAGCCATTGTGGCGGACCCAAGCCACTCCGAGGCGTGGTTCGGCCTTGCCAAGACCAAAATGAACCAGCAGGACTTGAACATCTTTGAACTTTTGAAGTACGTGAACGTCGCCCAAAAGACCAAGTTCCCCCTAGCCGATATGGACGACGCTACCGCTTACAAGTATAAAGTCGGCATCGACACCGTGGTCAGCTACCTTAAGATGTTCATCTACAAGGACACCACAGGCCAGCTGGACGGCGTCATCACCTACGCCACCATCTCGAACAGTTTTATGATTCTGCAGCTCATGCAGACCATGCTCTCCATGCGCAATACAACCAAAAACATGCCCGCCTGCGTGAACGGGAGCGCCGAAGGCTGCGATCTCGGCGCCATTCTCAACGCCATGAAGGGGAACGTGAGCGAAACACTTGATGCGCTAGAAGACGTGTTCAAGACCTGTGAAGAAAACCCGTCCACTATGGCCTCCATTGGCGACCAGTACCTAGCCGGATTTGATTACCTGAAAGGCGAAGCCCAGGAGCTCGCCGTAGAAAACATGTGCGGAGCGCTTGCCGAAACCATTTCCAATACAGGAGACGGCTACTCGCAAGAAAAGGCGCTAAATACGGTCATTTCCCAACTTGGCTACAGCGACTTCTTTGACGAGGACGGCGATGGTTGCCATGACGAAGAAATCTACGACGGTCAGGACAATGACGGTGACGGAGAAATTGACGAAGACCTCCGCGACAAGACAAACCAAATCAAGTACGACTACGAGTACGCCGCACGCTTGACCGCAGCCAACACAATGCAAGGCAAAAAGAGCATCTCGAATATGCTGATTGTTGCATCCGCCGCCCCCAGTCCCAAGTACGAACAGGTAGACATCGACATGAACCTGATTGCCGGCGAAGAAGACGAATGGCGTTTCATTTACGATTCCTATGAAAAACGCGCTCAAAACGCCGACCACCGGTTTAAATTTGCACAGAAACTGGTATTCAACCCCGCAGGATATCCATTAGAAGAATACCTTAGCTTCAAGAGTCTTGTCGCCATGGACAACACCGGGGATCAATACGACCTCAATTTCCGCAAGACTTACATTGGCGGTTGCTGGGTCAACTACAACGAAGAAATGTTCAAAGCTTGGACGGATCTTGCAAGGAGTAAAAAATAATGCGCCATATTGTTATTTCCTCCTTAATTCTTTTAACGGCAGTAGTCTCATTTGCAGCCAAGGCTCCGACGCACCACTCCATTCGTGCCGAAGGCATGGGTAACGCCCATGTGGCAGTAGTCGACGACAAGGAAGCTATCTACTACAACTACGCAGGTTTGAGCCAAATCAACCGTTTGGGCAACTACGATAAAAGGCCGGAACAGGGTTATTATCCGAGAAACTTCCTGGGCGACATGAGATTGAACCTCGGTGGCGCAGGTCCGTTCGAAACGTACTTCTCCACCTACAACGTGGCGAAGGACTTGCAGGTCATGTACCAGAATGCAAGCAACGTCGCTCTCTTATACGGGCTTCCCACAAATTCCGTCCTCATGGATACTCTTTCGACCCATCCCGAACTCGTACACAAGATCAACAACTACGACCACAAGTACCTGTCGATGAAAATCAAGATGGACGCGGAAATGGCCTTCCACGGATTCGGCGGTGCAGTTTGGGTAGACGGAAGAGTCAACCCGTACCTGGATGGTGGAATTATCCTCCCCTTCCTCGCCATCGACACCATGGTCATTGACGGCGTGGTCCAGGGCGGTGTCGCCTACGGATTTACGGACAAACTATCCGTCGGTATCGGCGCCAAGGCCGCCAAGCGCGAAAAGGTCGAGATGATCACCGTCGACATCATGAACTACGACGCTCTCCAAGACACCTTGGAAGACCGTTACCATGACGCCACCGACAACATTTTTGACTTCAATAGCATTTCCATGGGTATTGACTTGGGCGTCCTTTACCAGTTGACCCGTGAATTCCGCGTAGGCGCCTCCCTCAACGACATCTACTTCAAGGAATTGGCTGGCGATAAAATTACGCCGAACCTCACCATGGGTTTCAACTACAGCCCCCGATTCTTTAACAAGAACACCGGCTTTGCACGTAAGTTCAACTTCGCCATGGACTATGCCAACGCCCTCTACAGCGAGAACAACTACAAGCCGTTCTCCCACTTGAATTTTGGTTTGGAAGTGGAACAGACTCTCCTTGCCTGGCCTGGCTACAACAACGAAATCCGCGCCTTGGCGGTACGCCTTGCAGGTGGCTTCAAGGGAGGCTACCCCTCCGCCGGCCTCGGGCTCGAAATTTTGCGATTCCTTACGCTTGAATTTGCCACGTGGGCCGAGGAACTCGGTTACTACACTGGTCAGGACGAAGAGCGCATCTACATGGGACAGATCAGTTTGGGATTCTAGGGAATCTTGAAAAAAGATTTAAGGACGGTTTGCTTGTGCAAGCCGTCTTTTTTTGTAAAAAATGCAAAGATACGCATTTTGACTTGACATCGGCCCATAAAGAGTGTATATTTGTGCAGTAGCACAAGAGTGCACGCTTTTTAATGGAGTTCAAATGATCGAGCGGATTCGCGGAATATTAATAGAAAAAACACCCACGTTCGTGGTCGTGGAATGCGGTGGCGTCGGTTACGGCATCAACATTTCCGCCTACACTGCAGGCAAACTGCCCGAAACCGGAACCGAGGTCACGCTCTACACCAACCTCGTGGTACGCGAAGACTCCATGACGCTCTTCGGCTTTGCCGACACCACCGAAAAAAGCATATTCCTGATGCTCCTCGACGTGAACGGAGTCGGTCCCAAAATGGCACAGCGTATTTTGAGCGGCGTGACTCCAGCAGACTTACTGAACATGATTGCCAGCGACAACAAGGCGGCTCTCGGCAAAATCAAGGGCCTCGGCAAAAAGACCTGCGAGCAGATGACCCTCACCCTTAAAGAAAAGGCGGGCACCATGCTGCAGGGGCTCGGCAACGTCGAAGGGAGCGGCATCACCTCCATCGGGGCGCTTACCGGGGCAAAGCTCGAGGCTGTTTTGGCCCTGCACACTTTGGGAGTCAAGGATCCCGCCGCCGAAAAGGCCGTTGTAAAGGCCGCCGAAACGCTGGGTGATTCCGCCGACGCGGCCACACTTATCCCCGAAGCACTTAAGTATCTTTAAACCATGGACGAACAGAGAATCATATCCCCGCAAAAGACCGCCTTTGACGACAACGACGCCGACAAGAACCTGCGCCCGCCCAGCCTGAGCGAGTTCACAGGCCAAGCCGACATCAAAGAAAGTCTTTCCATTGCCATCGAGGCCGCCCGCCACCGCGGCGACGCCCTGGACCATTGCCTGTTCGCAGGCCCTCCGGGGCTCGGCAAAACAACTCTCGCAGGGATTATCGCCAAGGAGATGGGCGTCAACATCCATATCACAAGTGGTCCCGTTCTCGAAAAGGCGAGCGACCTGGCAGGGCTCCTCACTAGCCTCCAAGAAAACGATGTGCTGTTCATCGACGAAATCCACCGCTTGAACCGCGTAGTCGAAGAATACCTCTACCCTGCCATGGAAGACTTCAGGCTCGACATTATGCTAGACTCCGGTCCAGCCGCCAGGAGCGTGAACCTCCCGCTAAAGCATTTTACGCTCGTCGGTGCCACGACCAGGAGCGGCCTCCTCACTGGACCGCTGCGTGACCGCTTTGGACTGCAGTACAGACTGGAACTTTACGGCGAAAGCGACATCGTGAAAATTTTAATGCGCAGCGCCAAAATTCTTGGAATCGAACTGACCGAAGATGCCGCCAAGATTCTCGGAGGCCGCTGCCGCGGTACGCCACGCGTGGCGAATCGCGTGCTACGTCGCTGCAGGGACGTGGCACAGGTCCGTGGCACGGGCGTCATCGACATCCAGGCGGCAAGCAAAACACTCGACATGCTCGGCATCGACAGCGAGGGGCTCGACCCCACCGACCGCAAAATCCTCTCGATGATCATCGACAAGTTCAACGGAGGGCCTGTGGGCATCGGCACCATCGGTGCCGCCATGGGCGAAGAATCCGACACCCTCGAAGAAGTCTATGAACCCTACCTGATTCAAAAGGGTCTGCTGAGCCGCACCCCACGCGGGCGCATCGCCACGCAAAACGCCTACCGCATGCTGCACAAAGAAATCCCGCGCAACTACGCCGGCAACCCGAGCGACCAAATCGAACTGTTTTAAAGGAATCGCCAAAAGCTTTAGCGGTATTCCGGGGCAATCGTCATGACAAGATTGACGCCGTGCAAACCGTGGAAGCCAAACTGCACGCGGAACCAAAACATGTCAGGCCGGCGCACGCGCACACCAAAGCCCCAGGAATTGTAGTAACGTTCAAAAGACCAATCGTCAATCTCAGGGGCATGCAAGGCGTATTCATCGAACAGCACGCCATCCACAAAGCGGTCCACTGGCCAACGATACTCCATGCTGAATCCCATCACATGGTAATTCGAGAACTGGTTGCTGTAGCCACGCATGGGGAACCGGTTATTCACGTAGGGGAACGCATTGAACGGAGCCTCGCCTTTCTCTACTTCCCAAACATTGATCATACGGAACTGGAACGCCAGAACGCGCCTTTCAAACAACGTTGTCTTCACATTATCGGGGTGCCAAATACGGAGGGCGTCATCCCAGTTGAAATCCGTATAAAATCGTCTATTTTCACGAGCTTCTTTTGGGCTCATGTGAAAATTCCCCGCCTTGCCCAAGTAAATGTACTGCTGGTAAACAAATTCCGTCCTAAAGAAGTTGTGATTCGCCCCATCGTCGTCATAGATGTTGTTCTTATGGACACCCGTAAACTCGTATTCATCGTAGTCCATGCCGCTGTACGCACCAACCATGACATAGCGCCCACTCAAACTAATTCGACTGCCCTTTGTGGGAGCAAACGGGTAATCCAGGTTGTCGAACAAAAGCGAAAGTTCCAAGGGAACCTGGTATTCGTGCTGGTACAGGCCCCTTGCCGTAATAGGGAATTCTTCGCTTACCAAAATGGAATCAGCCGATTTGGTGGGCAAGCTGGCATCATTAAAGCGGTAACCAATGGAACCCGTCAAATTCAAGTGTCTGGAACTCGTCAACGGGGCACTCAATCGCCAACTCAGGTTGATTGAGGAATCCGGCTGTACATACGCATTTTTGGTTCCGGGAACCACAAATACCGCGTCGCTATCCCAGTATTGCTGGTAACGGAAGGCTCCGTAAAGCGGAAGCCCCAGAATTCCCTGCTTGGTGTAGCGGAAGGAAAAATACCAGTCGCCATTGGCAAAAAACTGCGGCTCCAAAACCAGGTAGTCCCTAGAGAGCAAAAGACTGCGATGGCGGTAATTCGCACCGAGCATCGTCGATGAACCGGGTTTGAGGTTCATCACCGGGTAAATCAAAATGTTGCGGTTCTCGCCAAAAGTGATGAGGTCCACCGACTTCTCTATGACGCCATTGTCGAATGCATAGTGGATTGGCTGCGCCACAGGGTAAACCAGAACGCCGAACACCGGTTGAACCACATGGACAAACGGCCAGGCCAAAACATCACGCCAGCCAATGGACGAGGCTGTTTCATCCTCGTTTACCGCCCCGGTCGCGTCCCCGTCCGCCTTGGTCGTATCCACGGGAACCTCTTCGGCGAGCGCCGCCGAAAAAACAAAGAGGAAAACCAAAACGAATTTACAGAACCGATCCATACAATTCCGCCATCACACCTAATTTACTATTAAATTTAATGTTATATTGTTCTTGATGTTTTCGCTAGCGACAAAAATTATCAAAAAACTATCCCGATACCCGTTACCCATTTTGGTAACGAGCCTCGTGCTGGCGGTTTTATCGGCATTTCCCATCAGCAAACTTCATTGGGATTTGCAACTGCAAGATGCAATTTCGGCAAACGAAAGCAATTCTGTAGACTACCATGAAATCGAAAAATACTTCGGAGGACTCGGGAGCCTTACCGTCGTACTGCAGTCCCCCGACAGCCTCAAGAACTACAACACGGCGAGGGACCTGGCAAACCATTTGCAAGGAGACACTCTGGTCCACTTTTTGGAATACCAGACCGATGTAGACTTTTACCGCAAGCACAGCCTGCTATACATTGAGCAAGAAGACCTGGATTCCCTCGAAGATCTCCTGACCGACCTCAAACACGATATGACCATGCGGCACAACCCGCTATTTGTGGACGTGGACGAGGAGGATGGATCTCCCTCCAAGGCAACCACAGACGCCACCAAAATGGACATTGAAAAGCTGGAAGCCAAGTACATCGGCATCATATCGCGAAGCCACGCCAACGCCGACGGCACGATTCGCGTGGTAGACATCTACCCCCGTAAACCACTCTCTGACCTGAACGCCTCACGAAAAATGCTCGCCAACGTAGACGCATTCCTCGAAAACCGAAAGGACATTAGCGTTTACTATACCGGCAAAGTCTACGACACCATTCTCACCGGCAGGACCCTTTTGCCCGAGGCGAAGTTCGCAGGCAAAATGACGGCGCTTTTCATTTTGATTCTCTTCATCGTGCATTTTTACAGGCAGCCCCAGCTCATTCTGGTTTCTGCCTTGCCGGCGACCCTCCCCATTCTCTACACGCTGGCCTTGGCGGGGATCCTTTACGGGAGAATCAACCTTTTCACATTGCTGTTGGCGCTTTTCTTGCCTGGGCAAGCCTGCCAAATCATCACGCATGTGCTGAACCGCTACTTTATCGAGCGCAACAATCAACTGGGACCGCAGTTGAGCATCGAGAGCGCCGTCCTCGGCATTGGCCCCTCCACGGCGGCGAGCGCCTGTATAATGACGGGACTTTACCTCGCGCTCTATTTGGTGCCCATCCAGGGCCTGCAGGAACTGAGCATCCTGGGCGCCATAGGGAGTTTCCTCAACTGGAGCCTCGGCATTTTGCTGACCACCGCCCTGCTGCAGCTGTTCCAGCGCAAAAAGCCTTTCACGGTAAACTCGTTCCGCTTCCAGAGGGAGTACAGCTTCAAGCTGCTCTCGTACCGCATCAACAAGATTTTTATCGCCATCGTCTCGGTAGTGAGCTTTGTCGGTTTCATATACGGCGGGTATGACCTCAAGTTCCTCTATGACTTCAGCGAGACCGAGATCCAGCACGAACGCAACACTGCGGACGCCCTCATTGCCCAGACCGGGTTCCCGCAGTACGACCCCATCATCGTGATGCTCCCCGACAAGGCTGCCGGCGAGGATCTGCTCGAAAACTTCCAAAAATTCCACGACAAAGGGAAGCTCCCCACGCTGGACCGCATCTACACGCTGGCGCAGTTCTCGCCCAGGAACCAGACCGAAAAAAAGCAGACGCTCAAACGCATCCAAAAAATGTTCACTCCTGAATTTTTACAGAGTCTGGACTCCACCAACCTGCGTTCTGTTTCAAAGATTAACGAAATCCTCTACAACATGGACCTTGACGAAGAGGACGCTCCCGAAGATCTCAAGTTCAAGTTCAGCGACAACCGCGGCAATGCCGGCATTTTCGCCTTCATATTCAGCAACATCGACCCCGACGACGGTCTTGCCTGCAGGCACCTGCAAAGCGACCTCATGAAAATTGAAGGATTCGAGAATCACACGTTCAAGTTCGCCGGGACACCGGTTTTGCGAGCCTCGTTCCTAGACCTGGTCCTCAAGAACCTCGACAAATCCCTCGCCTTGGGATTTATCTTGATCTGGTTCTTTTTGCTGTTGTATTACAACCGTTTCAGCCGATCCATATTCACCTTGTTGCCGTCCTTGTTCGCCATGGGCTGGCTCATATTCCTGCTCCGCATTATGGGGATCGGGCTCTCTGCCTACAGCTCCCTCGCCTTTGTAATCTTGTTCGCCTTCAGCGTCGACGGTTCCCTCCAACTGTGGACCGCCTTCTACGAAAAGCAGGGCGGGACGGCGCTTACCATATTGCAACGTAAGTTTTTCACCGTGAGCGTAAGCCAAACCGCATCGCTCATTGGCACCTATGGGCTTTTGATTTCTTCGCACCCGGGGCTCCGCAGCATAGGACAAATCTGCCTTCTCGGACTCGTTTGCATTTTTGTATCGCAAATGCTGATTTTTCCGCTTATCGCAGGCTCCTTGGACAATTACCGTTTACTTAGACAGAAAAAAAGAAAATGACACGTCCCCTCTCTGAAAGAACCCAAAATATCGCAGCCTCCCTCACGGTCGCCATCGACACCCTCGCCAAGCAGATGATTGCCGAGGGCAAGGACGTGGTGAGCCTTGGCGCGGGCGAACCCGATTTCGCGACGCCCAAGCCCATTTGCGAGGCCGCCTGCAAGGCGATTCACGAAGGCAAGACCCGCTACACGCCCCCCGTCGGCATTCTGGAAGTCCGCAAGGCTGTGAGCGAAAAACTCGCCCGCGAAAACGGGCTCCACTACAAGCCCGAACAAATCATCATGACTAGCGGTGCCAAGCACGCCGTGTTCAACTCCCTCGCGGCCCTGGTGAACCCGGGCGACGAAGTGATTGTGCCCGCCCCATACTGGGTCACCTACCCCGAACTCGTCAAGTGGCTGGGCGGCAAACCCGTATTTGTGCAGGGCAAGCGCGAGAACGACTTCAAGATTACCGCCGAGCAACTCAAGGCCGCCTGCAACGAACGTACCAAGGCCATTTTGCTGAACAATCCCTGCAACCCCACCGGTTCCGTCTACAGCAAGCAGGAACTTGCCGCCCTCGCTCGGGTCATTGTCGCCGAAGACATCTACTGCATTTCGGACGAAGTCTACGAATACTTTGTATACGATACCGAGTTCACGAGCGCCGCCGCCTTCGAAGGCATGGAAGAACGCACCATTGTCATCAACGGCTTTTCTAAATCGCACTGCATGACCGGCTGGAGAATCGGCTACAACGCGGCCCCCGCCCCCATCGCCAAAATCATCGGCAAAATCCAGGGGCAGGCGACTCACCACCCGAGCAACATCGCGCAGTACGCCGCCCTCGGGGCGCTTTCGATGGGCATGGAAAGCGTCAACGCCATGCGGGCCGCCTTTAAAAAACGCCGCGACTACATGCTGGAACGCGCCTCCAAGATTCTCAAGACGCCCGCAAACGCGCCGCAAGGGGCTTTCTACTTGTTCGCCCCCGTTAGTGATTTTTATGGTACAAAAACGCCCTCCGGCAAAACCATCGGGGGGTCCGTTGAACTGTGCCAATACCTGCTCGAGAGCGAGGGCCTCGCCATTGTCCCGGGAGCCGCCTTTGGCGACGACAGCTGCGTACGTTTCTCGTACGCCGCGAGCGACGAGATGCTCCAAAAGGCATGCGACCGCTTTGAAAGAGGCTTGAAGAACCTGGTCTAGTATGTTCCACTTAATCACCCCAGATGCCAGCAAGCCATTTTCGATTGGGCGAAGGGAATCGAGCGATCTCCGGTTCAACGACCTGTTCGTCTCGAGGGACCACGCGACTCTCGAAAAACGCGGGAATGATTGGTTCTTGAAGAACCTCACGAGCAATAGCGTCACCAAGGTAAACGACGAGGACATCGACGAAAAGAAACTCTCGGACGGCGACATCATCGTCATTGGCGTGCGCAGGCTCCGCGTGACACTCAACGAAGGGGTGCTTTCCCTCTTGATTCTGGACCAGAACCAGGATGTGGACACCTACACGCTCACAAGCGACTACACAACCGTAGGCGCCATGAAGGCAAGGCTTGTTGTAGAAGACGGAGACAAGCCCAATTGCGCCGAGATCCTTTGCGGCAAAAAGATTTACCTGAACAACGGAGAAACGGTCCGCGTCAGCGAAAGCGAAGTCACCTTCCGCGACGGGAACCTGCTCGTGGCAAAAATTGCCGCCGGGTTCAACGTGAGCATCAAGAATCTCGACGTTTACGCCGGCAAAAAACGCCTGCTGCAAGACATCAACTTTGAACTCCCCGCGGGCGAGATTCTCGCGATTATCGGGCGCTCCGGGCAAGGCAAGTCCACCCTGCTAAAACTACTCGAAGGGCTTTACACCAAGAACGAGAACAGCGATGTGATTATTGGCGGGCTCGACTACCGCAAAAAGGAGATTCGCGAACGCATCGCCTTCTTGGCACAGGACCCGGCACTCCGCAAGGACCTGACTGTACAGGAGACCATTTTGCATGGTGCCCGCATTGCGATGGACCGCACGGAGTTCGCCGCGACCGCGGCCGAGCGGTTCGAAAAGTTCACGGAACTTTTCGGGCTGAGCGAGCGCATCCACAACCGCATTTGCACACTCAGCGGCGGCGAGCTCCGCCGAACCGCCCTGGCGCAAGAGCTCATGGGTTCCCCCGGCCTCATCGTGCTGGACGAACCGCTCTCGGGTTTGGACCCATACAACTCCAAAATCCTCTGCACGCACTTAAAACAGTTGGCCTTCCTCGGGCACACGGTGATACTCACCACCCACAGCTACGAAGCCCTCCGCATCGCAAACAAGGTGCTGGTGCTGCACCAGGGCCACCAAGGTTATTACGGGAGCCCGCAAGGCGCCTACCGCTACTTTAAAACGACCGACCCCGAGGCAATCCTCTCGGGACTCAATGACGAAACCGCCACCCGCTGGAAAGAATCCGCCGACACAAGCGACATCGGGCTTGGCAAGGTCTACTCCGAAGTCCTGTTCCCCAAGGTCTGCCGCAAAGGCTCCTTCTTTTACAGCATGGGCATTACCCTAAAGCAATGGTTCCGCGACAAAGGGAAAATCGCCGCCCTCTTTTTGCAACCCCTCGTCATCGGGTTCCTCTTCTCGCAAATCTTTAGTGCGCAGAGTTCCCTGTGGACAGTCGCCTTTGCGCTCATCCTGTGCGCGAACTGGTTCGCCCTCTCGCCTTCGATACGCGAAATCGTCCAAGAAAAAGAAATATTCAGGAACGAGTTCCGCAAGGGGCAAAAAATCACGCCGGTTCTCCTCGGCAAAGTGCTTCTCCCCTCCATCGCCGCATTCCTGCAAACCGCCGTCGTTTACGCCTTTGTCGCCTACCGGCTCGACATCAAGCCCGACATCGCCATGCTCTGTGCCGTATTCGCCTGTACCGTACTTCCCGCCGTGAGCATCGGTCTCTTGGTCAGCTCCCTCAGCAAAAATGCAGGCCAGGCAAACGCCTTTTTGCCTCTCCTCATCATTCCGCAGGTGGCTTTGGCAGGCGCCCTCGTGCCGCTCGACCAAATGCTCCCCGTGGGCAAGGCGCTCTCGACCGTCATATGGTCGCGGTACAATCATAACTCTCTTTTGAACCTGTTTTTGGAGCGCCCAGACGACATCTACAACAAACCAATCGCAGCCGCCCTCGCCCTAGGTTTTTATATTATCACTGCAATAATTCTATACCGGTCTAAAAAAGCAAAATGACAGTTCAAGCAAATAACACATTCCCCCGTTCCTTTAACGACAACTACGAACTGATTGGTCCTTTGGGAAAGGGCGGCATGGGCAATGTCTACAAGGCTCTCGACAAAAAACTCAAGCGCGAAGTGGCGTTCAAAATTTTGGATGCCGCCGCCGACGAAGAGGCCATCCAGAGATTCTACATGGAAGCCCAGGCCATGAAGGAACTGGACCACCAAAACATTGTACACGTTTTTGACTTCGGTAAGCAAGATAACCAGCTTTTTATCGCCATGACCTACGTGCAGGGCTACACCCTCTCGGGCGTTCTGCAAAAGCGGAGCAAACTCCCGTTTGACGCTATCGAGGTCATTATCCGCCAAATCGCCCGCGGCCTTCTTTACGCTCACAGCAAGGGCATTGTACACCGCGACGTCAAGCCCTCCAACATCATGCTCACCCGCGACAACCGCGTGTACATCATGGACTTTGGCATCTCGTACATCCAGGAGATGGAAAAGGATCGCCTGACCAAGACCGGCATGACCATGGGCACGCCCGAATACATGAGCCCGGAGCAGTGTCATGGCGACGAGGTGACCTTCCAATCCGACATCTACAGCATGGGCGTCATTCTGTACGAGATGACCTGCGGACGCCTCCCCTTCAATGGCAACCGACCCGTAGAAATCGCCCTCAAGCACGTGCAGGAGCCGCCTCCCGACCCCAAGCAGTTCCGCCCCGACATGCCCGCCGGCCTCTCGGAACTCATCCTCAAGTGCCTGCGCAAAAAACTCAATGAACGCTTCCACGACATGCAGGAGTTTTTGGACGCCTGCGATCAGGTGTTCCCGCAACGCGAAACGCACGGGGGGCCGCGCCTTACCGGCAAACGCCACTCCCTTTTGCGCCACGGCACCACATCCATTGCCGAGGCAGCCACACGCCTGCCCTCGCATGTGCGCGTCATCCGCCGTCGCCTTACGGCGCTTGCCATTTCGCTGTTCCCTCTTTTAATTTTGTTGCTCATCCTTTTGATGCTCACGCACAAGCCCGAGAGCACCGTCCGCGAAATCGAATGGAGCGAAGCCCTCGGCAACTACGAGACAACCGCCATCGAGGCCGACGAGAGCGACGGCTACCCCATCGACAACCTGACCGATGGCGACCTCAAGACCGCGTGGCTCAACGCCATGCCCGCCAAGCCGCAAAATCCGGTACTCACGCTTTACTTCGAAAACAATACGCTCGTGACGAACATCGGTTTTGCAGTCGGTTACCAAAAGTCGGTAGACGACCCGTTTGGCGACCGCTTCCGCATTTTTAAAAAGCCAAGGGGCCTCACGCTCGAAACCAAGGATGGTTTCAAGCAAAGGGTCAAGCTGGAGAACATCAAGGGCATGCAGTACCCGACCATCCAGGCCATGGAAACTACCGAAATCAAGATTTACCTTGATGACGTTTTTGAAGCCGAGAACAAGGACTTCGCTATATCGGAAATCCGCCTACTGGGCATGGAACTTTAATGTTTTCAAAAAGCAAAAACAGAATCAAGGGCAACTTCATCGAAAACCACGCCACCGCCTACCTTATGCGGAATGGTTACCAAATTCTCTCCCGCAACTACGCCTACCGCGGAGGGGAACTGGACATAATCGCCGAGCACGGCGACACCACGGTATTCGTCGAAGTCAAGTCGGTCTGGAGCAGAGGCGAAGGAAACCCTGCCGCCCGCGTGAATGCTCAAAAACAGCGCAAGGTATGGAATACCGCCTGTCACTTCCTTTGTACGCAAATCAAGAACCTAGACAAAAAAAGCCGTTTTGACGTACTTGCCGTAAGGGCCTACGAGCAACCGCTCGCCTTCGCCCACTACAAGAACGCCTTTGAAGGCGGCCAGGTCATCCCGGAGTGCTAAATGCGTTTTGAAGCCCATCCAGAAAATCCCCAGGCGCGCATCGTCAAGCTCGCCGCCGCGGCCCTCGAAGACGACGCCCTGGTCCTCTACCCCACCGAATCGGGTTACGCCATTGGATGCAACGCCGAGTCGCCCAAGGCGATCCACAAGCTTTACGCTCTCAAGAAACCCATGAAAAAGTTCTTCATGGCCTTGATTGTCCCCGACATCCGCTCGGCAACGGCCTACGCCCGCATCGACAATTTCGCCTTCAACATCATGAAGCCCCGTGTGCCGGGGCCCTACACGTTCATTTTGCCCGCGGTGCCGCACATCGCCCGTCAACTTGACGTCAAACGCCCCGAGATTGGCATCCGTATGCCGACGCATCCCTTTTTCAAGGAACTGTTCCAGCACTTCGACAAACCAATCCTCAGCACGGCGGCAAAGCTCAGCGAAGAGGACATCTACGACACCGATGAGCTCTGGAAAACATTCCAGCACTCAGTGGACATGATGGTGGACTGCGGGCCAATAGAAATCAACCCGACGAACATTGTGAGCCTCGTGGGCGGATCCATCGACATAATACGTGGCGAGCTCCTGGAGCCCTAAGTCTTTCTTTTTATTCCTGGATACAGCGGATATAGGCGGCGTTGGCGTCCGAGTATGTGAAACCGTCATCGAACCAGTAGTAATACAGCGTCTTGTATTTGGGATTTTCGTCGTCCACGTTCTCTCCAGCGCTCAGCTCCGAAGTGAAGAACCTCGTTTCGGCAAAGGGGTCAACACCGGAGGTTTTGTCGCTCGAAGTGGGCATCGCCGTAAAACCTGTCGTATTCAAAGCCGATTCCCAGAGACTCCCCGTTGCCAGCAGCGCCTGGTCCGTATCGGCGTTCATACGCAGTTCATCCCAGTCGTCCTTGGAGGGGATCCTCCAGCCAGAAGGGCACACAGGCCCGACCGTGTCGGACTGCGGGAATGCCCAACTGGACTCGTACGCGACTCCATTCGTGTAATAGTCCACCGAATCCTCATGGGAGCACTGTGAATAGCAAACGTAATCCCAGTAGGTCTTATAATATTCATCCCCGGGAAAATACCTCAGGTTCTCCGCCATCCACTTTTGGTCCCCGATTTTTATGGTGTAGTATTCGTTCCCGTCGCGTTCATCCACAAAGGAACCGTATTTCAATTCCTTGTTCATGTAGCGTTTTGCGCCCTCTAGTGTACTCCTAATATATTCCGTCCTTTTGGCCTTGTTCGCAAGAAAGTCGTCGTAATCCTTGATGGAGTCCGCCTCAGGGTTTTGCAGGCAACGCACATAGCCGTAATCATCCAAAAAACCATAGTCCATGTAGACTACACTTCTATACCCCTTAATCATTTTCAAAACGGTTATGGCATGCAGGCCACGTCGCCTTATAAAGCCCCCGGGTTGCGACATGTAGTCGCTATAGTAGGTACTCCAGTAAATGCTGGAGCTATCCTCCTCATTGAGCCAACCGTTTTTTTGGAACTTCTTGTAGAGCAACGTGTCGTTTGAACCCAGGGAGCTCACCATTGCCGAAAAATCCTTATCGTTAGGGAGTCTCCAGCCCGGTGGGCAAATTCCGCTGTTGGTGTCGGTACTTTGATTATTGTTCACGGCCGTCATCCACTTGTAAAGGCGACCCATTTTTTGGCAAGAGGCCTCGGTCGAGTCACCCGGGCACTTGGTGGAGTCCGCGTCTATGGGGTAAGCGAGCGTGTCCTTGATTCGCAGGTTCTCGGTCATCCAAAGGGCGTCACCGATTTTTTTGACCGCATAAACATTGCCGTCGCGCGGGTCCTCGATAAATGTCGCCATCGAGGATCCATTGTCATTTGAAGGATTGACGGTATTCGACGATCCACCCTTGTTTGAACCGTTGCCAGCTTCGTCGGCGTTTGTCCCTGAACCACTATCGCCGCAGGAACAAAGCATCAAAACGTACGCTCCAAAAACAACAAACCCCTTCAAGTTCACAACAATAGCCTCCTAACTTTTTCCAAAATATAAGTTTTTTCTCGATTTTGCGTTCTAGAAGAACACCCAGATGGCAATCCAAAACACCATCAGGCAGAATTCCATTTCGCGGTTGATTCTAGAGAGAAAACAGCTGCCAAAGCCGACCACAAAAATCGAGGCGATTCGAACCCAGGGTACGTCGAACCCGCGATAAAACAATACAAGCGCCCCAAAGAACTCGACCCAAAGCCACATCGCCTGGGCAAGCACCAGGTAACGCCTGCGTTTGTGCGGGAGCGCCGTCGTCGAAAAACAGAGGCAAAGCGCCAACATGCGGAACGGGTAGTGCTCCATCGTGGGGTCGGCCACATCCCCCGCCAAAAAAGTATACACACCAAAGACCAGCAAAAAGCCAATCATGAGGAGGGACTCCTTGAACAGGGAAATACGCCCTCGCCACAAGAAACCGGCAAGTCCAAGGGCCATAAGGCAGGCAAGCGCATGGAACAAAAGCGTCATGGAGCCGCCTCCACCGAATCTGCCGTAGCAAGCGCGCGCATGTAACGCACCAAGCCGCGAGCCTCGTCCTCACTCAAGCGGTCCCCATAGGGGTTCATGTTCACGCGGCCATTCAAAATCACCTGCACCAGCGAATCCTCGCCCAGCGAATCAAGACGCTGGAGCGTCAACTTTTGAGGCACAGGGTAAAATTCACGAACGAACTTTTCGTTGAACTTGCCGTCAACACCATGGCAGGCAGCGCAACGGGACGCCCATACAAGCGAGGCGTGTGCACGGGAATCAAAAGTCGTCGAGTGCTCCGCACGAGTTTCGCGCATAATCTCTTTGGCCGGAACCGAGGAGCCTCCGGCGTAAACGAACCCGAGACCTCCCCCCAGGGCAATCAAAGCCGCAGACAATGCCCAACGCAACCATGAGGGGCACACTTGCCACAGGGGTATCACGCACAGCATGATTCCCGCAAAAAAGGCGACAATCGGGAACGTCACAGGGATTAGCGAAATGAGTGCGAGGTCAATACTATTTTGCACACAATTCTGTGCCGCCCAAATGCAAAACAGGAGCGCCACCAAAATGCCGCAAAGAAGCGGAAGCCGCAAGGTCCTGAATTCCGGGGTCGTAAGAGGCGGGAAATACTCGTTGGGAGCCACTTCGGCAGAGTCCAAATCGTCCGTAGTTTTGCTCTCGTCCACATCGCCCATCATAAGTTCGTCATTCTCGATTATCCCGGAAAACCTTCTGCGAATGGCAAAAAACACCAAGAGGAAGAGTCCTACGCCAAATGCAAGCAATCCGTAGTCCACCCATCCAAAGCCGTTTGCGAGCTTTGACTGGCTCTCGGATGGAGCCACCAAAAAGACGCGTTCCAAGAGCATCCCCACCAGCACCGAACCGCAAATCATCCTCCAGCCTATTTTGGATTCACGAACTGCCTCCACAAAAAAGAGTTGCGGAAGGATGCCTGCAAAAATGAAGGACGAAACACAAAAATCACCCTTCAGCGCAAAATTCCAAAGCCAGAAGGCGATCATAATCCAGCTGCACGCAAGCATCAGCTTTTCAAGCAGACGAACCCGGTAGTTTTCGGCCGAAAGAAGCAGATTCACCAGCGAGAGTCCCGAGAAAATCGCCCCGGCAATAAAGTACAACGGGAAAAACGACCCGCGCCACTCGGGCACAAACGTCGTCGCAAAATCAAGACTCACGATGGTATGCACCCAAAGCACCAGCGGGAAGAGCAACCACGCCATGGGCCTGCGAATTTTAGTCAACACGTCCCGCGCCGCCGAAACCGCGTCGGCACACCCCGAAGGATTTTCTAAATCCTGAGAAGGACGCGCCGCCAAATGTATGGCGAAAAACAACAGCGAAAGGATTCCATAAATCAAGATGCAGCAAAGATCCCACACCAAAGGCGAACGCATGTTGGCAAAAACGCCGCGGGCATCCAGTAAAGGGGCTACCATGTAAAAGTTGCCGATAATCCCTAGGTGCACCAGCGGGAAAAGCATCGCAATCAAAAGGCTCACCAAGGTCGAAAGTTCCGCGAGCAGCGCCGTGCGGCGGTCCAGCTTTACGTTCAACGCCAAAAAAACAGCCGAGAGGAGCGTCCCCGCATGGGCAAGACCAATCCAGAATACAAACAAACTAATTGGAGTCCCCCAAAAGGTACGCAAGTCCGCATCCCACGCCACAGGCCCCTGCCATACGGCATAGCCCACCGCGGCAAGGCCCGGCAAAACCAGAGTCAATCCAACCAATTCCAACAGCAAGAACATCAGCGACGCCCCCGCATATAGACCACCGAGGGATCGAGCCCTGCCACGACAGCAGGCGCATAGAGTCCGCGTCCCTTGGCCGCGCGGACCAACTCGCTATTGTCGTCAAGCCAGTTTCCAAAAACAATGGCATTCTTGGGGCACGCCTCGGCGCAGGCAGTCTTGACACCACGTCCCCGCCATTCCGCGGGCGGTTTCCCCGCAACCACCGCTTCGGCGGCGACTTCCGTTTTAAAGCGCAAGCGGTCGTTTTGCAAACGCTGGATGCACAGGGAGCACTTTTCCATCACGCCCTTGCCACGCACCGGGACCTCGTCGTTGAACTTGCGCAAAAGCCCGAGGGATTCGGCATCGTTGTAATTGAACTTTCGGGCATGCAGGGGGCAGTTCGCCCCGCAAAAACGGCTGCCGGCACAACGCTTGTACATCATGGCGCTCAAACCGTCGGGAGTATGGTTCGCGGCACCCGTGGGGCAAACTTTTTCGCACGGGGCGTTGCCGCAATGGGCGCACATGAGGGGGATGCCGCCGCACATGCGAATCCAGTGCATAAAGCGGTTCTTCGCGGCCTCCTCCTCGGTCACCAGCGGCACGTTGTTCTCCATGTTGCAAGCGAGAATGCACTTGCCGCACGCATCGCAGGCGTCCAGGTCTATTGCCATGCCAAAGCGGTTGCCGTTCAAAGAATTTTTACCGGGCATGGGGACCAATACCAATTCAAAGGCTTCACTTCCCTGCGCCACGGCCCTGCGGACTTCCGCCTCAAAGTCGGCAATGGACGGAATTTTTTTGCCGAGCGTTCCGACCGAAGCCGCGTCCCTGCAGCCAAAGAGCGTATAGCCCGCCGCCATGACCGCACACCACTTTAAAAATTCACGCCTGTCCATAACAACACCTACCTGTGACAGGCCCCGCAATAAGTGGCGGCCGGCTTGAACTTCTTTTCTTTGAACGTCTCGCCCCTGTGGCAGGCAAGGCACATGCTCATGTTAAACTTCTCGCCGCCGTACACATCGTTACGGAAACCGGGGGTATTTGTACCGCGGCCATGGCAATCAGCGCACTCGACACCCGCAGCGGCGTGGACCCCATGGTGGAACACCACGTGGTCGGGCAAGCGGGACTTGTACACCCACGGCTCGGAGGGCGCCTGCGCCAAGGCAGAATCCAGAATCACGATGCCAGGATTCTCGGTGAGCGGCAAACGGTGGCAGTCCATGCAATCGGACTTCGCCGGCATAAAGGCATGGGCCGCAGAACGCGCCCCCGTATGGCACTGCGAACAGTCAAGACCTATGGAATCGCCGTGGAGTGCATGCTTGAACGGGATGAACGAAGCCGAATGCACAGGAGCAGGGGGCTGCCCGAACAAGAAATCCGCAAGCAAAAAAGCGGATATCATCCCGAGTATGGCGATGGCGACGTACTTCATAGGCTTTAAACCAAACTCCCCTACTTCGGCCTCCCCGGGTCATCGGGATTCTTGAGGATGTACAGGAGCCACGCCGTCATCATTTTCGCCTGTTCTTCGGTAAGCGGAGTAATTTCCATGGCGGGCCATTCATCGGGGTGCTTCGGGGTCGGATGCATCAGGTACTTGACCATTTCTTCCGGCTTTTCGGCATACTGCGCTACATTGTCGCGCATCGGCGGTGCGGCAAACTTGCGTGCCCAGCGGTGGCAACCGCGACATTCGTTTTCAAAATATTCATGGGCTTGTGTTTTGAGTTCGGGCGTAACCGGCGGAAGCATAAAAGCCTCTACCGCAAAAAGTGCACACACCGAAACAAAGACTATGACCGCAACCCGCAGTTTCAAAACACCATCCTTTGTGGCTAAAATCCACACAAATCAAATATATGTTTTTATTTTTACACATAGGAGACACAAATGAAAAAAATACTTTTTTGCCTACTGCTTTTGGCGGGGTTTGCCGCAGCGAATACTTGCACGGAAGCGTATTTTCTGGCTATAAAACCATATCTGATACAATCAAAAAATTCTCCCTACATAGATTCTGTTCGTTCTAGATATGATTACACAACGCAAGATGACACCTTACAAATCGACAAGTTTACCAAATTTTTTTATAAAGATGGCCGACTCGAAAAAATAGCATTCGGCTATGTTGGTGACACGGCAAACCAGTACACAGATTATGATATAATCTACTGGTCCACAGATGAAAGCGTCCTGTCAAAAATAGATGCAGAAGAACTAGTTTCCGATTCCACATCTGGCGACACAACCTATAT
>JAEEGF011930140.1_pt1 | contig 28775 bp, 20 predicted proteins | sample 9134171 | NCBI WGS metagenome assembly JAEEGF01 (sample SAMN16246542, study PRJNA631951) | gut metagenome | biome: gut microbiome; feature: rumen; material: AP-attached | host: Bos | place: Iran: Karaj | collected 2018-10 | reverse complement strand
TGAAAATGTTGTCGATGCCCGCGCTCACCTCCACGTATGGCATTTTGGCGAGGGTGGAAGTCTCCGGTTCCCCGTCGGCGTTGGTGGGGAAGGGTATCAGTTTGGGGTTGTCGGCGGTGGGCATGTTGAGGCTCGACACATCGCCCCACACGGCTTTGGCGGAACACACCTCGCGCCATTTGAGTTTCTTTATTAGAGGTATGCGGTTGAAAATGAATCCGTTGAAACTGTAGTTGGCCATCATCTGCACATATTGGTCGCTGGCAAACTCGAAATAGTTCATCAGGTTGAACGCCTCGTCCTGATAGGTGTACCCTTGGTTGGCGTGATGCACAAAAAGCAGCAGGTGAGGCACTTGGCCGAAGATTTTACCTGCCTCCACGCTCACGTCGAGGAAACCGATGGAAAGCACAAACCAGCGTTTCTGCAAACGGGCTTTCAGCTTGTGATACTCGAAATCGGCGCCGAACAGACGTGTGCCGTAGGTGTAGGTGAGGGTGAAAACCGGCGAAGTGTTGTTGATGGGCATACGGTACTCGTAGCTTTGGTAGAAACGTTCGCGCGGGGCGAAACGCAGCTGCAGCTCGAAAATGTCGGAGCGCAATGGGTTGTACTCCGTTTTGCCGTCCACACTGGTGAAATCGAGGTTGGCGAGGGGCTCCTGGTCCAGATGCTCCACCTTGGTCTTTATCGAGCAATGGAGTGGCGTCTCGTAGTCGTACTGCAGGGTGAGCTTTCGGTCGAAAGTCATTTTGTCGATGCCGGTGTGGCTGAACGACTGGAAAAGCCTGTCCGAGGTGCCCATCGTAAACTCCTGTCCGGGAATGAAGGTGTTCTCCTCGTAGGCCACCGAAAGCAGGTTGTGAGGAAACTCGTACTGATGGTATTTCTTCTCCGCAAAGGAGTACATGGCTTTGATGTTGTATTTGAAACGGTAGTCGTTGAGGCCGTAGGCCACAAATCCCGAAAAGAAAAGGTGTTCGTTGAACTTCATATTGGTCTTTCCGCCTAAGCGCAGCCGCAATCCCTCCACGGAGTTCCAGCTTACGGTGTTCTCCACCGGCCCCCAGTCCACCTTGCCCAAATCCACGTATCCTCCCGCAATGGCCATAATAGTCTTTACCAGAACACGATAGGGGGTTACGTCTCTGAGACGGGCGGCATCGTCGTAGATGCGCTGCTCGTTGGGCGTGAGGGGCTCGATGCGGTGCTCGTTCCAGTAATCGTCGTCGCGTTTGTTGTAGTTGGGCACATGGTCGGGGAGTTTGCGGCTTTTGGCAACGATGACGCTGTCGAACACATAGTCGTCGTAGATGGTGCGTTTTCGGCCGTGGGCCGACACGCCGGGCACATGGAAATCTACAACGATATTTTTCAACGCCACCAGCAGACGGCCGTCGCTACGTTGGTATTCCTGCTCGAAACGTATCTGTTCAACAAAATTCACCGAATTGCTGTAGGGCAGGTTGAGCTGCACCTTGCGCACGGCACACAGGCTGTCCTTGGTAACGGCCATTTTGCCGTAAAAGCCGAAATCCTGCTGGTTGGCGGGCGAAAACAGAAGGCTTATGCAGGTGTCACCGTCGAAATAAAAGGTATCGGCTATGTGGTAATGGTAGAACAGAATGCCGTATTGCGAAAGCGGCGATATAAATTCGTTGCTCAAAAGTGGAATGCGTTCGTCGTAGATGTCGATGTCGCCGAAAACCTCGTCCATGGCCAGCTCAAGGCTGTATTGGTCGAGAAATTTGTCCACCTCCACATCGCGGTTGGCGGTGGTGATGGTGCGTGGCGTGCCGGACGACGACCTGTCGAAATAGGTCTCCGAAAGGTTCTCCATAAAATATAGAGGCACGTATTTTTTGCCGTTCAGCTCCGACTCCTGCATGTTGTCGAAAATGAAGCCTATCTTTTTGAAAGGCGCTTTGTAGCGCATGCTCTCGTTGAGGTTCGACAGCGACACTTCCATCTTTTCGTGCTTGCGGTAGCTGTAGGCGTCGGCGTTATCGATGCTGTTGCGTTGCTTGTTGGCGATAACCCTCCGCATCAGCTCCACGGCGGGGTTGTTCTTGCGGCGGTAGCGCTCGCGACGGGCAGTTACGGTGAACTCGTTGAGCTCGAACGACTTCTGCTGCATGGTTACAATAATGTCGGAACCCTTCAGCTCCGATTTGTGTTTGACTACAGTGGTGTAGCCAACGCATTGAAATACAACGCTGTCGTCGATTTGCGAGAGCAGGCCGAGCACGTAGTTGCCGTTGGCGTCGGTGGTGGTGCCGTTGAGCCGTCCCTTGGTGTGGTACGACACGTTGACAAACGGCATGGGCTCCTTGGTTTTGCCGTCGACGACACAGCCTGCGTTCTGGGCCGATAATGTGTTGAAAGACAGCAGCGCCACGACAAAAACAACGACTTTCGGCAGTGCGTGCCGAAAAATGTGTCGTACTATGTGCGTAGCTGTTGCCAATTCAGAAAAGTGTTTGTCAGAGCGTCGGGGCGATGTCTCGCAGCCTGTCGGTGCAGTCCTCGAAGGTCTTGAAGGTGTTCTCTTCGGCCACCACGTTGGGTATCAGCTTCATCGACTTTAGCATGTACATAGGCTGCGGCTGGATTATCGTCATATAAACGGTAATGCCCTGAGCCTGAAGGTCTTTGATAGCCGTCTCCATGGCGTACAGCCCCGACTGGTCCATAAATGACACCAGTTTCATTCGTATGATGACGAGCCTCACGTCGGTGGGGATGTCGTGCATAACTTCCTGAAAACGTGTTATCGAGCCGAAGAAGATAGGACCGTTCAGACGTTGGATGTAGATTTTGTGCTTAATCTCTTCAGGCACGCCGCCCTCGTCGGCCCACGGCGACTCCTTGTCGAAATTGCTTATCTCGCCAGCCTTGTAGCTGCCTTCCACAAGGTCGCCGGCACGTTTCATAAACAGCACACATGCTATTATCATGCCAATGCCCACTGCTGTGAGCAGGTCCACAAACACGGTGAGCAACAGCACCACCACCAGCACGAAAGCGTCGGCGCGCGGTATCTTGAGCAGGTCCTTCAGTCCTTTGAAATCGATTATGCCCCAGCCCACGGAGATAAGTATGCCGGCCAGCACGCTAAGCGGCACGTATTTCACCAAACTGCCCAGACCCAGCAGAACGGCCAGCAGAAACAGGGAGTGCACCACTCCCGACAGCTGTGTGCGGCCGCCGCTTTTCACATTAACCACGGTACGCATGGTGGCACCGGCGCCCGATATGCCGCAGAAAAGTCCCGATATCATATTTCCGATGCCTTGTCCCACAAGTTCGCGGTTGCTGTTGTGGTGCGTCTTGGTGATATTGTCGGCCACCACGGAGGTGAGCAGCGTGTCGATGGAGCCGAGTCCCGCAAGGGTGAGGCCCGGTATTATGGCCATCTTGATCATCGCCAGCCAGTCGATTCCGGCCAACGACATGCCCTCCTTGGCGAAGAAAGGCATGGGGAAACCGGCGGGAATCTCGCCAATGGTGAGTTTTTCGGGATAGTTGACAAACAGAGAAACCACCGTCATCACCACAAGAGCCACTAGGGTGGCGGGTATTTTCTTGGTAATCAGTGGGAAAAGTGATATGATGGCAATGGTGCCAAGGCCGATGAGAAGGGCGACCAAGCTTATGCCGTCGGCCACACGTGCGGGGAATTCTGTTATCATCTCCACCACCAGCACCGGCGATTTAAGGCCTATCAGCGGGTAAATCTGTTGCAGTATGATGATGATGCCTATGCCGCTCATAAATCCCGAAAGTACAGGGTAGGGGATGTAGCGCACGTATTTGCCTATTTTTATTACGCCGAACAGTATTTGGAATAGTCCGCAAAACACTCCCGCCAGCGACATGGTTAGCAGCACCTGCGAAAACGACGGGTTGGTCATCGAGGCCCACGCTCCGGCGGTGAGGCCAGCGGTGATTACCGTCATCGGGCCGGTGGGACCGCTTATCTGCGAGTGCGTGCCGCCGAAAATGGCAGCGAAGAAGCCCAGCATGGTGGCGCCCACAAGTCCCGCCAAAGCCCCTATCGAGTTGGCTGCAGGGTCGTTGATGCCGCCGAAGGCCTGAATACCGAAAGCCAGTGCCAAGGGCAGTGCCACCACTCCCGCGGTGATGCCCCCGAATATGTCGCCTTTAAGGTTTTTGGTGTTGATTATGCTCATATTGTTGGTTGTAATTCGTTGATTTATCGATTGTTGTTGATTGTTATCCGTGTAAAAAACGTTTTGCAAAGATAAGGATTTTTTGTGAATTCGGAATTCGGAACAGACTGACGCGGTGGAATGAAGGTTTAAAAGTTGAGATTTTTGGGAGTTTTAATTGTCGGTAGGGTTGATTATAGGCAATTTCAACTTGCTATTTTCTCAGCACTTTCGCCAGAGCGCAGGTCTCTTCTTCGGAGAGACCGCTGACGCAACTTTTGCCGCCTTCAATTTTACAGTTCACCATTGGCGTGCTAATCACTTTTCCGGCGAAAACAAATGCTATCCTGCGACCGATGTTCTCATCTGTTATTTTCTCCCACCTTTTGGCGGCTTCAGTGTTGAAAGTCATGTCCAACAAAGGCTCGGCCCAGCCAAAGTGTTCATTTTCCAAGGCTCTGGCTTCCACCACATCGTTCCCGTCAAGGGGCAGCGGTTCGCTACAGAGGAACAGACACTCGTATACGGTGTCCTCTGTGCTAAGAAGGCTTTGCCACCCATATATGTATTCGTTGGCGTCGTTGCACATCTTCATACAGATGTTTCTGGCGTGTTCTGCAAAAGCGGCGGTGTCGGCCTCTAGGCTTGTTATTCTGCCGTCCTCGGATATGCCTGCGGGGATACCTTCGGGCAGTTCGCCGACACAACGTAAATACATATTCCATACATCGTCGTGCGAATCCACCACACGATAAAACTTAAGGTCGGCGGCGGTGTAATCTCCTCCAAAGACCTCGGAGGGGACAACATCGCAATTCAAAGGTTTGGCTATTGTCGCATTACCTATGTTGTGGTTGCAGCTGCAAATCGTTATCAGGGCCAATGCTGCCAAAGGTATTAGAAATCGTGCTTTCATAGTTTTCTATTTTATTGTTTATTCGATTTTGCGTTTTATTTAAAGGTTGCGGCGGATTTTCAATCCGCCGCAACTTATATATAATATTCCAACTCCCAACTCACAACTCCTAACTCCCAATTCCTAACTAATTAAAAAAGTCCTTCCAAAATGCTGTCGTCCACAAGGTTGGGCATTGTCACTTTCAGTTCGGGGCAGATGTCCATGGCACGTTTTATGGCAAACATGGCGCCTTCGTTGCGTGCCCAGCTGCGGCGGCTTATGCCGTTGTTCACGTCCCAGTGGAGCATCATGCGCAGACGACGGTCGCAGGCTTCGCTGCCGTCGAGCACCATGCCGAAGCCGCCGTTCATCACCTCGCCCCAGCCTACGCCGCCGCCGTTGTGGATGCTCACCCACGTAGCGCCGCGGAAACTGTCGCCGATGACGTTCTGCACAGCCATGTCGGCACAACGGTTGCTACCGTCGTAGATGTTGGAGGTTTCACGGAACGGGCTGTCGGTGCCGGAAACGTCGTGGTGGTCGCGGCCAAGGACGATAGGAGCGGAGATTTCGCCTTTCTTGATGGCTTCGTTGAAACGGGCTGCTATCTTGGTGCGGCCTTCGCAGTCGGCGTAGAGGATACGGGCCTGCGAACCTACAACGAGGTGGTTCTCTTTGGCACCCTTTATCCACTGTATGTTGTCGTGCATCTGCTGCTGTATCTCGGCGGGAGCCGTGGCTGCTATCTCGGCCAGCACTTCCATGGCTATGTGGTCGCTCTTGTCGAGGTCTTCGGGCTTGCCGCTGGTGCATACCCAACGGAAAGGTCCGAAACCGTAGTCGAAACACATCGGTCCCATAATGTCTTGAACATAAGAAGGATAGCGGAAAGCTGTGTGGTCGGCGTTCCAGATGTCGGCACCGGCGCGGCTGCTCTCCAGAAGGAAGGCGTTGCCGTAGTCGAAGAAATACATCCCCTTGGCAGTGAGTTTGTTAACGGCTGCCACGTGGCGGCGCAACGATTCCTGCACTTTCTCCTTGAAAAGTTCCGGTTTCTCGGCCATCATAACTTTGGCGTCCTCGAAAGTCACTCCCACGGGGTAGTATCCGCCTGCCCACGGGTTGTGTAGCGAGGTCTGGTCGGAGCCGAGGTCCACCTGTATGCCTTTTTCGGCGCAGTATTCCCAAAGGTCCACCACGTTGCCCTGATAGGCGAAACTGCGGGCTATCTTCTCGGCGCGGGCTTTGTTCACTGCGGTGAAAAGCTCGTCGAGGTCGGCGTGGACTTCGTCAACCCAGCCTTGGGTGAAACGTTTCTGCGTGGCGGCGGGGTTTATCTCGGCGGTGATGGACACCACACCTGCTATGTCGCCGGCTTTGGGCTGTGCGCCGCTCATTCCGCCAAGTCCTGCGGTGATGAACAGCTTGCCTGCCGTTCCGCCACCGAGCTTACGTGCGGCGTTGAGCACGGTGATGGTGGTGCCGTGGACTATGCCTTGCGGTCCGATGTACATGTAGCTTCCTGCAGTCATCTGGCCGTATTGCGTCACGCCGAGGGCGTTGTAGCGTTCCCAGTCGTCGGGTTTGCTGTAGTTGGGAATCATCATGCCGTTGGTTACAACCACGCGTGGGGCGTCTTTGTGGCTGGGATAGAGTCCCATTGGATGGCCGCTGTACATCACGAGGGTCTGCTCGTCGGTCATCTCGCTGAGGTATTTCATCACCAGACGGTACTGTGCCCAGTTCTGGAACACGGCTCCGTTGCCGCCGTATGTGATAAGCTCGTGCGGGTGCTGAGCCACGGCGGGGTCGAGGTTGTTCTGTATCATCAGCATTATTGCTGCGGCCTGTCGGCAGCGGGCGGGATATTCGTCGATGGGACGGGCGTACATGGGGTAGGTGGGACGCAGACGGTACATGTATATGCGTCCGTATTTCTTCAGCTCTTCGGCGAACTCCTTGGCCAGCACTGCGTGGTGGCGGGGTTCGAAATAGCGCAGGGCGTTGCGGATGGCCAGCTTTTTCTCGGCCGGGGTGAGAATGTCCTTGCGCTTGGGAGCGTGGTTCACTGTTGTGTCGTAGGGTTGTGGCTGGGGCAGCTCGGAGGGAATGCCCTGCCGCAGTTCGTCTTGAAATTCTTTGAGGGTCATAATTGTCTGTATTTCAAATTTATATTATGTCTTTTCCGAAAAGATGGAAAAAACGTTCAATCTGCAAATATACGATTTTTTTTCTAATTCGTACCTCGTACCTCGGAATTCGGAAATCTGTAGTTGGAAATTTTAGTTCGGAGTTGCCAATTTTGATGTTTTTTTGTATCAAAATCGTGTCAAAATTGTCACTTTTTTGCCCGAAAAATCAAAGAAAAATCATGCATGGAAGAAAAAAATGCATTTTTTTTAAAATTTTTTATTTATATAAATCATTGATGTTTAGTTGTTTGCGTGATTAATCTCGGTTTTCTGGGAAAATATTTTTTTGCTGCGCAAATAGGTTGCGCACCCAGTTTGTAACTTTGCATCGTCGATTCGGAAGACAAATTTTTCAGATCATTGACAAACCGAAAAATAACGAAACGGAAGATGGACCAACCCTGTCTTACTTCTCATCAGTAACAGGCTGGCGGGGGGATTACCCCTGCTTGGCATCCAACAGATTCGCGAATTTCCATCTTCCTTTCTTCAGAAATAACAAGGCCCAAGGGGGGCTTACTTCTACGGTTTTCGAGTACTAAAGCTCCCCGATTGCCTTGTAGTTATAAACAAGGTCCAAGGACGGCATACTTCAGCGAAGGTTATAGCCACCATGATACTGCCGTCCAATTACCTTTTTAAATTAAAAAACGATGAACAAAAAGAATCTTACCAAGGTGGCCCTGCGCTACCGCGCCGTGTTCCTCGACATCAATCGCGAGGAGATAGACCTGACTTCCTGTACCACAGCACCGGTTATGGCTTTTACAGCCCGTCTCAAGGAGAACGGCTTCGTGCCGAGCGAAGAGCTCCTGCACGCACTCAACGCTGTGCCTGCCGACTGTTTGGAAGAAATAACCGAATGTATCAAGGATGTGATGGGCGTGAAACTCAACTGGGCGTCGCTCGTCAAAGGGTGGGATGTGCCTACCGGCGAGTCGGAATTCGACCATTTTGTTACTCTGTTTTTCAATCTTATCCCTGCAAAGAAAAGGAAAAAAATAAAGGGAGAAACGCTTCCTTGCGGACATTTCATTCCCGAAGGCACATTTCCGTTGGAACGCTACAACGGCTGTCCTTTCTGCGGAACACCTTTCCGCACAGCCGACTACGTTTACACCGGACAGGGCAGCAAACTTAAAGAACTGCGTCTGTTTACCTTGGAAGATATGCGGCGTGTGTTCAATTCGTTGCTCACATCGTCCACTCCGCTCGACGGCACACAGAGGGATTCACTATCGATTTTAATGCAGGAGTTTCCCTTGCCCGAAGATGTCAAAATTACAATGAAAGAGACGGCTATGCTCGTAGTGAAGATGCTTGTGGAGCAGGGCAGGGACGAGGAAACAATGCGTTTTATGAAAACTCCCACCGACGTGCTTCGTTACCTTTGGTTCGAGAAAACCGGCTATGCCCAAATTATTGAGCCAAAGACTCTTGTGGCTCACGCCCGTAAGCTTTACAGCCATATCTGGCCTCCTTTGCATCGTGGTGCCAATGCGGCAGCGGAAACGAAAAAGCGTCTTCGTCTGAAATACAACCGCAAAGCCTGCGCGCGTGTGGCCCGCTGGCTCAACGCATTGCCCGTAACAGCGGAACAGGCGGCTGAGATGATGAACCCCAAACGCGGTATGTGGGTGCGTATGATTCACGCTCTGCGACTGGGCGAATACTCCCGCAAACAGGGCTTCGAGCGGCTTGCCGAACTCCTCGACGTTTTCTATAAACAGGAATACACCACTTGGCAGGGAAGGGTTGACAAGGCGCGTATGGCCAACAAACCCACTGTTACTCTGGATTTGCTCAAGGAACGACCGGGACTTTTCGCACGCAGCCTCTTTTCCACAATGTTGCGTTTCGGCAGCAAAAAGGTACTGAACGCTTTCAGCGAGGTCGCCGACGAGATGCCTGCGCGTCTGCTGATGTCGCTCGGCAACGCCGCCGACATCTATTTCGACCCCAAGTCGGAGCGCATAGCAAGTCCCATTACGGGTAGCAAGGTTGTGATAGCAAAAAATCCATTGATGGCGCTCTACAGCGAGGACGAACTAAAATCTATGGCCGCCGCCGTGAACGACCTTTACAAAAACTTTATGGCTAGGCGTTTCGCAGCTCAGCCAACCGAGGCAAAGAGTATCTTCATAGACCCCATGCTGTACAATATCCCCGTAAGTGTGGGCGACCGCACCACCACCATTCAGGACACCTCTTGCGCGCTGATGGGTACCCGTTTCCCCGTGGAAGGTGATTCCGTGCGTCTGTTCCTGCAGTGGGGTGCCGGACTTCATGCCCAGTGGCTCGATATGGATTTGAGTTGCCATATATCGTTTCGCGACGGCAAAGTTGAGGAATGTGCATATTACAACCTTAAATGTGTGGGGGCAAAGCATTCGGGCGATTTCCAGTATGTCCCCGAAATGGTGGGAACAGCCGAATATATCGAGCTTTCGCTGCCAAAACTGGAAAAGGCCGGGGCCAAGTTTGTAACCTTCACCTGCAATGCCTATTCCTGCGGCGCTCTCTCGCCAAACCTCATGGTGGGATGGATGAACTCCGCCAACCCGATGAAGATTTCGAATAAAACAGGTGTGGCCTACGACCCGTCGTGTGTGCAGCATATTGTGCGTGTGAGCGAGGGCAACCTCTCCAAAGGTCTGGTTTTCGGAGTGCTGGATGTGGCTAAACGCGAAATTGTATGGCTTGAGATGCCGTTCACAGGTCAAACTTTGCGCAGTCTCAACACCGATGCCGTGGAGGCGTTGCTGCATCGCTTGGAAGCGAAACTATCCATCGGCCAGCTGCTCGACATCAAGGCTAAGGCTCAGAAACTCACACATGTAGAAACTGCCGACCAAGCCGACGAGGCATACACCTACGATTGGGCTCTCAATCCTGCCGAAGTCACTAAACTTCTGGATTTCTGACATAACTCCCTTACTTAAGGGGGATGGCCGTGCCAACTGGGTTTTTCGACCCAACGGCACGGCCTTTTTTTAACTTTCTGTTTCTTCACACAACAAATCGCGACTTTTGCCGTTAAATTATGTTATGCCTTTTGTAAACGAGATACTGAAACACCGCAGCCTGTCCATCGTGGGGATGGAGAAGAACACCGGCAAGACCGTGTGTCTCAACTATATACTGCATCGTCTGCACCAAGAGGGGGCCAGCGTGGCCGTCACCTCCATCGGCATCGACGGGGAGCGCACCGACCAAGTGTACGGCAGCGCCAAGCCCGAAATCATCCTCTACGAAGGGATGCTGTTCATCACTTCCGAAAAGCATTACCTTGTGCGTCAGCTACTTTCGGAGATCGAGGAGATAGACACCTACCGTACCTCGCTCGGACGCCTCGTTACCGCCAAGGTGCTGTGTCAGGGCAAGATACTGCTCTCCGGCGCCGCCACCACCGACAAGCTGCGCAGGCAGATAGCCCACCTCGCGCCCACCACCGACCTCACCATCGTCGACGGGGCGCTTTCGCGTATGAGTCTGGCCTCGCCTACCGTCACCGAGGCGATGATACTGGCCACAGGAGCGGCGGTTTCGCCTAACATCCAGCAGCTTGTGCAGAAAACGGCTTTCGTGTTCGACCTTATAAGTCTGCCCGAAACCGATGCGGAGGCTAAAGCCCTGTTCGCCGACAAGGAGACGGGCGTTTGGTATTCCGACACCGTCGGCGAACCGCATGACCTCGGACTCTCCTCGGCTCTGATGATTGCAGGTGTAGATGGCAGTTTCCTGCGCGACTGCGGCCGCATTTTCGTGGCGGGAGTGCTCAACGATGTGTTTCTCAAATACTTGATGACGCAGGGCAAGACCGACGTGGCACTGGTGGTGAAAGACTTTACCAAAATATTCGTAACGCCAGAAACCTACCGCGCTTTTTGCAAGCGAGGGGGCAGGGTGGAGGTGCTGCAACGCTCATCGCTTATTGCCGTTACGGTGAACCCCACCTCGCCGCAGGGCTACAGGCTCCACTCCGACGACATCTGCCACGCCCTCGAAGACAGGCTGCACATACCAGTTTACGACGTAAAAAAGCAATAAAAATGAGATATTTAGGTTGAGTTGTTGATAAAAAGATGTCTCTTTGAATTGTAAGTAAAATGGAAAAAAGGTATTTTTGCAAAACTTAATAATGCAAATTCTTTGTATATTTTTGGAAAGGTAATGTTTTATGTGTGGTTAATTGTATTGACTTGAACTTAAAAAATATGAATTATTATGCTTGAAACTGAACAGAAATACGAATTTATTACAGGGGACTGTTTAACGGAGATGAAGAGGATGGGAGATAAATCCATCAACTGCATAATAACCTCACCCCCATATTGGGCAATGAGGAAATATGACAATGCTGAAAACGAAAAGGAAGTTGGAAATGAAATGGATTATAGAGATTATATTAAAGTTCTCACCGACATTTTCATGGAAGCAAAACGCATTTTGACAGATGATGGATCTCTGTGGCTTAATTTGGGTGACAAATACAACAATAAAGCTTTGATGGGCATGCCTTGGCGCGTGGCATTGTCGTTAATGGATAATGGTTGGATATTGCGAAATGACGTGATTTGGAATCAGATGAAAGGAACTCAGAGTTGCAAAGACCGGCTTCGTGATATGTATGAGCATATTTTCCATTTTGTGAAATCAAAGAAATATTTTTACAATGCGGATGAGATAAAAGTTTTACCGACATTAAAGCCTAAAAAGGTGAATGGTCAGATGATTTCAGCAACAGGAGTTAGTGGAAAGAAGTATCGAAAGATGATAGTTGAAAGCACCGAATTAACCGAACAGGAGAAAGAAAATGCGATAAAAGCATTGGACGATACGCTTATGAAGATACAGCAGGGAGAAATCAATGATTTTAGAATGACTATTCGTGGAATTCAGCGAGCTTGGCATAGTGAAGACACTGAAATAAGTGGAAGGGCCAAAGAATTAAGAGACAAAGGTTTCTATATTATGAAAATGGGGGCGTCGGGGTTCTTGCCAGGAGACATTTGGAATATTGTCCCAGAAGATACTTGGCGGAAAGACAGTCATTGTGCTGTGTTTCCAGAAGAACTACTTCGGATTCCCATATTAGCTACATGTCCTGAAAACGGCATTGTTCTTGATCCTTTCAGCGGAACTGGTAGTACTGTTTCAGCCGCATTGAGATTAGGAAGAAAAGGTATTGGTATTGACTTGAGTGAAGAATACAACAAGATTGCAAACAATAGGGTAAAACAATTCGCAAATACATTATTCTAAAAATGAAACAGATAAAGAAAAGGCCGACAGAAGTGTTTGGATATGATTGCGATACCAATCTGAATGACAAGGCATTCAAACTCGCCATTAAACAACAGTATTGTAGGTATATCAAATCGACATGTGTCAAGCCAAGAAAAAGCGAGCCGACCATCAAGGTCGGAATATGCAGTTTAGGTGCAACTGTAGGTGGCGACAAGACGTTGAAACCTGTTATCATTTGTCCGCAAAGGTTTAAGGAAGACACTGTCTTTGAGGCCGTAAGGCAAAAATATCTGTCCAATTGGAAAAACGTGAAATGGATTCCTGAAGTGAATATCGGTGTTGGTGGAAGTGTCGACTATGTTGCCGTGGAGGTTGGGGAAAATGGCGACATAAAAGATTTCCTTTGTGTCGAGTTACAAGCCGCTGGAACTACAGGTTCTCCCTATCCGGCGGTTCAAGAAATCATAAGTACGGGAAAGTTCAAGTCTGAAACATACGATTACGGCATCAATTGGGCTAATGAGTTCTCAAAAACTATGATGCAACAGGCATATAAAAAAGGAAAGATTTTAAAAAGTTGGAAAAGGAAAATAGTGTTTGTAGTTCAAGATGTTGCAATAGATTATTTGAAAACCGCTACGGATTGTTCACTGCTTACAAGATCAAACAAAAAGCTTCCGATAGATTTCTGTACTTTTAAGTTAACTTGGGATAATAATAAAACATGGAATTTGGTTTTTGACAAAATCTACAGCACTTCGATAGACGGTATCAATCTAATGCTTGGTGGAGCCTCTGTGAGTGAATATCTTACAGAGGAGGAGTTTATCCAAAACATAATAAAGAAAGGTATTGCCGACGGAATTCTAAACAGGGATTTATATTTTTAATATGTTTTTAGTAAACTATATTATAATGCAAATTCTTTATAATAGATTTTCATTAGTTCCATAGTTTTATGTTGTTTTTTTTTACAGTTTACGACGTAAAAAAGCAATAAAATCTTGTAACGATATGATTTTGAAGGACTATATAAACCAAAACCCGGGTTTCCGCTATGTGGTGGAACAGCTGGAGCTGCTCTCCGGCGTGTCGCGGCAGCAGCTGCTCTCCGCCGAGTTCTGCTCCGACCACGAGGCTCTGCAACGCCAGTGGGACGAGCTGGAGCTGATGCTGAACGCTATTGGCGAAAATGCTGACAACCAGCCGATTGCCGATGGTTGTTGCTGCGACGAAATGCCGAAACGTTCGGAAAACACCGCTGGAAACCAGACTCTTACCGACCTCGGCCACGCACTGATGCAGGTGCGCGACATCACCACCACTTTCATCAACTGCCAACGCTCCGTAACTTTGGACGATGTGCAGCTCTTCGAAATCAAGAACTTCGCCATGCTCAACAATCAGATTGCCAAGCAGGTAGCTGCGTTGGGTGTGGAACAACTCGCCCCGCTGCCCGACTTGTCGGAGGTGGTGGCTCTGCTCGACCCCGACCGCAGCGGCGTGCCCCATTTCTATATCTACGACAGCTACCACCCTCAACTTCCGTCCATCCGTAAAGAGCTACGTGCTCTGCAGTCCAAAGCTGAGCTGCAACCTGCTGAGGAACAGTGCATTGCCGAGCTATGGCAACAAAATGCCGCCATCGAGGATGAGGTGAGACGTAAACTTTCGTCGCAACTCTCTGGTTATGCGGGGATTATGCTTGAAGCAATGCACAATATCGGCCGTTTGGACCTGCTTTTGGCCAAAAGCAAGCTGGCACTGCGTTACCACCTCTGCAAACCGCAGATATCCAGCGATATGCGTTTCGAGGGACTTTTGAACTTGCGTCTCGATGACATACTCTCCGCCAAGGAAAGCCGCTGTCAGCCTGTAGATATCGCTTTCGGCAAGGGCGTTTGCGTTATAACCGGCGCCAATATGGCGGGAAAGACCGTCCTTCTGAAATCGGTGGGGATTGCCCTGCTGATGGCGCAGTTTGGTTTTTATGTGCCTGTACGTCAGGCGTTTGTGGCACCCGTGCAAGATGTGATGCTCTGTCTCGGCGACGAGCAGGACGAAATGAACGGACTTTCGTCGTTTGCTTCGGAGATGTTGAAAATCAACGAGATACTGAAACGTGCCAAATCGGGGCGACTGCTGGTGCTTATCGACGAGCCCGCCCGTACCACCAATCCCGTGGAGGGCATGGCCATCGTGGATGCCATTGTGCAGCACCTCAACGCGCAGGACTCCTTCACACTTGTCACAACCCACTACAGCGGTCTGCAAAGCGACTGCAAGCGACTGAGGGTTAAGGGCTTGCGACAGGATTTGGACAAGGATGTGCGTATCACGCCGAAAAACATCAACAACTATATCGATTACTCGCTGGTGGAGGATGTGGCCGGCGATGTGCCGCAGGAGGCTCTGCGTATTGCCGAGATACTCGACTTCGACAGCGAGGTGCTGGCCTCCGCCCGCGAGCTACTGAAAAAGTCATAAACATCTAAAAACACGAAAAAAAATTTTTTGAACACGAATCTGCAAAAGTTGAAATGCTCCTAGCCGCAAGCGGCTGAAATCTTGGGAATCTATACAATTATCCGCTGTAAGCGGATACAATTTACAAGATTTAAAAGATTTGTTCACAAGGATGTAATTATTTAAAAGGTGTTCACGAATGCTACGCAATTCTTTCGCCAAAGGCGAAAAGGCAATAAAGCTATAAATATAAATTTACTGAAATAATTAAAAACGAAATACTTATGTGCATAAAAGGTAAAAAACGCGAATTCCGCTGGGCTTTGTTCACGGGTCTGGCATTATGGTTCGGATTAATGGCGGCCACTTTGTTGCTCGGCACTTCCGACTCCCCCAATAGCGGGCAGGACGAGCTGATGGGTCTGATGAAAAATCTTATCGACAGGCTTGTGCCCTACGCTCCAACGGCGACTATGGTGGTGATTTTCCTATGGCTGTGTGTGTTACAGCCCGTTATGGAGGAATTTGCGTTCCGTTTTTGGGGCAAAGGCAAACTCTACGCCTACATAGTTTGTGCGGCTGCGATGGCCAACTTTGTTTTGCTGACGCTAAATGTCTGGTTTATAGCCTTTGCCGCCCTGTGCATAGTGCTGTTTTTCGTTATCCGCGACCAGCACCGCAAACGTCAGGTGTCCATTATCACCACCTCGGTGCTTTTTGCCGCCATGCACCTCTCCGGCTACTCCACATTTTCGTTAGCTTCGGTGATTGGCATTTTGCAGATTTTCGGCATGGCGCTGGTGATGTGCTATGTGGTGATAAACTACCGTTTTATCTATGGTGTTCTTATTCATGTGCTTAACAACTCCCTTGCCTTGCTTCTGCCGCTTTTCTTTATGGGCACCGAGGCTATTTCTGGCGACAATTTCGAAGGCGAGCTGCGCAATATGAAGATGGACGAGTTCGAAGAGATGTATCCCCATTGGATTGTGGATTCGACCTCCGTTACTTTTTATGGAGAACTTCCTGAGATGGTGAACGAAATCGATAATTATTGTTTCATACATACAGATACAAAACCTTCCAACGGCGAACTGCGGATTTTCTATCCCGACAATACCTACCTTTGGACGAGATATGTGCTTGATATTAAGATAAATGGGGACAGTGTGGATTGCGACGACATAGTTAATGCTCTTATCAAAAGCGGCCGTTTGAAATCCGACACAACTATGGTTCCGGCCTTGGAGGTCTCCATTGCCGATATGGCTTTGTACAAATCCCAATTGTCTGAGTATGAATCTGAAGAGGGAGAGTCACTTTCATTGGAATTGTTAAAACAAGACACTACAGGATCTTATTTTCCTTTGGAAGATTTTCTCGATTGGGTAAGTAGCTCTTACTCATTGCCTTTGGTGGTGGCCCCTAGCACCGACCCCGAAACCCCTGTAGGGTACTATTGGGAGTTGGATATTTATAAAAATAAAAGTCTGTCGCTTTTGAGGATGGTTTACGACCCGACAGCGTCGTTGGACATCAAGCCCACCAAAGAGGATGTAATCAAGGCATTGCGCAAGCAGTACGGACTTGCCGTAAAAGAATCCAAAACGCGGAAAATCAGACAGGTGGAGTTCTACGTGGCGGGGTAGGTTTAATCCGGAATTCGGAATTCGGAATGCGGAAGTTAGTTGTTGCTAATTATTCATAACAAATTACAAATTGCTGACCAGTACGGGCGAAAAATGTTTCGCCCCTGCTGACTACTGCCAACTTACCACTAAATATTCATTTTCAAACTCTCCACATATTGGTCGATGCGTTGCATTTCGGCCGGTATGTCGATATTCTGCGGGCAGTGCGAGGCACATTTGCCGCAGCCTATACAGTGGCTGGCCTGTCGCAGTTTTGGTACGCTGCGGTCGTAGCCCACAAGGAAAGCGCGTCGCTGGCGGGCGTAGTTCTCGTCGCGGTCGTCGGGGTGGGGCATATTGCCTTCGGCTATGCATTTGTTGTAGTGCGAGAAAATGGCGGGGATGTTTATCCCGTAAGGACACGGCATGCAGTAGTTGCAGGCGGTGCAGGGCACGTTTTTAAGGTCGTACACTTGTCGTGCTATCTCCATCAGGAAAGTGTTCTCCTCCTCGGTGATGGGCCGCAGTGGCGAGTAGGTGGCGATGTTCTCCTTGAGGTGTTCCATGTAGGTCATGCCGCTGAGCACGCACAGCACGCCTTCGGGGGTGCCTGCATAGCGGAAAGCCCATCGTGCCACGGGCGACTCCGGCTCGCGTTGAAGCATCTGTTTCACGATGTATTCGGGCAGGTTGGCCAGCCGTCCGCCCAAGAGCGGCTCCATAATGACGGCGGGGATGCCGCGTTTATGTAGCTCCTCGTAGAGGTACGAGGCGTCGGTGTTGCGCGGGTTTATCTCGTCGGCGAAATCCCAGTCGAGGTAGTTGAGCTCTATCTGCACGAAATCCCAGTGGTAACGGCCTTCATCGTGCCATTGCAGGAGCATGTCGAAAATCTTGATGTCGCCGTGGTACGAGAAACCGAGGTTGCGGATGCGGCCTTTCGTTTTCTGCTCCACCAGCCAGTCGAGGATGCCGTTGTCCATATAACGTCCGTTGAAAGTCTGCAGGGAGTCCAGCTCGTCGGAGAAACCGCCTATGGAGTGCAGAAGCAGGTAGTCCACATAGTCGGTCTGCAGCTCTTTCAGCGAGTTTTCGAACATCTGTTGCGAAGCCGCGCGGCTCCATGTCTCGGGACTGAAGTTCGACAGTTTGGTGGCGAGGTAGTACGACTTGCGCGGGTGTCGTGCAAGGGCGATGCCCGTGCTATGTTCCGACAGTCCTTTGCAGTACACCGGCGATGTGTCGATATAGTTGACGCCGTGTTCGAGGGCATAGTCAATCTGTTGGTTCACAAGCTCTTGGTCGATATCGGCATCGGGGTTGTCGCGCATCGAGCCGCCGCCCACCACGGGCAGACGCATCATACCGTAGCCCAGCAGCGACACGCGGTCGCCGGTGTTGGGGTTGGTGCGGTAAGTCATAGAGCCGTTGCCGTCGGTGACGTTCTCACCCGAAACGGCAGCGCCTTTGTTATCCTTGCAGGCCGCCAGCAGTGCCGAAGAAGCCACCGCCGCTCCGCCCAAAGTCTTTAAAAAATCTCTTCTTTTCATTGTTAATTAGTGATCTGTGAACAGTGAACTGTGATTAGTGAAGATGTTTGATTGTTTTATTGTTGAGTTGTTGATTTGTTTGATTGTTGGTTGGTCATTTGACTTTTGACCTTTGACCTTTGACAAATAACTCCTAACTCCTAATTGATTACGTGTTGTTCATTCCCTTCCACGTAGATGGCGCTGAAGGGTCGTGCGGGGCAGAGGTTCTCGCAGGCTCCGCAGCCTATGCATTTGTTGGCGTCAACGGCGGGCACCTGCACTCCTTCGTATTCTATCATCTGTATGGCTCCCGTGGGACAGTGGCGGGCGCAGTTGCCGCAGCTCACGCCGTCGGTGAGGGGCAGACAGTTCTTGCCTATCCACACGGCATGTCCTACGTGAATGGCGGTCTTGTCGGCAGGCGTAATCTTACGGATGGCTCCTGTGGGACACACCTCGCTGCAACGGCTGCACTCCGGACGGCAGTAGCCGCGCTCGAACGACATCTCGGGCTGCATGAAATTGCCGAGGCTCGTGGCGGGACGCAGCACGTCGTTGGGACAGGCCGACACGCACAGCTGGCAGGCGGTGCAGTGGCGGTTCATGTTTCGGTGCGAGATGGAACCCGGCGGGGTGATACGTGTCTTGCGTTCGGGCGACTGCTTGTCCTCGATAACTGCCAAGCCGCCGTCCACTTTCATCTGCGTTTGCGCCATGGCCGCCGTGGCGGTGAGCATCCCCGCCGTGGCGAGGAAAGAGCGTCGGCCGGCGTCGGAGGGGGTGGGAGAGACCTCGTTTACGGCCGTTTCGGACTTTCTTGCTTTGGGCAAAGAATAGTGCAGTGCGTCGAACTTGCATTTGTCCAGACAGTCGCCGCACACCACGCAACGGCTGTAGTCCACGTCACCGGTGCGGAAATCGATGGCCGAAGCCTTGCAGTTCTTCTCGCACAGGCCGCACTCCTTGCATTTGCTTTTGTCCAGACGCACTTTCAGCAACGAGAAACGGGCCAGGAAACTGAGGGCGGTGCCCACAGGACACACGGTGTTGCAGTAGGCGCGTCCGTGACGTAAGGCTATGAGTGCCAAAATGATAAGCGTGATTATCGCCACCACGAAGGTGGTAACGCTACGCATCCATATCTCCACTTCGGAGAAATAGTAGGTGTCCGTCTCCATCGAGGCGAGGGCGTTGACAAGCATGTCGTACAGCGGCCGGAACAGACTGTTGACAATACGTCCGTAGGCGCTGTAGGGCGCCAAAAGCGTGGTGACGGGGGCAAAGCCGATTATCAGGCACACCACAAAGACTCCCAACAGACTGTAACGAACCCACTTGCGCTCTTTGGTGCGGTGAAAGCGGTTTTTCCATATTTTGCCGCCAATCCACGAAAAGAAGTCCTGCATCACGCCCAGCGGACAGACGATGCTGCAGTAAATCCTACCAAAGATGAGGGTAACGGCCACAAGTATTCCGATGACGATGAAATTGAGTGCTAGGACGGCCGGCAGCAGCTGTATTTTCGCCACCCAGGCAATCCACAGGTTGAGTTTCCAACTAACGCCCAGAAAAAGCAGCGTTATCAGCGTTATCATCACTGCCGCAAGGGCTATGCGTGTTTTTCGTAACATAATGGTTGTTATAAGGTTATATCTTTTTTTTCGTTTATGCATGTCCCATATCGGCGAAGACAATCCAGTCGGGGGCGTGGTAGGTGAGGAATCCCGTGAGCACTATGCCGAAGAGTGCCACGACCAGCCACAGCGGCCACCAGCGGCGCACACACGCCTTTTCGCGCCAGCGTTTTGCCAGAAGCACCGCCAGCACCATAGCGGCGATGTATATCACCACGTCGATGGCCATTATCTCGTGGCGCACAAACACCCAGTAGGCGAAGAAAGCGGCCACGATAAGCGGCATAACGGCGATGCCGCCCAGCACGGGGGCGCAGAGCTCGCGTATGTCGCCATGACGGATGGCGAGGTAGATGCCCAGCAGCAGCATGGGGTAGAACACCATTTTCATGTGCGCCATCACGCTCTCCGTTATGGGAAAGATGTAGCCGAGAAAATGGTTGAAAAACGGTGCGTGGTGCACGAAATGCATTCCTGTGCCAATGAGTATCAGCAGTACGGTGGTGATTATTGTCTCTTTGCGGGTCATGGGGTGAGGGGGTTATTTGATTTCAAATTCATTTGTGAGCAGATGCCATTTACTGACGTTGGTGTACCAACGAATTTTCATGTTTTCTCTCTCAAAAGCAACAGAGTGCATTCGTTTGTCTTCTGTCGAATAATACACATTGAACCTATATTTTCCTGGGCGTAGGCTTCTGCCGAAACTGCCAACCCAAGCATGAGTGGTGTCGTTTGGCAATAGCGGCGATAGTCCCTCGAAATTCAAATCGATTCTTCCTCCTAAATTGCCGAAATATGCGCTGCCATCCCAAAAGGAAACCGTGCCCCAGAAAAATCCGGGTAGCCATTCTCCGTAAAGAGTGTCGTTGCTATTGTTAATGACCTCGAAAAAAGGTCCGGGGATTTCATCGTTTGAATAATATTTGAATCGAATGTGGACATCGGGTGAAGGCTTTGAAAATAGCTTGAAGGTAAACCAACACTCGACAAAGGATTCTTCGTTTCGGCTGTTTGGAAAGTCGTTTTTCTTAAGTTCTAACTGAAGATTTGTCTCTATCGAATATTCGTCGCCTGTCAGTATGAAACTTTTTTCCAGAGAGTCTTTGCCTGATTCGTTTCCCGAAAAAAATGCCATTATTCGGTATTCTCCCTTTTGTTCCAAATGGAAGGATGCGTATTTGTATTTTGCGGTGTCGTCAAGCAATAACACATTTTCGCCGTCGGGGAGCGTCATGCGCAAGCTAGCGTGAACAACTTCCTGCAACTTGTTTTCGTACAATATGCTCATGTCGCATTGCGCCTTTGCGGAGGCGATGCCAATGGATATCGTTGCGAAAAAGAGTGTTAGTTTGTTCATGTTATTGCATGTTTTGAAATAATGTATCGTCTTTTTTTTTCAATCTGCAAAGTTACGAAATATAGTTGAAAGTCTCCCGTTGCGGTTATATGTTTGGTTAAGATGCATGGCAGTTATTATTTCTTGTTGTTAATAGTTTTCAGCACCTGCCAGCGGCCGCCCTTGTCAGGACCGACATGGCGGATGTGTCCGAGTTCCTGTAATTGGGCAAGGTCACGTTGGATTGTCCTTTCAGATACGTCTAATATCTTTGATAGAGTAGCAGAATTTTCTACGACATTTTCTACGACATTTTCTACGACATTGTGTTCTCCGGTGGCTATCAGTAGTTCTATTATTTTTATTTGACGTTCAGATAGTTGTGTTTTGTTTTCTAGGACATTTTCAGTGACATTTTCTAGGCCATTATCATCCTTTTCAAATGGAATGACAATCCTGATAAAGTTGTGCATGAAAACAAAGCATTCCCGACCATATTTTTGAAGCACGCGGGGCATTCCGGAGCCCAAAGCCTCCACCATTTCCACATCGTGGAAAACCCGCATCAGCTCTTTGTTGTAGGGCGTGCAGATGAGCGACTCCATCTTCATCAGTCCGCAGAACGCCCGCATTGTGAGGTGCGACACGCAGGCGCAGCCATCCCAGTCGTACGAATGCAGGCGGAATTTCATCCCCTTGCCGGCGAAAGTCTGCCACGGACTCACATCCTTGGCCACAAGCTCGCCCTGCCGGGCAAAAATATCAAGTAACGAAGTGTCCATAACGTTCGAAAAGTACCATTCTATTTTTTTGCTTGCATTGTAACACTCCCGCACTGGGCAAAACGTTTTTTCATGGTGAATTTGTAACGATATGTGCGGAGGAAACTCTCTAATGCTTGCCGAAATTGAGAATTCCATTCATCGTTGGGCTGTTTTTCTCCGAGCCAACGGTAAAAGTAATGGTCTATCGTTCCGTCAGGTGCTATATAGACGCGTCCCCAAAGTCGGTAGGTCTCGCTGTTTGTTACTCCTGCTTTATTTACTGCACCAACCATGTCTTGTAAGAAACTCCGCCACGCAATGGAATACTCTGGGGGGACGCTGTCTCCGAGGCTTGTCAATCCAGTAGGGTAGATGGCTTCCAAAGTGTCGAGAGTAATACCCAACCCCTTAACTTCATCAAGAAGCATTGCTTTATGTGGCATGTCGGCCAACTTTTTCTCAATCGAACGGTTCGCTCCGCAACCTGTCAGCATTATTGTTGCAATGGCGAGAATGGTGATGATTTTACTTTTCATAATAATAATGTTTTTTGTATAAAAAAATGAAAATGTGAATATTTAAACAACGTATTTGTTTTGGAAAAATTGTGTGACGATGGGTAAAACTAATGGTCTCTTATGAACCGATTTTTTCTAATCTCCAAAATTACCTAAAAAACGACCAAAAAATCAAACGGTTTTCCAACACTAGACCATGAAAATCGTTGTTAATCTAAAATGTTAAGTTTTTCAAAATTAGTGTTTTAAGTGTTGTAATCCCGATAAGTTTTGTGGTTTTGCAAAAAAATCGTAACTTTGTTTCGGTCAAAGGTCAAAGGTCAAAGGTCAAAAGTCAAAGGTCAAATGTCCAACAACCAACCAACAATTAAACAACTAAACAATTAAACACCTTCACATCTTCACGCCTTCACATAACGAATCACTAATCACAAATCACTAATCACCCAAAAACATGCACCCCATTTTCAAGACAACCCTTGCCTGTGCCTGCCTTTTTCTCGGCCTGCACTCATTTTTCTTCAACGACGTCCGTGCCCAGCTGCTTCCGGAGTCGTCGCCATTGTCCGTAAAGCTTGACGTACTCGGACACGGGGAGATTCGTAAAGGCGGCATAAAGGACTCGTCGAACTACGACCCGCGTTTCCTCGTCAGTCGCGAACGTCTGTTGGTCGATTACACGGGCTCTTCCGAAAAACTGCGCTGGGACCTGAGTCTTACGCTGCAACATCTGGCCATCTGGGGACAGCAAGGCTCGTTGCGTGTGTTCGAGGGCTGGGGAAAACTCAGCAACAACTGGGGTGCTTTCGTGCAGGTGGGACGTCAGGCGTTGTCGTACGACGACGAGCGTATCATAGGCATGAACGACTGGGCCATGGCCGCGCAGTCGCACGACGCCCTGCGCACCGGTTTCGAGCACGGCGCACACAAGTTCCACCTCATTGCCGCCTACAATCAGGACAACGATGTGGAGGAGACCGGCGGCAGCTACTACTCCGAAGGCGGCGCACAGTGTTATAAGACAATGCTCATAGGGTGGTATCACCTGCAGCCCGCTGATTTCCCGGCTTCGCTCTCGCTGCTCTTTATGAACGTGGGGATGCAGTCGGGTGTCAAAGGTGTAGACGAATACAACGAATACCAACAACTCTACGGCGGATATGCCAAGTTCGACAAGCCGTGGCTCACCCTCGAAGGCTCCTACTACCGTCAGGGCGGACACGAGGAGCACGGCCTGCCTCTCGATGCTTGGATGGCCGCCGCCAAAGCCACATGGCGCCCTCTCAAATGGTTCGATTTCATAGCCGGCTACGACTACCTCAGCGGCGACGAGGATTTCGCCGTGCCTGCCAGCGGCGCTATCGGACTGATGCAGCACAAGGAGGTGAAAGGCTTCAACTCCATCTGGGGCTCGCACCATAAGTTCTACGGAGCTATGGATTTCTTCTATCTCAGCGCCTTCTACGGCGGTTTTACCCCCGGACTGCAGAACCTCTACGCCACCACAGCTTTCCATCCGTTGCCCGGACTCGACTGCAGCCTCGGCTACCACTATTTCGCCACCGCCACCAAACTCGACGAGATGGACTACACCCTCGGCCACGAGCTGGAATTCGAGGCTTCATACGCCATCAGCAAGGTGGTGGGACTTTCCGTCGGATTCTCGTATATGAAAGGCACCGCAACTATGGAACGTCTGAAACGTACCGCCGAAGGCAACAGCCTCACTTGGGGCTGGATCGACCTGCGTTTCAAACTATGACCGTGAGTGTCGCACCTCCGCATCGAAAATCTGCCGTTTTTCAAATTGTTTTTGCCTAAAAGGCGAGGCGTTTCTCACCCCCGCACTCGTTAATTATTGTTAAGTAAAAAATGTCAAAGTATTAAAAATCAGTGCTTTGATTTTATGGGGTGTTGGCAAAGTTTGGTGGTTTCAGAAATTAGTTGTACCTTTGCATTGCGCAATTGAAGTAAAAAAACTGTAAATTACTGGCACAGTTTGTTTACTCAACTGTACCTATTTGTAAAACGAAACTAACTATTAAACGTTATGAAAATAATAGGAACAGGAAGCGCATTACCGACATTGTCGGTTACCAACAACCAATTAGCGACCTTCTTAGATACAAGTGATGAGTGGATTACCGAACGCACTGGCATCAAAGCCCGTCGATTGCTTTCCACCGAAAGTCTCTACGACATAGCCGAGACAGCCGCCAAAAAAGCTATCGAGGCATCGGGACTCAGCCCCGAACAAATCGATTTCCTTATCTGCTCCAATGTGGCCAACCGCCATGTAACGCCGGGCATCAGCTGCATTATGCAGAACCGTATCGGCATCAAATGCGCTGGACTCGACATCAACGTGGCCTGCGCTGGTTTTGTCAATGCTATGATGCTGGCCGACAGCATGATAAAGGCCGGCAACGCAAGGTATATCATGATACTCTGCGCCGAGGAGCCGTCGAAATACTGCAACTGGCACGAACGCGACTGCAGCATCCTCTTTGCCGACGGCGCGGGAGCCGTGATTGTAGGTCCTGGCGATTCGTTTAAGGACGTGCAGCTTACGATGATCTCCAATCGTGACGTGCTGTACTACGAGCGTCCGCTCGAGAGTACGCCTTTCGAGAAAGAGCACGAACACGGTCAGCCGCTGGTGATGAAAGGCCGCGAGCTTTTCCGCCAAGCCGTGTCTGAATCGTCGAAAGATATTATGAAACTCCTTTCACGTCAGGGACTTACACCCTCCGACATCGATTATTACCTTATCCATCAGGCCAACAAACGTATCGTTGACGGCATACGCTCGCTGCTCAAAGAGCCCGAGGAGAAATTCCCCACTAACATCGAATACTACGGCAACACCTCATCGGCAAGCATACCCATACTGCTCGACGAGATGCTGGCCCAAGGACGTATCCACGACGGCGACAAGATAGTGATGTCGGCCTTCGGAGCCGGTTTCGTCTCCGCAGCCTGTCTGCTGGAATGGTAGGTTTCATTTCGGATTTGTGATTTCGGATTTCGGAATGAGGAATTTTTTGTCAAAGGTCAATAGACAAAGGACCTGCGACCAACCAACAATTAAACAACTAAACACACGACCAACCAACAATTAAACAACTAAACACTCAACAAATAAACAATAAATCAATGGAAAGAAGAGTAGTTATAACAGGATTAGGCGTGGTTTCGCCGCTTGGAAACGATGTGGCCACCTTTTGGGACAACCTGCAGAAAGGTGTCTGCGCCATCCGTCCGATACAGAATATATCCACCGAAGGTCTTAAAGTGAGCGTCGCCGCCGAGATTATCGATTTCGACCCCTCAGCTTACGACGTGGACAAAGGCATGATGCGTCGTGCCGACCGTTACTCGCAGTTCGCCCTCGCCGCCGCTTCGCAGGCCATGGCCGATAGCGGACTGGAGATGGAACCCGAGCGTTTGGGCGTCTTTGTAGGCTCCGGAGTGGGTGGCATCCACACCCTCTGCTCCGAGCACGAAAAAATGATGACCGAAGGCGTGGGCCGCGTGTCGCCCCTCTTTGTGCCGATGATGATTTCCAACATCGCCGCGGGCAACATAGCCATAGCCTACCATGCCGAAGGCCCATGCCTGCCCATAGTTACGGCTTGCGCCACCGCCACACACTCCATAGGCGAGGCGTTCCGCAACATCAAACATGGCTACGCCGACGCTATCATCGCCGGTGGTGCCGAGTCGGCAATAGTGCCCATAGCTGTGTCGGGATTTGCCAACAGCAAAGCATTGTCGCTTGCCACCAACCCCGCCGAGGCCTCGCTGCCGTTCGACAAACGTCGTGGCGGTTTCGTCATTGGCGAAGGCTCCGGCATCGTCATCCTCGAGGAATACGAACACGCCCGCAAGCGCGGTGCCAAGATTTACGCCGAGGTGTGCGGTTTCGGCAACACCTGCGACGCCTACCACTACACAGCTCCGCGTCCCGACGCCAAGTCGCAGACCATCGCCATCGAGCAGGCGCTGAAAGAAGCCAAATACAATGGCGAGATGCTGTACGTGAACGCCCACGGCACCGGCACGGCCCTCAACGACAAAACCGAGACCATGGCTCTGAAACAGTCGCTCGGCGAAGAGCTGGCACGCAAGGCCATGATAAGCTCCAACAAATCGATGTTTGGCCACTGCCTCGGAGCTGCAGGAGGACTTGAGATGGTGGCCACCGCCCTCACCCTCAAACACGGAGTGCTGCCGCCCACTATCAATCTCAACGAGTCCGACCCCGACTGCGACCTCGACTACATACCGCATACCGCACGCCAAGTGCAGGCCGACATAGCCATCTCCGACTCCTTTGGCTTCGGCGGACAGAACGCCTGCGTGGCAGTACGAAAACTTTAATTAGTAATTTGTAATGAGTAATTAGTAATTGTTGGTCAAAAGTCAAAGGTCAAAAGTCTAATGTCAAAGGACAAATGTCAAAGGACAAAGGACAAAAGTCAAAAGTAAAAATGATAATTAAATTATTTACCAAAAATGTGTCGGAGACACATGATCTCAATAACCCCACACAAGGAACGCAGTGTGGGGGTGAGAATAAACCCACTGAAAACAGCGTCTCGGAGAGACGCGACCTTTACTTAAATAATAAGTTGTCAATAGTCCACTGACCAATGACCAGTGACCGACGACCATTTCAGTTCACTGTTCACAGATCACAGTTCACTGAATTACAAAAAAAATCGTATATTTGCAGTTTGGGTTCATTCAAAAAAAGTTGACCAACATATTTAAAGATAACATAATAAAACACACGATATGAAATTATTAGAAGGAAAAATAGCCCTTATTACCGGGGCAGCACAAGGAATAGGACGTAGCATCGCCCTCGAATTTGCCAAAAACGGTGCAGACATACTCTTCACCGATATCCGCGCCGACGAACGCTCGGAAGCTGTAACTAACGAACTCAAGGCTTTCGGCGTACGCGCCGAGTTCTTCGCCGCCGACGCCTCGTCGCTGGAGCAGACTCAGGAGCTGGGCAAGACAATAGCCGAGAAATACGGCCGTGTGGATGTGCTGGTGAACAACGCTGGCATCACCCGCGACACACTGCTTATGCGTATGTCTGCCGACGACTGGGACCGCGTTATCCGCCTCAACCTCACCTCGGTGTTCAACTACACCAAAGTGTTCTCCGCCATGATGATGCGTCAGCGCAACGGCTCCATCATCAATATGTCGTCGATAGTGGGAGTGAACGGCAATGCCGGACAGTGCAACTACTCCGCTTCCAAGGCCGGTATCATCGGTTTCACCAAATCCGTTGCCAAGGAGCTGGGCAGCCGCAACATACGCAGCAACGCCATCGCCCCGGGCTTTATACAGACTGCCATGACCGGCAAACTCTCCGAAGAGGTTATCGAAGAATGGAAGAAATTTGAGAAACACTTTGATCTTGGCGGCAAGCTGTGCCATGGAGAAGGGCTTTACGATGTAATCGTCTCCGCCGCATTCGTATCCCTTAAGAACGTCTTCCTCGGAATATCTTGCGGTAACGAAGATCACGGGAGTCTGTATGCCGCGCCGCCTTAAGCTTTTGCATACTTCAAATCCGTCCCTTTCCGGCAGACCTATATCGAGCAGTATGAGGGAGTACAGAGTTTGCGCTGCCAGTTCCAGACCGTCGCGACCGTTGTCGGAAATATGAATTCGCCACTCGCCGCCGCCCGCATTCTGCAGGTATTCCTGAAGATTGTCCGCGATATCCGGATCGTCTTCGATAAGTAGTATCTCGATCATAGCCTGCCTCCTTTTGTGCACAGATAAACTGTATCACAGAAATGTAATCGGAATGTATGTAAAAATCATATGATTTATTCCGTTTTAAATGTATACTTTTCGTATGTATGCAGTTCATGCGGCACACAGATATAATATGGTAGCTCCTATGTATATTCACGAACGGAACGGAATATGGAAACAAAGAATAGTAAATTCGGCAAACTGATATCCGTCATTTTTGCCACCGACAGTGAGATCCAGGTTGTTGCATTCAACATACTTGCGGTCTGCGGTATAGTTGTAAGCATAATAACGGCGATCGTTAACGGTATCCGCTTATCGAGTGCCGTATTCCCGGATATCGCCGGCGCACTCGCTTCGGTGATGCTCATGTATTACTGCCATAAGACCGGAAATTACAAAAGGGCCATGATCCTTACCGTATTTCTGATCTTCATGGGTCTTTTCACATTCCTTTATTTTCTTCAGGGAGGATACCACGGCGGCATACCTTCGTTCTTTATCTTCGGCGTAGTTTTCACGGCCTTTTTGCTGGACGGCATTTCCATGGTGGTACTGATATTGATCGAGCTGGCGTGGTATATTTCGCTGA
>JAEEGF010232574.1_pt1 | contig 28785 bp, 28 predicted proteins | sample 9134171 | NCBI WGS metagenome assembly JAEEGF01 (sample SAMN16246542, study PRJNA631951) | gut metagenome | biome: gut microbiome; feature: rumen; material: AP-attached | host: Bos | place: Iran: Karaj | collected 2018-10 | reverse complement strand
CGATATGCGTCACGACTTCCAGGCCCGTATGCCTGAAGTTGCAAGCAAGATAAAGTTCTACATCGGTGATGTTCGCAACAAGAGTACACTGCACTATGCCATGCAAGGAGTGGATTATGTCTTCCATGCAGCAGCCTTGAAGCAAGTGCCCAGCTGCGAGTTCTTCCCCATGGAAGCCGTCAAGACCAACGTCATCGGTACCGACAACACCCTTGATGCCGCCATCGATGCTGGTGTGAAGTGCGTCATCTGCCTCTCCACCGACAAGGCCGCTTACCCCATCAACGCTATGGGCATCACAAAAGCCATCGAAGAGAAGATAGCCGTAGCCAAGAGCCGCTTGAGTGGCAACACCAAGATTTGCTGTACCCGCTATGGCAATGTCATGTGCTCTCGTGGCAGCGTCATCCCCCTATGGATAGACCAGATCCGCAAAGGCAACCCCATCACCCTGACCGAACCCAAGATGACCCGCTTCATCATGAGTCTCGAAGAAGCCGTGGACCTTGTCCTCTTCGCCTTTGAACATGGCAAGAATGGTGACATCCTGGTACAGAAAGCTCCCGCCTGCACCATACAGACCCAAGCAGAGGCTGTATGTGAGTTGTTTGGCGGAAAGAAAGAAGAGATTAAAGTCATCGGCATCCGCCATGGCGAGAAGATGTACGAGACACTTCTTACCAAAGAAGAAGCAGCCAAAGCCATCGACATGGGCAACTTTTATGCAGTCCCTGCTGACAACCGCGACCTGAACTACGACAAATACTTCAAAGACGGCGACACCAAGCGTGCCACTATCGAAGAGTTCAACTCCGACAACACCTACCGCCTCAATCTTGAAGAGACCAAAGCCAAAATCGCCAGCCTCGAATATATTCAGAACGAGTTAAACGGCATACCAAACATCGTGAAGTAACTAATATAAAAATAGTTACATCTTAATCTCGTACGGAAACGGCAGAAACCACGGGACAGGATTTCGCATTTTCAGGAAACGCTCGACAGATGTTTTTGAGCAATAATTTCTGTGATTTCCGCAAAATCTGTGCGAAGCAGATTTCATTATCACCAGCAACGTCTGAAAACGACACACGTGATATTGGCAAACGTCACGTGTGCAATTGACCAATGCCACGTGTGATGTTGCCCAACGCCACATGAGGTGTTTTTTAAGGACTCCATTCCATGATATATGATAGCATAACCAACATCGAGACCTACGCCGTCATTTCCGACGACATCCGAACAGGCCTTGAGTTCCTTCGTGATGCCAAGCCTGACATGTCCAACGGCGTCTATCAACTCAGCCCGCGTGTCAAGGCCATCGTTTCGGAGTACGAAACCAAGTCCCAGAACGAAAATGGCTACGAAGCGCACCGTCAGTACATCGACATCCAATGCACACTGCAAGGCCTGGAACGCATTGCCTGTCTACCCATTGAAATGCTGAAGGAGACAACGCCCTACAGCGAAGAAACCGATGCCGCGCTCTACACCTCCCCAGCCATTCATCCTCAAGAAATGACCATCGGCAACGGCTACTTCGCCATCTTCTTCCCCCAGGACGGCCACATGCCAGGGCTTTGCGCAGATGTCCCAATGAAGGTAAAGAAAGTCGTGGTGAAAGTTGAAATTTAAGAATAAGTAATTAAATATGTTCAATTTAGATAAATTCATTTCAGATAGTGTGACATTCCGCCCTGTCAGTATGTTTGCCCCCGATATTGAGGCAAACAGGGAAAAACTGACGGAAGAAATCAAGGGTAAGAAGATATGCGTCATTGGTGGCGCAGGCAGTATCGGTTCCAGCTTCATCAAGGCTATTCTGCGTTTTGAACCAAAAAGTGTCGTCGTCGTTGACCTCAACGAAAATGGACTGGCAGAACTGGTTCGTGATGTGCGCAGCACAGAAGGACTCTTTGTGCCAGAAGAGTTCCGCTGCTATACCCTCAATTTTGCAGACCCAATCTTTGAACGCATCTTCCGCGAAGAGAAAGGCTTTGACATCGTTGCTAACTTCTCTGCACATAAACATGTGCGCAGCGAGAAAGACCGTTACAGTGTTCAAGCACTTATTGAGAATAACGACATAAAGGCCAAGAAGTTGATGGACTTGCTGACAGTCTATCCTCCCAAGCACTTCTTCTGCGTTTCCACAGACAAAGCAGCCAACCCCGTGAATATCATGGGAGCATCAAAGCGCATCATGGAAGATTTGGTAATGGCTTACAATAAGTATTTTAAGGTGACGACAGCCCGTTTTGCCAATGTCGCATTTTCGAATGGCTCATTGCCTGACGGATGGATTCATCGCTTACAGAAAAAGCAACCCTTGGCAGCCCCAAGTGACGTGAAGCGTTACTTCGTAAGCCCAGAAGAGAGCGGTCAAATCTGTATGCTGGCTTGCATCCTTGGCAAGCCTGGTGAAGTTTTCTTCCCAAAGTTGGGCGAGAATCAGATGCTTACCTTCAGTAGCATTTGTGACAAATTCGTCACAGCCAATGGCTTAGAGAAGAAAGAATGCTCTTCAGATGCAGAAGCCAAAAAGGAAGCCGCTGCTTTGGATTCTTCACTCTTCACTCTTCACTCTTCACTTGTGAAATATCCAATTAGATATTTCACATCCGATACTACCGGTGAAAAGGCCTACGAGGAGTTTTATGTCCCCGGTGAGAAGATAGACATGCAACGCTTCCAATCCCTTGGTGTAGTTGAGCAGACCACACGACATGAGATGTCTGAAGTGAATACCTTCTTTGACAAGCTTGAAATTATCTTCGCCAAAGAGGATTTCACGAAAGCCCAGGTTGTGGAGGCCATCAAGGAGTTTATCCCGAATTTTGAGCATGAGGAGAAAGGTAAGAATCTTGACCAAAAGATGTAATAGAGATTAATGTATTATAGTAATCATGGCTGATTATAAAAAGACAATAGACTTTATTAAGTCTGTATATGGCAACCAAGAGTTCACTCCTCTTGCTGTCCCCGTATTTATTGGTAACGAGAAGAAGTATCTAAACGAGTGTATTGATACTACATTCGTTTCTTCTGTGGGAAAGTTCGTTGACCGTTTTGAAGAAGATATGGCAAAGTACACAGGTGCAAAGCGTGCTGTGGTATGTGTGAGTGGAACCAACGCACTCCACATGAGCCTGTTGCTTGTGGGAGTAAAACGTGACGATGAGGTGTTGACACAGGCTTTGACATTCATCGCCACTGAAAACGCATTGAGTTATATTGGGGCATATCCGGTATTTCTGGATGTTGACCGTTCTACAATGGGGCTGTCACCTGATGCTCTGAAAGAGTGGCTCCAGAAGAATGCAGAGGTTCGTAAGAATACACGTATTGGTGAACTTGATAAGAGCTACGACTTCGCTTACGAAGAGGATGAGTTGGCCTGCTATAACAAAAATACAGGTCGCAGAGTCAAAGCTTGTGTTCCTATGCACACCTTTGGTCATCCCGTACGCATAGAAGAGATTGCTGCCATCTGCAAGGAGTGGCATATCGAGTTAGTTGAAGATGCAGCTGAAAGTATTGGATCAAAGTATAAAGGCATACATACAGGCCTCTTTGGTAAGATAGGTGCATTATCATTCAATGGTAACAAGACCATCACCACTGGTGGAGGTGGTATGTTGCTCTTCAATGATGAAGAACTGGGATCATACGCTAAGCATATCACCACCCAAGCAAAGATACCTCACCGTTGGGAGTTTCGTCACGATCATATTGGCTTTAACTACCGTATGCCAAACATCAATGCAGCCCTTGGTTGTGCACAGTTAGAGCATTTGGATGAGTATGTGGCCAGCAAGCGCAAGGTAGCCGCAGAATACGAGGCGTTCTTCAAGGACATTCTTGACATGGAGTTCTTTGTTGATTCTCCTGATACCTTCTCGAATTATTGGTTGAATGTTGTTATTTTGAAGGATAAGGAATCTCAAATAGAATTCCTTACTCAGACAAATGACAATGGTGTTATGACACGTCCTATTTGGGAGTTGATGAACCGCCTTCCTATGTTTGAGAAGTGTGAAAATGATGGTTTAAAGAATACCACATGGTTCGCAGATAGAGTGGTAAATATTCCCAGTTCAGTACGTTGCCTATAATTAAAGAGAAAAAATAGATAAAAATGAATAAGATAGTCATTGCAGGAGGTGGTGGATTTGTGAAATGCATCATCAATTACATCGAGAATAATCCAGAATTTGAAATAGTCGGTTACACGGATGTTGAAGACCATGGGGAAATCCTTGGTTACAAGTATTTGGGAACAGATGACATCTTGCCCGAATTAAGGGCAAGTGGTGTTGGATTTGCAGTTGTAGGTGTTGGTCTTCGTTTAAATGATGCAACGCTAAAAATTAAAATCACAAATAAACTATTAGAGTTAGGATTCAAAATACCTGCATTGTATGGCCGCAATGTCGTGGTTCACCGGGGTGCAGTTATTGAGGAAGGTGTGATTTTGAGAGATGGATGCATTATTCAGGCCGGAACTACCATAAAGGCACATTCCATGATTGGTGATAATTGTTTAATTGCACACGATTCTGTAATTTACGAATATACTCATATCGTTGCAGGTTCCAATGTCGGCAGAGACTGTCATATAGGTCCTTGTACAATGGTTGCCAATAATGTGACGGTAATGAATGGGGTTACTATAGGGGCAAATATTCTGATTGGAACAAAGAGCCTTGTTAAACACGATTGCATAGAACCCGGAGTTTATTTTGGAACACCTTGTAAATTCGTAAGAAAATGAAAGATAGACATGTATATATAATAGCCGAAGTAGGGCCAAATCACAACGGTAGTATAGATAGAGCATTGGAGATGATTGACAAAATTGCTGCAACAGGGGTGGATTGTGTCAAATTCCAAATGACAGACCCTTACCAGTTGTATAGCGATGACTCTTTTAAGGCTACATATCAAAAACAGAACGATAAAGCCAAAGGTGCGAGGGAAATGTCACTAAGCTATCAGTTGAAACGTGAAGACCATATCGCATTATACAATCGTTGTCGTGAATTGGGTGTGGACTATGAATGTACAGCATTTGATATGGAAAGCTTGCTCTTTCTTGACCAACACTTTGATATGCCACACTATAAAATAGCATCTGGTGAAATTTTCTCGATGGATATGATTGATTATATGTCGCAGCAGCATAAACATATCATTCTATCAACGGGTATGGCAACATATGATGAAATTGGACTTGCAGTTGATTTGCTAAATCGAAACTTCAAGAAAGACATCACCATTTTGCATTGCATTTCCAACTATCCTGCGAAGTATGAAGAAGTGAATCTTCTAAACATGTTGGAGATTAAGAGACGCTTTGGTTATGAAGTCGGTTTTTCCGATCATACTATTGGTAATGAATGTGCCATCGCAGCCGTTGCAATGGGGGCGAGCATCATAGAAAAGCATGTTACATTGGACAAGTCGTTGCCTGGTCCTGACCACAAAGCTTCGATAGACATACCTGAATTGGCTTCGCTTGTTAGCTCTATTCGTCATATAGAACAAGCTATTGGTGTGTCTGAGCGAGAATTTAGTGAAGCTCAGAGAGAAATCTCAAGGGTGGCTCGTAAGAGCATCATCAGCAAACATGCCATAAAGAAAGGCAATGTGATTACGAAAGAGGACATTTGCTTCAAACGTCCAGGAACCGGTTTCTTACCGACAGAAACAGACAAAGTGATTGGGAAAACTGCCCTTTGTGATATTGAGGCAGACCGTGTTATCATGGCAGAGTTTATAGGATGATTAAAATCGGTTTCGTTACGGGAGCGCGTTCCGAATATGGCGTGATGAAGCGCGTCATTCGTGAAGTTGTTGCAGACCCGATGTTTGACGTAAAAATCATTGCCACAGGCATGCATTATCAGCATAAATATGGCGACACCATCAATGAAATTCGCAAGGACGACCTTGCTCCAGTGATAGATGCGCCCTGTTATGTTGAAGAAGAACGCGCCAAAGAAAAGGATTTCGTTCAACTGATTGACGCTCTTTATGGTGTGCTAGCCAAGAATCCATTTGATGTTGTCTATATCATTGGTGACAGATTGGAAGCATACGCAGTAGCCCTGGCTGCACACTTCTTGAAGATTCCTGTTGCTCATTTTGCTGGAGGCCAATTGACCAACGGGGCAGTGGATAATATATACAGATATAATATATCGAATATTGCATATATCCATTTTGTCACCAACACGTTCGCAAAACAACGCTTGTTGCAATGCCCTATTATAGATGGCAGTAAGGTTTTTCATGTTGGTTCCTCTGCCATTGACTCTATCAAGGAATACTTGAAAAATCCCAAAGAAGCACAGGAAATTGATGAAAGACTGGCACGAGGCAACTATGCTTTGATGACCTTTCATTCGGAAACAAAAGAAGTTTCTGCAAATAACACCATACCAGAGGTGATGGATGCTGCTATAGAGTCGATTGTCAAGCGAGGTGTCAAGCTTCTTCTTACTTATCCTAATAATGATGATGGAAGCGATGCTATTATAACTATCATTAAAAAATGGGAGATCCACCCGCTTGTTGTGGTGAGGAAGAACCTTGGTTCAGAGTATTACTATACAGCCGTTGACAATGCCCTGTTTGTGATAGGCAATTCAAGCAGTGGAATCATAGAGATTCCCTATTTCCAGAAATATTCAATCAATATCGGCGAGCGGCAGTCAGGACGCAACGCACCTGCCTCTGTAATTAGTGTACCTGATGATTGTGAGGCTGTAGTGAAAGCAATCAACAAGGTTTTGGGTAATCCCGTATGCGATTTACCGCAAGAGTACATATATGGTAAAGGCGATAGTATAAGACAAATTCACGACATACTTACAAAAGAAATAGTTTCACGATGAAGAAAATACTCTTTGTAATACCAGCACGAGGGGGTAGTAAAGGCATCCCTGGCAAGAACATAAAACCGATGGGAGGCATACCGCTTATATGCCGTTCTATAGACATAGCACGCAAGTTTGTGGATGATAAAGATATATGTGTTACTACTGATAGTGACGAAATCATCGACATTGTAAGAAAATATGGTATGGAAGTCCCTTTCAAACGACCAGATTTCCTTGCTACTGATACGGCATCCTCATACGATGTATTGATACATGCCCTTGACTTTTATAAAGAAAAAGGGATTGAATATGACTGGATGGTATTGCTCCAGCCCACAACCCCTTTCCGCAAAGAGGAAGATCTGCGGAAGATGCTTGATATGATGAGTGATGACTTGGATATGGTGGTTTCGGTAAAACAAGCTGAGACAAACCCCTATTATAACTGCTATGCACTGAATGAGGATGGGTACTTGCAGAAGTTTATCAAAACCTTAACAGGTGGTTATGGTCGTCAAGCCGTAAGACCCGTAATATACGAGAAGAATGGTTCTGTGTATGTCATCAAGATTGACTCGTTGCGTAAGCAGAAAATTAACGATTTTGAGAAGGTTCATATTTACGAAATGAGTAAGGAGTATTCCATTGACTTAGATGAACCTTTAGATTGGATATTTGCAGAAGCTGTGTTTAATGCAGGATTAGTATGAAAGACCACAAGATAAACCAAGGAATAACGCTCATAGAAGCGTTGGAAAAGATTAATTCTCTAAACCCAGAGCCTTTAGTGCTCTTTGTGTTGGATGACAATCAAAGAATGGTCGGCACACTGACTGATGGTGACTCTCGTAGGGCATTGATTGCCGGCGCTTCTGTCATTGATAAGGTTGAGAAAATCATGCATCGAAACTTCAATTTTATGAGTATTGAAGACTTGGACGATGTGAAGGAAATCAAGCGGCAGAAAGATTTAAAGATGAAACTTGTTCCAGTACTTGACAAAGATAATCATATTATAGAAATCATCAATCTGGAAAAGTATAAAACAAGATTACCAATTGATGCAGTGTTAATGGCAGGTGGGAAAGGAGAACGTCTACGTCCCCTTACAGAGAAGACCCCCAAACCATTGTTGCTAGTTGGTGGTAAGGCAATCATTGACCATAACATTGATAGACTAATTAGCTATGGCGTAAAGCATATCTCTGTGACAGTGAATTATCTGAAAGAACAGCTTGAAGAGCATTTTCTTGAACCTAGGGGTGACGTTCAAGTACAAACGGTACGGGAACCTAAATTCCTTGGCACGATAGGTTCCATTAAGTTTGTAAAGGAGTTTTATAACGATACAATATTGGTTATGAATTCCGATGTGTTTACTAACATTAATTTTGAAGATTTTTATATGCACTTTAGAGAACATGATGCTGTGATGTCAGTGGCTGCTATACCCTATACAGTATCGGTGCCCTATGGTATCTTTGATCTTAAAGGACGCAATATCAATGGTCTTATAGAAAAGCCCACGTATAATTATTATGCTAATGCTGGAATCTATTTGATTAAGCGTGAAGCTCTTGATGAGATACCAGATGATACCATGTTCCATTCTACAGATCTGATAGATAAACTAATTTCCAAGGATAAAAAGGTGATAAGGTTTCCGCTGAATGGAACATGGATTGATATTGGCAATCCTCAGGAATATCAAAAAGCAAATGAGTTGGTTAAGCATATACTATAATAAAATAAGAAGAAAATGATTCTTAAATTAGCAAGGAGATGTTATTCTATCTGGATTGATATTTATGATTTTCTGACTTCCAAGATATATGAGATCTCTCTAGGAGATATTATGTTAAAACGCGCAAACATAGATTCTTGTCAATTTACAACTGCTACAAGACTACTTGATGTGAAACATTATTTCGAAACGGGGGAAATAGATTTCCCTTATCAAAACAATGTTAGCAAAATGATGTGGGGGGGAAGACATGATGAAGAACGAGGTAATCGTAGTTTTGTTCAACTGATTAAATCATACGAGAAAAATGGGTATAATAATAGTCTACTTGAAGTCAGCAGTAAATTAGTCTTATTAAATGGAACTCATCGTGTGGCATGCAGCATTTTTTTTAAGTATAATAATATTCGTGTAAAGAGACTTTGTCGTGCTTTTGCTATAAATGATATACCTTTCAAACAATTGGAGTTGGGTTTGAGTCCAACATTTGTTAAAGAAGTATTGTCCGAATTTGATAAGATGCAGGATTATTTGATAAATACTGGCAACACATTTGTCATTTTGGTAACAGATAGTATTTATTCTATTATTGATGCTGAAATTCGTTATTTGGTAAATGTATTAAGAGTGGCATCTTATGTGTCACGTGAAAAGCACATCATCTATAATGGGAAACTAATACAATTTTCTTTACCAAATCCTAATTATACAGTTTCCCCAAATGGGAAGATAATATCTCTTTATGCTGCAGAATTAAGTAAATCCTATTCTAAGCGGTTTAAAGATAGTATTATCATCAGCAAAAGTTGTTTGGAAGGAAAGTGTCTATTCGACAGTATAGATATTCTAATGAATTAAATAATTATGTTGCCAGTGTGGTTACTATTTTTATACTATTAAAACATTTTCATGCTTATGTGGAACTAATAATATATTTTTTATGAAAGCTAACAGGTTTCAATTTTTTCTATGGAAAATTAAGCAATCATGCCTTCTGGTCTTTTACAATTACAAGTACAAATCTTATTTACTACGTTTATCAGAATACAAAAACATGTATTTGGGGAGACGATGTTTTGTTATTGGAACAGGTCCGAGTTTGACTAAAGAAGATTTAGAGGCACTAACAGACGAGTACACCTTTGCGTCTAATAGTATTTTTCGGTACTTTGAAAAGACAGAGTGGCGGCCTGATTTTTACTCTGTTTGTGATCGGACTTACTATTTGGCCAACAAAAACAAGATAGATTCTGTTAATGTTAAGAAACAGAAATTCTTTCCATTAGATTTCGCGTTACATTTTGGATTCAACAGTAAGTGCCGATATTATCTGCGAACCCCTTATAGCGTGCGACACCCACGATTTAGGGACAATCCTATGCATGCCTTTCAAGAGGGAAGTACCGTAACATTTCATTTACTTCAGTTGGCTGTTATGATGGGGTTTACGGAAATTTATCTACTTGGTATTGATTTCAATTATTCTTTGCATAGGGACAATATGGGCAATATCATCCGTGATGACAAGGTAAAGGATTATGCATTTGATGATAAAGCTGCCAATTATACAATGCCAAACTTGGAGGCGAGTTACTATGCATATTGTTCTGCTGAAGAATATTGCAAACAACACAATTACAAGGTACGCATCTATAATGCTACTCGTGGAGGAAAGCTTGAAGTTTTTCAAAGAGTTAACTTTGATGATGTTATAGCTATCAAATAAATCATATTTATGCAAATATTAGATTGTACATTCCGCGATGGTGGTTATTACACCGATTGGGATTTTAATGAAAATATAGTGCGTGCATACCTTAATGGTATGAATAGTTTGCCGATAGAATATGTTGAATTAGGCTATCGCAATAATCCAGAACTGGAATATCTTGGTAAGTTCGGCTATTGTCCCGTTTATCTTCTAAAACAGATTCGCGAGTTATCAAAGCAGAAACTCGCTGTGATGCTAAATGAAAAGAGTACCAAGATCGAGGACTTACAACAACTTACCGAGCCTATCAAAGGCCTGGTAGATATGATCCGTATTGCAGTTGACCCCAAGAATCTTCTTCGAGCTATTACTCTGGCTAATGCAATAAAAGAACAAGGCTTTGAGGTGGGTTTCAACATCATGTATATGTCCAAGTGGGATGAGTATGAAGGCTTCTATGAAAACTTGTCTGGTCTTAATGGCGTAGCAGACATTATAAACATGGTGGATTCTTTCGGAGGCGTAATGCCAAAAGAGGTTGAAGCAATTATTAAAAAACTTCGTCAAACTGTAACTTGTAAAATCGGATTTCACGGTCATAACAACCTTGAAATGGCTCTAATTAATACTTTGACAGCTATTGATTGTGGAGTGGATTCTGTAGATGCCACCATTTTAGGTATGGGCCGTGGCGCTGGAAACTTGAATACGGAACTATTGCTCACTTATCTAAACAAAAAAGGACTTGAAGTAGAGTTTTCCGCTCTAAGCGATGTTATTACTGTTTTCCAGCCACTATTTGAACATTATCGATGGGGAACCCAGTTGCCATATATGATATCTGGTGCGAATTCTCTTCCCCAAAAAGAGGTGATGGCACTTGTCACCAACCGCATCTACTCATTTGACAGCATAGTTCGTGGACTTCAAAATAAGAAAGACAAAGTCGAGGACAATGCCAAATATCCCATTTTTAATGATGAAAAGTTTGAAGATGTCATTATCATTGGTGGTGGTCAGTCGCCTTTGAGCCATTTAGAAGGTATCACAAATTTTATCCGACAAAAGGAATCTGTGGCATTGGTATTTGCTACGGCACGTCATGCTTCTGAGTTCCAGAAATTAGATGTTCCAGAGTATTTTTGCTTAGTAGGACGTGAAGCAAAACGTCTTGCAGAGAAAGCCATACAACCTTTCAAAGGTAAATGCATATTGCCCCCATATCCTCGGAAGTTAGGTACAGATGTGCCAGATTTTGCTGTCAATAATACGTTCGAATTGGAGCGGATAGAGTTTACTAACCGCTATTACGATTCATGTACGACATTAGCTATTCAAGTTGCTCTTAACCTTTCTTCGAAGAATATCTACATTGTGGGTTATGATGGGTATCCATCATCCATTCTTTCTGAAAAAGAAATGGCACTGACCAATGAGAACCGTGCATTGTTTGAGGATTACCACCATTTCACGAGGCAGAAGTTGGTTTCACTCACACAATCACTCTATAACGAACTTGAAGTAAAATCCATTTATCAGTTTATTTAAAAATATATATAAATATGAAAATTATTGGAGTTATTCCTGCCCGTTACGAGTCGTCTCGTTTTCGGGGCAAGCCTTTGGCAGACATTTGTGGCAAACCTATGATTTGGTGGGTGTATCAGCACGCTTCACAGGTAAAGTATTTTGACGAGTTATATGTTGCTACTGACGACCAACGCATCTTTGACGCATGTACTAAGTACGACATGAAGTGTATTATGACATCAACTTCTCATCGTACTGGCACAGATCGTATTGGCGAAGTTGCAGAAAAGATACCTGCTGACCTATATGTAAACATTCAGGGCGACGAACCATTGATGGAACCCGAAGTAATGGAGAAAGCTATTCTACCGTTCTTTGATAATCCAGAGTTACAAGTTTCCAACTTGATGACTAAGATTAATGACCCTGTTGATGTGGTGAACTTTACCGTTCCTAAGGTAATCACCAACAAGGAGGGCATAGGCATTTATCTGACCCGTTCTACGGCTCCTTATCCAAAGGGCAGTATCGACTATGCTTACTATAAGCAGGTCTGTGTCTATGGCTTCACTCCTGCAGCACTGAAGTTCTATTGCGACTACGGCAAGAAGTATGGCAAGGCTAAGATAGAGTCTATTGAAGATATTGAGATTCTACGTTTCATAGAGAACGGCTATAAAGTACAATATATTGAGGTTGACTCTGAAACAGTGGCAGTTGATACGCCAAACGATTTGAAGAAAGTTAACGAAATCATGTCAGTCAAGCTGAAAAAATAGTTCTATGCCGAAAGTTGTAACCTTTGGAGAGATAATGTTGCGTTTGGGCGCACTTGGCTATCTTAAATTGATTCAGAGCAGTCAGTTTGACGTGAACTATGCAGGAGCAGAAGCAAACGTCGCAGTTTCTTTGTCCAATTATGGAATTGAAACAGACTACATCACATGTCTCCCCCTCAATCCTATTGCAGAACGCTGCATTATGGATTTGCGAGGGCATAAGGTGGGAGTTGACCATATACAGAGAACAGGTAAACGTATAGGTATTCTCTATTTAGAGACTGGCAGTAATGCACGCCCTTCTAAAGTTTATTATGATCGTGAGGATAGTTCCTTAGCGACAGTTATTCCTGGCTCGATTGATTGGAAAGAGATTCTGAAAGATGCTACCTGGTTTCATTGGACAGGCATCACTCCTGCTTTGTCCATGAATGCAGCTAAAGAATGTCTTAAAGCTATCAATGTGGCAAATGAACTGGGCGTAACAGTAAGTTGTGATATCAATTATCGTGGCAATCTTTGGAAATATGGTAAGACCGCTGCAGAGGTAATGCCTGAGATGGTATCTGGTTCTGATATCATTCTCGGCAATGAAGAAGACTGTGAGAAGGTGTTTGGAATCAAGCCAAAGGACTTTGATGCAGCAAACACAAATGGCAAAATTGACCAAAATAGTTTCCTTAGTGTATGTCAGCAAATGATGGAGCGCTTCCCTCGTTGTAAAAAAATGGCTGTAACGCTTCGTGGAGCCATTAATGCCAATCATAATACATGGGGAGGCGTTCTTTATAATGGGGAAGAATTGATTGAGTCACGTCGCTATGATATAACTGATATTGTTGACAGGGTGGGTGGCGGCGACAGCTTTATGGGAGGTCTAATATTCGGTCTGTTACATTATAAAGACGATCGTAAGGCTTTGGAGTTCGCAACAGCTGCCAGTTGTCTCAAGCACACAATTAAAGGAGATTTCAACTGGACTACAATTCAGGAGGTTGAGAACCTCATGAATGGTGATGTAAGTGGGAGGGTTAGAAGATAGTTTATTAGATGAAAAAGATACTATCATATTTAGGGATTGAGGCATTTGGATGGTATGAATTGATGTTTGCCATGTATTTAATTCTAGCAGGCTATCATTATGGTTCAATCCCCATGAGTGCATTGATGTTGGTTATCATGGCTGGTATAGCCTTTTTGAGGGGTGCAAGGCCAACGTATAAACCTCATATTATTGGCTATGTATTTGCGTATATCATAATACATGATGTTTTTCTGTGGTTTATTCTTCCCTCACATCCATCGTATGTTATAAGCAATGTCATAGTGAATGTAGTAACATATTTTGCGTTGTTTATTATTCTTTCGAAATTGGATTGTCGTAAATCGATAAGTATGATTTATCTGGTTTCCGTAGTGTCTTTGTTAGGATTGTACTATCATGTTGCGCTTATTCAAAGGGGTGTCATGGTCGAACCCATTCGTTTGCCATTTATGCCAGAAATGTCCACATCATCACGTGCTTTTGAAGAAGGGCTTCGGCCAAAATCATTTTTCTGGGAACCAGCAGCCTGTGTAACATTTCTAATGGTTCCATTTTATATTAGTGTTATAAAAAAGCGATGGATTTGGGTGGCAGTACTCATGTTTAGTATGTTCATTTCTACTTCTTCCAATGGAATAATCTTATCAACACTTATTCTTTGTGTTTATATTATTCTTGGTAGTGCAAAAATGCGATATAAATTGTTGACTGCGCTTTTAGCCTTAGGTATGTTGTATTTGTTTATAAGTACGGATGTGTTTGAATTTGGTCGTGAGAAATTAGAAAACACTGAGGTTGAAGGAAATGCGCGTTTAAGTAATGGTCCTCTTCTTGTTATGCGAACTAATCCGTCTTATTTGATTTTGGGGGTTCCTAATGCTAATGCCTATGATTATATAAAGGATAATAATATATCTATAAAAGGAATGCAAATTGATGATGAATCTATATTCGTTCCTACGTTTTGGGCACTCTTACTCAATTATGGTGTCATTGGATTATTTCTGTATTTTGCAATCTTTTGGAGTTTAGTTAAAATGGATAAACGTCTTATTCCTTATATTGCAGCATTGATTGTAGCTACGTTTGTTCAGAGTATTCTGGTTGGAGCCAATTTCGTTTTTCAAACAATTTGTATGCTTATAATAGCAAAAAATAAAAATATCAGATGAAAATTCTAACATTAACTATTCAAAATGCAAAGAATATGGGTGCTCAACTGCAATGCTATGCACTCAGCAAATTCTTAAATAGTCAGGCTGACATTACATGTGAGGTGTTGTGTTATTACCCTATACGTTGGAATAGAAGTTGGCAATATTTTAAAAAACCCGTTGACTTTAAAACCTTTGTTGTTTTTCTTTATAGGATTGTCCGTATTGACCAATTTTTGCTATTTAAGAGGAAAAACAGAAAAATGAAAGCATTTCTAGATACATACATTCCATTAACTAATGAACGTTATTTCCGTGAGGATATTTTGGCCAATCCTCCATTCGCTGATGCTATTGTTTGCGGTAGTGACCAAATTTGGAATTTCAAACTCCGCAAGGATTTTACATATTTGCTTGATTTCGTAAAGGATGAAAGGACTAAACGTATTGCTTATGCTGCCAGTATGGCTGAACCATGGACGACTAACGAATGTGTTGAGGCCCAGCCATTGCTTCGTAGGTTTGATGCTATTGGTATTAGAGAACAAAGTGATTTGTCTTTGATTAATTCATTATTAGAAAGACCTACGGCGCGTGTTGTTGTTGACCCTGTTTTTCTTCTCACTAAAACAGAATGGGATAAGTTGGCTCGAAATCCCTCAATAAGTGAGTCTTATATCTTCTGCTATTTTTTGGGAACGGATGATTATACGGTCAAGGCTGTAAATAAAATTAAAGAATTAACAGGATATAAGATAATTCATTTAAATCTTAATAATCGAGATCGTTTTAATAGTGATAAAAATATTATTGTAGCAGACCCATGTGATTTTATTGGATTAATTGCCCATGCCAGTATGGTGTGTACTAATTCATTCCACTGCACTGCTTTTTCGTTGATTTATAAAAAAAACATACGATATATTCCACGTAAAACGGCTAACTCACGAATCTTTTCATTGCAACATATTTTTCAAATTCCCAATCTCGTATTAGACCCATCAAATTTGTCAGATATTAAAAAAGATGATTTGATAACTGATTACACACATTGTCAGCAGGCAATGTCTATGATGATATCGTTTTCAAAAAATTTTTTATTGGATGCTCTTTATGAAAAACATTGAATTAGCAGATAAATACCAATGTACAGGCTGTGGCGCGTGTGTAAGCATTTGTCCTAAGTCTTGCATTCAAATGTCAACAACAGGTACTATTCATAATTATCCTGTCGTTAATAGAAAAGATTGTATTTCATGTGGCCGATGTGTTTCAGTGTGCTCCCCCCTTAATTTCTCTAGTCGTTCTGAAAAAACATTATATAAGCCTGTAAATCAATCATTCTATGCTGCTTGGCATATTGATCCCGAAATAAAAAAAACGGCAACTTCTGGTGGTGTAGCATCAGGGCTATACCAAACAGCATTGGAGCGAGGTTATCATATCTGTGGCGCTGCTTTTGATAAGCAATGGCATCTTTCTCATATTATATCAGCAGATATACGTGATATAGATAGGTTTAAAGGGTCAAAGTACCTCCAAAGTGATACATACACTATTTATCATGAGATTGCATATCTTTTAAAAATAGGCGAAAAGGTATTCTTTGTTGGAACACCATGTCAAGTGGAAGCTTTATGTCGTGTTATCCCTGAGAATAAACGCTTTCTTCTTATTACATGTGCGATTATTTGTCATGGTGTTAACTCTCCAGTAGTGTGGGAGGATTATATTCGTGCCTTACAAAGTAGAGAAAAACAATCAATAACAAGTTACAATTTTCGAAGCAAAGCATTTGGTTGGGGGAAACTTGCCATTGAATATACACTTTCGAATGGAAAGAAAAAAATTCAAAAAGCCTCAAAGAATCAATTTCACTATTGGTTTGGTCAGCACTATATTTTACGCCCCTCATGTATAAAATGCTCGTATCGTGGTATTCAGCGTTATGCTGACATCACGATTGGTGATTTTTGGGGAATAGAGAAAATAATGCCAAATGTTGAAGCCAAAGAGGGTATTTCCATTTTGATAACTTCAACACAACAAGGTCAATCATTTGTGTACTTATGTAAAAATATTAGGTTATTGGATTGTGATCCAGTTAAGACAAGCAAGGTGCTGAAGGGCTTTTTACAAAAGCGCAGTTTATCCTTGTTGGATGCTGAGATAGAAAAAGCAACCGACTTTGAGTTTCAATATGTATCCAAGGGATATAACTATATGGCAAAGAAATATAAAGCTCCATCAACATTGTTAAAGATCATTAATCTGTTGTTGAAAAAATGAGTGGTAGAAAGTTGGTGATGTCATCAGTAGGAGTAACCATTGTTATGGTTATTGGCTATTTCTTATCTTTTGGAAAAGAGGTGGTCATTGCAAACTACTATGGCATAAGTAATAATGTCGATGCATATACCATTGCATTGCAAGTTCCTGTTACATTATTTGCATTTGTTTCAGTCGCTATTCGATCTGTTGTTATTCCATTATATTCAGAATTGCTATATAAGAAAGGACAATCTGATGCAAGTCGATTTGTATGCCAATTAATATCCATCCTTTCGTTATTGATTTTATGTCTGATAGTATTATGCGAAGTTTTTGCTAGTGGTCTTATATATCTGTTTGCACCGGGTTTTAATACGGAAACTCATAATTTAGCCGTTCTGTTGCTTCGTTTGTTATTACCTTGTGCCGTTTTTACACCTATTGGACAGATACTTACAGCAGTGCTAAATGTCCACAAGCAATATGTGTGGGCTTCGTTTGCTGTTCTCATGTTAAATATGTCTATCATTCTTTTTATTGTGTTTTTACATGCTTCTTGGGGTATTCAGTCTGCTTGTTTAGGTAATATTGTAGGATGTTTTTTAGAGGTGTCGTTTCTTGTAATCCTAGTGAGAAAGTATTTCCTGTTTCAGCCAAATTTTCATTGGCATGACACTTATCTCTCAAAAGCTTTAAAAATGACTTTTCCTGTATTATGGAGTATGAGTATTGCAGAGGTTAATGCGATGGTCAATAAAATGGTAGCTTCTTTCATGTTTGTAGGATCCATTGCAGCTTTGGGATATGCATCTAAGATTAACTCCATCATGATGCAGTTCTTTGTTTCGGCTATTGCTACAATCGTTTATCCTTTATATGCAGAATCTTCAGCAAAAGGGAATCTTAAACAGTTGAATCGCAATGTTAATATTGTGATGTCAATATATGTAATGTTATTATTGCCACTTATGTTTGGAATATTTACATTAAAAAAGGAAATAATAGAAATTGCTTTTATGCGTGGAGTCTTTGATAATCATGCGGTTGAGGTAACTCAGGAACTTTTGGGCTTCTATACGATAGGATTGCTATTTATGGCTTTGAGGGAAACTATTACCAAAGTGTTTTATTCCCTTGGAGATACTAAAACACCTGCAAAAAATGCTACAGTTGGTCTTTGCCTAAACATTATACTTAATTTAACATTACCCTTTGTCTTGGGGGTAAATGGACTTGCGCTCGCAACCGCTATTACAGCAATATTTATATCGACCCGCCTTCTATATATACTTAAACAGTATAACAAAGAAATAGATTTGATCTACTTTTTTAGGAACCTAAAATTGACTTTTATTTCATCTTGTATCATGATGGCTGTAATACTCCCGATACAATTGTTTACTTCATTCAAAACATGGAGTATGTTAGCAATCATAAGCATAACAGGTGCAGCTGTTTATTTGATTTCAATTTCATTGTTGAATGTGCCAATTGCATGTTATTTAAAAGATAATTATTTGAAAAAATGTTAAATTAATTAGTGAGTATAATGTTATTGACCTTCGGTATTCAAACAAGATGAAGATTCTATCCTTCGGGCATATTCCAACTTCCGTTGGGGGAAGACAAAACAGTGGCCTTGCAAATGTCATCTATCAACTTGCTATGCATTGTGCAAAACAAAAAGACGTAGATATGTATCTTGCCGCAACAGATGTTTTCGTGCCAGAACAAAGAAAAGAAGAACTTACAATTTTGGGATGGACAAAAAGGCTACTTCTGAAGCATACGCTCTTACATATTGGTACATCACTCAAGGTGGCTTGCAATGTGATTGAATCCAAAAGAAAGTATCGTGCCTTGGTATCTGTTCCGGGTCTATTCCTTAAGAGTATGTTTCTGGATTATGCAATCAGAAAAACCTATCCTGATATCATACACCTTCATGGAGCTCATGCTGTTTTATATCAACATTTGATTCCAAAGAGAACGAAGATTGTGGTAACATTGCATGGAAATGTGGGAAATGATAAGAACCTTCCGTTCCATGAGATTCACGCCAAGATGGAGCGCTTCCTATGTTTTTCTCAAAAGATTGATGTTATGTGCACCATATCTTCTACCATTCCAGTGATTCTTAAAAGAATGTATGGTGAAATTAAACCCAAGTATAAAGTGATTTTAAATGCATACGATAACACTGTATTTAAATATATAGAGCCAATAAAACATGATAAACTCACTCTATGTACAATTGCATCGTTTTCAAGATTAAAAGGCCAGGAACGTGTTATCGATGCTCTTATAAAGAGCGGGTGTGACTATAAATATAGATGTATTGGATATATAACTGATTCTGAGAAGGCGTTGTTAGAAGAGAAAGCATATAATATAGATTTCGAATGGCTTGGGGTGAAAAAACCTACTGAGATTCGAGATATATTGGCGGAGTGTGATTATATGATACTACCCAGTTCTTCTGAAGGTTTTGGTCTTGTTTATCTTGAGGCTATTGCATGTGGAGTGCCTATTATTATTCCAAAGGAGCTACCATTATCTTTAGAAGGTAATATTTTAAATGGTGAAAATGCAATCCGTATCAATGGATGTGATATTGATGCAATAACGGAAGTTTTGCCTTCATTGAAAGATAAAAAATGGGATAGTCATGCAGTCGCGCAATCAGTTATTTCATACACATGGGATAATATATCAAAAGAATACTGCCAGGTTTACTCATCTTTAATACAGTAGAATAATATGAATTTTAGAACACTGTATAATCTGAATCTTAATTTTGTTAATGCAGGCGGCAAAGTAAAGTATATATTGCGATTTCCTTCATTATCTAGAACATTGAAACTCTTAAGTCGTAATGAAGAGTTAATAAAAAACAGAAGACATGATACAATTTATATTTGCGGTCTTGGACCTTCATTAGCTGATGTTGATTTAGATAAGATAGCAGAAATAGAAGATGCGGATTCCCTTGTAGTGAATTATTTTGTAAAAATGGCAGATAAGACGAAATTGAAGCCAACATATTATTTTTTGGCGGATGCTGGATTTGCAAAGCCGAAACATCGCCCCGCTTTGGAAAAGGCTATTGAACTTTATCCAAACAGTAAATTTATATGGAATTCATCTTTCCCTGTTCTTGATCCTTCTGTAATGGATTATCCTTGTGATAAGTATTTCATGGCAATGTATGATGGCTATTATATCAAGCCTAAAGCATTTGACATAAAAAAAGTAACACCCGCATTTGGAAACGTAATTTGTGCGGCTATAGCTTTTGCGATAGGGACAGGATACAAGAAAATAGTGTTGCTCGGTTGTGATTTTAATTCGTTCGCGTTCCAACACGAGATTCATTGTTATGATGGAGGAAAGGATAATAAGGGTGCTAGAAGGATCTCCCTCGACTTTGAATTGTTTTGTTATAGCTTTGATGCTACAGTTCATCTAAAGTTAGCAGAATATGCCAAGAATGAAAATGTTGAGATATTGAACGCGACGAGGGGAAGCTTGATAGACGCTTACGAAAGAATTGATATATCCGAAATATATAAGAATTAGAACATGTTAAAGTATTTATTGGGAATAATAAAATTCTTATTCAATCCAGCAGTATCGATCTTTAGTAAGATTGACTATTCGTCATCTATAGACAGAAATGCAAAGGTGAATAGTCATACCCAAGTTTATAACTCTACAATGGGGAAATATTCTTATTTGGGTCGAAAATCTGTTTTGATATGTGCAGATATTGGAATGTATTGTTCAATAGGAGATGAAGTAAAGGTTGGGTTAGGAATCCATACCTTATCTAACCTATCAACAAGCCCGCTATTTACAGAAAAGCATAATGGGACAGGCACTTCATGGACAGATAACGATAAAGTAGAGCCTTTTAAAAGAGTAACTGTAGGGAATGATGTTTGGATCGGCGAACGTGTGATGATTATGGGGGGAATATCGATTGGTGATGGTGCTGTAATTGGCGCTGGTGCAATAGTGACAAAAGATGTCCCTCCTTATGCCATCGTAGTAGGGGTGCCAGCCAAGATTATTAGATATAGATTTTCAAATGATGTTATACAAAGTATTCTTCAAATTAGATGGTGGAATTTTGAAGAAGGTAGGTTGAAGGAACACATTAATCTGTTCCAAAAAGAAGATTTGTCAAAAGAAGATTTATTAGATTTAAAATAAATATGTACGTACATTTATTCAAAAGAATCATAGACTTTTTATTTGCGTTGTTAGCATTCCCATTTGTATTGCTTATTATCATAATAATTGCCCCTTTTATTTGGTTTGATGACCACGGCCCCATCTTCTATGCAGGGAAGCGTATCGGTCTGCATGGCAAACCATTTGGAATGCTGAAGTTTCGCAGCATGAAAGTAAATGCTCCTGATATACGACTGGAAGATGGTAGTACCTACAATGGGGACGATGATTCCAGAGTGACCAAAGTGGGTAAATTCCTTCGCAAAACCAGCTTGGATGAGATTCCGCAGTTTCTTAATGTCCTTACGGGACAAATGAGTATCATTGGTATTCGCCCAGACCCGCTTGACTGGTTGGAGAAATACAATGAACATGAGAGGGTGATTCTCACAGTGAAGCCTGGCATCACAGGCTATAACCAGGCTTACTATCGTAATAGTGCAGACGGAGAGCTTAAATTGAAAAACGATGTGTACTATGCAGAACATATCTCTTTTTGGCTTGATGTGAAGATATTTTTCAAGACCATTAAGACTGTGCTGTTTCGCGAGAACATAAACATTGACGAAGACAGGAAATGAGAGAATATGGTAGCGAACATCCGGCAGTGCTTCTGCCTGATGGATACTTTGAGGGCTTTAATCAGTTCGGTCATTGCACTTGGCTCCGTTCCGGACGTGAGGCATTACACCTCGTAGCCTTAAACATAAAGAAAAGTAAGGAACAGCCGACGGTATTGATGCCAGCCTATTGCTGCCACTCGATGGTTGACCCGTTTGAGAAAGCAGGGTGGAAGGTTGTGTATTATCGGCTGAACCAAGACTTAACAACTGATGTTGATTATTTGGAACAGCTTTTGGTGACAGTACGACCAACGGCAGCTTTGACTATGAACTTCTATGGATCTGCATCCACCTCTGCTGCCATTTCATGCATCAAGAGTTGCTTGCCAGAATGCGTATGTATTGAGGATTTCTCTCATTGCACTTTCTCATTACATGATATATATAATCCACAGTTGGATTATTACGTGACCAGCATCCGAAAGTCTATTGGCGTTTGTGACGGAGCCGTGATTGTTAGTCACGAGCCCCTTGATGAAAGGTTTGTTGAAGAGGGCGAAACGGAGTTTATGAGTGCCAGAAGGGATTGCCAGAAACTAAAGGCTAAGTATGCATATACACAAGATGCCGAACAGAAGAATGTTTTCTTCCCCGAATTGCGCCGACAGGAAGGTGAGTTGGATAACTTCAGTGGAGTACACCGTATTTCCCAAACAGGAGAGGCGATGCTGAAAACCGTAAATGGGGAAATGATACGTTATGCCCGTCAGAACAATATGAAGCATCTCCTTGAACGGCTGTCAGGAAAGGTGGAAAGTGTTCCTAATATTGAACGGTGTGTAGAAGGTGCACCTTTTTCATTCCCGATATTGGTAGAGAATAGGGATGAGGTGCAGAAGACGTTGGCACAAAAGGGGGTATATGCTCCTGTTGTGTGGCCTATTGCTGATGAAGCAAGAGCTATTTGTCCTGTTTCTGCAAGAATGGCAGATAAGATGTTGTCAATTCCTATTGACCAACGATATAACTATGACGATATAGAGGATATTGCCTCTATCATACTTTCAGTCCTGAAATGAAAAAACTTATGGTACTTGCCGCGGGTCTGCTTCAAATCCCAGTGATAAAGAAGGCCCGTGAGATGGGTGTGTATGTCATTGCAGTAGATGATGACCCGAATGCTCCAGGAATGACATTGGCAGACAAAGCCATTGTGCCGGGTGGATTAATCAACGAGAACAAACTGCTGACAATTGCCAAAGAAGAGCAAATAGATGGTGTGATACATCCTTGCTCTGAAGTGGCAATGAACGTGATGGGGCACATCAATGATGAGTTGCATCTGCACGGTATCTCTCGCGAAACAGCAGTACGTGCCACGAATAAACATTTGATGCGTGAAGCATTTGAGACATACGGGGCACCAAGTCCAAAATCTTTCTGCACAGACAATGTGGAGGAGGGATACAGAATGTTCCTCTCTATTAATGGTAAGGCCATCCTGAAGCCATCGCGCAATAGCGGGAGCCGTGGAATAGCTGAGATAGAACCAGGACTTTCGTTTGAGGTATTTGCTCCGCTGTTTGAACGCTCGAAGAAAGAGAGCCGTGATGCTTCGGTGATGATTGAGCAGTTTATCGAAGGACCGGAATTCAGTGTAGAAATTATTGTTTGGGATGGTAAGGTGAACGTGCTCCAAGTGACGGACAAGAAAACGACGGAAGCTCCATACTTTGTAGAGTTGGGACATAGTCAGCCGTCGTTATTTCCTGCAGAGGTGGTTAATGCCGTAAAGGATGCAGCTGTAAAAGGCGTAAAAGCCTTGCAGTTGAATGATTGTGCAGCCCATGCGGAAGTGAAGTACCAAGATGGGAAACCTTATATCATGGAGATAGGTGCTCGGTTGGGGGGCGACTTTATCTCCACAGAATTAACTCACCTAAGTACTGGCATAGATATGGTTGCTGCTGCTATCAATGTTGCTTTGGGCATTGAGCCATATTTGAAGCCTGTTGCAGAACCACAAGGTGTGGCAATACGATACTTTACCCCGGTACCCGGTGTTGTCAAAGACATTGTGGGCGAGGATTTGCTAAAACGTCCTGATGTGTATGATGCAGAGATATATGTGAAGTCCGGTGATGAGGTGAAAGAAGTGAAATCCAGCCTTGACAGGTCCGGGCATGTCATAGTAACAGCAAAGAGTGCTAAAGAGGCTATCGTGGAGGCAGAAAATTTGATTTCTTCTGTCGAAATTATTACGGAATGAAGATATTAATTCCATTCTCATATTATCATCCCGAACAATGTGCCGGCCTTTTTGTCATAGATGATATGACAGAGGAAGCAGCACACCAGGGTATAGAAAGCTTGATAACAGTGCCAACTCCCACACGAAATGTGGAGTCAGGGACTAAATGGAGCAGAAACGAGACGCTATGTGATGGGATGGTACAGGTTCACCGCTTTCGTATGTATGGAGAAGGAAAGAATCCAGTTCTTCGCGCTTTAAGGTATCTATTTTGCGAAATAGTACAGTTGCACTACATGCTGTGGAAACAGTATGATGTGGCGTTTATTGACAGCACACCGCCCATTCAGGGATTGAAGCTGCCCATTGTCCGCCTGTTTAGAAAGAAGCCAGTGGTATATAATGCACAGGATTTATTCCCAGAAACACTGAGCGGAACTGGACTTGCAAAGAGTGGAGGACTATTGTGGAAAATTGGAATGTGGGTTTCGAATGTGACCTTCAAGAACTCGGACAAGATTATTGCTATTTCGCAGGATATCAAGCGTAGCATGGTGGCTCGTGGTGTCCCTGCAGAAAAGATTGAGGTGGTCTATAACTGGGTGGATGAAAAGTCCGTTCAGCCTATAGCAAAAGAAGATAATCCTTTGTTCGAAGAATTTGGCCTATCGCGCGAGAAGTTTACAATCGTTTATGCTGGTAATCTTGGCAATGCACAAAATATCAGCATTATATTGGATGGAGCGAAGGAATTACCAGAGGTACAGTTCGTGGTTTTTGGTACTGGTGGTTTGGAGAATGATGTGCGTAGGAGAATCATGGAAGAGAGACTTTCAAACGTTCACCTTAATCCCTTGCAGCCTTACGAACGTGTTAGTCAGGTTTATTCCTTGGGCGATGCTTGTATCGTTTCCTGCAAAAAAGGATTAGGTGGAAGTGCCATGCCCAGCAAGACTTGGACGATTATGTCTTGTGGACGACCTGTAATTGCGAGCTTTGATGAAGGTGAGTTGAAAGAGATTCTTGAAAAGAACAACTGCGGTGTGTTTACTCATGCAGGCAATGTGCAAGAGTTTGTGGCAGGCATTAAGAACCTTGCAGCCGAACCCTCACGTCGCATTGAGATGGGAAAGAATGCAAGGCAGTTTATTCTTGATAACCTCACGAAAGAGGTGGGAACACGCAAGTATGTGGATATAATTCGCGGCGTTGCGAACATGAGTTAATAGTTAATGTTTAGAGTTTAGAGGCAGTTTAAAAGTATAGAGTATATAAGTTATGAAAATGAAACTTAGAAATATTCCTTTTTCACCCCCAGATATGTCGGAGGCTGAGGCGAAGTTGGCATCGGAAGCAATTTTGAGCGGGTGGATTACGACGGGTCCTAAGACCAAGGAATTTGAACGACAGATTGCTGAATATGTGGGAACAAAGAAGGCTGTGTGCTTGAATAGTGCTACTGCTGCTATGGAGATGGCACTACGCTTGATTGGCGTAGGTCCTGATGAAGAGGTCATTGTGCCGGCTTATACCTATACAGCTACAGCTTCTGTTACACAACATGTTGGTTGTAAAGTTGTGATGGTGGACAGTCAGAAGGACAACGTGGAGATGGACTATGACAAGCTGGCCGAAGCCATTACGGAGAAGACCAAAGTAATTTGTCCTGTGGACTTGGGCGGCGTGATGTGCGACTTTGATAAGATTTTTGCTGTGATTGAGAGTAAAAAGCAGTTGTTCCGTCCTGCAAATGAGATACAGAAGAAAATAGGTCGTATCATCGTGGCTGCTGATGATGCTCATGCTTTCGGCGCATGGATGAAGGTCTCACAGAAATCACAGACAACGCAGAACGAATCTTCTGAGAGCCAAAAGGTCAAGAAGATGGCAGGAGCTATTGCAGATTTCTCATCATTCAGCTTTCATGCAGTGAAGAACCTGACCACAGCTGAGGGTGGCGCATTGACTTGGAATTTGCCATTTGGAGAGGAATGTGTAAATTTTAGCGAAAGTGACAATTACTTCCCAACTGTACCAAGGAAAGAGGGGGAGACTTGGAATGAAATGCTATACAGGATTTCTCAACTCCTGTCTTTGCATGGGCAAAATAAAGATGCTTTAGCCAAGACTCAGTTGGGCGCATGGGAATACGATGTAATAGGACCGTGGTACAAGTGCAACATGACGGACATCATGGCAGGAATAGGATTAGCTCAATTGAGCCGTTATCAAGGTATGTTGGAGCGACGTCGTCATATTATAGGTGTGTATGACAATGCTCTGAAAGATTTGCCTGTGGCTGTCTTGAATCACTATGGTGATGACTTCGCAGGCAGCGGACATTTGTATATTACCCGTTTGCTTGGACGAACAGACCAGGAACGTCGCGAAGTGATAGTGAAGATGGCAGAGCGGGGCATCGCTTGTAATGTTCACTACAAACCATTGCCTATGATGACCGCATATAAGGCACTTGGCTTTGACATTAAAGACTACCTTAATGCATATAACCTCTTTGTTAACGAGATAACACTTCCTTTGCACACTTGTCTGACCGATGAGGATGTGGAATATGTAATCACGAACTACGTTGATATCATCAAAGGATTGTAATGACCAAAGAGAGCCTTGTTCTTAACCTAATTTGTAAGGCATTAAATAGTAACATTGAATCTCCATTTCTGTCCGATGTGTCGAATGAGATTTGGGAGGATGCATTGATTTTTGCAACAAGACAAGGTGTGCTAGCTATATGTTTCGAAGCCATTGAGCAGTTACCTGCAAATCAACGTCCCCCTCTTGAATTGTTGATGCAATGGTATGGACAGACAGAACAGCAAAAATTGCAGTATGAACAGATATGGGTTGTGGCTCGTAAATTAGATAAATTATGGACTGCTGCAGGTATTCATGCGGCCGTACTGAAAGGACGAGCTATTGCACAATATTATCCAGTTCCAAGCCATCGTTATAGTTGTGACTTAGATGTTTTCATTGAAAAAGACTGGGAGAATGCCTGCAAACTATTAGAAGAAAAAGGTATTCAACTGGAACATGAGGTATATAAGGAGGTGGAGTTTACATTGAATGATGTCTATGTGGAATGTCACCGATATATCACTCCTATTCGGGGCAATAAAAATTTACAGGAAGTGGAGCGCTACTTGCGTTCTTTGTTGCATAGCGAGCCAAAGGTCTATTTTGAAGGAACTACGCTTGCATGTCCTCCATTGATGTTCACTCTAATGCTTTATATTGAGCATGCCTTGGGTGATTTCCTACAAGGAAATTTGTTGATGAAGCATATCGTTGATTGGGTAATTCTTCGTAAGCAAGATGTTAAATGGGAAACTTTTAACTTGCGTTGCAAGAAGTATAAATTCGATAGGTTTGTTGCTTTGATTAATGCTTTGGCAGATGTCGTAGAAGGCAAGCTGGCATATGAATCACTTCCATCTTCATATAGAGATATTTTTGATGAAATGTTTAATAAATATTCAGAGTCGTCAGGACATCAATCTTGGTTTCGCAGACGATTGAAACAGTTTTTCAATATCGCGAAGAACGGCAAGAAATTTCGCAATTATGGATATACTTCTATGACTCAATTTCTATTTAACATAACATGGGCACATTTTTTCGACAAAGAAGTGAAGATTTGAATGTGCTGTTTCAGATTTGGGTTGAAGACTGCATCAATATGAAAAGCATTAAGTCGATAGCCAAAGGGATAAGGCTGTTTTGTTCATATCTCTTTTGGCCTCAATGGAAATAGCATGGAAAAGGAAAACTTAACAGAGAGAATGCGACAATTCATTGAAGATGAAGCTCGCTCATGTTCTATGGATCCTGCATGTGTCACTCCCGAGTATGTATTTCGTATGTGGGGAGGGAAAGTTCCTCTCGATGATATTGCAAAAGCCTTGGATGAAGCCAAGGCTTTGTTGAGATAATTGATGATTGCATGAATGCTTGCAAAATTTGCAACAGAAAGCCTATCGATGGGATAAAACTAGTGCAGATGGCGGGCGTTCAGACTCTTGCAATGGAGGTTTTTCAATAAAGGCACTTGAAAGAGAAAGAGGTCATAATATGTTTGTCTGATTTGCATTGCAATCGCCTTACATCGCCTCTGATAGTGCAGTTTGTTGGGTTAAAAATAGTTAAGAGTTGAGCAAGCGGTTGAAAATCAGTACATAATCGTCGAAAAACAAAGTTTTCAACGAGGACGAGTATTAGGTATTAGGATTGAGGCTTAATAGGATGAGCCCGTTCATGCTTCCAAATGGCGTGAGCGGGCTCATTCTTTTTTTATGATGACTGGTCTTTACTTCCTTGCTTCCTCTTCGAATTGGCGGAAGAAGTCTGCCTGGTAGCGTCCTTCGCGATGCAATGCTCCATATTTCTGCATCAGTCCCTTCAGCTCGTTCCATGTCCCGTCGGTCAGCGATTCGGCTTTGTGACGCATGCAATGCAGGTAGAGAGGCTGCATCCTGACGCGGTCCACCTGTTCCCGGATGTTGTCGGTCTCTGCTGCTTCTTTTGCTTTCTGGAGGATTTCGAAGGCTTTCCGGATGAAGTCATCACTATATATCTCGTGGTTCTCGCGGATGT
>JAEEGF010967324.1_pt1 | contig 28799 bp, 18 predicted proteins | sample 9134171 | NCBI WGS metagenome assembly JAEEGF01 (sample SAMN16246542, study PRJNA631951) | gut metagenome | biome: gut microbiome; feature: rumen; material: AP-attached | host: Bos | place: Iran: Karaj | collected 2018-10 | reverse complement strand
TTCTTCTACATTCATGCCTCTTTATTTTATTATCGACTTGTCATAGAGCCAGTGTCGTAATCCGCCCTTGATGTGTTGTGCGGTGCAGGTTCTGAAGTTAAAGATATAGACAGGCCTTATTCGCCAGGGACTATTATATCTGTTCTTCCAGTCCAAGAGACAGAATTCCCAGTATTCCCCTTTTTGATTCCACCATTCGCCTGTTGTATATCTGTTTATGTCCGCATAGCTGTTTATGACTGTTGGATTTCCGTTTTCGCCTGCATTACGATACACATTATAGGGAGCCAAAGCATAATTAATAATCCTTCCTAATGACACCCTGCAAACTATCATTACGGGATTGTTATCGCTCAATCTATACGCATTGCGAGCATATTTTTGTGCGACACTGCGTTTGGAAGTGAAATACACTCCAATTCCGCCCCAACTGCTGTTGCTGGCTGCGAATGTCCCATTTGTCCATTTGGAGGTAGTCTTCTTCCATTCATTTCTTTTGGGATTGCCAGCAATTGCTTGTGCAGCTGTAAGATCTGTGCCGTGATACAGGGTTATGGCAGGAATAAAGGTGTCAATAACAGTCCATACAATTCCTTCAGTTATGACAAGCACTCCATGATATATGGGATATTTGACAATCCTTATAGGAAGGCACATTAGCCAACATAGTGTGCTGTCAGCACCTTCATCTTCCGAACTAGGTTTTAGCACCTCAAACAAAAGATCATACAGTTCTGTCACTCCATATACTACTATATTGTACATTACAGCATTAAACACCCGCAAAGGCGTTATTGCTATGTAAAGAATCACTTGTATTATCTCAAGACTTATGCGTAGGTATGGCTTGGTCTTCTCTTCAATCCAGCTGGTTTTAAATATATAGCGCCACGGTTCAGACAGAATATGTTGTAGCCTGTTAGAGTAGAATAAAGGAGAGGAAAAAGCCAGATACAGTAGCCATAGGGTATCCGATAGTGTTACGCTAAAAGTGAGAATCAGCAATCGCAATCCAATTAGGATTGCCACTGCCAATCCAATATAGGCACCTATAGTCGGTTCACCGACAAAAAGATATGATATCAAGGCACCTATACCCATACAAATACCCACAAACACTAATATTTGTACGACTTGCCCCCAAAAGGCAATGACCAGTATAACAACCAGAACCAGAAGTATAGTCTTTACTGTCTCCCACAGTTTCTTCAGCGAAGGCAACCAATCCCAGAAACCATTTTCATCGTATCTGCTGGTTTGGTTGTAATCTGTCGCTAGTTTGGCCTGTATGGCTTTCTTCCTCTCAAGATACTTCATCGCAACATAGCCAATGTTGCGTTTATATCTTATTTCACCCCATAAAAGGGCATTGCCCCACTTTTCCTCATATACCGTAACATGCGTATTGCGTCTTATGCTACCTATCTTCTTGTAGGCGCTGCCAGGTCCTTTACGTACATTTAATATCTGGGTATTTACATAATATTCTGCAGGCATATTTTTTCCTATCGCATCCTGCCATCCTGCCAGCAGTACCATCATAAAGATAAGAACCCAAGTCTTCCCCTTGGGCTTAGATGAAGGTAATAAAGAGTATGGGCAACACCTCATTAATTGCTATTTAGGCTTTGTCTTATTTCGCATCGCAAAATTACGAGTATTAAGTAGAAACATTCAAGTTTTGCGAGGAATATAACTTTTTTATTACATGAAGCCGACCTGACCGCTCTTGTTATCCCATTTGAAGAGCGACACATCCTGCATGGTAACGACCTGCTCGCCATCTGTGGTGGCAACTCTTAGCTGAGTAATATGTGCTATTGTTTGTGCCAGGTGAAGAATGGTTCTTGCATTGACAGGCGACGCTTTCGTCTCCCTCGCTTTTGCCTTTTCTATATATTTCTTCATCATATCCTTGGCATCAGGCATAGTATCCAGATGGTACTCGTTCTTCAGCAGATACAGCAGTATTTCCAGTAACTCCTCTTTGCTGAAATCATCGAAGACAATAGTATTTCCATATGCAGCAATGCCGTTTGTAGCAAGATTTTTGGCTATAATGTCCTCTGAGGCCTGTACTTGTGCAAACACTATTGCCGTTGTCTGCTGCAACTCTCGCATCTTGTTGGATATCCACATCTTCAGATGGGCAATGTTAAATTCTCCTATGCCTGGGGCATCCATATCAAAGAAGAGCAAGCCTTCTCGTGCCTCCTTAATAGCTCGCTCAAGGACTTGATAACTGTCTGTGCCCGTAAGTTCCTCAGCGTTGACGCAGACTGTATGTCCTCTTTTCAACATGCCGAGGCCCAGGAGAAGCTTTCCTAAAATCTCTGCCACATTACTCTTGCCAGTGCCGGTCTTCCCAATGAAGTCCCAGTACAGCATACGGGGGCTTATCTTCAGAGTGCCCTGCTGATGCCGCAGTCTTGAGATGGTAACATAATCATTCAGCGCATTTTTGGCATTGTGCAGTCCTGTCAGACTGTTAAGTCTGGCAAGCGATTCTGTCAGAATTGTCTCGTCGAGTTCCCTGGGCTTCCTTCCGTGCGTAGCTACGTCTGGAATATCACATTCTTCGATGGTCGTCATTTCTTCCAGGCTAATGCTGTCAAACGGCTTGGCGAGAAGCCTCTGGCTAAGGGAGGGTATAATCTGGGTAGTGATAAGCCGGGTAATGAAGCGCCCATTTCCGAAGTGCATGTCTTTGTGGTCGTATGCGCTGATGACATACTTGGCCAACTTGCGTTCTGCGTCCGGAGTGATGGAATAGTGTTCTTTCTCAAGCACTATCTTGCCTATCTGCATCAGTTGTTCGGGGGTGTAGTCTTCAAAGTTGAAGATATATGGAAAACGACTTTTTAAGCCTGGATTGCTATCCAGCATCTTCTTCATTTCTTCCGTGTATCCCGCCAGTATCACAATCATATCCGTGTCATCAGAGCCCATATACGACAGCAATGTCTCGATGACGCGCATACCAAAGTCTTTCTTTTCTTTGCCTTCAGTAAACAGGCTGTAAGCTTCGTCTATAAACAGTACACCTCCGCTGGCACTGTTGATGGCCTTAAGGGTATTCATTTCTGTCTCGCCGATATATTCCCCTACAAGCTTTGCCCTGTCTGCCACTACTACATGCCCCGACGACAACACCCCTATACCGTGATATATTTCTCCAATAAATTTTGCTACAGTTGTCTTGCCCGTGCCCGGATTGCCGGTAAAGACCATATGCATGGGTGGCATCTTGTTAAACACGCCCTTGCTGGCCCTCAACCTGTTGAGCTTGACAAGCGCTGTGTGATCCAGTATCTGTTTCTTTATTTCATCCAAGCCGACTAAGGAGTTTAGATTGGCTATTGCCTCGTCTGTATTTGTGGCTACCATATCAGGCAAGTCTTCAGGCAAAATTGAGCATAGATTTTTCTGCTCATTGGGAACATCTTGCCTTACTATGCGTGCAGACATCTTCGGAACAATCTCACGGTCAAAGACCTCCTGCAGGAAAAGAGCGTTTCTGAAGTTAGCTCCTCTTAATTTATAAATATGCTGCAGATAGTCCTTGAGCGGTTCTTCTGTAGCAGGGTCAAACATATAGTTTTTCTCGTTGGCATAGTCTTGCATATACTGAAACATATCTTCCGGCGACAAGTCCTCAAAATGAAAGAAGTCTGGGAACAACACCTTGGCGTGCTCGTTTCCTTTTACCAACTCCTGCAACAGACCACGCTTTCCTGACAGCACCACGACGGAGTTCTTCATTTCTGCCATTCTGTTGCACAACTCCTCAATGCCTGTGTTGGGGTTGATATGGCCTTTCATGGCCAGTTTCTCTGCATTCCTGATGTGAAGCAGAATCTCATTCGCACACTCACTCTTGAGAGACGTGGCAAAACCATCGCTGGGCTCAAATAGCGTTGCTGCATCTCGTTCTACGTAAGATCTGATATCCGAAAGAGAAGCTATTCGTCTGTAGATGGCATAGGCAGCAGACCTTTTTCCCACTCCGTCATTTCCCGTAAGCACGTAGTTTTGCAGACGGCAACTGTTGCCTAATCCGCAATTCTTCCTTGCCTTGTTAAACTCTACCATCTTGTCGAGAACATTCAGGTGTTCCTTTAAACTCTTGGGTGCAAACTGTCTCAAATCTGTCATTTGCCAATGTGGTTTATACTGTACTATATTTTATGTTGCCTAATATTTGTGCAAAGATAATTAATAATTTCTGTAAAGAAATGACATACTCATATTATTTCTTTTTTTGTATAATGTTCTTATTTCTTTTGTGCAATATTCAATAACTTTCACTACTTTTGCAGCATGACAGAACAGGAGCAATACTATACTGCACGAATAGCAGCCAGAAATTCCCAAGACGCTGCAGCCTTCATCCGGCTGGGCCAGTTATACGACAAGGGTATTGGCACACGCGAGAACCATGTGCTTGCCATGTATTTTTTTAAGAAAGCCCTTGCTTTGGGTTGCGAAGAGGCAAAAGACTACATTCTTTTTGAGTATGAGAACAACAACACTGACTTGGCCAAAGCAATAAATGATGCCTACCAAGAGAATTTCCCGTCTCCGCCCATAGCTCTTGAGGACTTTAAGGAACTTGTTGAAAAGGAAAGGGTCAAGAAGAATTATGGCATCATTTCCTCAACGTTACACAATCACATGGATGACTTTTATCCCGAGTACTCTGAGGAGAAGGCCATCGACGATATTCTCAACGATCGCGATACTATTGATGCAGATTTATACTATGCAATAAGCAGTGAGGACGTGCAGATAGAATTCAATACCGACATTATAGACCGCCTGCTTCAGCAGTTGTACGCTCCCGTTCTTAAGGACGAGAAAGTGATGGAGCAAATCAAGGCTCAGGAAGAGCTGGACACACACAATCATGACGAGAAAGAGCTAATCCAGGCAATAGTTAATTTTACAGGCCATTATGGTGACTTTTGTAAGGAGTACTCCATCCCTTCTGCAGAGATTGCTCCGATAGAAGATTTTGTCACGTCTCCATATATCAGTATGTCGGCAATGTCATTACTTCGAAAACAAATACTCAAATGTCTGTTATCTACCAAGGATATAGATCTTATGCTTATGGATAGATTCTTGCAAAAACGGTACGATGACGAAGAAATGCTGAATATATGCGAAGAGTTAGAAGAAGATGTCCGTAACACTTGGATTTTTCTCCTTGTCTTTGTAGAGATAAATGTTAATATGTCATATTTGATGCGACAATACCAAGAACTGTTGCAAGACTTCAAATCGCAGCGATACGACAAATTGGCCAATCTTCTTAATGACTTTGTAGATCGTTTGACCGAAGCAGACATCACCCACACGTTGCCGAAATTCACAGTCGACAATCTCCCACCCATTGAGCTGTAATGCTCACAGCTACGTCACTGCCCATTTAATACAGGTGCGAAGAGAAGGCTTCGGCTTTTATGATTGTTGTTACATCCAAGCATCTTTCTGCTCATTTGTCTTATCAAAAACGTTAAGAAAACAAAGAAAACCCTTGTCTGTGCTGCACCACGACATTTCCCTTGCAGAGAAAATCCATATAGTGCTTGCGTGGCGGGAGATCCCTGATGCGTGAGAAGGGTTTATAAGTCCGTGACTGGAAAGAAGAAAAGTGCGTGCACACTGCTGCGCCGACGCGGTTTTTCCAGATATTGACGCGGTTATTTTTGGTCTTGACGCGGATATTGGTTTTTTCGATGTGACCAAGGACAAAGTTGGTTGAAGTTCTGTCTTCCGGATAATGGTAGGGACATGGCCGGATGAGTGTGTCGGGAGGCTTTCTCTCACTCGCGCGCGTGAGTATTTTTTTTTCAAAAAAATCTGTCATCTACCACTAATTGAAAATTAACTGAAAGATATTCAGATGATTGAAACCGATTTCCTTAGTGGTAGATGTGGTAGATGAAGCAAAAAAAATCCTTTTTGTGGTAGATAGTTGGCAGAAAATTGATCTTTTTAGCTGTATTTTGTGCTAAGTAGGGCTTGTTCTCTGACAAAAATATGAGGTTATCTGTCATATGCCACTCCGCAAAAGCCAATTGACATTGGGTTTGTGGTAGATGACAGATAATGACGGATAAAAAACTTTTTTTCAGCGAGTTTTAGATGTGGGTAAATAAGGCGGAAGGAGCGAAAGGTCTATCTTTCCGCTGAATTATTACCTTAGAAAATTTAACTGCAACCTTAGAAAATTTAACTGCGACTTAAAAAAATCTGGTGTGGACATTAGAAAATTTAATAGCGACATAACGGAGAAAAAATCGCGACCGAAGAAATTTTAGGTCGCGATTTTTTTTCGTCTGCTCGCGCAAAAAACTGACGTAGGAAGGCTTAGATTCTCTCTTATCTCCAAGACCCTCTCTGCAGGCAGAGAATAACTCTTTTTACTTTCCGCTGTGTTCTCAGACTTTTTATGTCGGCCCAGCAAAGCTGACCACCGACAAAGTCTTCGCGATACCTACGGCATTCCCCAAAGGGGACCCCGTCCCCCTATATGGGGAGAAACAAGGATATTGCATTTCATTGGGGAAAATTGTTATCACCCATAAATTCTGTTAAATTGGTTTATTTTAGATCACGATTTTTTCTCCGTTAGGTCGTATAGCTTTTGTCTTGGTGCGTATGGAAATGTTTAGGTCGCGCTCCGCAAAAGTTTCCTCCTAATTCTCATATTTGCCTAGAAGGTGAGATAGCATATTTATTGTCTGTCACTATGCACCTCGTATTGCACATATGAGTTTATCTTTCTCTTAAAAGCAAATACAGTCCATATACATCGCAATTAAATTACGCGTTCATCATCGAGTTGCATTATGTGTTTTATAGTGTTAGCTCCTGCAAGGCCTCGCCCATGGGCGGGGCCTTTTTTTTGTTTTATATGTCCCACCAACAGCTTCTACAACGGACGATAGCAGAGTTTACTATATCCGCTGGTGGTGGTTGTCATACCCATCCAAACGATAGGCTTCTACAACCAGCATGCGCTATCCAGCGCGTGCAGAATCAGTGTTGTCATACCCATCCAAACGATAGGCTTCTACAACTTCTTTTTTATAGCTATTGTAATGGTAGGTATGAAGTTGTCATACCCATCCAAACGATAGGCTTCTACAACTTGGCGCGGCCGTTGGTGGGCAGGACAGATGCACGTTGTCATACCCATCCAAACGATAGGCTTCTACAACTATCTGGCTGGCCAGATGGTCATAACTGCCGGACAAGTTGTCATACCCATCCAAACGATAGGCTTCTACAACGCCCTTTATATTGGACTTTATAGAAATAGTTTGGCATGAATACGACTTTTTCTTTAACCATAACGTGTTGACTTTACAGAACTTATCGCTGTAAGTAATGGCTTCTTCGCAAATGTTATGCTTTTTCATCGTAACACGCAGGGTTTTATAGCTTTTTAATGATTTATTTCTCTTGTTTTCAGCAGTTTGCGCCTTCAAAAAAAATCGCAAATGTATCTTGCTTTTCGGTAGTTTATTGGTTTCGCGAAAAGAGGCTATTGTTTTAGCCCATTTCTTCGTGAGCAAAATTAGTACATTTTTCGCAAATAATAAGGTTTTTATTTCGTTTATTTGCATTTGCGAAAAATATTTGACATACTGTCTTTATCAATTTCTGCCCAAAAAGCACATAATCTTATACTTATCAGTTGATGCATTTTTCGCAAATGTTTTCGGCCAATCTATATTACTGCAACTTTGACAGGCTCTCAAATGGATTGAGCTTGGCCGTAAGCAGTGCCTGCCAAACACGCACATAGAGAATGGCATAGCCATAGTTGAGCATCGAGTTTACGAGGTCGGTGGCTCCTTTGTGCTCTCGCTTCTCAAAACCCACTTCGTCATCAGAGATCAGCTCGCGGATATAGTCCCAGTAGTGGATTGCTGTTTGCGCCTCATGACCCATAAGTTTGCTGATGAAGTCTGCTGACTTAAGATCGGCATCCTGTTTCCATTGTTTGAAATTCTTAACCGACGTACTCACTGACTCCATTCTTGGTAGGAGTTTGGTGTCGTGCTTCTTATGATATTTGTTGAAGTATTTTACCAGCGCATGCTGGTTCTTGATTTTTCCCTCAATAATACTCAACGCAATTGTGTTCTTCAGCGTCATATCTGCTTTCGCCTGCTTTGCCCAGAGAGTATTCTGCATAAACTTGGCTGAGATGATGGAGCCCATGTGTGTCCCGTGATGGTCAAAGAAGTCAATGGGTATCTTGTTGCTCAGGCAGAAGCCGACAAGGTTGGACGACAGACTGACGCCCAGCCCTGTGATGACGATTTGTGAAAGGTTGTCCTTGTGGTATTGGGCGAGAACTTTTCCTTTCTCAGAAACTGTGACACCTCGCTGCGTCAGCCCGATGTATGTGCCGGGCTTGTTGATCAGCAATCCGCTGGTCTCAGCCTCCAGCCGGCGATATTCCTTCTTGCGCTCCTGTATAAGCTTGCGGTTTATCTTCTCTCCATCGGCCTGTTTGTTCTTCAGTTTCTCGTTGACGTAATCACCCACTAGCTCCGAGGTAAACTGTTTCTTTTTCAGCTTGAATTGTAGGGAAAGAAAGGAGAACGTGCTAAGGGCATACTGCAAGTTTGTCTTGCTGCCAAAGGTCTCAGTACTTTGGTGAATAATGGAAATAAGCCGTTTCATTAATATTGAGTCGAAATACTCCAAGTCCACCTGTGGCAGCAGCTTACCATAGTAATTGCTGATGCCTTCCCAGATGCGTTGACTCTTTATAGGAAAGCCATCAAGATTGAAGTCAAGTGTATTGATTCGGTCTGTGAGGTCAGCTTTCTTCTTTTCTGTGATTGTGGCTTTTTTGTCCTTAACAGTGATTCCAAGGAAATCAAAGCCATCGTTCATATTAATAATTTCTGGAGGCTGATTTAGCGAGAGTTTCAGCTTTTCCTTCAGATGTGCCTCTGTTTTAGAAAGGATTTCCTCGGCCTTCTCCTTCGTCTCGGTCAGAAAGAGGAAGTCGTCGGCATAGCGGATATACGGCACACCCTGACTGATGGCGAACTGGTCGAAGGAGTGCAGGTAGAGGTTAGAGAGGATGGGGGAGAGTACGGCTCCTTGTGGCGTGCCGTATTCCGTCTCCACCCATTCGAGTGAGTTCTGCTTCACCTTCCCCATCTGTATGCAAAGCATGATGAGGCGGACCAACTCGACTTCTGTGCCGGTAGCGATGAGCCGTTGTTTGAGAATTTCGTGGTCGATGGTGTCGAAGAAATTGTCGATATCTAAACGAAGTACATATTTATATTGTTTCTTGCTACATTCAGCCAAGACTCTGCGAATGGCTTTAGTGGCTCCCTTGCCAGGCCGATAGCCATAGCTATTACCAAGGAATATTTTCTCGTAGCGAGGCTCGATGATAGACTTGATGGCATGCTGCACAATTTTGTCACGGATGGCTGTCATGCCCAATTTGCGCCTCTCCGTCGGGTCCTTGGTCTTTGCAACTTCTATCTGTAGATAAGGCAGAGGTTTCCATGTCCCCGCCTTCAGTTCTTCTGCCAGTTGGGGTATTTGCCTGCGCTTATCCTTCTCAAACGCTTCAATCGATATGCCGTCAATGCCCCCTGCTGAGCCCTTCGCCTTCACCATGTTCCAAGCAAGGTGAAGGTGAGGAATCTGACAGAGGGTTTTGAATTGGGAGGACATAGTGGCTATGAGCCGTTAAACGTTTTTCTTCAATTGTTCAGTCTGTTCTATGATTTTGTCCTTAATACCGTTAGCCACCTCAGGGATATTCATTTTATCCAGTTTCCCGCTGAAGATAACAGGCATATCTACATCGTAGGTGTTGTGTCCGAAGGCATTGCGTGTGCTTTGCAGCAGACTCTTCTCGACATCGTCCAGTACGCCATCGCCACCAGCGGCCAGAATCTTCAGCAGCTCGCCAAAGTTGTTGCGCTTAGCGCGAAGCTTCTTTGTTTTTTTATCAAGATAGGTAAACCACTCTTCATTGGCATTCGCATCATCAGTCAACTCTGGCTTTAACTGGTAGGCTTTGCTCTCGATGATATATGCCTGGCGGAATACCTCACTTCGGTTGGTGTCATAGTATGCAAACTCATTTTCGATTTCTGCACGCTCGAATATATCGGCAGGTAGCCGTGATAGTAGCGACGACAGACGTTGGTGGTCGCTGGCAAACTTGTAGAACTGACCATAGTTTTTCATCTTCATGTCCTTTTGCTCAATAGTCTTGGCGATAGTTTTCTTTTCCTTATTCTGGAAATTCACCGTCCACTGGAAGTCGATTGGTTTGTCGAGCAGTGAGTCGCTCATAACATATTTCAGACAGAATCCCTTGGTAAAGTCCTCGTCCTGACTCTTTGCCTTTAGAATTTCACGAGCCATGAAGAGCAATAGGATATCCTGTGTTTTATAACGGCGTATTGCTCGCTCATTATCATTCACTTTTCTCAGTTTACCCTCCAACTTCTGTTTAACATCCATAACTAAAAGATCTAATGCTTTGCGCTGCTCCTCGCGTTTCTCGTTCAATCGTTTCTGAACTTCAGCTTTCACATTAAAGTGCTGGCCTTTGGGGGCTGCTTCGTTTTTTGCTTTTAGCAGTTTCCACTGCTTTTTTTCATAGTTTCTGAAATCACGTATCTGTTGTTTTTTCAGTTTCTCTTTTTCTTCCTTGACAAAGAAGTCTATCTTATCCTTCAATAGCTGCTTATTATTCAAAATGGCACGAATCTCCTCGATGGTGTAGGCTGGCGATGTCGTCTTGTTTGTCTTGGGGATGGATTCACCGAAGAATTTCTTGAAGATGCGATAGATGTGACGATATGGACTATTGGTATCTCCGACGGGCATCGTGTTATAGAAGTTTTGTGGCTGATCATACTCTACTGTCTTCATGTAGATTCGAATCATGTAGGCTACATTCTGCTGCAACTGATGGTTGTCTTTTTTCTGTTTTTCAAGCACTTTTGCAAAATCGGCATTCTTAGTGGCTATATCCTCCAATAAATGGAAAATGTCATCAGTAAAGAGTCCGTTAGGCAATTGCAAAGGACGCTGCAGGTAGCGAGCTGCCAGTTCCTTCAGACCGTTCTGTTCAGTATTTTTCCATCGAAGCCTTTCGCAATGCAGGAATGGTATGTACAGAGCAGCCCCTTTGGCTTTGTACTTTTTGAAATGTTCGGTTAGATAGTCGATGTAGAAGATTTCTTTCTCCAAGTAAATCTTGTAGAAGTCTTCGATAGAAACAGGCTCTTCGTCAAATACATCAAGTAGGAACGGATGATGAAAATCTGCATCAAAGTCGTCATCGTTCATGGGCAGGATATTAGCCTTAACAAAGATGTTTCTCATCTTTTCACAAGTCACCTTTGCTTCAGGTGCCAACTCGAAACTTTGTCCCATCATCGAAAGTGCCGTTTGCATGGCAACATAGTTTTGACCTGTCAGGTTCATACGTTTCTTTGTGTCTGTCGTTAGCCATTCCATGATGTCGCGAGCCAGTAGCTGTCCTAAGGATCCAGTCTTGACGACGGCACGTATTTTATTAAATTTGTTTTCTTTGGTGCCAATCATCTTGCATTTGGCAATGAAACTTTCAAGTGCCCGTCTTTTCTTATCTTTACGCTCATGCAGACGCAGGAGGGCTGATTCCTCCATGCGCTTTGCATTGTCTGTCACTTCGCCCTTGAGCAGTTTCTTCAGTTTGACAGGAATGTCAGAAAACTTAAGCCCTCTTGTCTGTAATTCACGGATTAACGTGGTCTCATCGGCAGGTAATATGTTACCCTCGCTGACTTCTGTCAGGAAGTTTTTCATGTTGGTGTAAAAGTCGGAGATTTTCTTCTCCACCAATCCAGTATTTTTCTGATATTTTTTAAGCAGATAGTGATAGAACAAAATAGCTGGCAACTCATAGAGACTCAGCATACACTGAGGCGGTAACAGTTCTTCTGCCTGATTAGTCTGACGCTTGTCGCCCTCAGGCGATGCAGGGTTAGCGGGCAATCTTGGGATAAACATATCCCTCCTATCCAAATCGCCATAATGATTGTCAGAGTGGTTGTTGTGCCATCCCTCCCATCGGATGCCGATGGAGTGGCTCTTGGTGTCAAAGTCATATTGGGCATTCTGCTGGGTCACGTAAGGCTTCTGCCCTGCTACATCGGGTTCCTTATATATTTGTCCATCCTCAACGTTCTTGATCTCCATGACATCCTGCCATTTTTCCTTCATCATTTCGTTCACCTCCTGGATGCGTCCAAAACCATGCAATTCCTTTTGAAGAATACGCAGGCGCTCAGCATTATCAACGCTGTATGCTTTGTCGTGTTGGTAAAAGGCAAAGCGATATTTACCTAAATTAAGTTGAAAACGAAGATGGTCGAACATACCTGTCAAGTCTATATACTTGAGTGCCAACTGGGGAAAGCGGTCTTCCCAGCGTACAAAGGTACTGCGAGGAGTATTTTTTCCCGTAGTATTTGCGGCAATAGCATCTGTCTCTTCCCCTATATCACCTTGCTCTTCAGTAATAACAGCCTCCTCGCCGTGAGTGTTTTCCCAAACTACTGTGGCATCATCTTTGAATTCGTTACGTGCCTCTTTACAGAATACATCATACAACGGACGAGGACATTTGCGCAGTTCACTTAACATATCCAATGCCAGTGCCGTGTCTGACATCTCACTGTCTATCCTGGCCTTCACCATCCGGATACGGTTCATGCACATGATTTCTTTGACATACATTAACTGCTGTTCTGCATGCTCACCTGTGAACTTAATCTGCTGATTGAAGCCAACTTCATCCATTAGTGAGAAAGATACTTGTTTGTCCAGAAAAAGGCACAAGAAGTAAATAATGCCTATATCAGACAAGCCTTTCTCTTCATCCATCATATAGGCTTGATAGTTAGGGTTTCGCACATAGCGTACAGATTTCTTGGTGATTATCTGGGTTTTCATGTCGAGTTTCAAACCTGATTTTTTCCATTTCGGTATATTGGAATCATGTAGCGTGTTGAGTAGTTTCTTGTAATCAGGATCGTCTGGCGAGAAACGTTCCACAACGTCTTCAGGAATGCGAAGAGCTGAAAGCACCTCATTGCTGGAATGATCAAGTTCCTCCATGCTCTTAAATGTCTGGCTGCTATTCTCGTACAAATATTGTAGTTTTTTGCCTACTTCTTTTTTAAGTTCTAATTGTCTGTTTTGTTCTTCTTTGTTATTATAAGGTCGGTAATGTGTGTAATTGTTGCGTATATCAGCCATCAGACTTGTAAAAAGTGACATGACTGTCATGAGCGATTTCAGTTGAACCGTCTTTTTCTCTTCATCCTCCAACTTCATTCGCTTGAAGAACGGGAAATGACGATAGAGGCGTTTCTGCAGTTTCACTTTCTGGATGTTGTCAAGAGCTTCCAATTTTTTGCGATGGGACTTGTTGAAAGCATTTTCTATTTCGTTCTCATTAAAAAGAGGCATGCCGATGGCCTGCATGATGGTGTTGATGGTTAGTGTCATGTTGTGACGAGCCAGATTAGCATAAGCTCCAATGACGTGACGTTTACAATCGGGTTGTTCGTCGTAAGGCTTTGAATAGTCCACAGGGACTAAGGTGAATTTTACGTTTGGCATAGTAATAGGATTTTATTTTTGATTATTGTTGTTTGAAAAAATAGACATACTATCCTTGAAATAGGCCCACAGATAGCAAGCAAAGATGAGTACTATGCAGATACCTCCAGCCCACAAGGCCCAGTTGATATCATCGGGGGTGTTTTTCATCTCATTAACGGCTTGCATTACCTGAGCAATGGTAAGTATGGCCACTATGATATTAAGCAATTTCTGAAGACGTTCGGACTTCTCTTGAATTTTCTGTAGGTTTCTTTCTGTTGTCATTTTCAATAAATCTGCCTTCTCACCCACCTCTTGGAAGGTTTGATCAATTAGAAGATTTCTACAGCAGAACTGGTAAAACTGACTATAATGTGTGTAGACAGAAACGTCTGTATAATAACAGTTGACTTTAATTCTGCAAATGATATTGATTAGTTTCCAAAGATCGTCATCTTTGTTTTTCTTGGTGAATTCAAATGATGTCATCATCTGTTCTAACCTCAACAGAGTGAAGCGTTGTATCAAAACTAAGAGATAAACTATCAGATACTGGCGACTGAACCTGTTGTGAATCTGTTTGATAAACTCTGAATTTCCTTCTTTTCCTACGCATACCATTGACGCACCTTCAATAGCAGACGAGAAGTATATATTTTCATACGCTTCTAGAAAGTGACCTTGTTCCAGCATCTGATTAAACGGTAGCATATAGCTATTTTCCACACAACGAGCCAAACGCATCATGTCTGGATAAAGGCATTCGCTCGTTATCTTATTTTCAACATCTTGCATTGAACAGAAGGTGAAAAGATGGATGCGATCCCGGCTGAAGTACTTGATTCTAGGAACATCAGGCTTTGGTTGTCCTAATGTAGCAAGCATACAGTTCACTAAGTCGTCTGTACACCAGCACAGAAAATCCTCATTGAAACGAGTTTTGCCTTGATTTAACTTCCAGAAATCTGGAGTACTTTTAAAAATCTTATTGACTTCAATTGCCACATCTAGATTTTTCTTTTTCTGATTCTCTGGCTCTGGACATACACACAAGTACTTGTCGCGCTCATCACGTTTGTGGAGATAGTAATTTAGGACTTTAATAGATTCCATATTTTTCGTATCATCCAAGCGGATACAGAAGGTCATAATACCGATTTGGGAAGAAGGCGAAATGAACAGGTGAGGTGCCATATTTCCCTCATTCATCAAAGTGAAGAGAATAGTCTGAGGATTCTTCTTCTCTTCGGCATTCTTTCCAATGTAAGCCATACTTTGCTTTCCTAAGATACGCTCAGCAAAGAGAGTCTTAGCAAAACGACCTTCAGGAGCATCGAACTGTTCTTTACAAGGGGTGAACTTATAGATGCTTAACTTCTGTTTTACTGAAATACCTTTTTGTTGGAACAGATCCATTATATACGGATATAGTACGTCCTCCTTATTATAAAGATTTTCATTAACAGCTTTCCACCTGTCAAGTTTAGATAAAATAGCATTCCAATCTTCTAACGTATCGAAGTAGAATGGAACAATAAAAAATGTAAAAGCTCTTTCTATACTCATAGGATTCGGCTCTTTTGTCATAAACTCTTTTTGCTTTTCCATAATTCTTTTTATATGTTTTCAATTATTCTAATCCTTCTATTAACTGATCAAAATCAGAACGGATGGTCTTGTCTTATATCCGCCAGAACTTATAGTCACCTTAGCTCTTTTAATTCATTCATCAGCCAGGCTTTTAGTTCTTCCTCAGATGGAAGTCTGAGCATGTATTCAGAGACGAAGAGGCGCTCGTCGATACCACTTGTTGCATATTCAACCATCTCTTTGCCTGCGGCAATGCAGAGCAGAATGCCGACAGGAGGATTGTTGCCAGGCTGCATCATGTTCTTGCGATAGTAAGAGAGGTACATGTTCAGTTGAGCCACATCTTTATAGTCGAGTTTATGGGACTTGAGTTTCAGAATCACACCAAAACGAGCGTTTCGGTTGTAGAATAGCAAGTCCATAATATAGTATTCCTTATCTATAAGAATGCGCTTCTGACGGGCTTCGAAGCAGAAGCCATTGCCCAATTCCAGCATAAAGTCCTGAAGATGGTCCATCAAGGCTGATTCCAAATCAGACTCTTCTACCACATCTTTAGCATCTATTCCAAGGAATTCAAAGACGAATGGTGACTTGATGGTCTCATGAAGACTCTGTTGAACAGCCCCCTGATTGGCTAATGCGTGCAGGGCATTCTTGTCACGGCTTAGACCACTACGTATGAAATACCCACTGTCAATCTGACGCTTTAACTCGCGAGTACTCCATACGCCTTTGATGCACTCGATCTCGTAAAAGGTCCGCTCCAAAGGGTCTTCTATAGGTAGAAGTTGGACAAAATGAGTGTAGGACAGGCGGTTGAAGAGCTTGTCAGCAGGGACAACTACTTTTTCTGTCGTTTCAGATTGTGTAATCGGTGATTGCACCATCTCGCTGCTTCCAAATTTGGCAATCAGTGATTACCTAATCTCTGATGCTTCCAAAATGGCAATCGGTGATTGCCATTTTGGTGAACTCGTCAGAATGTACTCGGCTATGGCTGGTTGTATCCTTTCGTATGTAAGAAAGAATTGGCGATATAAACGCAGGTCTCTGTAAGAGTATCCTTTCATTTTCAATCGCCCTGCCAGTTTCTGCAACAGTTTCTCGCCATACTTGGCCCTGTCGCTGCCGTTTTGCTCATAGTGAACAATATAATAGCCGTTCAGCCAGTTGCGGCAAGTGACATGTTTGTTGATGACGCTTGCAGCACTTTGCTGAAAGGCGTCATTCATAGAGCGCAAACTCCGAGCCAATTGCTCAAATGATTCTTGTGAGTTGAAAGCCATATTGTATCTTTAACTATTCTCTTAATATCGTCCTTTACAAACCAATTTCTGTAGCTCTTTTATTCTCTTAGCTCTCAGCGTAGCTATCGTTGTCAATTTTTCTGTTGCATCGCTATTGTCGGTTTCTGTCATCGCATCTATATGACACTTGTAGTATACTGTACGCATCGTCTCTTGTATTCTTCAGGAGACAGTACGACGGGTTTCCAAACATCTCTGTTGAGTTCTTCTGGTTTAATAGCAGCATTGAAATATCCTGCTAAAAAAGCATGTGAATAAATACTGGTTGCCATATTCTTTTTTCGCTTATCATGTACTCTATTTTCCTGTTTATATTACATACTCTTTTCCTCGGAGATTTTCTTTTGTCTTTCTTGAGCTTCTTCTATCTTCTTTTCTAGGTTGACTTTCGCCAAAATATGTTCCCAGAATGTGTCTATCTGTAGATTGATTTGTGCCATTTTGATAAATCATGTTTTTCTTTCCCATTGCTGTATGTGTTTAATTGTCTGTAATTCTGATTTTGCAATTGTTTTTGTTTTATTTTAGTAATCGGTTTCGCATTGCGATACATTTGTTCATGCGCTGGCCGTTGATAGCATAGCTATAAATGCTGTGGTCGGTGAGCTTAGAGAGCGACTTTGAGAAGTCGCGCAGTGTGGCTGTTGTCTGGTCTATGATTTTTAGGGGTGGGGTAGTGGTGCCGTTGAGACTACTTTCTGTGAAGAGGCTCATCGGAAGGAGGGTCTGACGTGCTGTGCCTCTGTCTGCATTAAAAGCGGCAAGCTTATGGCTCGCCTCTACCATATAATAATTAGAGATAATGAGTCTGTCATGTAACTTGTTGTAGATGGAACAGCCGGGAGTAATGCCGAGCACCTCCAACATGATGGGATAGGCACGGCCTAACTGCGTCTTGATGCGATTGAGTTTGGTGGCAATCTCCCCGAAGGTGTATGAGTTGTGCTTGGCCATATAATCGAAAACAATGCTGACGTGATATTCATCTCCCTGGAACCTCGAAGGTAACAGCTCATGAAGAATTGCACGGATATTGGCCAGTCCATCACCGGCATTGGGATGGCGGAAGGCAAAAAGATAGCGGTCTGTCAGGAGCAATGCATTGGATGGCAACTGTTCTATGCTGTCCAACACTGAATCCCAGCCCTTGTTAAGTTTCTCTTCCACATTGGAGATAAAAATGTCGTTGACATCGATGAGGGGAGAGATGTCCGGGTGTTCACTGCTTAGACACATCACGCCGTAAGACCGCTGTATGGCTAATGCTTCGGTTGGAGTGATGTCAAGAATGTATAGCGCAGAGGGATTCTTCAGTACGTTTTCTGGATGTGTCCTATATTCTTCAATATCAGCTTGCGTTAGCAACTGTACAGGCTGTTGCTTCAGCAGCTTGTATAGATATGATTGCCCCGTTGTTGCAGAACTGACAATGGCTTGATAAACTGTATCGGATATATAGACTTTAAACATTCGTACTAATAGTTGATGGTGCAAATATACGAATAATTCGTAAAGCACGCTCCGAAACAATGCCATAAGTGCCAATTATTATTGGTAGGCGTAAATTTCTATAAACGATTAACAGGTTGTTGTTGTTAGCTTTTGTCGCCTTATTAAATGCCTCCGGCAGCTATGATATAATCCACGGTATCATTGATTGTGGTTAGTTTTTTCTCGTCCGCTTCCGGAATCTCAATGTAAAACTCTTCCTCAAATGCCATAATTAGTTCAATGTAATCCAAGGCGTCGCATCTATGCTTGCCTTCTTTGTCCAAATAGGCACGAAATGGTACCCTGACACTCTCTTCGACTTCCTTGAGCGGCATGTCCAGATGCTCACTGACGAGTCTGCAAACTCGTTCTTTAATATCTTCTTTTATCATGTCTTTTTAATCTTGATTCTGTAATATGTTAGATAATTTTTTTTGTGTCCTATGTTGTTCGCGGATTGGATACATTATTCCTTTGGTGCAAATTTACACAAAACCATCAGAGTTACCTAAAAAACAGATAAAAAATGTTGATTAAGTGAAATGGCTAATACATTTTAATTAAACATTTCCTTCCAGATAAGCGCTAGTAAGTGTGGACAAACTTTTGCGCCGATTATATAGAATAACTCTAAGATGCTGAGGGGCGACCTCTGTAATGGAAGGAGGCCGTAGATAACAGGAAGGAGACCGCATAAATCCTGCGGCCTCCTTCCTGTTTTTCTCGCACCGAAAAAAGGCGAGAATAATTCCTTACACTCTCACTTTTTTGACGAGGGTCTTGCCGTCGGTGGTGGTGATGCGCAGCAGCAGGACGCGGGTGGCGCCTGCGGCAAGGCTGAAGGTGGACTGGTCGGTGCGGAGCAGCGTGTTGCCCAGGGTGTCGGTAACGACGATGTCGGCTACGGGACCGCTGACCTTGACCGTTGACCGTTGACCATTGACTGTTGAACATTCTACTCCTAACTCCTCATTCCTCATTCCTAACTCCTTACTCCCCACTCCCGTGGCCTGGTTGTTGAAATCGATGGTTGCTGTCTGGCCTGCCTCGAGGGGGATGAGGAGTGTGTTATGGTCTTCGGGCTGGCAGTCGAGCTCGGCGCCATCTACGGTGACCTGACGGTCATAGACCTCGGGGTAGCTGAGGTAGAGGGGACTGCCCTGGTTGGACTTGATGGTGACGATGTCGGGACGCCCGTTGCTCCACTCGATGCTTACCTCAAAGTCGCCGACGGCCTTGAGGCCGCTGATCTTGCCGCTGGTCCACACGGCGGGCAGGGCGGGGAGCACGCTGATGCTGCCGGCGTGGCTCTGCATGAGCATCTCGGCGATGCCGGCGCATACTCCGAAGTTGCCGTCTATCTGGAACGGGGCGTGGCTGTCGTAGAGGTTGTAGTAGATGCCGCCGGCATACTGATTGGTGGAGTAGGCGGTGGAGTGCTTGAGTGCGTTCTTAAGGATGATGTGTGCGTGGTCGCCGTCGAGGGCCCGTGCCCAGAGGTTGACCTTCCAGCCCATTGACCAGCCGGTGGCTGCATCGCCGCGCAGCTTGAGGGAGTTGACGGCGGGCTCAAAGTAGGGGCTGCCGCTGGTGATGGTGTTGAGCGGATAGAGAGCCATGAGGTGGGAGAGGTGGCGATGGCCGGGGTCGCTGCTGACGTCGTAGGCTGAGTACTTCCACTCGCGGAGGATGATGTCGCCCTTCTTGACGCCGTTGCGCGGATTGGTCCACTGGCTGTTCTTGGCTGTGTTGGCGGTGTAGGTCTCGGTGTGGAGTCCTTGGTCGGTCTTCTCGAGATAGGTGTCGAGTCTGGCTATCTCCTGCTCGGTTACCTGTGCCTCTCCGCCGAGTATGTCGATGGCCTCCCTGACAGCCTTGAGGTGGCTGTAGATGAGCTGCTGGGCATGGGCGGTGCCGTCCTCGGAGTTGTGGGCGTCTTGCTCGGGCGAGTATTCGTTGGGGGCGACGTAGGTGCCGTCGGGCTGGATGCTGAGGGAGCTGTAGCCGCGGTCGTTGATCATGCGCTCCATCCAGAACTGGGCTGCGCTATACATGGCGGGGAAGGCGCGCAGGAGGAAGTCGCGGTCGAGGGTGTAGAGGTAGTGCTGCCAGAGGTGGGAGCAGTACCACACGTTGGCAACGAAGTAGTTGTTGCCCCAGGTGCTCATGCCGCCGAAGATGTTGTTCTCGGTGAAGCATGTCCAGCCGTTGCTGACACGGCCGTAGGTGGTGGCGGCGCGCTTCCAGTTGGCGCGGCCGGCCATATTAATGATGTAGTTGAGGAATGGCAGGTGTGTCTCGCTGAGGTTGGTGGGTTCGGCGGGCCAGTAGTTCATCTGGATGTTGATGTTGGAGTGGATGTCGCTGTTCCAGGGTGCCTGGCTGAGGTTGTTCCAGATGCCCTGCAGGTTGTTGGGCACATTGATGCCGAGCGAGCTGCTTATCTCGAGGTAGCGTCCGTAGGCGAAGTAGAGCTGCTCGAGGAATAGTGTGGCGGGCTCGCGGCCTGTGGAGTTGGCAGCGGAGTTGTAGCGGTCGATGAGTTCATTGGTGGGCAGGCTGCTGGCTGCATCGCCGAGCTGCAGGGTGACGCGGCCCATATAGCTGCGGAAGGCAGTCTGATGGTCGCTGAGCAGGGCTGCCCATCCTTTGTCGGCTGCCGCAGCGAGGCGGCTCTGCGATTCGGCTGCTACGTCGGCGTAGGCTCCCTTGCAGGAGGCGTTGGTGTCGTCGTAGTCGGTGAGGGCAGAGAGGAGGATGGTGACCTCCTTGGTGCCGCTGACGTGCACTCCCTCAGCGGTGGCCTCGATGGTGGCTCCCTCACCGCCGATGACCTTGAAGGTGGCGTTGTAGGTAACGGTGGCAAGCTTGCCGCCGAAGGAGCCGCAGTCGCCGGAGTAGGCTGGGGTGGAGGCGCTGATGCCGTCGCCGGGCTTGACACTGACGAGGAGGTCGAGGGTGGCGTCGCCGTCGGCGGTGTAGTGGGCAGCGACTACCTTAGAGTCCATAGAGGAGAGGTAGCGGCGCTCATAGGTTGTGGCGCTGGCAGCGCTCTTGAAATCGACGCCGGCCACTCCGTCTTCGATGTCGAGCCAGCGCACATAGTCGGTGGCGCTGCCTGCGGTGGAGTAGTTGAAGTCGGTGGATAGATTCTTGACAAACAGGCTGCCGAAGTTCTTATACTGTCCGTAGCCGCCCATATCGTTGGGTGTGCCGGTCCAGAGTGTCTTCTCGTTGAACTGCAGCTCGTCGGTCGCTACGCCTCCGAAGAAGCTGGCGCCGAGCTGGCCGTTGCCGATGGGCAGCGAGTATTCCATCCACTTGTTGCTGACGCCGGTGAGGGTGGCGGGCTGGGTGTACCAGAGGGTGAGCGGGTGCTCGGGGGTGAAGGCGGCGACGCCGCTGACCTTATAGTCGTCATATACCATGTCGTCGGGACTGACGAAGTGGAGCGGGTCGTTGACATCGCCTGCGCTCCAGAATCCGACGGGGTGGCCCACCTCGGCGCCCTGCCACTGATTGAACATGCAGTTGGCGGTGGTGATGCCGTTGGCCTTGATTTCCCATGCGGGGGCATAGGTGGCGTTGGTGGTCTGGACGAGTGAGTAGCCGCTGGGGTAGGGGGTAGCGGCGGCGGCGAGACGTGCGTCATTGCCGGTGCCGCTGACGGTGGCGTAGTTGCCGAGGCGGCTGATGAGCTGGAAGTTGGCCTGGCTGCCTACGAGCTTCCATAGCTGGCCGTTAACGGGGTCGGCTTTGGCTAGGACGGCGTTGGTGCCGGAGCCTTGGTCGAGGATGGTGTTGCTCTCGCGCGCAAACTCGATGAAATACCAATGCTCGTCCTCATCGGTGGAGAACTTGGGCACCTGTGCCTCGGCAATGACGAAGTTGAGGCCGTTGTTGCCGTCGCCGGCGCTCCATTCGCCCAGCTGCACACCGGTGGCAGTGCCTCCCCACTGATTCATGCAGTAAGAGGAGTTGGTGCGCTGTATCTCCCAGCAGCCGCTGCCGTTGATGAGGCGGAAGGTGGCGCCGTCAGCTGTCTTGCTGGAGCAGAAGCGGCTGTCGGAGTAGATGACACGGCCGCCCAGGCGGCTGACAAGGCGGAAATTGTCCTTGGTGCCTATCAGCGCCCATTTCTTGCCGTCGGCTGCCGACTTGGTGGCAGTGATGAGCTTGGCTCCGTCGGTGCCGGGGTCGGAGAGGACGTTGCTGCCCTTCTGAAATTGGATATAATACCAGCTGGTGTCCTGGCCGGCAGTGGTGAATACGGGCATGCTGCCCTGGGCTGACATGGTGAGTGCTGAGATAAGCAGCAGTGTAAAAGCGAGTATGCGTTTCATGGCTTATAGTGTGTAATATGTTATATGTTTAATGTGATATGTTTAATGTAAAAGCCTCCGGACTTGGCTAAATTGTCCAATTGTAAGTTTGCCAAATCGTGAAATATCTATTTGTTTGCCGCAAAGATAGTGCTTTTTTTCTTATAGATGACTATTATTTTGCTTCTATTTATTTTTCGTCTTTACATTATTATATAAATATAAAAGTTTTTAGTATCTTTGCAAGTCAATTGGGCATGGTGCCCTGAGCCTATAAAAGAATAAAAACAAATTAGCGATGAAAAAGATTATCATTATCCTGGCAGCAGTGGTCTGCTCCGTGGCCGCAATGGCGCAAAGCCAAGCAGATGAGGCACTGAAAGAGATGGAAACGAAAGTGAAGGTCGCCGACGGGAAACAGACCGACGGCAGAGCCCAGCTGGACGCGGCATTGGCCTGCATCAACGATGAACTTGGCGACAAGAAAGACCTGCAGCGCGGATTGGTGTATGCCGAGCGTGCACTGAAGATTGCCGAGGCGCAGACCGTGCTCAAGGACACCCTGCTGGGGCATACCCACTATACCCTGGGAGTGATATACATTCAGCAAAACGACTACGGAAAGGCCTGCGAATACTTTGAAAAGGCCATGAATGCCTTCGAGAGAGAGCTGGGCGCCGACGACCCCGTGACAAATGGCACCAAGATGGTGTACTCATATATGATAATGCAGATGCAGCCGTTTCGTGGATTCCCGTATATTCAGGAAGCCTTCTACAACAACAGCATTGCTCCCGAAGACAAGCGCATAACCAACATGGACGAAGCCAACATACTGCTGGAGACCTCGCTGGAAATGCTCATCGCGGCCTACACCGAATACTTCAAGACCGCAGTGCCATTGATAGTTCGTGACGGCAGTCAGTATCTGCTCGTTCAGAGCGGCGACTGGAATATTGAGAAGCCGCTGGTGGGCTGGCTGGTGCCGACATTGATGCGCTCTGAAGAAGAGAACGCGGACTTCGTGGGCGATGAGATAATCTTCTGCGATGGTGATTTCAACTTTACTGCCATACCTGCCGAGGAAAAGGAGAAAGGCGCACTGACATTCAACTTCAGGCACTTCCTGAACAACCCCCGTACGCTGGTGAGTAACCCCGGCGACTCGCGCATCCTCTTCCTCAACACCGAGACTTACGAGCAGCTGCGCAGCAAGTTCCGTGAGTTCAAGGCAAGTAGGAAATGAGAATTGAAAATTGATAATTGAGAATTGATAATTGAGAATTTTGCACGGAAGAAGTTTAAGAGGTTCAAGAAAAAACTACATATTTCACGAATTCTTGTCAAACGGCTTGCAAAATTTCAAATTTCAAACTTCTAATTTCAAATATAAATGTAATGGACAGACTTTATATTTTTGACACTACGCTGAGAGACGGCGAACAGGTGCCTGGCTGTCAGCTGAATACCGTGGAGAAAATCCAAGTGGCCAAACAGCTGGAGGCCCTTGGCGTGGACGTGATAGAAGCAGGGTTTCCTATCTCAAGCCCTGGCGACTTCAACAGCGTGATTGAGATAAGCAAGGCAGTGACATGGCCCACTATCTGCGCCCTGACTCGCGCCGTGGAGAAGGACATTGATGTTGCCGCCGAGGCCCTGCAGTATGCCAAGCGTAAGCGCATCCATACTGGCATAGGCACGAGCGACAGCCATATCAAATATAAATTCAACTCCAACCGCGAGGAGATAATCGAGCGCGCAGTGGCTGCGGTGAAGTACGCCAAGAAATACGTGGAGGACGTGGAGTTCTATGCTGAGGATGCCGGCCGTACCGACAATGAATACTTGGCGCGAGTGATTGACGCCGTTACCAAGGCAGGTGCCACGGTGTGCAACATTCCCGACACTACGGGATTCCGCCTTCCCAACGAGTATAACGAGAAGATAAAGTACCTGTACGAACATGTGGATGCCTTTGCCGCCGGCAAGAGTATTCTCTCCACCCACTGCCACAACGACCTTGGCATGGCCACGGCCAACACGGTGGCCGGCGTGCTGGGCGGCGCCCGCCAGGTGGAGGTGACCATCAACGGCATCGGCGAGAGGGCCGGCAATACATCGCTGGAAGAGGTGGCCATGATTTTCAAGACTCATCCCGACCTGGGCATCGAGACTAATATCAACACCACCAAGATATATCCCGCCTCACGAATGGTGAGCAGCCTGATGAACATGCCCGTGCAGCCCAACAAGGCCGTGGTGGGACGCAACGCGTTTGCCCACTCCAGCGGCATCCATCAGGACGGCGTTCTGAAGAATGCCAGCACCTACGAGATTATGGATCCCAAGATGGTGGGCATCGATGATAATGCTATCGTGCTGACCGCCCGAAGCGGCAGGGCAGCCCTGAAGCACCGCTTGCATGTGAACGGCATAGAGATTGACGGTCCGAAGCTGGATAAGGTTTACGAGGAGTTTCTCCGCCTGGCCGACCGTAAGAAGGAGGTTACCGACGACGATATCCTCGTATTGGCAGGCGGCGACCGTGCCGAGACTCATAATGTGAAGCTCGACTATCTGCAGGTGACCACTGGCATGGGTGTACGCTCCGTGGCCAGCATAGGTCTGTGTATTGCCAATGAGCACTTTGAGGCTGCGGCCTCCGGCAATGGTCCTGTGGATGCGGCTATCAAGGCCCTCAAGACTATCATCAAGCGCGAGATGACGTTGCGCGAGTTTACCATACAGGCCATCTCCAAGGGCAGCGACGATATGGGTAAGGTGCACATGCAGGTGGAGTATGCCGGCCACGTCTATTACGGATTCGGCGCCAATACCGATATCGTGACTGCCTCAGTGGAAGCATATATTGATTGTATAAATAAGTTTAAGTAATGGGCCGTTCTCTTTTTGAAAAGATATGGGATTCTCACGTGGTGCAGAACGTGAAGGATGGTCCCACGCAGCTATATATTGACCGCCTTTACGCTCACGAGGTGACTAGCCCGCAAGCTTTTGACACTCTAAGGGATAAGGGCATTAAGGTGTTTCGCCCTGAGAAAGTGATAGCTATGCCTGACCATAATACGCCCTCCGACCAACAGGAAGTAATCCACGACCCCGTGGGACGTAAGCAGGTGGAGACACTTAAGCGTAATTGTGAGGAGTTTGGCATACGCCACTTTGACATGGGCACCAAGGATAACGGTATTATCCATGTGGTGGGGCCCGAGAAGGCCCTATCGCTGCCAGGCATGACGATAGTGTGCGGCGACAGCCATACCAGCACCCACGGTGCCGTGGGTGCGCTGGCCATGGGCATCGGCACCAGCGAGGTGGCTGAGGTGCTGGCCAGCCAGTGCATACTTCAGCAGAAGCCTAAGTCGATGCGCATCAACATTGAGGGCGAGTTGCAACAGGGTGTTACGGCCAAGGATATAGCACTCTACATAATGGCAAGGCTTACTACTAGCGGTGCCACTGGCTATGTGGTGGAGTATGCTGGTAGCACTATCCGCAACCTCAGCATGGAGGGCAGGCTCACGCTATCCAATCTGTCGATTGAGATGGGTAGTCGCGCTGGCATTATTGCTCCCGATGACATAACTTTCGCCTACCTTAAGGGCCGCGAGTATGCCCCCAAAGGTGAGGCTTGGGATAAGGCCGTGGAAGAGTGGCGCAAGCTGAGAAGCGACGATGATGCCGTATTTGACAAGGAGGTGACCTTCCGCGCCGAGGACATCAAACCGCGCATTACTTATGGCACCAATCCTGGCGCCGGTATCGCCGTTGATGAGGCTATCCCTGCGCTGGAGGACATTGCCGAGGCTGAGCGCAATGGTTTCCTCGCGCAGCTGGACTATATGCAGTTTAAGCCCGGCGAGATGCTTGAGGGCAAGCCCGTGGACTACTGCTTCCTCGGAGCCTGCACCAATGGCCGCATCGAGGACTTCCGCGCTTTTGCCAGTGTGGTGAAAGGGCGCAGGAAGGCTGACAACGTGGTGGCATGGTTGGTGCCTGGCTCGTGGCTTGTAAGGCAGCAGATTATCGATGAGGGCATCGACAAGGTGCTGGAGGCTGCAGGCTTTGAGCTCCGCTTGCCGTCATGTTCCGCATGCCTTGCTATGAATCCTGACAAGGTGCCGGCAGGTAAGCTGGCAATATCCACCAGCAACCGCAATTTCGTTGGACGCCAAGGCCCCGGTGCACGCACCGTGCTGGCTTCGCCGCTGACCGTGGCCGCCAGTGCCGTAACAGGCGTGATTACTGACCCTCGTAAACTCAAATGATATGGCAAAGGCTAAATTTAACATAGTACTGAGTACCTGTATTCCTGTCGCAATCGATAATTGCAATACCGACCTCATTATACCGGCGCGCTATCTGGCCTCCACCACTCGCGACCCAAAGTTCTTCGGCGATGCCTTCATGCATGACCTTCGCTACGATAGCGAGGGCAAACCAGTGGCTGACTTCGTTATGAACAGGCCTGAGTTTTCAGAGGCTCCCCATGAGGGCGTTCACGAGATTATCGTGGCTGGCCAAAACTGGGGTAGCGGTTCCAGCCGCGAGCACGCTGCATGGGCTATTGCCGGTTATGGGGTGAGGGTGGTGATATCTTCTTCCTTTGCTGACATTCATCGCAACAATCTGCTCAACTGCTTTGTGCTGCCGGTAGTGGTGAGCACTGACTTTCAGCAGGAGCTGTTTCTGACTATTGCCGGCAATCCGCAGGCCAAGGTCAAGGTGGATGTGCCCAATCAGACGGTTACGAATATGGAGACTGGCCACAGCGAGCATTTCGACATCAATGGCTATAAGAAATACTGCCTGATGAACGCCTTGGATGACATTGACTTCCTGCTGGAGAATCGCGACAAGATAGAAGAGTACGAAAACAGATAGATGGACCGTTACATCGAAATACTTGATACCACGCTGCGCGACGGCGAGCAGACAGAGAGCGTCAGTTTCCTTCCCAACGAGAAGCTGACCATAGCCCGCTCCTTACTGCAGGATGTGAAGGTTGACCGCGTAGAGGTCGCCTCGGCCCGTGTTTCAGAAGGTGAGAAGGAGGCGGTCAGCATGATCTGCAGCTGGGCTAATGGCGCAGGTATGCTGGATAGGGTAGAGGTGTTGGGATTCCTCGACGGCGGCAAGTCGGTTGACTGGCTTGTAGAGTGCGGCTGCCGCAATATCAACTTGCTGTGCAAGGGTTCGCTTCGCCACTGTAAATATCAGCTGCGCAAATCTCCCGAAGAGCACATCGCCGATATAATTGCTACTATCGACTATGCTGCCAGCAAGGGAGTGAATGTCAATGTATATCTTGAGGATTGGAGCAACGGCATGAAGGATTCTCCTGAGTATGTCTATCAGGTGATGGATGCGCTCAAGGATACTGCCATTCGCCGCTTTATGCTGCCTGATACTCTCGGAGTGCTCAATCCGCTTCAGGTGTTGGAGTTTGTCCGTAGGATGGTAAAGCGTTATCCGGAGGCTCATTTCGATTTCCATGCTCATAATGATTACGATCTTGCCATAAGCAATGTCCTGGCTGCAGTGCTGAGCGGTTGTCAGGGCATCCATGCCACCGTAAATGGACTCGGCGAGAGAGCGGGCAATGCTCCGCTGGCCAGCGTACAGGCAATCCTCCATGATCAGTTTGAGGCGCATACTAATATCGATGAGGCGGCCTTATTCCAGATAAGCCGTCTGGTAGAGAGTTATTCAGCCATTCCTATTTCGCCTAATCGCCCCATTGTAGGGGAGAGTGTTTTTACTCAGGTGGCAGGCGTCCACGCCGATGGCGACAATAAGCATAATCTCTATCAGAACAATCTCAAGCCAGAGCGCTTTGGCCGCAAGCGTGAGTATGCCCTCGGCAAAAACAGCGGTAAGGCCAACATTATTAAGAACCTTGATGCACTGGGCTTGCAGCTGACGCCTGAGCAGACGAAGCTGGTGACTGAGCGTATTACTGAGCTGGGCGATCGCAAGGAGATTGTCACGCCCGATGATCTGCCGTTCATTGTGAATGATGTTATTAAGCACAATACCGACAGCAATAAGGTCAAGCTTGTTGGTTACATGGTGTCAACGGCCCGTTCTCTGCGTAGTTACGCATCGCTGCGTATTGAGATTGACGGCGTGGAATACGAGGCTGCATCCACCGGCGACGGTCAGTACGACGCTTTTGTAAAAGGTCTGCATAAGATTTATGCCGAGAAGTTGCATCGTGAGTTTCCAGTACTGACCAATTATTTCGTCACCATTCCTCCCGGCGGACGTACAGATGCCTTGGTGCAGACGGTTATCTCGTGGGAGTATAAAGGCAAGTCGCTGCGCACCCGCGGTCTTGATGCTGACCAAACGGACTCTGCCATTAAAGCTACAATAAAAATGCTTAATGCAATTGAAA
>JAEEGF011934471.1_pt1 | contig 28805 bp, 18 predicted proteins | sample 9134171 | NCBI WGS metagenome assembly JAEEGF01 (sample SAMN16246542, study PRJNA631951) | gut metagenome | biome: gut microbiome; feature: rumen; material: AP-attached | host: Bos | place: Iran: Karaj | collected 2018-10 | reverse complement strand
GACCCGTCTTGTCGCGGAAGTCGATGTAGTCCTTGATGGCCTCGGCCGTGGCGTCACCGCCATAGCGGTGGCAGGTGTACATGATGTTGTCGTCAAATTTCCAGTCGTTGAACATGTAGAAGTCGGAGTTCCAGCGGGCACCGCCCAGCAGGATGACGTGGTTCTTGTCCACCTGACGGATGGCTTTCACGGCACGCTGGTAGAGCGGCTCGAGCTTCTTGTTCAGGCCCTCCTTGTTCTCAAAATAGTGGGCAATCGGCTCGTTCATCAGCTCGTAGCCCAGAATCACGGGCTCGTCCTGGTAGCGGGCAGCGATGCGTTGCCAGATGTCGCAGAACAGCTGCTGGCTGGGCTCACTCTCGAAGAGCCACGGATAACCGTGTCCGTCGTCGATGTTGTCACCGGTCTGTCCGCCGGGGCAGTCATGCATGTCGAGAATCAGGTAGAGGCCTGCGGCACGGCACCAGTTCACAACCGAGTCGATGCGTACAAAGCCGTCCTGCTCCCGTGAGCGTCCCATATAGTCCTCGTCGGTGAAAAGCCTGTAGTTGAACGGCAGACGAATGGTATTCGCCCCTTGGCGTGCGATGAAGCTGATGTCGGCGCGGGTGATGTAGTTGTCCTTGAACTGGCGCCAGAAGTCGGCGGCAAAGTCAGGACCCACGGCCTCCTTGATCATCAAGTCGATCATCCACGGCGAATTGGTCTTGCTGAAGCCGAACATGTAGCCCTCGGGATTGAGCCAGTTGCCCAAATTAGTACCCTGAATATAGAGCTTCTCGCCGTTAGGCTGCACCAGATCGGTTCCCTGAACGCGAACAAACTTGTCTTGGGGCTTTGCTTGAAGCCCCAAGGCAAGAATAAGAGAAAGTATGATTAATATAGATTCTCTCATAGAGTGATTTGGGTTAAACGGTTACTTCTTTTGGAATACGCGCACGTAGTCCACCTCCATGGTAACAGGCAGTGCGCTCTCGTCAACGCCTTGGGCGCCACCCCAGTCTCCACCCCAAGCGAGGTTGAAGATGACGTAGAAGGGGTCATCATAGGGCCAGTCGTCGCGACCCAGTCCACGGTTGTCGTAGCTCAGCTGCACCTTGCCGTCAACATAGGTGGTGATGTTCTGAGCTGTCCATTCGATGGCATAGGTGTGGAACTCGCCCTCGGCACCCTTGCAATACATCTCGTGGGTCACTTGAGTGCCATTGGAGTGGACATGCGCGTTGGCATGCAGGCTCGACGATACATAGTCGGGGTGGTAACCCACCTCTTCCATGATGTCGATCTCGCCGTCGGCGGGCCAGGACCTGAAGTTGACGGGCATCATCCAGAAGGCGGGCCAGGTACCCATGCCCTTAGGCAGCTTGATGCTGGCCTCGATGTAGCCATACTTCCAGCCCTGTCTATCCTTGGCGTACACACGTCCGGAGTAGATCTTGCCGTTCTCCTTGAGTGCGGTGATGCGAAGCTTGCCGTCACGAATCTCGGTGACAAGGGCGCCACCGGGGGTCTTGTGGTTCACGTAGTTTTGCAACTCGTGATTCACCCAACCGCTGTTCTGCACCTCATGTCTCCAGTCATCGCCATTCAGCTCGGTGCCCTTATCGAACTCATCGTGCCAAACGAGGGTGTAACCGTCGGGGGCATAATAGGGAGATGCCTGGGCAGCCTCCTGCGTGATGGTGATGGTCTTGCGTGCCGCACCCGACTGGATGGTCACCTCACCGGCACGGGTCTCGGTCAGGGGATTGGCATCTACGGTGATGGTTACCGAGCCCGACTGTGACGTGGTGTTCTTGGTGTCGATGGTGATATAGTCCTTGTTGTCATAGGCACCCCACTCCTTGCCGGTGGTGGTGACATTGACGGTGTATACACCACCGCTGGCAGGAACCGAAATGCTTTCTTGCGATACAGTGATAGTTATCGCGGGCGCCGGCTCATCCTTGCCATCTCCACCGCAGCCCCACAGGGCCACGGTGAGAGAAAGCAATAACGTGTAAAGCATGAATCTTTTCATTTTAAAAGATATTATTCTGCTTTATGTTTCTGGATGATGATGTTGCTGACCTTAGCCTCGAATCCGGCAGGACATCCGCCAAAGTCGAGGATGAACTTACCCTGGTCAAACTCAATCTGGTCATCACCATTCATGGCAACGACGTTAACGAACTGGAGTACGTTCTCGCCATCCTCGAGTGCGAAGTCGCCCTTGTAGCACAAGGTGTTGGGATCGTTGGTCACGTCAGGATCCTTATTGACCTTAACGGTGGCACGAGCCAGATCCATGTTGGTGGTAATGGTGACGCGAACATCATAGGCCTGGCCCTTCTCGATGTGCAGGGGTACGCCATTGATAGCGCACTGGGCTTGCCACTCTTGGACGGTAGCATCGTTGGCGGTGATGGTATAAACACCGTTGGCATAGGAGAAGCCCGGGTCAGCAATCTGTGACCAACCGGCATCAGCCCACCAGAAAGTCATGGCGCCAGCCGTGTTGAAGCCTGCACCCAGGTTGTCGGGTGAATTCACGTCAACCCATTCAACTGTCGGGGTATCGGGAATCACGGGCAGGATAGTGCCGTCATCGTTGGCATGGTCCTTGAGCACAATGTTATAGATGTTGACGGTCGTACCGGCCTGGCAGCCACCGAAATCGAAGAACAGGTTTACGCGTTCCATGTCGATACCGGGCATGTCGCTCTTCCAGAAGATATAATTCTCGCCAGCCTTCAGGTCAATACGGTCGGCAAAGTAGAAGACATTGTCATCGCCGTCCATCACGAGCTTCACGGTAACACCGTTCAGATCCTTGTCGCTGTTGAGGATGCATGAGAAGTCATAGTTGTGGTCGGCCGAAGTCGAGATGTTGGTCGTCTTGAAGGCCATCTGAGCCTGCCACTGGTCGGTAGTTGCCTCGGGCAGGAATACGGTATAGTCATTATCGCCGGCCTCGAAGCCCGGGTCAGCAATCTGTGACCAACCGGGAGCGTACCAGAAGAACATGTTGTAATCCACGTCCTTCCACATGTTGAAGTCGCTGTTGGCGTCGAAACCGAAGAATCCCTTCTCTTCGGGGGCGCTGGTGAAGATGAAGCGCCATGCGATGCTGCGATCTTTGGGCTCATAAATGAGCACCATCTTTTGAGCAGTCAGAGACTCGATGCGGAAGCGCGGATTCTCGTACTGTTCATCAGAGCTGATGTAGGGGAAAGCCGTGTTGGGAGCAAACTGAATATAGGTCTGCTTGGACACGTTGCCGTCGGCATCTTCCCAGTCATACACTTCGAAACTCCAGCTGGAAACCTGCTCGCCCTCAACAACGACAGCATCCCAGTCTTCAGGCGCTGGAGCACCCCACTTGGTGGTGCCTTTGTTCACATAGGTGAATCCATCTTCACCGGAGTTATAGGTGAAGGAGCCACCCTTGAGGGTTTGGGCAGTGAAAGAGATACGGTCGTCATATACACCGAAGTCCTTCTTCTCATCAGGTCGAGCCGACCACCATCCTGTACCGGCAGTACCGGCAGGACCGCATGCCATGTGGGCAACTTCCTTGTGATCGATGCGCCATTCCCTGGCGATGCGGCGGAAGTCGTTGCTATAGTCAATCTTGGACTCGTTGAAGGTGTACTCCTTCTTGATACCGGTCTGGCTGATGCCGTTACGGTTGCCCAGGCGCAGCTCGATGGTGTGAGTGCCAGCCTCGTTGTTCTTGTAACCCACCTCTTGCAGGGTAGAGTAGGAGGTGCCGTCAAGTATCCAGATGGGATAGGTGCCGGGCTGGGGAGTGTAGGTGGCAATCATCTGATTGGTCTCCTGGTCAACGGTGATGTTGAAGTCAACGCCGCTTACCGTGGGGATACCGTTGGGATCTGCTCCTTTAAAATCTTCGGGAGAGCAGGCCGTGAAAGCCATAGCCAATAACAGGATTGCTATTGCGCAGCTTATTTTGTTTATCTTGGTAATCATAATATTTAATATCTAATTACTGATTTCTAATTCTTCAAATCAATAGTTATTCTGAACCAGTGTGGGGTCAGCATCGAGCTCACTCTGAGCCAGGGGGATGTACTTCTTGCTGGGGGTCCAGCTATTGGTGCGGTAGCCGAAGCTGTCGGGAACCAATACGGTTGAAGCCTTCTGGGTGATACCGGGGATACCCTCGGCACGCACGAGGTCGAAGTAGCGCTTGCCCTCGCCGCAGAACTCGAGATGACGCTCGTTGAAGACGTCATCGATGGTGACGTTGGTCAGGTTGCCAAGTCCGGCACGGTTGCGAACCTGGTTCACATAGCCGGTAGCCTCGGCTGCACTGCCTCCGGTCAGGAGCAGCAGCTCGGCAGCGTTGAGCAGGGTCTCGGCATAGCGGTAGATGCGCTTGTTGTTGTTATAGTTCAGGTTCTTGGAGGTCGGGCAGTCCTTGTTGTTGTCACTCTGGGGGCGATACTTGCCGTGCCAGATGTGGGTGTCCTGATAACGCTGGGTGTAGTTGTAACCACGCAGGTCCCAGCAGGTGACATCGCGGCGCAGGTCGCCCTCTTCATACATGCTGTAGGTCGAGGTGCGCATGGGCAGGAAGCCCCAGCCGTCGTTACCGCTGTCCCAGCCTAGACCGCCGCCCCAGCCGTTGGGCGAGCACAGGGTGGGGAATACAGTGCCACCGGCAGCCATCGAGGTGCCCCAGTCGCGCTGTGCCTGGTCATCGTTGTAGTTGATCTCGAAGATGCTCTCGGCGCACCACTCACCGCTCTCCTGCCACAGGTCATAGAAGCTGGGGTTGAGCTGGTAGCTGCTGTCGCCAATGATCTGCTTCATGTAGGCGAGAGCCTGAGGATAACGGGCCTGATCGTTCTGGTACATGACCATCTCGGCATAGAGCATGTAGGCAAAAGCCTGGCTCACGCGGCCAGCCTCGGCATTGGGCCAACGCATGGGCAGCACGTTAGAGGCGATGATGGCTTCGAGCTCGGGAAGGAGCTTGTTGTAAATCTCGTCGGCCGTTAACTGCGGAGCAGTGTAAGGCTGTGAGAGGTTCTCCAGATAGAAAGGCACATTGCCGTAGTAGTGCCACAGGATGTTATAATAGTACACACGCAGCAGACGGGCCTGCATCTCCATCGAGCGACGGAAATCGGCGCTGGCTTTGCCTTCCCACGAGGAATACTTGATAGCATCGTTGCAGCGCTTGATGCCGCTGTAGAAGTCGCCCCACAGGGTAGCGAGGGTGTTGTTGCCGTCGGCTTCGAAGTTGAACAGACGGTGCCAGTGCTGGTTGTCGGTATTGTCACTACCGCCTACCCAGAAGTCGTCGCCCATGATCTCGCCGTCAACGGTAAGGTCATTGTAAGCGGTACCGTCCCAGTCGGGCCAGTGCAGAGGAGCGTAGGCAGCGGTGAGCGCCTCGTTCAGGGCCTCCTCGGTGGAGTAATATTCCTCAAGAGGCTCACCCGTCGGGTTCTTCACCTCAAGAAAATCGTCGCTACATGCAGTCAGTGCGAGAAATGCAGCACACAGGCCTGCTATGATAGAAAATTTGTGCAAACCGAATGCTATGAAAACTTTTTTCAATAGCTGAGGTGCAGCCAAATTTATTGAAATATGCTTTTTCATATTGATAATTCTTTATTGGATTATTAGAATGAGAGGTTACATCCGACAGTGAAGGTGCGGGGCTGCGGATAGATACCGTAGTCTACACCAAGGCTGGTGGAACCGGAACCGATTTCGGGATCGAAGCCCCAATACTTGGTCCAGGTGAAGAGATTCTCGGCGCGGCCGAAGATGCGCAGACGGCTGACGCCGATCTTGTTGGTCAAGGTGGGATTCAGGGTATAACCCAGGGTGATGTTCTTCAGGCGCAGGTAGCTGCCGTCCTGAATGTACATGTCACTGCATACCCAGTTCTTGGAGTCACCCAGGGTGGGCACGGTGTTGCTGGTGCCCTCACCGGTCCAGCGCTGGAGTACCCAAGTGGGATAGTTACCCGAAGCGATGTCCTGGCGGTAGGTGGCGTCGAATACGTCGGCACCATGAACGCCCTGGAAGAATACGCCAAAGTCAAAGCCTCTCCAGTCAACGTCGAAGTTCAGACCGAAGGTCCAGTCGGGCACACCGTTACCGATGTTGGTGCGGTCGTCGCTGTTGATCTTGCTGTCGCCGTTGGTGTCCACAAAGCGGAAGTCACCAGGATTGGACGAGGTGCCGTATTTCGAGTTATAGGCGTCGGCCTCGGCCTTATTCTGCAGGATGCCGTCGGTCTTATAGCCGTAGAAGAAGGGGAAGGGCTGGCCGTTCTCGGCACGAGTGCCACCGTCGCTGAACTGGCTGATGCCGTAGTTCAGGAAGCCGGTGTCGTTACCCAGGTTTTTCAGCTTGTTCTTCAGGTAAGATGCGTTACCCTTGAGGTTGAAGTGTACGTCAGAGATGTTCCAACGATAACCGAGCTCAAACTCGACACCGCTGTTCTCCATGTCACCCACGTTGGCCAGCGGGCGAGCCTCACCCACGTAGCTGGGGATGGGCATCTCGATGATCATGCCGTTGGTCTTCTTGATATAGTAGTCAACGCTGAAGGTCAACTTGTTGTTCCAGAATCCGAAGTCGATACCGACGTTGGTCTGTTCGCTCTCCTCCCACTTCAGGTCCTCGTTAGCCAGGCGGTTGGCCTTGGAACCGTAAACCATAGCTCCGGTCTGACCGAAATAGTAGTTACTGGTGTTGCCCAGAGTGGTCATGGTGGTGTAAGCAAAGTCACCGATGTTGTCGTTACCGTTCTTACCCCAGCTGAAACGCAGCTTCAAGTTGTTCAGCCAGTCGCGTTGATCCTCCATGAACTTCTCGTTCATGATGTTCCAACCCAGTGAGAACGAGGGGAAGATACCGTAGCGGTGGTTTGAACCGAAGCGGCTCGAACCGTCGCGGCGCACGGTTGCCTGGATCATGTAGCGCTCGTCGTAGTTGTAGCTCAAGCGGGCGAACAGTGAAGACAGACGGTGCTCGGTGTAGGGACCGCCCCACGCGCCCACCAGGCTGGTGGCACCGGTCATCTTGCCGTCGGCGTCGGTCGAGATTTCGATGTCGCCGCCGGTGGTGTAGTTGATACTGGGCTTATTGGGATTCACGAGATACCAGTGTGAACCGCCCAGCTCGTCACCCTTAAACTTCAAGGCACTCTGGCCGAGCACGACGCCGATGGTGTGCTTACCGAAGGTCTTGTCATAGGTCACGGTGTTTTCAATCTGCCAGGTGTTGTTGTTGCCCTTGAAGGCCACTGCCGAGGTGTGGTCGGCATTGTTGTTGCCCGAGAGGTAGTACTTCTGCAGGGTAGCACCATCATAGCCCCAGAACGAGAGCTCGGCGCTGTAGGTGAAGTGGTACTTCAACGCATCCCACAGTTGCAGGTCAACCGAGAACTTGGGCATGAACTTGTGGCTCCAGTTCTTGTTGGGATTGCCATGCATCATGGCGATGGGGTTGTTCTGCTCCTGATAGCTGCCGATGAAGCCGGGGATCGTGTAGGGATTGCCGTTCTCATCCTTATATAGGTCAAATGCGCTGTAGCGGTTGAGCATCTCCTGGGCAATAGCGCCTTTCAGGGTGACGGGCAGGGTGGGAGCGAGATAGAGGGCCGAACCCAGGGGAGAGCCCCAGGTTGAGTTGGCCTCGATGCTGGTGCTGTGCACGCGCATATAAGAAAGGTTAGCACCCAGATCCAATTTGTTCAAGAAGTTGCGCTCCTTGGTGGCATCGATGAGGTTGAACATGTTGTTGGCGCGGATGGTCAGACGGTCATAGTTTGACTGGCCATAGTTACCGCCCACGATACCGTCCTGGGTGAAGTAACCCAGCGACAGGTAGTAGTTCACTTTCTCAGAAGCACCGCTGATCGATACATCGTGCTGCATGATGGGTGCATTGTCGTTGAAGAGCAGTTTCTGCCAGTCGGTACCGAAGCCGACAATCTTGTCGCCGTTGGCGTCAACCAGGTTGTAGGGATCCTGATAGAGCGGAGACAGACCGTTCTGCAGGCGGCGCTCGTTCTGCAGGATAGCATAGTCGGTAGCACCGGTCACACTGCGCTTTCTCCAGGCGCTCTGCCAGCCATAGGAGAAGTCGTAGCAGATGTTAGCTTTACCCACGCGGCCCTTCTTGGTCGTCACGAGGATAACACCGTTGGCAGCACGTGCACCGTAGATGGCGCCCGATGCGGCATCCTTCAGAACCTCAATACTCTCGATATCATAGGGGTTGACGCTCTCCATACCATACTGGTCGGTGGGCATGCCGTCAATGATGTAGAGGGGATTGGAGTCGTTGATGGTGCCGATACCGCGGATGCGGATCATCGACTGCGAACCAGGCTGACCCGATGAGGAGATGACGTTGACACCGGCGGCCATACCCTTCAGGGCATCCTCGGCACGCAGACGGGTCTTGCCTGCCAGGTCCTCGGCCGAAACCTTGGCGATGGAGGCCGTCACAACGCTCTTCTTCTGCACACCATAACCGATAACGACAACCTCGTTGAGCAACTCAGCGTCCTCGGTGATGACGATGTGCATGTTTTGGCCGGCAAGCACGGTCTGCTTACCATAGCCCACATAAGTGATTTCCAACTCGGCACCGGCAGGTGCGTTGATGGAGAAATTGCCGTCGAAGTCCGTTACGGTAGTGTTCGACGTTCCCTTTTGCACAATTGTAGCACCAATCACCGGCTCGCCGTTGGGATCAACGACAGTGCCCGTGAAAGTCTGATTCTGTGCAAATGCCGCTATAGACAGCATGACTGTCAACAGCAGTGAAAGTAATCTTTTCTCTTTCATGTCACATTGTTTATTGGTTTATATATATATAAATATTGTGTTGCTTGTTTCAAAAAGCTATCAATATGTAACGACTCGGGTTTGGGTGCATGTTTCATGCGGTTTCCACATCGCAAATTTATATGAATAAATAATGTGACGTTCAGCCCAAAAATCAAAAAGTGGATGTTTTGAGACTCTATTTTCCGATAAATTATTGATAATCAATTATTTTTGCAAAACGGGCAACCGTTAAAAAGTGGTTAAAATGTGATACTGCCGAAAAGCATAAAAAACGCCATTTCATCGAAGATTTTGCCGTTTTTGTTGGCCGAGAGTGAGATTACACTTAAATTTGCCAGTCGATTAAAAACGATAACCTCTTGATATGAAAAATCGATTCTTGATATATACATTATTGCTGTTGTTCGTGTCGCCAGTCGCGTGGGCCGGTGAGATAGACCTGCAGCAGGTTTACCGTCAGCTCGACGAGGCCATCGAACAGACCGACCGATATGTGCAGGAGCGTGAAGACCGCATCAGCACGGCGAAAAAATCCCTGGTTGCAGCACTGGACGATAAGCAACGTTACGACATCTGCCGCAAACTTTATGACGAATACAGGCCCTACATAAACGATTCGGCCATCTACTACATCGACCGATGCATTTCCCTGGCCGAAGGACTCGGCAACCGCATCGATGTGGCGGGGTGTCAGATACAGTTGGCCTGGCAGTGCACCGAGTCTGGAATGTATCATGAGGCGATGGATATCCTGCTCGGCATTGACGCTACACAGATCAGTGACCCCTATAACCTCAAGCAATACAACAGTACCCTTGCACACCTCTACAGCGAGTTGGGCTACTATTGCAAGGTGCCTCGACTCCAGCAGTCATACTATGCCAGGGGTGACCATTACCGAGAACTGATCGACACGACGGTCTGCTCGCGTGACGAAGCGTTGCAAATCAGGGAGATAGCATGTTTTGCCGCTGGCGACGGGCAGGGCGCGTTGCGCTACAGCGACCAGCGCCTCGAGCAGGTCAAGGAGGGATCCCACGAGTTTGCCATCGTGGCATTTTACCGTTATCTGGACTACCAGTTGCTGGGCGACTCGGTGCAGGCGCGCTACTGGGTAACCCAGTCGGCGCTGAGCGATGTCAGGAACGCCGTGATGGATCAGGGTGCCATGTGGGAGTTGGCCAACCTGCTCATGGCCGATGGTGACATGGACCGCGCCTATCGGTACATCCACTTTGCCTGGCAATGCGCCAGCAAGTTCAATACCGTAAAGCGTAACAGCCAGATTTCGCCCGTCTTGACGGCCATCAGCGACAACTACGAGGCCTCGCTCAAGCGTGCCAACCGTCAACTCCTTTACCTGGCAATCGTGGCCAGCCTGCTGGCGGCCTTGTTCCTGGGCATACTGTTCTATAGCAACAGCCAGCGTAAGAAACTCGCCCGGGCCCGTAACGAATTGAGCGCCAGCAACACTCAGCTGGCCCAACTCAATAGCCAGCTCTCCGACCTGAACAGCCAGATGCGGCAGACCAACCTCAAACTCAACGAGTCCAACCGAGTCAAGGACGAGTATGTGGGCCGATTCATCCACCTGTGCTCATTCTACATCGACCGCCTGGACGAGATGCGCAAACGCGTCAACAAGATGGTCAAGAGCAAGGACTTGGATGCACTCTACAAGATTACCGAGGGTAACGAACTGCGCGACAAAAACCTGACTGAGCTGTATGAGATGTTCGACAGCACCTTCCTGCACCTGTTCCCCAACTTCGTTACCGATTTCAATGCCCTCTTGAAGCCCGAGTGCCGCATCACCTTACCCGAGCCAGGCACCTTGAACACCGACATGCGCATCTTCGCCCTCATCCGCCTGGGCATCGAAGACAGCAGCCGCATCGCCGAATTCCTCCACTACTCAGTCAACACCATCTATAACTACCGCGCCAAAGTAAAAAACGGCGCCATCGGCGACCGCGACACCTTCGAGCGGGAAGTCAAATTAATAGGTATGTAATCGGTGATCTGGTGCCATAAGGATGAGACCTAGTAGAATAAAACAGGCCAGGAATACTGATTCCTGGCCTGTCTGTTTTATGCCGTGTTTGGCAGTTACTTCAGGGTGAAGGTGAGGCGCTGGACGTCGCGGCTGTTGGGGCCGATCATGGCTTCGAATTGGCCGGGTTCGCAGACGTATTCCAGGTCTTTGTTGTAGAACTTGAGCAGGTCGGCATTGATGGTGAAGGTGACGGTGCGGCTCTCGCCGGGTTTGAGGCTGATGCGCTCAAATCCCTTGAGTTCCTGCACGGGACGGGCAATGCTGCCTACCATGTCGCGGATGTAGAACTGCACAACCTCGGTTCCCTCAACTTTGCCGGTGTTGGTGACGGTGACGGTTGCATTGATGGAGCCGCCGGCATTCATGGCGTTGTTGCTCAGCGTCATGGGGCTGTACTCAAAGGTGGTGTAGCTCAGTCCGTAGCCGAAGGGGAACAGTGGGCTGTTGGGGACGTCCAGATAGTTGCTCGTGAATTTGGAGAACCACTGTGGATTGGGACGGCCTGTGTTCAGGTGGTTGTAGTAGATGGGAATCTGGCCCACGTTGCGGGGCATGGTGACGGTGAGCTTGCCGCTGGGAGCGACGTCGCCGAATACAACGTCACAGATGGCGTCGGCTGCCTCGCTGCCGCCAAACCACACGTTGAGGATGGTGGGGATGTTCTCGACTTCCCAATCCATGACTGTGGCGCGGCCCGAGAAGTTGAGCAGGACGATAGGTTTGCCGGTTGCCTTGAGTGCCATGAGCAGGTCTTTCTGGGCATCGAGGATGGTCAACTCGCTGCGCGAACTGCTCTCGCCCGACATCTCGCTGGGCTCGCCCATGGCTGCCACGATGACGTCGCACTCGTTGGCGATGCGCAGGGCCTCGTCACGCATTACATCGACGGGACGGTTGTCACGCATCTCGCGTCCGAACATTGTCGAGTTTTTCTCCAATTCGGCATCATAGCACACGTTGCAGCCCTTGGCATACATCACTTCGGCCTTGTCGCCCACAGCGCGGCGCATGGCCTCGAGCAGGGTGCTGTAACGGTCGCTGGCAGCGGCCACGCTCCAGGTGCCGGGCATGTTGGCGCGGGTGTTGGCCAAGGGACCCACGAGGGCGATTTTGCCCGTGCGCTTGAGCGGCAGCACGTTGTCCTTGTTTTGCAGCAGGACAAAGGTCTCGGTGGCCAGTTGGCGTGCTGCGGCGCGATGCTCGGCGGTATAAACCTCCTTTTTGGCGCGCTTGGCGTCCAGGTAGCGGTAGGGATCATCGAACAGGCCCAATTTGTATTTTGCCTCCAGGATGCGGCGGCATGCCTTGTCAATGTCGGCCATGGTCACTTTGCCCTCGTTGAGCGATTTTTCGAGCGTGCCCAGGAAACCGTCGGCCACCATATCCATGTCGGTACCAGCCTTGAGTGCCAGTGCCGATACTTCCTGCAGGTCGCCCATGCCGTGGTTGATCATCTCGCTGATGGCGGTGTAGTCGGTCACGACAAAGCCGTCGAAGCCCCAACGGTCGCGCAGCACTTCGGTCATCAGCCAGCGGTTACCCGTGGCGGGGATATAGTCGATGACGTTGAACGAGGTCATGTAGCTGCCCGCACCGGCTTCCACGCCGGCCTTGTAGGGCGGGAAATACTCGTTGAACATGCGCACATGGCTCATGTCCACCGTGTTGTAGTCGCGGCCTGCCTCGGGAGCACCGTAGAGGGCGAAGTGCTTGACGCATGCCATCATTGTGGCTTTGTCAGTCAGATCGGTGCCCTGGTAGCCCTCAATCATCGCACGGCAGATGGCCGAACCCAGGAACGGGTCCTCGCCGTTGCCCTCGCTCATGCGTCCCCAGCGGGGCTCACGGCAGATGTCCACCATGGGACTGAATGTCCAGCAGATGCCGTCGGCTGTGGCCTCGATCGAGGCGATGCGTGCCGAGTTGCGGATGGCATCCATGTCCCAACTCATCGACAGGGCGAGAGGGATAGGGAATACCGTCTCATAGCCGTGAATCACGTCCATACCGAAAATCAAGGGAATGCCCAGTCGGCTCTGCTTGACAGCGACTTCCTGCAACGCGCGGATGCTCTGCACACCCTTCATGTTGAACAGGCCGCCCACTTGGCCCTGCTTGATCTTACCCACAACGTCGCCACTCACGGTAGAACCGGTGATGATGTCGCCCGTGACAGGCAGATTAAGCTGTCCGATTTTCTCCTGCAGGGTCATCTTGCCCATCAGGTCATTGATGAATTGGTCCATCTTGGCTTGGTCAACGGCTTGAACCGTTAAGGTGCCTACCACCATAGCCAATGCTAAAAGAATACTTTTGTACTTCATTATTTATAAGATTATTGGTTATTGATTGTCATTCTTCAGGGGTTGCTGGTCATTCCCAACTTGTCGAGTCCCTGTTTCACCTCAGGGCAGCTCATGAACAAGCGCCACAACAGCCCCGTGCGGTAATTTTCGATCATCGGGGCGATGGTGCACTGGTCGATAGCCAGATAACGGGGCAAGGTCCAACCGCTTGCTGGGCTGAAGGCGTCATAGAAGCCGTATTTGCCCCAAATCGACTCGCCGCGGCTGTAGAAGCCCTTGAGGGCCGCCATCGACTGTTCGGGCGTGTAGGGGAACGAGGACAGAGCCGCCGTGGGCGTGATGACACCCAGGTCATTGCCGGGACTGTGGGCCGAATAGCCCTCGGTCGAGTAACTGGCGGTCAAGCCCCAGCAGTCGGGACCGTAGCCGCTATAGTGCTTGGGGTTCTCGACGCAATACTTGTAATTGCTCAAGGCGTGGTTGCGCACCACGTTCCAGTAATCGGCATACTGGTCTTTCAGCCCCTTGGGGTTCAGACCAATCCAGCTGTAGTGTGCCCAGAAGAGCGGGCCGCCCGTCTGCTCGGCGCCATTGTGCTTGAGTTCCAATGGATAGCCGTAGGGGGCCGCATCGCTCTTGATGCCTCCGCTGCGTGCCCATCCCTTGTGATAGCACGAGGCGGGAACAGTGTGGGTGGGCGATGCCGCTGCCAGCACATACACGATGAGGCACTCGTTGTAGCCCTCCAGCGGGAAATTCATCTCCCACTCATACTCGGGCGACCAGTGCCAGTAGAGGACGTCCTGTCCGCCACGGGTGTACCAGTCAAACTCCATGCCTTGCCACAGGGCATTGATGCGTTCTATCAGTTTTTTCTCGTTCTCGACGTTGCCGTTCAGGTACTGGCGGGCACACAGCAGGCCCTGCATCAGGAAACAGCTCTCCACCAGGTCACCGCCATTGTCCTTCTGGCCAAAGGGCTTTACCTTGCCCGTGGGGCCGTTGATCCAGTGCGGCCACACGCCGTGAAAGCGGTCGGCACGCTCCAGGAAGTCCACGATGCGCGTCAAACGCTCAACGCCCTGGTCACGGGTGATGAAACCGCGTTCCATGGCTACCACCAGTCCAGCGATGCCAAATCCGCTGCCACCCGTGGTGACCACGTCCTGGTCGTGTTCGGGGTACTGGCCGTCGAGGTGGATGCGTTCGCGTGCAAGGCCCGAAATGGGCTCCGCACCGTCCCACATGTAGTTGAAGTGGACGCGTTCGATGTAATCGAGCATGGCGTCGTCGTTGACAAACGACTCGGGACGAGTAGGCTCCTTTTCAGGAACGGTATTGCTGGTTTCGCTCTTGCAGGCGGGAAGCGCTGTCAAGATGGCGAGCAGCAGTATTTGAAAGATGACTTTGTACATATTTTACTGGAATTAGTGGTTGATTTTAACTGTATTGGAAAGCGGACCGCGTCCCGTCTCGGCCAGGGCTTCGATGGCGAAATAGTAATCGGTGCCCAGGTCCAGGCCGCGCAGGTCGTATTGCGTGTCGCCGTTGACGGTGATGCAGTGGTAGAGTTTGTCGGGGGCAATGCCGAAGTAGATGTTGTAGCCGTAGGCTCCATCGACGGGGACCCAGGTGATCATCGCGTTGCGACGGTCATTCTTGTCGCGCTTGACGGTAAACTTCTTAACCGCCTGCGGTAACGTGCCCTCGGCTTTGCCAAAGACCCGCACCTCGCTCAGGCAGAAGTTGCCGCCTGAGGGCATGTGCAGGTTCTCGATGCGCAGATAGCGGGTGTTGAGAGCCTCGCGCAGTTCTATATAGTCGTGCGGTACATCACGGTCGTTATCGCTCTTGTCCACTGCCAGTGTCCAGTGCTTGCCGTCGTCGCTGGCCAGGATGCGGTACTGGTAGTAGATGTCGTTGGCGCGGTTGTGCTGCACCGTCTTGTGGTCATAATAGTTGAGTTGCAGGGCATGTACCTCACGCATGCCGCCAAGGTCCATCTCGACCCACTCATCACTGCTGCCGGTGGCGGCGCTCCAGTAGGTGCGCATGTTCTCGTCGGTGAGGCTGGCGGCGGTCAGCAAGCTGTCGCAACTCGATACAGCGCAGTGTTTGCCGTAGGAAAGCAGCATCCAGCCCGTTAAACGGTCGGCCGGATTACTGATATCGTGGTCGGCATTCCAGGTGGGATAGTCACCAAAGGCCGTGATGCAGTACATCACGCCATCGCCATCAAAGGCGGTGGGGTAGAGGCCGATGCGTCGCTCAAACTTGTACTTGAGCGAGAGCATGCAGGTGCCCACGTGCCAGTAGTTGCCCTTGAGGTCGGTAAAGGTGCCGCCATGGCCCACGCCTTGGACGAAACCGCCAGGTTTGTAGCTCATGGGGTTGTGACGCTGGTAGGTGAACGGTCCCAGCGGGTGGTCGCCCACATATACACCGTCGGCATAGACCTTGAACTCGGTGCCCGGCGCGCCATACTGGAAATAGTATTTGCCGTTATGTTTGGTCATGAAAGCGCCCTCCATGAAGGGCTTGAGTGTCACTTCGTCATCGTTGTTCATCCCGAAGCGCTCCCAGCCGTGCTTGTCGGGTTGCAGGAGCACCAGGTCATGAATCTCGCTGACGGGTGTGAAGTCTTCGCGGCTGATTTCAACGCCCTTGACGGGATACTCGTTGCTTGAGCCGTAGTATTCGTAGAGCCGGCCGTCATCGTCGAGGAAGACGCAGGGGTCCCATGTGGGCAATGTGTTGCGCTCCACGGCACGGCGCCAACGGCCGTTCTTGGGATTGGTCGAGTACCAGATGGGCAGGCCCTCGTAGGTAGAGCCTGTATAGAATAATGTGTCGCCTACTACCCAGGCTGCCGGTGCACACTCGTCGTCATCGGCGGGATAGCGCTGGAACGAGGCTTGGCAAAAGTCCCAGTCGCTCAGGTTGCGCGAATAGTGGAAGCCGCCTTGATTGGTCGAGAACAGGTAATACTCGCCCTTGTAGGCGAGCCCCATGGGGTCGGCACTTGAGCGGAAGGAGCCCCCCTGGCGGGTATTGTTGTTCCAAGGCTCGTAGTTGTAGCTGATGTTGAGAGGATTGCAATAGGTGCTGGTGGCCTTGTCTTTAGGGTCATACCAGCGCGTAGCCTGTGCCTGGCGGCGCGGTGCGGCAATGCTACCGCCGGTCTTGACAGGCAAGGTGATGTTGACTGCATGCTCGCTGGCATCGCGGGTGATGATGGTCATTTCCTTGCCCGGAAAATGCACACACAGCCGGGTGTCGCCGTCGGTACCCACAAGGCGGTAGCGGCCCTGCGCGTCGGTATTGCAGTGCGCCGGGCTATAGAGCCACATCACGGTAGCGCCCTCCAGCGGATTACCTTGGCTGTCGGTCACCACGCCGGTCACCTCATAGCTGGTTACAACCGGGATGTAGTAATCGCTCACCTGTCCCTTGACCACCTTGACCGAGTCGTTGTTGGCACTGGCTGTCAGAGCGGTAATTATCGCTATAGCGGCAAGAAAATGTTTCATGTCGATGATAAGTCGCTATGATTTTATAAAACTAGTTCTAGTCCCTAGTTGTTTTGTTGAGGCGGATGCCTGCAAGAAACTAGGGACTAGAAACTAGAAACTCGTTTTATTCGCTCTTGGGATCGTTGACCAAGGTGGGCACGGTCTGGATTTGCGTCAGGGGCAGAGGATAGTATTTCACGTTCTCGCTCCAGCCGCTGAGCACGCTGGCAGCCAAGCCGGTGCGGATGAGGTCGTTGTAACGCTCACCCCACTCGCACACGAGCTCCATGCGACGCTCGTCAAGAATCTGTTCAACCGTGACATTGCTCATCGTCGGCATCTGTGCACGCGTGCGCACCAGATTGAAGGGCTGGTCGCCATTCTTGCCCTGGCGCACCTTGGCCTCGGCATTGATAAGCAGCACGTCGGCATAGCGCAGGATGCGGATGTTGTTGTTCGAGCCGTACTTGGTGCGGCCGGGCGTCAACTGGTTGGTGGGCGTGTAGGCCTTACCGTTCCAGGTGTTGGTGTTGTTGACATTGCCCATCACGTTGATTTCATCGCCATCGCGGGTGGTCGTGCCGCCAAAGAGCACAGAGGTTTCCAGACGGATGGTCTCGCCACGGGCGCGGGCCCAGTTGATGAAGTTGTCGGTAATACCCACAAAGTTCCAGCCACCTAGGTTGCCGGGACCCTGGAACACGAACCACTGGTCGGCGTCAATCATGTCGCCGCTGCCCTGGCCAAAGTCGGTGCACTGGCACTCCATCAGGCTCTCGTTACACATCTTGCCGGGAATCTTGAACAGGTTGTAGAAATCGCTGTAAAGTTGGAACTTGTTGCTCGAGATGATGTCGTCGGTCAAGGCTTCGGCCTGGGCATATTCGCCACGGTTCATGCGGACTTTGGCGGCAAGCGCCTCGGCGGTGTAGGCCGTCACGGCGCCAAAGTGTGTGGCCTCGTTGGGACGCACCTTGGGGCAATTCTCGATAGCGTACTGCAAGTCCTCGAGCATGTAACTCTCAACAGCGTCCTTGGTCGAACGGGTAAGGTCGCTCTGGTTGTTGTCGCGCAGGATGGTCACGTCGCCAAAGGCCTGTGTGAGCCTGTAGTAGGCATAGGCGCGCAGGATGCGTACCTCGCCGCAGTAGGCGCGATAGGTGGCACGGTCGGCATCACTGGTAATGTGCTGCGCATAGGAGTCGAGCGATGTCAGGGCGCCGTTGGCTACCTTAATCATGCCGTAGTACTGGTTCCACATCTCGTTCAGGCCCCAGAACGAGTTGTCGTACCTGAAGTTGCCGAAGTCGACCAGCAGACCCTGGTCGTCGACACGGCCGCTCCACACGTCACCGTCACGCACGATGGTCAAGGGCCAAATCACCCAGTGCATGCCGCCGGTGCGCAACTTGGCATATACACCCGAAACGGGCATATACATCTCGCTGGTTTTGGTGTAATCCACATCCGACTCGGGAAGCGTGTTCTCGGGCAGGATGTCCATCCAATCATTGCAGGAGGTGGCACCCACCATCAGCAGACCTGCAATCATGATATATTTCAGAAATTTCATTGTCTTTATCTTTTTATGATGTTTGAAAAACTTGAAGAATTAGAAGTCGATGGTTACACCAAAGGTGTAGGTCGCGGTCAACGGATAAACCTCGGTGTCCCAGCCCTCGGGATCGTTCAGCTCGGGAGTGAAACTGTTGGCCTTGAACAGGGTGAGGGGACGGTCGGCAGTAGCGCTCAGGCGCAGCGAGGGCAGGGTGTAGTTGCCCATGTGGATGTTCCTGAAGGTGTAGCCGAGCGTGACGTTCTGGATGCGGAAGAAGTCGGCATCCTCAACAAAGAACGAGTTTACGCGCTGGTCGCTGACGTTCCACGAGCGGATCCAGCCCTCGGCCGACGGATACTTGTTGGTCGAGCCTGAACCGGTCCAGCGGTTGGCTACCTGGTCATGGTCGAAGTTGTAGTTGGACTGGGCGTAACGCAGGGCGCGCTTGCGGTTGTACATCTGGGCACCGGCGTTGCCATAGGTGGTCACGGCGAAGTCCAGGTTCTTCCATTGGAAGCCCAGGTTGATGCTGTAGATGAAGTTGGGCAGATAAGAACCCAGCGTGGTGCGGTCCTCGCCGTTAACGATGCCGTCACCGTTCAGGTCCTTGTACTTGAAGTCGCCAGGCTGCAGGCCGTTGGCTTGAGCGGTCTTGTCGCTGGCGCATTCCTGTTCGGTCTGATAGATGCCATCAACAACGTAGCCGTAGAACGAGTTCATCTCCTTGCCCACAAACTGGTAGGTCTTGCCTCCGGCGATGTAGGGGTTGCCCGACAGGCTCTTCACCTCGTTCTTGAGGTAGGACAGGTTGGCGCCGATGTAGTACTTGAAGTCGTTGCCCACACGGTCGGCCCAGTTGATGCTCACGTCAACACCGGTGTTGAGAATCTTACCGATGTTCTGCAGCAGTGTGCCGTTCTCGAAGGGCAGACGCGGAGCGATAACGGCCTTACGGGTCATGCGGTAGAACCAGTCGATGTCAACGCTCAGGCGGTTGCTCAAGGTGGCGAATTCAACACCCACGTTGGTCTCGTCGACAACCTCCCACTTCAGGTTGGTGAAATAGCTGTTGTTCTGGAAACCGGCGATGGTGGCGTTGCCAAACACGCCCGACGACCATGAACCCGTCGATACCGAGCGGAAACCGTCGCTGGCGGGAACGGCGTTGTTACCCAAGCGGCCCCAGCTGGCGCGCCACTTCAGGTAGTCCACAACCTTCTGGTTGTCCATGAAGCTTTCCTTGCTCATTACCCATGCGGCACCAAACGAGGGATAGTAGCCCCAAGTCTCCTGGTACTTGCTGGTACCGTCGGCACGGAAGGTGGCCATGAACAGGTACTTGCCCATGTAGTCATAGTTGATGCGGCCAAAGTAGCTGTTGCTGCGGTAGCGGGTACCGCCATCGCTGGCGCGGCGGCTGTCGCTCTCGGTGCTGATGTCGATGTACTTGTAGGCATCATCGCCGTCAACGATACCGTAGCCGATGCCGTACAGGGAGTGGTACTTGTCCTCGCGCAGCGACTGACCCAGCATCACGCCCACATTGTGGTCACCGAAGGTGTCCTTGTAGGTCAGCACATTGTCCCAAATCCAGTTGTTGAAGGTGGACTCGGTCTTGCTCACCCATGACTTGTCGTTGCGCTGTACGGCGCTCACATAGTATTCGGGCATGTAAGTGCGGTTGTGGATAGCCGAATAGTCGTAGGAGTAGCTCGTCTTGAAATTCAGCTTGCTGGGGATGAAAGTGATCTGAGCATAGAAGTTGGTCAGATACTTGTTGATGTCGTTTACGCTGTTCTGGTAGTTGGCCGTAGCAACCGGGTTGTAGAAGTTGTTGGTAAAGCCAACCGTCTCTGGCGAACCGTAGTGGGTGGGGAAGGTGTTGTCATACTTCTCGTCCATCACGGGATAGATGCCGGGAGCGTTAAACGCCTGCTGCCAAGCGGCATTGTTGGGCGTGCGCTGTTTACCCTTGGAGAAGATGCCGTTGAAGCCCACCTTCAGCCAGTTGGTAGCCTCATAGTCGAGGGCAGCGCGGAAGTTCATGCGGTTGTAGAAGTTCTTCACATCCATGACACCATCCTGGTGCAGGTAGTTGATACCCATCGAATAGGTGGCTTTATCGCCACCGCCAGTGATGGTCAGGCTATGGTCGGTAATGATAGCCGTGCGCAGCAACTCCTTGTACCAGTCGGTGTTCGAGCCGTAGGTCCAGTTGTGGAAGTCGCCGCTGTAATTGCCGCCAAAGCGGTCGATCGAAGCCTTCATCGTCGACACATAGGCATCGTAGTTAGCCTCCATCAGCATGGTGGCATACTCGCTCGAAGAGGCCATCTTCAGTACGTTGGTGGCCTTCTGGATACCCACGTAACCGTTGTAGGTAATCTTGGCAGGCTGGTTCTTGTTGCCATGCTTGGTGGTAATCAGTACGACACCGTTGGCGGCGCGCACACCATAGATGGCAGCTGCCGAAGCGTCCTTCAGCACCGACATGTCGGCGATGTCGTTGGCATTCAAGAAGTCGATGTTGTCATAGAACATACCGTCTACAACATACAACGGGCTGCCGCTGGTGAACGAGCCGTTACCACGGATGTGGACCTTGGGACCCTCACCCGGGGTACCGCTGTTGACCACGTTCACGCCAGCCACCTTACCCTGCATGGCGGCCATGGGCGATGCTGCAGGCACTGCCAGCAGTTCTTCGCCCTTGACAACGGCAATGGGCGCCGTCAAGTCTTTGGCTTGGGCCGAGCCATAACCGATGACTACTACCTCGTCAAGGTTGCGCACATCATCCAGCAGCTGGACATTCATCATGCTGCTGGCCTCCATCTCCACGGCCTGCATGCCCATGAAGGTGAATTTCAGGATCGCGCCATCGGGCACATTGGCAATCTCGAAATTGCCATCAAAGTCGGTGACAGCTCCCATCGTGGTCCCCAGGACCTTGACGGTAGCACCGATCACGGGCTCGTTGACCTGGTCAACGACCGTACCTTTTACTGTAAGTGCCTGTGCACCAGCAATGGCACACGTCACCGCGAGTAAAAGCATCAGGAATCTTTTTTTCATTCGCTTGGTGTTAAAGGTTAATAAAAATATAGTTTATACTTGATTTGTGTTATATCTAATATTACAAAAGTATATAAAATAAAGCATTTGGGCAAATTAATATTCATATATAGTAATAATTTTACCCATAAATTCCATTTTTTTTACTACTTTCGGCACCCAAACACTTTGCCCCACCAAGAATAATAAGTCATTACGATAATTGATAATGATGCTTGAATAAAGTAAAAAGGGCCAAAGTTGCTGGCAGGGATTTGCGGTTACTATGGGGACTTTTTGTGGAGTGGTGTGGGGATTCGTTTTTTTTGAGTAATTTTGTGGGTGGAATGGGACGTGGATTTGTTATAGCGGCGCCTAATAGTGGATCGGGCAAGACTACGGTTGCTCGGGGGCTGATGGCATTGTTTGTCCGCAAGGGTTATCAGGTTCAGCCGTTTAAGTGTGGGCCTGACTATATCGACACCAAGTTTCATGCTGCGGTGTGTGGCCGGGCAAGCATCAATCTGGATACGTTTATGGCCACGCCAGAGCATGTGCGGGAATTGTTTGACCGCTATGGCGCGGATGCCGATGTGCGTGTTGTCGAGGGCATGATGGGCCTGTTCGACGGCTATGACCGCGACAAGGGGTCGTCGGCCGAGATTGCCCGTGTGCTGGACCTGCCTGTCGTGCTGGTGGTTGACGCCAAGTCGGCGGCCTACTCGATGGCGGCGCTCATTTCGGGCTTCGTCAATTTCCGTAAGGATGTGCGCATCAGTGGCGTGATATTCAATCGTGTGGGGTCGGCAAGGCACTTCGCCATGCTGCAGCAGGTGTGCGATGACCTGGGTGTGGATTGCTATGGCTATCTGCCCAAGAAGGCCGAGTTGGAACAAGGCTCACGCTATTTGGGGTTGGACTTCAGCGAGAAACCCGAAAGCGAACTGTTGGTTGAATTGCTTGAAAAGAATGTGGAATGGCAGCGGCTCTTAGAACTTTGATTGCGCGCAACGATGAGTCGTTCTCCTTTATTTATCAGGAGAATATCGACCGGTTGGAGAATGTGTCTTTCTTTGACCCTGAGACTGACGTGCCTTGCCTTGACGATGTGGCATTGCTCTATCTTCCAGGCGGTTATCCCGAGAAGCATCTTGAGGCATTGGTAAAGGCCGAGGCGACTCGACGTGCCATCAGGGAGTATGCTGAGCGTGGGGGACATATCATCGCCGAGTGCGGTGGAATGATGTACCTGTGTGAGAAGATTGTCACCGACGAGGGCGAATTTCCCATGTGCAGTGTGCTGCCTTACGCTATTACTGCCCGCAAGCAGGATCGCAAACTCTCGCTGGGTTACCGCCGCTTCATGCTCGATGGCAAGGAATACCGCGGGCATGAGTTCCACTACACGCAGTTCATGGGTGAGTCACCGAGATCGGTGGCTCAGGTCTATAATGCCAAGGGCGAGCCTGTGCCGACGCCTGTCATCCGATACAAGAATGTATTGGCAAGCTATACTCATTTGTATCACGTTTTGAATGTGTTCAAAACGTGAAGTTTAGAGTTTAGGGTTTAGGGTTTAGAGAACCTCTCAGCAATAACTAGAAACTAATCATGAAACAGATATATACCAAGACGGGTGATGAGGGAATGACCAGCCTGCGAGACGGGGTGAGGGTCCCGAAGGATGACCCGCGCATTGAGGCCAATGGTCAGATTGACCAGTTGAATGCCCATTTGGGCGTCGTGCGGTCGATGCTCGACGAGACGCAAGATGTTGCGTATCTGCGACTTATCCATGCCGTGCAGCGTGAGCTGATGGTGGTCATGAGCCACATCGCCACACCCGAGGGTAGCGTCAATCCCCGTGAACTGCATGCCCGTGAGATTGTCGCACAATTGGAGCTGGCCATCGACAATGCCGATTATCAGGGTGGTTTCGTTGTGCCTGGAGGTGGGTCGCAGTTGGCCGCTTTCATCCACTTGGCCCGCACTCAGGCCCGCACGGTGGAGCGCCGTTTGTGGTCATTGAACCGTGAGCATCCTGTTGATAATGGCATTCTGGTGATGATGAACCGCCTGTCCGATTATCTGTTTGTTTTAGCCAACGAAAAAGAATGAATGTCAAGCGATTGCATCCAGTGATGTTTGCCGGGACGGGCAGCGACGTGGGCAAGAGCGTCGTTGCTGCGGCTTTTTGCCGCATTTTTAAGCAAGACGGTTACAGTCCGGCCCCGTTCAAAGCCCAAAATATGGCGTTGAACTCCTATGCCACGCCCGAGGGCTTTGAAATCGGCCGTGCCCAAGCCGTTCAGGCCGAGGCGGCTGGCATTCCTTGCCACACCGACATGAACCCGTTGCTGTTGAAACCTCAGTCTGACCACACTTCGCAGGTTATCCTGCACGGCAAACCCATCGGCAACAAGAATGCCTACGACTATTGGCGCCGCGGAACGTCGGACATCGATTATCGCCGTGAGGTGTGCGATGCCTTCGACCGTTTGGCTTCCCGCTACAATCCCATAGTGATGGAGGGTGCGGGCAGCATTTCGGAGATTAACCTGCGCGACACTGACCTGGTCAATCTGCCCATGGCGCGTCATGCCCATGCCGATGTCATCCTGGTGGGCGATATCGGCCGGGGTGGGGTGTTCGCCTCGGTTTATGGCAGCATCGCGTTGCAGACACCCGACGACCGCCGTCTTATCAAGGGCATCATCATCAATAAGTTTCGTGGCGATATGCGCCTGTTTGATGAGGGCCGCAAGATGCTGGAGGACATCTGCGGTGTCCCCGTGCTGGGTGTCATTCCTTATTATAAGGACATCTATATCGAGGAGGAGGACAGTGTGGCCTTGGTGCAGAAGTCGATGCAGGCCGAGCGAGGCAAGGTCAATGTGGCGGTTATTATGCTGCGTCACCTGTCCAATTACACCGACTTTGACGCGCTGGAGCGTGACCCGCGCGTTCACCTGTTCTATACCAACAATACCGAGGACATCAAGAAGGCCGACATCATCATCCTGCCGGGTACCAAATCCACTTTGCATGACCTGTATGAGCTGCGCCGCAACGGTTGCGCCCAGGCCATCGTCAGGGCACATCGCGAGGGTGCTGCGGTGCTGGGCATCTGCGGCGGTTACCAGATGATGGGTGTCGAGGTGCTTGACCCCGACCATGTGGAGGGTGATATCGAGCGCCTGCCGGGTTTGGGCCTGCTGCCCACGACCACCACGATGAACGGCGACAAGCAGACGCGGCAAGTCACCTGCCAGTATGGACAAGGCTACGAGATTCATCAGGGAGAGACGCACCCCATGGGCGATGTCAAGCCCTCACCCCTGCTGCGCCTCGATGACGGACGCGAGGATGGCTATATCGTTGACGGCAAGTGCATGGGTACCTACGTCCACGGCATCCTTGACAACGCCCCATTTGTCGATTTCCTGCTGCAACCGTTCAAGGACAAAATCGCCGAGGGAGGCAAGCCGTTTGACTACGCGGCATTCAAGGAGGAACAATATGACAAGCTGGCTGCCCATGTGCGCCAGTACGTCGATATGGAACAAATCTACCAAATCCTGACTGACCATGATTGAAGGACACGGCGACGACCTGTATCGCTACAACAATATCAAGATGAACTTCAGTTCCAACATCTACAACGGAACTGACTTAAGTGCGTTGGAGGCCTATCTACGCTGTAGGTTGGATGTTGTGCGTTCCTATCCCGAGCCCTCGGCAGCTTCGCTGGAGCAGATGATTGCCCGCGAGTGCGGCATCAGCCCCGACGAGGTGCTGGTGACCAGCGGTGCGGTCGATGCCATCTACCTGATTGCCCAGGCCTATCGCCACGAGGGCTCCTGCCACATAGTGCAGCCCACGTTCAGAGAGTATGAGGATGCCTGCCGCGTATTTGGTTATCAGGAGCGTGAAGACGGCGCACTGTGCTGGCTGTGCAACCCCAACAACCCCACGGGCGATGTGCTGGCTGCCGAGGAGGTGCTGGCCCTTGCCGAGAGCCACCGCCTGCTCATTGTGGACCAGTCCTACGAGGATTATACGATGGCACCCTTGCTGAATCCTGCCGATGTGGTCAGTCGTGAAGATATCATCCTGTTGCACTCGATGACCAAACGTTATGCCGTACCTGGACTGCGTTTGGGCTATGTAACAGCCTCGGCACAGGTGATCAGCCGCTTGCGGGAGCAATACCGCCCCTGGGCCATCAATGCCCTGTCGCTGGAGGCGGGCAAATGGCTCGTTGAGCAAGGCAAAACCGCCATTCCCGATTTGACGTCCTACTTAGCAGAAACTCAACGGCTGCGATCCATGCTGAACGGGATTGAAGGCATTGAGACTTTGGATACCCAGACCAATTTCTTCCTGTGCACCATCCGTCAGGCAACGGCTGCCCAGTTGAAGGAATATCTGGTCCTTGAGCATGGCATCCTCATCCGCGATGCCTCCAATTTCACGGGTCTCACGCCGCATCACTTCCGCATCGCTACGCAGTCACCCGCCGAGAACGACGCCCTTGTCGCCGCCATAAGGAACTACGAATTTCACGAATTAAACTAATGGTATCCGTATTGATATTAATATTGCCGCTGTTGTTGGGTTGGTTGCTGGATTTTATTTTTGGTGACCCGTCCCGGTTGCCGCATCCTATCGTGTGGTTCGGCAAGATGATTTCGTGGGGCGAGCATCGCCTCAACCATGGAGCACATCGCATGGCCAAGGGAGCCGTGATGGCTATCGTCTTGATTCTGATGGTGTTCTTTGTCATATGGGGATTAAAACGTTTGGTGCCCAACATGGTTTTGTGGCTGATTTTAGATACCATCATCATTTTCTACTGCTTGGCCGGAACGACGCTCATCCGCGAGGTTCGCGAGGTGTTCTTGGCGCTGGACCGCTCGTTGGACGAGGGACGCAAGCAGGTAGCCCGCATCGTGGGACGCGACACGTCCCAATTGTCTGCACAAGAAGTCCGTACAGCTGCTCTCGAAACCCTTGCCGAGAACCTGAGCGATGGCGTGATAGCGCCGTTGTTCTGGTTTGCGTTGCTGGGCACGCCAGGCATGCTGGCCTATAAGATGGTCAATACGCTGGACTCGATGATTGGCTATCGCACCGAGCGTTATAAGGACTTTGGCTGCTGGGCTGCCCGCATCGACGATGTGGCCAACTATATTCCCGCCCGACTGACGGCCCTGCTGATGGTCATCGCATCAGGCAAGTTATCGCTGCTGAAATTCGTCTGGAAAAATGGTCGCAAGCATGCCAGTCCTAACAGTGGCTACCCCGAGGCCGCCCTCGCCGGCGTGCTCAACTGCCGCTTTGGCGGTCCACATTATTACTTCGGCGAACTCTTCGACAAACCATACATCGGCGAAAACGAGCGCGAATTGACCACCCGGGACATGCGCACTGCCGTCCGCATCAACCGCCTTGCCGAGGTGCTGATGCTTGCGCTTGTCGTCGTGTCACTATCTGTATACAATGGAGCGCTCGGCTAGCGCCGAACACTCCACAATGTATTAGCTATATGAGAGTGTGTCATAATTCGCCTCAGGCTTTTCAATCGGCCTATCGGCCGAAAAATTAAACAAAATCATTAATAAAATTAAAATAAATATTTATTATAATTAATTTTATACAAATTTTTGTTTAATTTCTCCGTGCGAAGCGCGGACATTAATATATTTATGACACGCCGCCTCAAGAGCATGTCGATGAGATCAGTGAGCCGTTATTCGTATGAATTAGTATCGGTTATTTCTCTTCTTCTTTTTGGGCTGTCTGGATACCAAGACGTTCGAATTCATCTTGATATTTTTTAAATAATTCTTCCATTTTCTCGACAGGTGTCGACGTCGTATTGAAAATAGAATCATCAGAAAGGATTTTGGCTAAAAAGATTTCTTTTGCCTTCTCTTTCTCCCCAATGCGCATCAGAAAATCGATTTTCGTGTTGAAATCATCATTCCTGTCTACCTGCTTTTTGATTTTATTGATATCATTGCACGCTCTCCAAATCTTAAAGAACAAGATAATGCACAATACCCACCAAACAACGGAAATAAAATAGAGAAACGGATCCATAACTAAGACAATTAAAGTGATTTATAATGTCACAAAGGTACGAAAATTCTTATAAAAACAGCATTTCCCTTAGAAATATTTGGTGATGTGGGCGGTGTCGAAGTTGTTGAGCTCGTTGATCATGCGGACTGACGAGTCGATGATGGGGAAGGCGCAAAGGGCGCCGGTGCCTTCGCCCAGACGCAGGCCCAGGTTGAGGATGGGCTTGGCATGGACGATGTCGAGCATGCGGCGGTGGCCGCTCTCGTCACCGCAGTGGGTGAAGATCATATAATCCTGGGCAGCAGGGTAGAGCTGGATGGCGGCGATTGCACAGGCCGTCATGATAAAGCCGTCAACCAGCACGACGAGATGTTTTTCGGCACCTCGCAGCATAGCTCCGATAGCTGTTACCATCTCAAAACCGCCAAAGTAGCGGATGGCGTTTTCAATCGTGCGCTCCATCGTCTCGTGGTAATGTTGCAATGCCTGGGCAAGGATTACGCGCTTGTGTTGGATGCCGGGGCTGTCGAGGCCCGCTCCTGCACCGATGCACTCATCGAGCGGGATGTTGCCGAACAGGCTCATCCAGATGCTTGACGGTGAGGTGTTTGCAATACCCATTTCGCCGATGCACAGCACCTGGCAGCCCTCGGCGATGCAGTCATCGGCGAGGTCGCATCCGACTTGGATGGCGCAGTCAAATTCCTCCTGGCTCATGGCGGGCTCATGCAGGAAATTGCGGGTGCCACGGGCTATTTTACGGTCGATGATGCCCTCGACTTTTGTCAGGTCATAATCCACGCCAGTGTCCACGATGCGCAACTTGAAACCATGTTGGTGGCAGAACATGTTCACGCCGCCACCGCCGCGGGTAAAGTTAATCATCTGCTGCCAGGTGACCTCACGTGGCGACACGCTCACGCCCTCGCGCTCGATGCCATGGTCGCCGCCCAGCAACAGGTGGCAAGGATGGTTAAGGCTAGGCGTCAGGGTCTGCTGGATAAGGCAAATCTGCAAGGCCAGTTCCTCGAGGCGGCCCAGTGAGCCTTTGGGTTTGTTCAGGTGATCGATTTTCTGCTGGATGCTCTGTCCCAGCGACTTGTCGGTGTGTTGTATCTTGAAATGTTTCATTTATCTTGTTTTTAATGCGAATTACGCTAATTAGACATATTACACGAACTATTTAAGATTTTCTCAATTCGATAAATTCGCGAAATTAGCATTAGCCCCGCAGGGAATTACTTGATTGTTACCGGGATTCCCGAGACCATGAGGATGACTTCGTCGGCACGGCTGGCGATGTACTGGTTCATCCAGCCTTGCAGGTCGGTGAATCGCCGTTGCACGGCATCCACGCTCACGCCACCGCTGCCGATTTCATTGGTCACGAAGATAAAGGTGGCA
>JAEEGF012050769.1_pt1 | contig 28810 bp, 23 predicted proteins | sample 9134171 | NCBI WGS metagenome assembly JAEEGF01 (sample SAMN16246542, study PRJNA631951) | gut metagenome | biome: gut microbiome; feature: rumen; material: AP-attached | host: Bos | place: Iran: Karaj | collected 2018-10 | reverse complement strand
GCCCACGATACCGCACTGGTTGATGCTTCTTACATAAGGAACGCCATACTTTTCCTCAAGGACGTTGCCCACGTAGTTTCCGAGAGTTCCGCAGATACAGGTTGTGGCAATGGCCTCTGACATATGTGAGAGTTCTTCTACTGTGGAATTGCAGTAAAGGAATACGGGATCAAGGTCGAAGTTCTTGAACATCTCGATGATCTCAGGTCTTGCGCTCTCATAGAAGTTCTTGAAGTTGATCCTGTTGGTCTTAACTCCTTCTCTTGGAGGCTGAACGATTCCGGAAAGAACCGCATGGTCTGCGATATCAAAGCCCGTAGCCCAGATTCTGGACTTGAAGCCTTCGCAGTGAACAGCGATAACAGGAACTTCAATCTGCTCTTTTACCTCGTCAACAACGCTGTCGATATCCTCTCCGATGATACCTGTGGCACAGGAGCTGGATACGAAGATTGCCTTGGGGGAATATCTCCTGTTAACCTCAAGGATTATGTCCTTAAGAGCCTTGGTGGAACCAAAGATTGTGTCATTCTCGTTCATGTCTGTTCCGACATAGATTGTGCTGGTGGTTACACCTCTCTTTTTGGCCATAACCTTGTCCAGGTAATAGGTGCCTGCGGCAGCAACGGAGCAGCCTGCAGGGCCGTGGTGGATGAGTGCCACATCTCTTATGGCTGAGAGCTGGCCCAGAGCACAGCTTGAAAGACATGAGCTGGACTGGGAAAAGCATCTTGAGCAGCCCTTTAAGGTTCCGCATTCACTCTGGCTTGCCAGATCTTTCAGGGAACCGATGTAGCCTGTGATGGAACCAATACGGTTCTCTCTTGTGGCCACATTGGAATTATTTAAATTTGTTGCCATTTTATTCTCTCCTACAAAACTATTTGAATTATCAGTTTCTTTATTCTTCAGTGGTGAAGAGGTTGGTTGAAAGGTATCTGAGTCCTGTGTCAGGGAAAATAGCTACGATATTCTTGCCCTTGTTCTCAGGTCTCTGGGCCAGAAGCTTGGCAGCATAAAGAGCTGCTCCTGAAGATGCTCCGATGAGAATACCGTCGTTTTTTGCGGCTTCTCTTGCTGCCTCGTAGGCATCCAGAGCCTCTACTGCGATCCACTCGTCGTAGATCTTTCTGTCAAAGGTAGCAGGGATCAGGTTCTCAGGCACTCCCTCAAAAGGATGTACTCCTGTGATCTCCTCGTCGGGAACGGGCTTCTCTGCTGATGGCAGGGAATTTGGTCCGGGCTGAACAGCCACAACCTTGATGTTGGGATTCTTTTCCTTGAGATATGCTCCTGTACCGGAGATTGTTCCGCCGGTTCCTACGCAGGCTACAAGGATGTCTACTTTGCCGTCGGTGTCTTCCCAGATCTCAGGTCCTGTGGTTCTCTTGTGAACATCAGGGTTAGCAGGATTGGAGCACTGATCCACAAAGGTAACGCCCTCTTCCTTATCAAGAACGTTCTCCTTAAGGGCCTTGATGGCTGCGATAAAGTCGCCCTTGGTCTCCTCAAGGGTCTTTGCGATTGTAGGCTCCTCGGTAAGCTTGATGGTTTTTCCGCCAAAGGCCTGGATAACCTGGAATCTCTCCTTACTTACCTGATCCTGAATATATACTCTGAAGGGGTACCCCTTGGCAGCTGCTATGGCTGCAAGGCCGATACCTGTATTTCCGCTGGTGGTCTCCACCACTGTATCCCCGGGTTTAAGTTTTCCGCTTTTCTCTGCATCCTCGATCATAGCCAGTGCGATTCTGTCCTTTACGCTCTGATTGGGGTTAAAATATTCAAGCTTTCCGATGATGTTTGCCTCAAGACCGTGATGCTTCTCGAAGCCCCCTAGGTTAAGAAGCGGTGTTCTTCCCACAAGTTCTGTAATAGACTGATGAATATTTCCCATACCTTCTCTCCTTTTATGCGTTAGATCTTGTAATCGTCTGAAAGCTCCATCATTCCATACTCCATAAGGATCTCTTCGAGTCTCTCCTGGGTCATGGGGGTAGGGATGACGAAGTCTGTGTTCTCTATTACTGCCTGAGCCAGGTTTCTGTACTCCTGGGCCTGGTTTGAATCAGGCTTATATTCGATAACTGTCTTTTTGTTGATCTCAGCGTGCTGAACCACATTGTCACGGGGAACGAAGTAAAGAAGCTTTGTTCCAAGTTCCTTTGAAAATGCTCTGAGAAGATCCAGCTCTCTGTCTACGTTTCTTGAGTTGCAGATGATACCGCCAAGCCTTACTCCGCCTGTTCTTGCGTATCTCTGGATACCCTTTGAGATGTTGTTGGCTGCATAAAGGGCCATCATCTCGCCTGAAGCTACGATATAAATTTCCTTGGCCTTGCCTTCACGAATAGGCATTGCGAAACCACCGCAGACAACGTCTCCAAGAACGTCATAGAATACATAATCAAGATCATCGGTATAAGCACCAAGATTCTCCAGCATGTTGATGGAGGTGATGATACCACGACCGGCGCAGCCTACACCGGGCTCGGGGCCGCCGGACTCAACGCACTTTGTTCCGCCAAAGCCCTCTTTCATGATTCTGTCCAGTGAAATGTCCTCACCCTCTTCTCTGATGGTGTCAAGAACGGTCTTCTGTGCCAGGCCCCCCAGCAAAAGTCTTGTGGAATCTGCCTTGGGGTCGCATCCTACTACCATTACTTTCTTTCCGTGCTCCACCAGTCCTGCTGTCAGGTTCTGGGTTGTGGTGGACTTTCCGATTCCACCCTTGCCGTAAATAGCGATCTGTCTTAATTCTGCCATTTTTTCATTCTCCTCTTCTTTTCTTTTTCTTGTGGGGTAATTTTTAATTATGTTATAAGGTCTGTCGCCCACTCCCAAGCGAGCTTGTCGTGGGGCCAGACTTTCAACCCTGAAATTATTACAGGTTGTCGTATAGATCTTCAGTGAGCGTCAGGCTTCCTCTGTAGCCTGCGATTGCTCTGTTAAAAATTAGTCTGTCCTTCAGCGGGAAGGTGGCTGCGATACACTGAACCCCCTTAAGGGATGCGGCTTCTCTTTCATTGCTGCTTCCTACGATCAGTGTTATGTCCTCTTCCTCTGCCAGAGTTCTGTTAATCTCGAACTGGTCCGCGGTAAATACCACCTTGGGCGGAACCGCATATTCAAGGTCTGTGATCTCTTTTTCGATCCTCTCCTTGTTGCTCTGTCCGAAAACAGGCTCCGATATGATAACCAGCTTTGGTGTAAAGCTGTAATCATTGGCCAGGTATCTGGTGATTCCCACTGCGCTGGCGCTGTCACCAACCACAGCAAATCTCTTCCAGGAAAGAGCACCGATGGACTGTGCCAGGTAGCTGTATACGTAGTCCTCTTCTTTTTCAAGGAAGTCGTTCACCAGCTTCTCATCCAGCTTCAATGCCTCTGCCACCTGTCTTACAAACCTTCCTGTGTCTGTGGCTCCGATGGGAAGACCGGGATATCTGATGCTTGGAACACCGAATTTTTCCTCGAACTTCTTGGCGGGGCCCCCGAAAAGCCAGGGGTTAACGATGATGTTAAGGGCCGCCCCGGAGCAGTTTTCTATGGTCTCAATTCCCTGATGCTCCGTAAAAAAGGTGTTTACCTTAAGGCCAAGGCCTCTAAGGACCCTGGAGATTTCCTCCAGATTGCCGCTCCAGAAGGGATCGTGGTAAGGAACGATTCCGAAGATGTTTACAAGCTTTTCATCCTTTGGAACATCCTCTTTTATCACCTGATCGATGAAGGTGTTCCAGATTACCTCGTAGCCAAGATTCGAATCTCCTGCAAAACCGGGAGTCTCTATGGGGTAAACCTTGTAGCCCTTGTCCTGATATTCCGACACCGCTGAAACTATGTCGTCTCCGATGATTCCTGCGGTACAGCCTGTCAGTACAAAAAAGGCATCGGCGTCCATGATGTCTATGGCGCCCTGGATGGTGGTCTTTAGCTTTTTTATTCCTCCGAAAACAACTTCTCTCTCCAGCATGTTGGTGGAGGGAATGGAAACGCTTGATACAAAGGCAGAGGACTTGTTTCCTGACTGTCCCTGCTCTGCGGCGCAGGTCTGCATGCAGCAGCCCGGGCCTGAATGAAGTATCGGGCACACCCTGTAAATGGCCCCCAGAACTGAATTTATTCCGGCGAGGACGCATCCGCCTCTGGGATTTTCCAGTATCTCAGACATTTTCCTCACCTCCTACGATGTATTTGAAGGCATCCTCTTCATACCAGCTGTCCTTGTAGGGAAGCCTTACATGTTTGGATAACTTCACGTTAAATCCTGGATTGCTGAGCTGATCAGCTATTTTGTTTCCAAGGAAGATCAGTCCGTCGTAGCCCATGGTAGGTCTCTTCATATCAAGAACATGGGTTGTTGGAATTCCAAGCTTAGCTGCCCACTCCGGCACTCCGATAAATACATCGGGTTTTAGCTTCTTAACAAGATTCACCTGCTCGAAGGGCTGCATGTTGGCTATATCCACCACGTAGTCCCCGTGGATTCCGTTCAGGTACTCGATATCCACCTGAGCGTCGTCGTCATAGGTGGGAGTTTCAAGGCCCACCAGCTTCATGCCGAAATCATCGATAAGAGCTGCTGCCGCGAAGCTTCTTCCTGTTCCTCCGCAGATGAATACTCTTTTTCCCTGAAGCCTTTCCTTGATCTTGTCCACCAGGGGCTGCACTCTTTCGTGCTCCCTTGCGATGATCTCCTCAGCCTCTTTCTCTTTTCCCATGACCTTGGCAATACCCCGGAACCATTTGTCAGTGTTGCGGATTCCTATGGGCATTACTGTGTGGGAATAAGGAATGTCGTATTTCTCCTCCAGAGTCTTCATGAACTCGTCTGCAAAAACCTTACAGATAGAGGTTGATGCTGTCGCAGCAGGAATCTGTTTTATCTTCTCAAGGTTGCTGTAAAAAGGAATGTAGTTGGTCTTTATACCAAGAAGTCCCAGCATTCGCTCCATCTCCACCTGATCCGCATAGCTTATGGAAACAGGAGCAAAGAGGTTAACCAGGTTCTTATCCTTTGGAAGCTTCGTATCCTTTAAGATGTATTTCTGAATTGATATAAATGCCGCATCAAAGCCTGATGCGCAGATCTTTGATTTAAAGCCCTCGCAGTGTATAGGGATTATCAGGGCTTCCACCTCCTTCTGCATATCGCTGCAGATGGCATCGATGTCATCGCCGATGATTCCTGAAGCGCAGGAGGCAAAAACGAATATCAGCTTGGGATTGTATCTTTCAATGGCCAGATTTACCGAATCCCTGAGTTTGTTCTCTCCGCCGAAGATTACGCTTTTCTGATCCAGGTTGGTTACTATGATGTGGGGGTTCTTGATGTGCTTAACTCCCCTGTGGGCCTGACCTACGCGGTACATATCCACCGCCAGTGAAGTACATCCAACGCAGCCCTGAGGTGAATGGGCTATGAAAACCGCATCCTCCAAGGACATCAGCGCTGACATACTGTTTATCTGCTGGCACTGAAGGCCCTGAGCAAAGCTTCTGTCCGCCCTCTTAAGGCAGCCCTTTTTGAAAGCCTCGGCGGTCTTTATGCTCTCTCCGCCGTAGTCATTTACCCTTCCCGGTTTACTTTCTCTAACTCCCGAATAAGTTTGTGCCATTTAGCTTATCTCCATACCGTTAATCTGTTATCACTTTAAAGTGTTAAACTATCATTTTTTCAAAAAAACAGAGGTTTACAGTTAAACCGCAAGTGATCCCTAATGAAAGGATGATGCGATTCATCTGTAAACCTCTGGTGGTCCAGTCAGTTTATGTTATGTTTTTAAGTATTTACTTAGGAGGTTTTCGCAGGGATCCGTGGCAAGTCGTATCCCTGCGGGTTACTTTACATACGTTTAAGTGCCGAGTACTTTAATTACTGAATAAAGGTGTTGAAAGGTATCTGTCACCTGAATCAGGAAGAAGAACTACAATGTTCTTGCCCTTATTCTCAGGTCTCTCTGCAAGGATTGAAGCTGCCTTAAGGGCTGCGCCTGAGGAGATACCAACAAGGATTCCCTCTGAAACTGCAAACTTTTTGCCCTCTGCAAAAGCATCTTCATTCTCGATGGCGATTACTTCGTCATAAACCTTGGTGTTAAGTACATCCGGTACGAAGCCTGCGCCGATACCCTGGATCTTGTGAGGTCCTGCCTCGCCCTTGGAAAGAACAGGGCTTGTAGCGGGCTCTACGGCTACAACCTTAACGTCAGGATTCTGCTCCTTGAGGTATTCACCTACTCCTGTAACTGTTCCGCCTGTACCAACGCCTGCTACGAAGATGTCTACCTTTCCGTCGGTCTGCTTCCAGATCTCAGGACCTGTGGTTGCTTTATGTACTGCAGGGTTAGCAGGATTGATGAACTGTCCAAGAATAACTGCTCCCTCGATTTCCTTCTCAAGCTCCTCAGCCTTGGCGATGGCACCCTTCATACCCTTGGCACCCTCTGTAAGAACTATCTCTGCGCCGTAAGCCTTAAGGAGATTTCTTCTCTCTACGCTCATGGTATCAGGAAGTGTAAGGATTGCTCTGTATCCCTTGGCTGCTGCAACTGCTGCAAGACCGATTCCTGTGTTTCCTGATGTAGGCTCGATGATTGTTGCGCCGGGTTTGATCTTTCCTGACTTCTCAGCATCCTCGATCATTGCAAGGGCTACTCTGTCCTTTACAGATCCGGCGGGATTAAGATACTCAAGCTTAGCAAGGATTGTGGCTCCTGTTACGCCGGCCTTCTTGCTGTAGCCGTTAAGTTTAAGTAAGGGTGTTCCCCCAATGAGTTCTAATGCGCTTTCCTTGATGTCTGCCATAATTCTTTTCCTCCGTTTTTCTTTTCTTTTTTCTTTTTCTTTTTTATTTGAGTTTTATTTGTAAGCTGTATGTCATTTCCTAGTAATATGATATGAAAGTTGGGAATACCCGTCAACACACAGCTTCTTATCGCTTCATATAAGATTTCCTTATCGGTTATAACCTTTTACTTATCACTGCCACATTCCTCTGCTGCCAGCTGGAAAACTCTGTGGAACTCGCAGAGAAGGTCGTTATAGCCCTCGATTCCTACGGAAAGTCGAAGGGTCCTTTCGTTGATGCCGTTTTTTTCCAGGATCTCTCTGGGAACATCGGCGTGGGTCTGGGTCACGGGATAGGTTATCAGTGTCTCGGTTCCTCCAAGGCTCTCTGCAAAATAGATGAGCTGCACATTCTTAAGTATTGACCTTGCAAAGGCCTCACTCTCCACCTCGAAGGTGAGCATTGCTCCAAAGCCCCTGGCCTGCTTCTTCATAATCTCGTAGCCGGGATGGTCCTCCAGGCCGGGATAGATGACCTTGGTAACATGCTTGTTGAACTTAAGGAACCTGGCAAGCTTCAGGGCATTTTCCTGGGCTCTTTCAAGTCTTACCGCCAGTGTCCTGATGCCTCGAAGTATGAGCCAGCTGTCAAAGGGGCTCAGGATGGCGCCGGTGGTCTTATAGATGAACCTTAACTTTTCATCGATCTCTTTGTCCTTTACCACGATGAAACCGCCGATGGTGTCGTGATGACCTCCCAGGAACTTGGTTCCCGAGTGAATGACCACATCCGCTCCAAGATCCAGGGGGTTCTGGAAATAAGGTGATAAAAAGGTGTTGTCCACCACCAGAAGGATTCCTTTTTCCTTAGCTATTTTGGAAAGCTTCTCAATATCCGTGACATTCATCATGGGATTGGTGGGAGTCTCCAGGTAGATCATCTTTGTATTTTCCCGGATAAGCGGTCTCACATCCTCGCAGCTTAAGTTAGCGGTGGTGTAGGTAAGGCCGTTCTTTTTGCTTATCTGGTCAAAAAGTCTGACGCTTCCTCCGTAGAGATCGGAGTCTGCAATGAAGTGGTCCCCGGGCTTAAAGAGCTCCATAAGGGTTGCGATGGCTGCCATGCCGCTGGAAAAAGCCAGGGCATCAAGGCCGTTCTCAAGGTAGCCCACGATGGATTCAAGCTGCTTTCTCGTGGGGTTCTGAACCCTTGAATAGTCATAGCCGGTGCTCTCTCCAAGCCCTGGATGAGCAAAGGTAGCGGTCTGATATATTGGGAAACTGATGGCGCCATACTGATCCATCAGGCTCCTGTCCAGCTGCTGACACTTGGTGTCGATGCTGCAATTTATCTCTGTGCATCTGTTACAACCACTACAATCCATTTTTCAATCTCCTCGTAACTTTAGTTTTGCTTAACTGCCGCCAGAATGCGGTTCATGGCAAGCTCCAGAATTGATCTGGGACAGGCTACGTTTATTCTCTCGAAAAGAGCTGTCTCTCTGCCAAAAATGATTCCCGGATCCAGCCACAGCTTGGCATCATCCACGATGATCTTTTTCAGCTGCTTGTAATCCTCTGTCACTTTCGAAAAATCAAGCCATATTAGGTAAGTTCCCTCGGGCTCTATCAGGGTGACTTCAGGAAGGTTCTCCTTTAAGAAGTTTCTGATATAGTCGATGTTGCCCGAAAGGTACTCTTTTAACTCATCAAACCACTGCTCTCCCTTGTTGTAACAGGAAATCATGGCTGTCATTCCAAGAAGGGATCCCTGGCTGTAGCCTGCGGCGTCGTTCTGAAATCTGAACTTCCTTCGCAGTTCCTCATTGGGAATTATCACGTTGGCCACCTGAAGGCCTGCGATATTGAAGGTCTTGCTTGGTGAAACGCCCATAACGGTGCGTTTTACCACTTCTTCTCCCAAGGATAAAAGCGGTGTGTGCTCATAGCCCTCATATATGAAGTCGCTGTGGATCTCATCTGCGAAAATGATCACATCGTGCTTTATACAAATATCTGTAAGTCTTGTGAGCTCCTCCTTTGTCCAGACCCTGCCCACAGGGTTGTGGGGGCTGCAAAGAAGAAAGAGCTTTACTTTGTTGTCGATGATCTTCTTTTCAAAGTCCCGGAAATCTATCTCGTATTTATTTTTATTCTTGTTGTATACAAGCTGGTTATTAACTGCTTTTCTTTTGTTGAACTCTATTGTCTCACGGAAGGGATAATAAACCGGCTCCTGGATGATGACGCTGTCCCCTTCATCCGTATAGGCCCTCACCGCCACGGCGATGGCGTAGACGATACCGGGGGTTACTGTCACAGACTCCTTCGCAATATCAAGGTTCTGTCTTCTCTTGTACCACCCTTTAAGGGCATCAAAATAGTCATCCTTGGGATCGGTATATCCGAAGATTCCGTGGTCAACTCTCTTATGGATATCCTCAAGAATCTCCTCAGGAAGAGCAAAGTCCATGTCCGCCACCCACAGGGGTAACAGGTCCTCCCGTCCCCGCCTCTCCTTCTGGAAGTCATATTTAAGACTTGAGGTTCCGTGTCTGTCTATAATTTTGTCAAAATCGTATTTTCCCATATCCCTTGTCCCACCTGCATTTGCACCGGAGTGGGGTCAGACCCCACTTGGGTATGCTAAAGTATTACAGTGCCATCTCTTCCAGTAGTTTCAGGTAGCCGTCAAGGCGCCTTAAGGCGTCCCTCACTTCTCCGGGCATCTCGAAGGCTGCAATTCCCTTTTCCCGAAGCTCGTAGGCTGCTCCGTCCCCAATCCTGGCTGCCAGAACAAAGTTACAGTCGAGAATTCCGGCGACGCCCCGCTTAAGCTGGGCGCTGTCGTGCCTGCCACCCTGGCAAACAGGTTCCACAAATCTCTGCTCGATCTCTTCATAATTTCCCTCCTTGTCTACATCAACAATAAGGAACGATTCAGCTCTTCCGAAATGCTGGTCCACATGCATATTATCCGTGGAAGCAAGAGCAACTCTGTAGGATGGATTGTCCATGTTTATCCTTTCATTCCCGGCGGCCTTATTGATTCTAAATCAGCCGTGGGAAAAAGTATTTTTTACATTGAGGCGGTTCTGATAAACCAGCTGGCTGTACTCGGAAATTCCGGGAACTCCAACCGCATCGGCTCTGCAGTGTGCGCAGTGTCTGAAGACCTTGATGTGCTTCTCCGCATCCTCTCTTGCCTTCTCCAGCTGCTCGCAGGTAGGTCTCTCAATATGGGAGAGTTTGTGCTGAGGGATAAGGGGAATGATGTTGTAGATAAGGGCCCCTGCCTCTTTTACAGTCTTGGCAACAGTCTCAATATGATGGTCATTGATTCCGGGCACAAGAACGGTGTTGATCTTCAGGGTAACGCCTGCATCGGCTACCTTCTTTATACCCTTGAGCTGATTCTCAATGAGGATCTTAGCGCCTTCCACGCCCTCAATCCTCTCACCGTGATAAATGATGTAGTCGTTGAGCTGCGCCTCAATCTCGGGATCTACCGCATTAACGGTAACTGTCAGGGTATCCACACCAAGCTCTATAAGCTCGTCTGCTCTCTCATAAAGAAGAAGGCCGTTGGTGCTCATGCACTTCAAAAGCTCGGGATGAGTCTTGTCAATCTCTCTGAAGGTCTCGAAGGCATTGTCTGTTGCCAGGGTATCTCCGGGTCCTGCGATGCCTGCCACCTTGATGCTGGGAACAAGCTCCACTGCCCTGTCTATAAAGGTGCCGGCTTCCTTGGGTGTTATCACCTTGGAAGTAACACCGGGGCGCTGCTCCACATCATTGACGGATCTGTCGCAGAATTTGCAGGAGATGTTACATCCCGGGCTCACCGGAAGATGGATCCTTCCTGCGTTAAATTTGCATCCGCCAAAGCACGGATGATTTCTCTCAAGTTCTTCGATTGATCTAGCCATAATATTCTCTCCTCCAACAGCCTCTGTTTTATCTGTCAAAACGAAGCTTCGTACTTGCCTCTACCTGTGTGATCCTGCCATCATGAACAGTGATGGTCACTGTTCCGTATTGTATATTATCTGTCTTCTCTCTGATCTGCTGCCAGATTTTCTCTTCAGAATCAGAGTTATTCGCTGAATTTGCCTTTGCCATAGTTACTACTCTCTCCCGCCAATTTTCACTGTATCGCTTTATCACTTTAAACCTACTTACTAGATAGGTCATATAGGTAATAAAGTGATAATACAGTCTTACAGCCAATCTGTCAACACAAATCTCCTTATCGCAACACATAATTTTTAGTTATAGCCCTGTAAAAAAAATAAGACTGTCCCACCAACTTACTGGCGGAACAGCCCTTTTTATATCAATTTAAATTATAGTTCAGTCACACGGTTGCGGCCGGATTCCTTGGAGGAGTACATGGCATCGTCCATGCGGTTAAATACAGCCTCGAAAGAGTCCTCGGAATTCAGATGACTGATTCCGATGGAGCAGGTAAGATGTCCCGCGCCTTCAAAGGTGTAATCTTCAACTTTTTTCCTGAGATTCTCAGAAAAAGCATAAACATATTCTCTTGGTATACCTGTGAGATCAATGACAAATTCCTCGCCGCCCCAGCGTCCTACTGTGGCATTCTTGCCCTCAACGCTGTCCTGAAGTATTCCTGCAAAGGCCTTGAGAGCCTTGTCACCCACCACATGTCCGTAGGTGTCGTTGACTCCCTTGAAATGATCCAGATCCAGCATGATCAGTGACACCTGATTGCCACCTTTTTTGTAAACATCGATGGAATTGCGGATCTCTGTTTCCATGCTTCGCCTGTTTAATAGCCCTGTAAGAGAATCCTTCTGGGCCAGCTCCTCATATTTTTTCAGAGCTGACATAAGATCCTTGTAGCTGTCGTTGATATCCTGAACCATGAAGACAAATCTGAATTCATCTTCACTCTTGGTCTGTGCTCTGCTGAAAATAAGCTTAACCCAGATATATACGCCCTCAAGATTCTTCATTTTGCAGTCCATGGAAGTGGTCTGCCCACGCTTGAGGTATTGTTTCAAAAACTCCGGGTCCGTGAGGCCAAGGAAATGTGCCTGCTCCTCCTCACTTATCATATGTACAGTCATGCTTCTCCACTGTGAATATGTGATGTCTGAGTTTACGATCTCATCAGATACCTCAGTAACACTGATGCTGCTGGTGGTATCCTTTATCAAATCCACAAACATGGAGAAAAGGTAAGTGTTCTGCATGGTGTTCAGCTTTCTGTCGGTCATATTCTCCTCCAGATATTCACTGTCACCCAGCTCATCCATGGCGTAAATATATTTATCCGTGTCTTTTAAAGGATAAACATTCATCTGGATGTAATGCGGAACATCACTTCCCTCAGAAAAGAGCCTGAGCCTTCGGCTGTACTTCCCCTTGTACTTGCCATAGTAAGAAACAAAAGCCTTGTAATCATCGGTTATCTCTTCATTAGAATCCCCCAGATGGAACCAAAGCTTCTCGATAAGCTCATGATAATCCCCGGTCTCATCGATGAAATCTTCGAAAAAATTCCTGCGAACAACGGCTCTGTACCTGTTGAGCGTAGTATCCACCATAATAATGGCGTCCACGTTAGCATCCAGGATTTCAATCAGATCTTCTCTTGAATAATCCTCCAACGCTTTGTTAATCATCCCCTACTCCTTCTTTACTTTTCCCCTATTTTGATTCTTAGAACAGAATCTCAATACATTATAGCACAAAATTGTGGTATAACGCGGCAAGTTCTTATAGGGCCTGGAATAATGGAAACGCAGAATCATTCTTGTTTTGCAACATGACAAAAAATAAGAATTGACAGTGTCACTTTTTACAAGCTACAATCGATTGTATAAAATTGATTGCAGACTGAGGAGGACTATTATGAAACGCAGAATTACTATGTTACTTGTTACAGCCCTTGCAGCAGCTTCTATAGCCGGCTGTGGAGCTAAGGGAACTACAGATACAACAGTTACTGAAGGCCAGGACACAGCAGTTTCAGAAGCTAATGATCATCTGGCCAGAATCAAGGCCGCAGGCAAGATTACCATTGCTACAGAAGGAGTATGGGCACCATTTACATATCATGATCCCGACACCAACGAGCTGGTGGGCTTCGATGTAGAAGTTGCCGCAGCCATCGCTGAGAAGCTTGGTGTTGAGGCAGAATTTAAAGAAGTTGCCTTCGACGGAGGTCTTACCGGTGTTACCACAGGAACCTTCGATATGATGGCCAACGGTGTTGATGTCACCGAGGAGAGAAAGGGAACCTATGATTTCACAGATCCTTATGCCTATGACCACGCAGTTGTTATAACTCTGGCAACAAATGATACCATCACCTCTTTTGAGGATCTTCAGGGACTTACAACTGCCAATTCCGCAGGTTCCACCTACGAAGCAATGGGAATCCAGTATGGTGCTACAGTATCCAATGTTGATACCTTGGGAGAGACCATGACTCTGGTGCTTAACGGAACCGTTGATGCTACCATCAATGCAAACACCTCTGCACAGGATTACTTCAATACAACAGGAACCACAGATCTTAAGGTTGCTGCCATCGATCCTGAGGTTACACAGTACGCAGTACCTCTTGCCAAGGGCACTGACAATGATACCCTGAGAGCAGCCATCAATAAGGCTATCGCAGAACTTCGCGAAGAAGGAAGACTCTCAGAGATTTCCATCAAATACTTCGGCGCAGATATCACCAAAGGTTAATTCTATAGAAAAATCATCTTGTCAAAGCCAGGAACTCTCGTGTCCTGGCTTCTTTTGGATTTTCGAAGAACTCAGCGGGAGTGCCTTCCTCCACCACGACACCGTCTGCCATGAAGACCACCTTGGTGGAGACTTCTTTGGCAAAGCCCATTTCGTGGGTCACAACGATCATGGTCATGCCATCTTTGGCAAGCTGGCGCATTACCTGCAGCACCTCGCCGGTGAGCTGGGGATCAAGAGCTGAGGTGGGCTCATCGAAGTAGATGACCTCCGGTTCCGTGGCTAATGCCCTTGCGATGGCAACTCTCTGCTGCTGCCCTCCGGAGAGCTGGCTGGGGTAATAATCAAGATAATCCGCCATTCCAACCTTATCCAGAACCTTCGCAGCCCTGTCTTTGGCAATGCCCGCAGGAATCTTTCTTCCTGAGGTAAGTCCCAGGGTCACATTTTCAAGCACAGTCTTATTGGCAAAAAGATTGTAGTTCTGGAACACGAATCCCGTCTTTTTCCTGATCTCAGCCATCTCTTTTCTTGAGGCGGATTTAAGGTCATACTCTTTTCCATCAAAGACCATCACGCCCTCGTCGGCATTTTCCAGGAAATTTATACAGCGAAGAAAGGTGGTCTTTCCTGAGCCGGAAGCCCCGAGAATAGAGACCACATCTCCTTTATTTACCGTGAGACTTACTCCCTTAAGAACCTCTTTATTATCAAAATATTTGCATACATCCTTTATCTCAAGCAGCGCCATAATTTCCCCCTTACTTCCTTACACCGTAGCTTCCGAGCACCTTCTCACCCTTTTTCTGGATAAAGGTAAGAATGGTACAGAAGATCAGATAAACAAAAGCAACCTCGATGTACAGCGGAAAATAGTTGTAGGACTGGCCCGCAATCTGCTTGGTTCTGGTAAACATCTCCACCACAGTGATGCTGGAGGCCAGTGACGTGTCCTTCACCATGCTGATGAGAGCATTGAACAGGGAAGGAAAAGCGGTTCTGAAGGCCTGGGGCAGAATGATATGCCACATGATCTGCATGTAGCTAAGGCCCACGCAGTATCCCGCTTCCAGCTGTCCCCTGGGCACCGCCTCCATGGCAGCACGCATGGTCTCTGCGCTGTAGGCACCTTCATTAATGGTAAAAACGATGACCGCCATAAGAAATGGATTGGAATGGATCCCCAGAAGGGGCAGTCCGTAAAAGGCCACCATCAGCTGAACAAGAAGAGGCGTTCCTCTGATGATCCAGATGTAGAACCTGCAGATATCCTTCACCACCGGCACCTTGGCGAACTGTGCCATGGCCACAAACACCGCCAGAATGGTGGACAGAATAAAGGCTATCACCGCCAGGGGCAGTGACACCTTAAGACCGTATTCCAGGATTTTTGGAAAAGAGCTCACAAGAAGCTCTACTGTTTTTTCGTTAAACATAAGTCTCCTCTGTTATCACATTTTCTTCAGTTCAGAGTATGCCATTGGCACCGCAATGAACATTGACAAAACATCTGCGCAGGCCTGGGCCATCTCAACACCCAGAATTCCGAGAAACTGCGGCAGAATAAGTATCATGGGAATAAAGCAAAAGCCGTTTCTGGCGGAGGCTGTTATGGAAGCCTTGAAGCCTTTTCCTATGGACTGGAGCATCATGTTACTGATAACGATAGCTCCCGACAAAGGCAGAGTACACGCCATAAAACGAAGTGCCATGGTTCCAACCTCGATGGCTGCGGGATCCTTGGGGAAAAGAGAAATGATATCCCCGGCAAAAATAAAGCAGACAACACCGATACCCACAAGGAAAATGGTTGAATACTTAACGCAGAATACAAAGCCCTCCTTAACTCTTTTGGTAAGGCCCGCGCCGTAGTTAAAGGAGCACACAGGCTGGTAGCCCTGACCAAAGCCGATAAGGGCTGAAGCCATCATCAGCATGATTCTTCCTGCCACGGACATACCGGCGATTGCGGCGTCACTGCCGATGGCTCCTGCGGTTCTGTTAAGAAGCAGTGTAGATATGGCAGCCAGTCCCTGGCGGAAAAGAGAAGGTGCTCCGCCGTTTATTACTTCATAAATATAGTGCCAGTTAATATGAACATTGGAGAGGGTCATCTTGATGTTCTCGCCCTTCCTTGTTCCGATGAACAGCACGATAAAGCTGGTTATCTGGCCCATTACAGTTGCAATGGCTGCGCCCCTTACTTCCATATGGAAAACCAGGATAAGAAGGGGATCCATCACCATGTTCATGACAGCGCCGCACATAAGGCCGATCATGGCATAGACAGCACTTCCCTGGAACCTGAGCTGGTTGTTGATAACAAACTGGGCCATCATGAAGGGAGCTCCAATAAGGATGATCCTCATGTAGTCCTTGGTAAACTGCAGTGTTGTCGGGGTTGCTCCAAGAAAATCCACTATGGGGTCAATAAATATATTTCCCATGACTGCAAAAAAGATTCCCACTATGATAGCCATGGCAAAGCCTGTGGAAGCCATCTCATCCGCTTCCTTGTGATTGCCGGCACCAAGCATTCTGGAAAGGTAGTTGCCGGATCCATGTCCGAAGAAAAAGCCGAAGGCCTGGATAATTGCCATCACTGTGAAAACAAGGCCCACCGCCGCGGTAGCCGCGGTGTTGACCGCATAGTCGTGGGATACCCTGGCTACAAAGAAGGTATCCGCTGTATTGTAGATGGCTGTCACCATCATGCTTATGATAGTAGGCACCGACAGCGACAGTATCAGCTTCGGCACCGGAGTTGTTGTCAAATATTCTCTTCTGTTGGCAGGTTTAACCATTATAAAATTTCCTCTGATCATTTCTTATTTTATTTCATCATACCATTTGTCTATACTATCAGAACAGTCTATAATAGGGAAGATAATATCTAGACTAAACCTCAAGGAGGCATATTATGGAAAAAGTTGGAATAGTTTTTGGCTGTTTTATTCCCATGCACAAGGGTCACGAATCCCTCATTAAAAGGGCATTGGAAGAAAATGACAAAATGATAATAGGCGTATGCGGCTACAGAGCTGACAGAGGAAGAGATTTCCTTGATTTCGAAGCCCGCTTCAAGCTTGTTAAGGAGATGTTCGCAGAAAAAGCCAACGTCATCGTAGTTCAGATCGATGACAAGAAGCTTGGTCTCGACGGAACCTTCACCCATGACAACTGGGTTCTCTGGGGCGACGAGCTCTTTTTCCAGGCAGGAAGAAGACCTGATGACGCAGAGTACACCTGGTACACCGGAGAGCAGTCCTACATCGACAAGCTCAAGGTTATTTACCCAGCTCACAATTTCACTCTGGTAGACCGTGAGATCATCAAGGCTTCCGGCACAGAGATCAGAAAGAGCCCTGCCATCCACTCCGATGACATCAACGACTTTTTCAAGAGCTACCTTCGTAAAAACGGCAAGCTGGATATTCCGGAGTCCGAATTCAATATGGACCTTATCATCTCCAGCCTTCTGGAGACAGACCTGTATAAATTCTCAATGGGTCAGGCAATCTATCACAACTTCCCTGACTACACCACAACCTGGTCCTTCAAGTGCAGAAACCAGGACGTTCACTTTACCCCCGAAATGGTTGACGAGATCAAGCGTCAGATCTACGCATACTGCGACCTGAGCTTTACCGAGGACGAGCTTGAATATCTCTCCAAGATAAAATGGATGAAGAAATCCTACATTGATTTCCTTCGTCTGTGGCACCCACGCTACGAGGATTTCACCATCACCACAGATGCAGCCTGCGGCCTTGCCATCGAGACCAACGGAACCTGGCTCAACACCTCAATGTACGAGATTCCTACTCTGGCCATCGTCAACGAAGTTTACTTCAGAATGAACTACGACTACAAGGAGCTCTACGCTTCCTTTGAGGAGAAGCTCACAGAGAAGATCAAGCTCCTTACCGAAGGGACCTACAACATCGGAGCCTTCAGTGAGTTCGGCCTCCGCAGAAGACTTTCCGCACAGGCTCAGGAGCTGGCTGTTACAAGACTTCGTGACTCAGACCTTGGGGCCTCCAAGTTCGTTGGAACCTCCAATGTTTACCTTGCTAAAAAATGTAATGTAACCCCTGTGGGAACCATGGCCCACGAATGGATCATGTGCGTAGGTCAGGGTAACCACAAGCACAATCCCGCCTATTCCAACTGGTACGCTCTTGAGTACTGGGTAAAAGAATACGGTATCCTCAACGGAACAGCGCTTACGGACGCCATCACCACAGACTGCTTCCTTAGAGACTTCCAGCTGACCTACTCCACTCTTTTCTCCGGGGTAAGACATGACTCAGGAGACCCGATTGAATGGGGTGAGAAGATGATAACGCACTATGAAAGCCTTGGCATCGATCCCAAGACCAAGACCCTGCTCTTTAGCGACAGCCTTGATTTCGAGAGAGCCAGCAACATTTTTGCCCACTTCAACGGCAAGGCCCGTGTAGCCTTCGGTATCGGCACCTACATTGCCAACGACACCAAGGTTCCTGCCCTTAACATCGTAATGAAGACCACAGCCTGCAACGGTCAGGATGTAGCCAAGATCTCCGATGTGGCCGGCAAGGGAATGTGCAAGAATCCTGAATATGTTGAGTATCTCCAGAGATGTATCGACTGGAGAATGGAGCACGAGCTTAATTAAGAGGTATCACTATGAGCGATTTTAATGCAGAGAAAGAAATAGAAAATATCATAGCCTGGGTAAGGGACTGGTTTGAAAGCAACGGTCCCAAGGCCAGCGCCGTTATCGGCCTTTCCGGAGGTAAGGATTCAACAATAGTTGCAGCCCTTCTGGTAAGAGCCCTTGGAAAAGAGAGAGTTGTGGGAGTTCTGATGCCCGACGGAGAGCAGAAGGACATCGATGATTCCAAGCGTGTTGCAGAGCTTCTTGGTATCAAGTCCTATGTGGTCAACATCGAAGCTGCCACCACAGGCATGAAAAAGTGCCTGGCTGATGCAGGTATCGAGCTTGGTAAGGACGCGATCATCAACACACCTCCAAGAATCCGCATGACAACCCTTTATGCAGTGGCTCAGTCACTTCCCATGGGAGGCCGCGTTGCCAACACCTGCAACGCCTCCGAGGACTATGTGGGCTACTCCACCAAATACGGCGACGCTGCGGGAGACTTCAGCCCCTGCGCTGATTTCTGCGTCTGTGAGATGAGAGCCATCGGAGATGCTCTGGGACTTCCTTCAGAGCTTATACATAAGACTCCTTCAGACGGTCTTTCAGGCATGTCTGATGAAGATAAACTTGGCTTTACTTATGATGCACTGGATAAATACATTATAACCGGAGTATGCGAGGATCAGGAATTAAAGAAGAGGATAGACCATCTTCACGACATCAATCTGCACAAGCTTAAAACAATTCCTACCTACCGTAGATGATCATAATCATAGGGGGACTATTATGAAAAACATGCAGACACTGATACAGGAAGCAATGGACATGGCCGTGGAAAATAAGGAGGTTGCGGGAGTTTCAGCTCTTGCAATAAGGGACGGCAAGGAGATCTGCTTTGCCAAGAGCGGCTACAGCGATATCGCAGCAGGCAAGCCCATGGAGCGAAATACCATCTGCCATCTCTATTCCCAGAGTAAGCCCATTACCGCTGCAGCTACCATGCTTCTGGTTCAGGACGGAATTATTGACATGGGTCAGCCCGTGGGAGATTTTATCGATAGCTTCAAGGATCAGGTATACCTGGATAACGGCGTGGTTACCCCTGTTCCCTGTGATAAGACTCTCAGGATCCACGACCTTTTAAACATGACCTCCGGGCTTACTTATCCCGGAAACACCTCTGAGACTGAGGTTAAGACAGGTTATCTTTTCTATGATCTTATCAAGAGGTTAAAAAACTGCGACACCGCCGAGGATGCCAACGACTACCTGGATGCGGACAATCTGGGCTTTTCTCTGGAAAAGATTCCGGATCCTTCCAGGGGAATGATGACCACCGCAGAGTTTGCAGAGGAACTGGGTAAGCTCCCTCTGGAGTTCCTTCCCGGAAGCCACTTCAAGTACGGAACTTCAGCGGATATCCTGGGAGCAGTTATTGAAAAAGCCAGCGGCATGAGCTTTGGAGAATTCCTTCAGACAAGGCTCTTTAAGATCCTTGAGATGAAGGATACAGGATTTTTCCTTCCTGAGGACAAGCTCCCTCGAATGTCCAAGATCTACAAGAATGTTGAGGGGCAGCTTAAGGAGTTTCACGGAAACCGCCTGGGAGTAAGAAGTGACGGCCACGAGAACGCCTTTGAATCCGGCGGCGCAGGCCTTTATTCCACCATCGATGACTATGCCAGGTTCGGCCAGATGCTGCTTAACGGCGGTGTCTACATGGACAGGGAGATCCTTAAGCCCAGGATGGTTGAATATCTCACCAGTGGCAGCCTTACTGCCACTCAGCAGAGAGACCTGGATAACTGGCACGGCCTTGAGGGCTTTACCTACGGCAATCTTATGCGTGTTCTTAAGAACCCTGATGAAGCTGTTCTTGTGGGAAACAAGGGCGAATACGGCTGGGACGGCTGGCTTGGCGCTTACTTCATGAATGATCCAAGCACCAAAACCACCTTTGTCATGCTGACTCAGATGTTTGATTACGGAACAGGAACTCTGACGAGGAAATTGAGAAATATCATCATGAATAACATCTAAAAAAAGGTGCCACCCCCGCGGGATGGCACCTTTTCATTTTAGTTCAGTGCATTCTGAATATCTGCGATAAGATCTTCTTTATCTTCCAATCCACAGGAAATACGAATAAGTCCTGCAGGGATTCCTGCTGCCTCCAGCTGCTCGTCGGTGAGCTGTCTGTGGGTTGAGGTTGCAGGGTTCAGGCAACAGCTTCTTGCATCTGCAACGTGGGTCTCAATGGCGCAGAGACGGAGCTTTTTCATGAAGCTCTCTGCAGCTGCTCTTCCGCCCTCAAGCTCGAAGGATACAACGCCGCAGCCGCCCTTGGGAAGGTACTTCTTGGCAAGCTCATAGTACTTGTCGGACTCAAGGCCGGGATAGCTGACCTTCTTGACCTGAGGCTGCTTCTCCAGGAACTGTGCAACGGCAAGGCCGTTCTCAACGTGCTTGGGCATACGAACGTGCAGGGACTCAAGACCAAGGTTAAGGATAAATGCATTCTGAGGTGACTGGATGCATCCAAAGTCTCTCATGAGCTGAGCAGTACACTTGGTGATGAAGGCGCCCTCTTTGCCAAACTTCTCAGCGTAAACAATGCCGTGATAGGAATCATCGGGCTGTGTAAGTCCCGGGAACTTGTCTGCGTGAGCCATCCAGTCGAACTTACCGGAATCAATAATTGCTCCGCCTACTGCTGCTCCGTGGCCATCCATATATTTTGTGGTTGAATGGGTTACGATATCTGCGCCCCACTCGATAGGTCTGCAGTTAACCGGTGTAGGGAAGGTGTTATCCACAATAAGGGGCACTCCGTGTGCATGAGCAACCTTGGCAAACTTCTCGATATCAAGAACTGTAAGGGCAGGGTTGGCGATGGTCTCACCGAACATAGCTCTTGTGTTGTCCTTGAAGGCTGCATTAAGTTCTTCCTCTGTGGCATCGGGAGATACGAAGGTTACTTCGATTCCCATCTTAGCCATTGTAACAGCGATGAGGTTGAAGGTTCCGCCATAGATTGATGAAGAAGCTACGATATGGCTTCCGCACTCACATACGTTGAACAGAGCAAAAAAGTTGGCTGCCTGACCTGAAGATGTGAGCATAGCTGCTGTGCCGCCCTCGAGAGCTGCAAGCTTGGCTGCCACATAATCGTTGGTGGGATTCTGAAGTCTTGTGTAGAAATAGCCTGAAGCCTCCAGATCAAAAAGCTTACCCATGTCCTCACTGGTGTCATATTTAAAGGTTGTTGACTGAATAATAGGTACCTGACGGGGCTCTCCGTTTCCGGGACGATAGCCCGCCTGTACGCATTTTGTACCGATTTTTTTGTTTTCCATGTTTCTAAATCTCCTAATATAAAAAATTAAAGAAGGTGCGCTCTGAGCTCTTCCCCTGATTTATCTGAAAGATATGCCGGAGGGATATCAAGAATAGTCTTGCAGCCTGTCATACCCTCTTTTTCCATGCGGAAAGCTGCTCTTGCAACAGCAACGAGAACGCTGGTGGTGAACTCAGGGTTGGAATCAAGCTTAAGGCTGTACTCGATGATGTGGTTGTGCTCCTTGTCAGCGCCGGTCTTGCCGCTTCTGAATACGAAGCCGCCGTGAGCCATGCCGCTGTGATTGGTAAGAAGCTCCTCCTCGCTGATGAAATGAACTGTGGTGTCATAATCAGCAAAATAGTTGGGCATCTCCTTGATCTCTTTTTCTACTGCTGCAGCATCTGCACCTTCCTCAAGAACTACGAAGCACTCTCTTGTGTGCTTATCCCTTGTGGTAAGCTCAGGGTTCTTACCTGAACGAACAGCCTCAAGAGCTGACTCTACAGGAACAGTGTACTGCTTGGCATTCTTAACGCCCTTGACTCTTCTGATGGCGTCTGAATGTCCCTGGGATACGCCCTTACCCCAGAAGGTATAATCATTTCCGTCAGGAAGGATAGCATTGGAATAAACTCTTGCAAGAGAGAACATTCCGGGATCCCAACCGCAGGAAATAACTGCGATCTTGCCGGCCTTCTTAGCGGCTGCATCTACATTTGCAAAATGCTCAGGAATACGAGCGTGGGTGTCGAAGCTGTCCACAACGTTGAACATAGCTGCATACTCGGGGGTCTGAACAGGAAGATCTGTAGCACTTCCTCCGCAGAGGATCATAACATCGATCTTGTCCTTCCAATCAGCAACATCCTTGACAGAAACTACAGGAACTCCTGCTGTCTGGATCTTAAGAGATGAGGGATCTCTTCTTGTGAAAACAGCTGCAAGCTCCATATCCGGAGCTTCTTTAACCGCAAGCTCTACGCCCTTACCAAGGTTACCGTAACCTAATATTCCAATTCTGGTACTCATCCTATTTCCTCCTGATATCTTAAACAACTTATCAAAGGGTCATGTCTCGTGAAGACCCTATGGGTTATTATAATTTAGCGCGTTAAAAAAATAAAGGATTTTCGATGGTTATATTACTTCCATCTTTTGTCTTTTTAACCCGGATCTGCTGAGGAATGTTCTCCATAAGCTCCTCTCTGTGGCTTATGATGCCCACCAGCTTGTTGGATCCGGAAAGGCCAAGAAGGATCTCCATGGCATTGTCAATGGATTTTTTATCCAGGGTTCCGAAGCCCTCGTCGATAAACAGAGCATCCATCTGAATTCCACCAAGACTTGAAGACACCGTGTCAGAAAGACCCAGGGCAAGACTTAAGGAAGCCTTGAAGCTCTCTCCTCCGGAAAGGTTTCCTACAGGCCTTCTGTGACCGGTGTAGTTATCAAGAACCTCCAGATCCAGGAAGGTGTTGCTCTTTTTGCCAAGGCTGTCCTCCTGTCTGTAGAGCTCGTACTGCTCGTCGCTCATAGGGTAAAGCCTTCTGTTGGCGGCACGGATGATGCCGTCAAAGCCCGCAGCCTGAATATACTGCTCCAGGGTGATCTTGCCGTTGCCGGTGTTTCCCCTTACCAGGTTGTAAAGCCTCTGGCAGATATTGTATTTGTCGGTGGCATCAAGAAGCTCCTGCCTTCCGGCTTCGATATTCTTATATTTTCCAAGGTTACTTTCGATGCTGAAGGTGAGCTTGCTCTTCTTATCCCTAAGAGCCTTGACCTCTTTCTCCCTCTGCCTTACCCTGGCGGTTTCCTCTGAGATATCCATGAAGGTCAGGTCCCTGGCATCTTTTCTTGCCTGATTGAGTCTTGTCTCATTGGTGGAAAGGGCCTTCTCGTAATCAGAAATCTTCTTTTCCCCGGACCCTATGGTTCTGTCATTTGCTGCATACTGCTGCATATCCTCAGCATCTTCAAAGCCATACTTTGTAAGAAGCTCCGAAAGTTCCTTTTCAAGGCCTGCTATCTGCTTATCTTCCTTGGAAAAAGCGGACTCCAATGTGCCTATCTGAGCCTCTATGCCCGCAGCGTTTTTCTCAGCCTCAGTCCTTCTCTTAAGACTCTTATCTATGTCAGACATTATGGTCTCATACTCTGAAAGCTTCTTATCCCGCTCCTTAGAGGCTTCCTTCCAGGTGTCAAAGCTAAGCTTCTCAAGGCCCTTGAGGGTTGCCCCTGCTGCTGCAATATAAGTTGCCTTCTCCTGAAGAAGGGATGTCACCTCATTCTTTTTCTTAAGAAGTTCCTCCGCTTCACTGCCCTGAAGGCCGGCGAGCTTCTCTTCAGCGCTCTTAAAGGCTCTTGCCTCCTTATCAAGCTCAAGAATCTTCCTGTCATTATCAAGAATCTTCTGTGAAATAAGGTCAACTGCCTCTTTTACAGCTGCTGCCAGCTCCGAGATCTCCATGGCTTCAAGCTCTGCATCTGAAACCGCTTCTTTCCTAATATTCTCATACAGCTGATCCTGCAAAAGATCCAGCATATCCGCCCGAAGCTGTTCCTTAAAGGTATCAAGGGCAACTCTGGCGCCTTCAGCACCGGTCATGGCTGTTGTCCTCTTTTGAAGGAGCTGCTCTTCCTTCTCCCTGGCCTTGTCAATCTCATCCTCGGTGACGGATTCCTCCGGGAGCACCGCGGGCTCCGGATGCACTGTGGATCCGCAGACAGGGCACTTCTCCCCATCCTTAAGGTCTTTTGCAAGAAGTCCTGCCCTGCAGTTTTCCAGGATCTTCTCCAGGGTGAGCCTATGACTCATGGCTTCCTCATGGCTGCTTCTTGCGGCAACGAAGGTCTCCTGCTTCTTTGCAAGGTCCTTTTCAAGAATCTCAAGCCTTGGAACCTTAACCTCTGAAAGGTCCCTGGCTTCCTCTTCCAGGTTCTGTATCTTCTCAGCCTGTACCTTGAGTTTTAACAGCTTCTCGGGCCTGTCCTTAAGCTCCTCTGTCTGCTTTTTATAAGAAGCGATAAGTCTTTTGTTTTCTTCCTCAAGAGCTGATATTTCCTTTAATCTCTCGTCCAGTAAAGCCCTGCTCTTTTCAGCTTCCTGAAGGCCGGCTCTGGTCTCATCCCTCTTTACATAGCTCTCCTCTTCCCCGGAGATCTTATCGGAAAGGGACTTTGCTGCCTCGGCAAGAGGCTTCTTTTCAAGGGCCTCACTGTACTCCCCGGCTGCCTTCTCAAGGTCTGATTTGGCCTTTTCCAAAAGACCTTTTTTCCTCTCTATATCTTTTCCTGTGGCCTCATGGGCTTTTTCCGCCTTCTCAAGATTCTCAAAGGCAGGCATTACCTTGTAGGTGGCGGTCTTCTGCTTTTCAAGGAGAGCTTTCAGCTTATCTGTATCCTCTTTGGCTTCCTCCAGCTCCTTTTTCTCCGACTCCAGCTTCTCGAGATTCTTAAGGGCAGCGTTGTTAAGCTCCGCCTTGGCAAGCTCCGCCTTCCGGGTATCAAGGCTCTTTTCCTGCTCCTTAAGGTCTGTGGAGAGGGTCTTCAGTGACTCCTTGTCGGAGGCCACTATGCGCTCTATGATTCCAAGAAGCTCATCAATGTTCCAGGCGCTCTTACTCTCGGCGGCCTTTCTCTTAAGCTCCCTAAGCTCAGCAGTCAGCGGACTTACTGTCTCCTCTTCCCCTGCCCATTCTTCTGAAAGCTCAGCCTCCTGAGTATCAATGGGTTCCTCCACCTCGGCGAAATACTGGATGATACTGCTCTCAAGCCTCTCTTTTATCTTGTAGCCGTCGGTCATGCGGTCCTTGAGCTTGTACTCTATATTTTTATAACCATCGGTGTTAAAAATGGTCCTTAATATCTCGGTTCTCTTGTCGGTCTTGGCGTTCAGAAGCTCCCAGAACTCTCCCTGGGCTATCATGGCGATCTGCTTGAACTGGTCCTTGTCTATCTTAAGAAGCTCCTTTACCGCGTTATTTACAGCGGTCAGGCCCTCGATGGGAGGCTCATCATCGATATAAAAATATGCCTTCTCATTCTCGATCTTGGTACCGGTGCCCTTCTGCTTGGGTCTCTCATATTGAGGCTTTCTAAGGACGTGGACGTTGTGCCCCTGATGGGTAAAATAAAAGTCCACAAAGCTCTCGGTGCTTGGCGCGGCGTACTCACTTCTAAGATTCTCTTTGCCGCGGTAGTTGCCGCTGGTGTCCCCGTAGAGGGCAAAACAGATGGCATCAAAAATGGTAGTCTTTCCAGCTCCCGTATCTCCGGAAATAAGGAAAAGACCTTTTTCCTCAAACTGTTCAAAATTAATGTCCGGTATCCTTCCGGCGTAGGGGCCGAAGGCACTGATAATAAGTTTAATTGGTCTCATCTGCCGCAGCCTCCTCTACTTTATTTTCTTCCTTGAACTTAAGATACTCTGACTCGCTGATGGCGCCGGCTTCCAGGGCAACCTCCATCATGACCTGCTGCTCCTGTCCTGTTATCTCGCAGCCAAAGACCTGTCTGTAGAAATCGGATATGAGCTCGGAAAAAGCTCTGTTTCTTGATATATCTGCAACATCCACCTGCTCCAAATCCCTGGTGTGGCTGTTCTCGTAATCGATCTTGATAGTATTTGGGTAAGTTGCCTGGAAAATTCCCATAGCGTCGCTGACTATGGACTCCTCCGTGAGGGTGACATAGATAAAGTCCTGAGTGTCCGTCACATTGGCGGGATCCAGCAATGCCTTCCTGGTACCCTTTATATGACGCATATCCCTCATGGGCTTTAAGGGAACAAGCTCGATGTCCACCTGACCTTTTTTGCCCAAAGTGATCACAGGCACGGACTTGTCGTTATTAACTTCCGAAAGGGAATATTTGAGAGGAGAACCAGAGTATCTGATATGCTCTGCGCCAATCCTCTGGGGAGAATGAATGTGTCCCAGGGCGGTGTAATCAAAGTTCTCGAAAATGTTGTAGCCTATTTTCTCCACAAGACCCACGTTCAGGGTGGCGATGGTCTCTGAACCCGCGGTCTTAGGGTCCTCTGTGCCCGCCACAAACTGATGGGCCACGCAGATATTCCTCTGACTGTAGTCCACCTGGGAGTTCTCTATGATAACCCTGACCGCATCCTCGTAGTTTTCGATGGTTTCATCAGGGTAAAAATGCTTGACCTGGGAAGCCTTCACAAAGGGAAGAAGATAGATATTGACCTCTCCCTCCTCATCGGCAGCTGTGAACTTCTTCAAGGTGCCGTCGAATCTTGAGGCGATAAAAATGCCCCCGGCCTCAAAAAGACTGCTTCCGAAATTGAGTCTGTCATCGGAGTCGTGATTGCCGCTGATGATATAGGTGGCAACCTTCTCCCGGGACAGGTCCTTTATAAATTCATCCAGAAGATTAACAGCTCCCTCCGTGGGAATCGCCCTGTCGTAGACATCCCCGGCAATGAGCACCCCATCAACCTTCTTTTCTTTAATGATATCCAGAATCTGTTTCAGTATATATTTCTGATCCTCAATAAGATCAAAATCCCCTAAGGACCTGCCAAGGTGCAGATCCCCCAAATGTAGTAATTTCATACCATTCCCCAATCTAAAAAATTTGCTCTTCCATTATAACATTTCAGGGCAAAAAGAGAGCAGCTCAAACCTGCTGATTTAAGCTGCCCCAATAAATATTATGGCTTAATCTCTATTCCGTTTTCGTCGAAACTGTATTTTTTGCCCCATTTCTTGATGGTGGCGGATCTTACCATGTTTCCGTCCTTGTCGAAGTAGCGTCTGCCCTCTTCGAATTCCACGAACTTTGATTTTACCATATGTCCCTTGGCATCAAAGTAGCAGGTTCTGTCATCCACAGTTACGAGACCGGATACGGCCTCCACTCCGTTCTCATCAAAGTAGAAGGTGTTAAGCCACTTTGTCATGAAGCCCTTAACCATGTGACAGCTGCCATCGAAGTAATAGCTCTTGCCGTCGATCTCAATAAAGGCGTTCTTAAGGGCCTTGTGGTTATCCTTGAAATAGTAGGTGTCTCCATCCACTGTGATAAAGCCTGTTCCATAGCTGCCATCATCATAGATGTAGTAAATAGCGCCCCACTTTTTAACAAGTCTTCCTTCAGGCTCTTCGGGCTCTATAGGCTCATCAGGTTCCTGTCCCAAAGCCTCGGCCTTTGAATTAAATCCTGTAGCGGAGGAGGTTGTGAAGTAAACCTTGGTGGTATTCTCCAGCTCCTTGTCTCCCAGCTGTGAGGATCCCATTCTGTTGAAGATGAGCTTCAGTTCTCCGTTATTTATGGCTTCTGTGGGAACATCGGTGTAATACCAGCCATCATCTCCTGTGTACATGCGGGTTCCCGGCCAGGTACCGATGCAGTTGTTATAGGCTCCGTCATAGGACCAGGCGTAGGCTGCAACCTTGCCCCAGTTGTTCTCATCATAGTAGTAGATTCTTGTAACTTCGGTTCCTTCGGGATAAGCGGGGATTATCTCCTCGGGCTCTGCATTGAGGGCCTCCTCCTTACTTGCGAAGGTTCTGTCATCATATACGTATCTGTGATTGATATCAGGGATCTTCAGATCTGAGGTCTGTGCTCCCTTGCCTGCGTTGTTGAAGATGATGTTAAAATCAGCTCCCGGAGCCGCAGGAATTGTTATCTCCCACCAGCCGTCACCCTCGTCTGTGCAGGGGATTCCGGGCCATTCGCCGGTGCTGTAGGCTCCCCAGGTGTAGGTGTAAACCGTATCCCATTTGTCCTTATTGTAAAAATGTACAGTGGTGCTGTCTGCGGAAATTCCTCTGGCCTCTTCTGCCTCTTTCTTGGAAGCGTATCTTGTCACCTGAAGAGATCCGCCGGGCTGCTCTGCATTAAGTGCCACGTAAGTCTTTTCATCATCGATCTTAATATCCTGGGTCTGGGTTCCGTTAAAGTTAAAGATCACATTGTAGCCGCCCTCATGGTCCTTTGGAAGCTTGAGGTCCGCTCTGTACCAGTAGTCGCCTTCGTTTACAGCTGCCTGTCCGGGCCAGCCTCCAAGAAGCTGCTCACCACCGTCAAGCCATGCGTAGCAGTTTACGTTCTCCCAGAGATCTGTGTTAAAGAAGTATACTGAAACAGACTTAATTCCCAGGGCCTCTAATACTTCCTCTTTTGAAGCGTAACCTCTGTCCAAAGAAGGGTGAAAATATGGCTCATCATACCAATGACGGTAGTCGTAAAGATAGATTGCTGAGTTATCATCCAGGTTTTCGGCATTACAGAAGTTGATATCATATGCTTCTACAGTAATATAAAATCTGTACTAGCCA